>Ga0180436_10000709_pt1 | contig 33853 bp, 14 predicted proteins | sample SS_ome_2_FD_132434 | JGI IMG/M metagenome (GOLD analysis project Ga0180436, IMG submission 132434) | Hypersaline lake sediment archaeal communities from the Salton Sea, California, USA - SS_3_S_2 metaG | ecosystem: Environmental > Aquatic > Non-marine Saline and Alkaline > Hypersaline >... | reverse complement strand
GTTCGCGATCCTGGAGGAGCTGGTCCTCTGGGAGAACTCGAACAACACGAAGGTCATCAACGCGGCTCGCAGGGAGATCGCCCAGAGCCTGGCGCGCAACCGCGTGGCCGATGGTGAGGGCAACGAGCGCGACGACGAGGTGTTGGCCGAGTCCGCGTCCCCTGAGGTCGTGAACGCCTATCTCGCCGAGGTCGCACCGCCCGTGCATGACCCCTTCGCCGGCGGCGGCTCGATCCCCCTCGAGGCCCAACGCCTCGGCCTGCGCGCCATCGCGACCGACCTGAACCCGGTCGCGGTCCTGATCAACAAAGCCCTGATCGAGATCCCGCCCAAGTTCGCCGGCCGCGCACCGGTCCACCCAAAGGCAGAGAACCGCTCGAACTGGTCGGGGGCCGAGGGGCTGGCCGAGGACGTGCGCCGCTACGGCAAGTGGATGCGGGACGAGGCGAAGAAGCGCATCGGGCACCTCTACCCCGAGGTCGACCTCCCTGAGGAGCACGGTGGTGGCAAGGCCACGGTCATCGCCTGGCTGTGGGCGCGGACGGTCGAGAGCCCGGACCCGGCGTTCAAGGGGGTTCACGTTCCCCTTGTCTCCAACTTCTTCCTGTCGACGAAGAAGGGGAAGGAGAGCTGGGTCGAGCCCGTCATCGATGGGTCCGCGTACCGCTTCGAGATCCGAACCGGCAAGCCAGCCGATCCAGCGGAGGTCAAGAAAGGCACGAAGCTCGGACGCGGCGCGAACTTCCGCTGCGTGCTCTCAGGTAGCCCGATCGAGCCCGCGTACATCAAGGCCGAGGGCAAGGCCGGCCGAATGGGGGCTCGATTGATGGCGATCGTCGCAGAGGGCAACCGAAAGCGCCTCTACCTGGCGCCACAAGAATCGCATGTCAAAGCTGCCACGAGTGCGGAGCCGGAGTGGAGACCAGCTGGCGCTGTACCCGAAAGGCTCACTGGGGGGACTTGTTACGGCTATGGGCTGACGGAGTGGGGCGACCTCTTCACCCCCCGTCAGCTCGTCGCCCTGACCACCTTCTCCGACCTCGTCCTCGAAGCCCGCGACAAAGCCATCGCCGACGCCCGCGCCGCCGGCTGGGACGACGATGGTAAGGGGCTCGAGGATGGGGGGTGCGGAGCAACGGCCTATGGCGACTCCATCGGTGCATATCTTGCCTGCGCCAATAGTAGATCTGCCGACCGCGGATCGACTCTCTGTACCTGGGACAGCAGTCCAAAGATGGAGGCCCTAAGAAACACGTTTGGCCGACAAGCGCTCCCCATGACCTGGGACTTCGCTGAGGGAAATCCGTTCAGCGACTCTTCCGGCAACCTTAGGTCCAACGTGGTCATGGTTGCCAGGGGATTGGCCGCGACTCCCGGATCCGGTCACGGGGTGGCGAGGCAACGCGAAGCCAGCGCTGCGCTAGGCCACGCGGAGTTCTTGAAGAGCCCGCTCGTCTCAACTGATCCTCCATACTACGACAACATCGGATACGCCGACCTTTCGGATTACTTCTACGTTTGGCTGCGGCGCGGCCTCCGTTCAGTGCTACCGAGTGTCTTCAATACCGTCTTGGTGCCCAAGGCGGAAGAGTTAGTTGCGACGCCCTACAGGCATGGTGGAAAAGGGGAGGCAGAGGAGTTCTTCCTTTCTGGGATGACCGAGGTCATGGGGGCCATTTCGGATCGTTCTTCGAGATCCGGACCCGTCGCGATCTACTACGCGTTCAAGCAGTCTGAGACCAAGGCGGCAGGGACATCCTCCACTGGCTGGGAGACCTTTCTCGATGCGCTCCTCCGATCTGGTCTTGCGGTCGTTGGCACCTGGCCCGCGCGAACTGAGCTCGGGAACAAGATAGGCATCGTCGCTGGCAAGGGAGCCAACATGCTCGCCTCATCGATTGTCCTCGTCTGCCGCAAGCGATCGACGGAAGCGCCTGTCATTACGCGCGGCGACTTCCGACGGCTGCTCCTCAACGAGCTGCCTGCCGCGATCCACGACCTTCAGAAGGGCAACATCGCCCCCGTCGACATGTCCCAGGCCTCGATCGGCCCGGGCATGGCCGTCTTCTCGCGCCACTCCAAGGTGATCGAGGCCGACGGGTCGGCAATGTCCGTCCGCACCGCCCTGCAGATCATCAACGAGGTCGTCGACGAGGTGCGCGGTGGCGAGGAGTACGACTTCGATGCAGAAACACGCTTCGCCGTCACCTGGTACGAGTCGCATGGGTTTGAACCAGGAGCCTACGGCGACTCCGAAGTGCTCGCCGTCTCTCGGGGCGTCGCCGTCGTTGCGGTCGCTCGCGCAGGTCTGCTCGAGACGGCGGGAGGGAAGACCCGGCTCTTGCGTCGGGACGAGCTGCCCAACGACTGGGACCCTGCTAGCGATCCAACGCTGACCGTCTGGGAGTGCACCCAGCACCTCATCAAGCGGCTCGAGGAACAGGGTGAGGCGGCCGCCGGCGAGCTCCTGCGGGCCATTGGCCCACGGGCGGAGGCTGCACGGACCCTCGCCTACAGGCTCTACACCCACTGTGAGCGCAAGGGCGACGCCGAGGGTGCACGCGCCTACAACGGTCTCGTCGTCGCGTGGCCCGAGCTGGAGAAGCTCGCGCCGCAAGGCGCGAGTGGCCCGGCGCCGACAGGAAAACAGGCTGATCTCTTCTAGACGTCTTGCCACGACTACCCCCAATGGCTCTCTCCAACAACCAGCGCATCCGCAAGGGGCTCGACACGCTCAAGTCGGCCCTGATCCCCTTCGTCGAGCGGCACCTCGCAGCCTGGCACGACGATTGGCAGCGGCTCGTGTCCGACGAGGTTCGGCTGCGGTACGCCGAGGACGGGTCGATCGACTGGGACGTGTCGGCGCTGATGGTCACCATGACCAAGTTCTGGGGGGCGGCCTTCCGTGAAGTCCTGTCCCACGACGAGCGGAACTACGTCGGTCTGATCCGGAGTGTTCGCAACGACTGGGGGCACGAGAAGACGTTTACCTCGGAAGAGGTCCTGCGTGCGCTGGATCACATGCAGATGCTGCTGCAGGCCGCGAACGCCCACGACGCCGCCACCGAACTCGGCAAGCAGAAGCAGGATCTGCAACGCGTCGTCTTCCAGGAGGAGGCCCGCAACCGGCGGCGGTACTCGCCCACCTTCGAGGGGATGGCATCGCCCAACCTCAAGCCGTGGCGAGAGCTGGTCATGCCGCACCGCGACGTGGCGACGGGCAACTACATGCAGGCCGAGTTCGCTGCCGACCTGGCGCAAGTCCACAAAGGTGAGGGGTCGGACGAGTACCGGGATCCGGTCGAGTTCTTCAAGCGGACCTATGTGACGGAGGGGATGAAGGACCTCCTCGATGGGGCGCTGAAACGGCTCGACGGCAAGGACGGCGATCCTGTCGTCGAGCTCCAGACCAACTTTGGGGGCGGCAAGACGCACTCGATGTTGGCGCTGTACCACCTGTTCTCGGGGGCCGATGCCACGAGTCTCCAGGGCGTCGAACGCGTCCTCGCCGACACGGACGTGACCCGGCCCGCCAAGGCCAATCGGGCCGTCCTGGTCGGTACGGCCCTGTCGCCCGGCGAAGTCGACACCAAGCACGACGGCACCCAGGTCCGCACCATGTGGGGCGAGATGGCCTGGCAGCTGGGGGGGGCGGATGGCTACGCCCTGGTTGCCGAGTCCGACGCGAAGGGTGTTAGTCCCGGCTCTTCGGTCCTCGCAGAGCTGATGCGTCGAACGGCGCCGTGCCTGATCCTGATCGACGAGTGGGTGGCCTACGCCCGTCAGATCTACGGACACAGTGGGCTCCCGGCCGGTACTTTCGACGCCCAGACCTCGTTCGCACAGGCGCTGACCGAGGCTGCCGCGCAGGTGCCGAAGGCCCTGGTCGTGGCGTCGATCCCGGCTTCGAAGATCGAGATCGGCGGTGAGGCCGGTGAGCACGCGCTCGAGGTGCTCAAGAACGTCTTCGAGCGCGTTGGCAAGCCCTGGCGACCGGCTGGTGGGGACGAGGGCTTCGAGATCGTCCGGCGGCGGCTGTTCGAGCCGATCGAGGGCAAAGAGGCCTACGCGACCCGCGACGCGGTGATCGAGGAGTTCGCCAAGATGTACTCGCAGAACGAGGGCGACTTCCCCCTCGACTGCCGTGAGGGCGACTACCGCGAGAAGATGCGCGGCTCGTACCCGATCCACCCGGAGCTCTTCCGTCGGCTCTACGACGACTGGAGCACACTCGACAAGTTCCAGCGCACTCGTGGTGTTCTCCGCTTGCTGGCGAAGGTGATCCACCGCCTGTGGGAGGACGAGGACAAGGCCCTGATGATCCTTCCGGCCTCGGTCCCGATGGACGACGGGGCGGTGAAGAGCGAGCTGACGCGCTACCTGTCGGACCCGTGGGAGCCGATCATCAGCCGCGATGTGGACGGACCGGACTCGATCCCGCTCGACCTCGATCGTCAGACGCCCACCTTGGGCAAGTACGGCGCGGCCCGGCGGGTGGCTCGGACGCTCTACATCGGCACGGCCCCCGGATCCGACCAGTCGACCCCTGGCGTCGGCTCCGAACGCATCCTCCTCGGCTGCGCCCAGCCCGGCGACTCGCTCGGCGCCTTCCGCGACGCCTTGCGCCGCATCAGCGACCAGGGCCAGAACATCCACCAGGACGGCAATCGTTACTGGATTTCCACCAGGTCGAACCTGAACCGAACTGCCGCGGCCAAGGCATCTCAGCTCCTGCGCGAGCCCGAGGAGCTCTACCCCGAGATCATCCGCCGGCTCCAGGCCGACCGCTCCCGCGGCCAGTTCGCCGGTGTCCACGTCTGCCCCGAGTCGTCCCTCGAGGTTCCGGACGAGCCCAAGGCGCGCCTGGTGATCTTCGGGCCCAAGCTCACCCACAAGCGCGGCAACGGATCGTCACCTGCGCGCGTGGCCGCCGACGAGTACCTCGAGTCACGCGGCAACGGCCCCCGCTCGAACCGCAACGCCCTGGTCTTCCTGGCCCCAGACGAGAAGGAGCTGAAGAGCCTCCTGGACGCCACGGCTCACTACCTCGCATGGAAGTCCATCCACGACGGCTGGGAGGCGATGAATCTCGACGCCTTCCAGAAGAACCAGGCCAGCACCAAGGAGGCTGAGTTCGACCGCGCGATCGACCTCCGCATCGGCAACACCTGGATCCACGGCCTTTCCCCGACCAAGCCGAGCCCGACCGATCCCACAGCCTGGGACGAGGTCAAGTGCTCTGGCTCGGACCCGCTCGCCGTCCGCCTGGCCGACAAGCTCGTGCGCGATGAGCTCCTCCTGCCCCAGATGGGCGGCATCCGCCTTCGGATGGAGCTCGACAGGTACCTGTGGAAGGAGCAGGATCACGTGTCGTTCGGCGAGCTGACCGACTGGTTCCCGAAGTACCTCTACCTGCCCAGGGTCACGGATCATCGGGTTCTCGAGCAGGCCGTCCGGGATGGCGCAGGGCTGCTCAACCCCGATGATGCTTTCGCCGTGGCGGGAAGCTGTGTTGCTGAGACAGGCAGCTACCTCGGCCTGCGGGTTGGAAGCGCGCCGGAGGCGGTGACCAGCGAGATGTTGTTGGTCAAGCCGTCAGTTGCCGCTGCGCAGCAAGCGACTCAAGCGGATCAAGCTTCTGCCTCGCAGGAGAGCGCAGCGCAGGAGGGCTTCATGGGCTCGGACTCTCCGGGTGCCAGCTACTCGCGAGCGTCGGCACACGAGCAGGCTCAACCCACAGCAGCGAGGTTCGTTGGCTCGGTGCCCCTCAAGTCTCTCCGTACGGCGAAGCAGGTTGGGCAGATCGTGGAAGAGGTGCTCTCACACCTCACGGGTCTGCCGCGGGCGGATGCGTCATTGACGCTGGAAGTTCAGATCAACCTCCCAGAGGGCGTTGATACCGATGTCAAGCGTACAGTGACCGAGAATGCGAGGCAGTTGGGGTTCGACCATGCAAGTTTCGAATAAGGCCCTATGTCCGCATGGCATTGATCGTGGTGAACTCGCCGCTCGTCACCGCTGTTCTTCGTCGCACTCGCACAGCAAAGAGGCTACGTGCGTCAGGAGCGGAGGTCATCTCAATCAACAAGTCGAGACCGCGTCCGATTGTAGAGCGTTAGAGGCATGAGAAAGTCATACGCAGTGGCAGTCGAGCTGTGAACCCGCTGCCCGATTCAACTGAAAGACGTCGCTTCAGCCACACTCGAGTGGCTCTCCGAGCGATCGCTCAACTTCGGGGATTCCGCTGTCGAGCGTCTCATGTCGAACCAGGATGGTTGGGATGTGGGAGATTCTCATGTGGTCGATACCAGGTTCCATGATGGCGATGGCGGCGATGCTTGGGCCGTTCGACTGTCCCATCCGGACGGAGAGGATGAGCGAATCCAATGGACGGCGTCCCTGGCCGCGCGGGAGACTGGCGCCAACACCGCCTGGCTCGGTTGTCAGCTGACTTTCGGAGCTCGTGATGGGACTGTGCTTCCCGTGCGGCGCGAATCGAGTCGACCTCGGATTATTCTCGAGCTTGTCAAGAAGTACGGCGCTCGTAATGGCCTGCCCACGCGAGCGAAGGCGACCCGGATTGGCAAGGAGGATGCCCAGCCACTTGTCGAGCTCTTGGAGGACACATCGCGACGTCTTCCCGTGGTCTTCCTTTCTGCTGCGAACTCGACCGATAGGCCGATTGTCAACGCCGACAAGGTTGCCGAGATCTTGGTAGGCGTTGCGCACGTCTACGTGGCACGCGATCGGTTCGCAACGCTTCATGGCTTGGACAACTACCTGCCGAAGCGACTCTTGGCCTTCGACGGTGCCATCCGGGTCTACTGGCCGGGGTTTAGCGTTCAAGATCAGTCCTACGTCCACCGCTACTGGAGGCGCGAGAGTGTGCATGACCGGAAGCGCGTGCAGCAGCAGATCCTCGGTGTGGTCTCCGCCGCAACGATCGGGGTGACGCATCCGGAAGCCCCAACCTGGGAGCAAGTCAATCGGCTGCACAGGAATGCAATCATTGCCGAGGCGCGAAGTCGGGGGGATGCGGATGAGCTGCTCGAGCTCTATGAGGCCGAGAACTCCGACTTGGCGCGGCAGAGCAGGGACCTTGAACTGCGTGTGGCTGAACTGGAGGACGACCTATCAGAGGCGCGGGCACAGCGGGACTCCTGGAGACAGAACTACCAATTACTCGTTAAGGGTGAAGGTTCGGACGAAGAGGCCGATGAGGTGCCTCCGATCGAGACGGTGACTGACGCCATCGACCTCGCGATGAGCGCGTATGCGGATCGACTCATTATCAGTCTGAACAACAAGTCGGATGGCGAGGATAACCTGTACGAAGAGCCCCTGAAGCTCTACCAGGCGCTTGGGTTTCTTGCCGGTACATATGCCGATGCTCGACTCGGTGTTGCTCGCTGTACAGACTTTGACACGCCGTTGCGTACGCTGTGCGGATGGAAGTGGTTGGGGCCTCAGAGTGCATCCACGATGGGTCAGTTCCGCGATTGGTACCGCACACGTCACGAAGGCTCTTTTTATGACCTCGACTTGCACATCGGTACGAGGAGCGCGAAGGATGCTCGCTACACGATGCGTATAGGCTTCACTTGGATTGAAGCCGAGCAGAAGGTGCTCGTGGGGTTCATTGGCCAGCACCAGAAGACCTCGGCCACCTAACCCGTAGTTCAAGCACGTGCTGACAGCCCTCGGCTGCGCACGCGGAGGGGGCCGTCGATGGTCGCGCCCGACTGTCACGCCGGTCGACCCGGCACTCCCGGAGAGCACAAGGCCCCGACCGGCGGGCTGCGGCCGGCACGAGAAGCCATCCACGCTCCATTGCCTTCTCGGACCTTGATGAAACGGGCCAATTGGCGAGCTTGTCACCCCGCTGCGCCTGGGGCACAGCGGGGAGACGGCGAAGCTGGTGCGCACCCCGGTGGCGCAGGATCATCTCCTGCAGGACGAGGCCCCCTCGATAGTCGTGCCGAGACCGACGTCGTCGGCTATCGGCAGGTTGACGCGCGGCATCTTGAGGGCGCGCGCGACCGGCTCGAGCTGGTAGTCCTCGATGCGGATGCCCGCGCGGAAGGGCGCGTTCAGGTGGCGGACGTCCGCGGAGGCGGTCGCGCCCCAGCGCACCGCGTCGACGAAAGCGCCGAGCTCATCAGGGCGGTCGAAGCCGCGCTCAGGATCGGGCTCCGGCAACGTGCCGCCCTCGAACGCGGCCGCGCCGGGCTCGAGCTCCCAGACGACCTCGAGGGACTCGCCCGCGCCGTCGTCCTCGACGGACTGCAGGCGCACCAGGTGTTGCGGGGGCGTGAGGGCGCCGCCCCCGAGGGTGTCGTTCGGGACGGCCGACGGACGGATCGACTCGACTGCCCAGATTCGTTCTCGGACACGTGCGAGTTGGCCGACTTCGAGGGTGACGCTCATTGGCGGGGCGAGGGGCAAGGGGCTTCGCGCATGCCACAGGAGGCTAGCGGAGTCCGACGGTCTTCGCGAGCGAGTGACCACAATCCGAGAGGTGCTGGTAGCCTTGATCCAGCAGCGTGCGGCATGGCGGGACGTTGCTGCTTGGTGTAGCGCGCGCTCGCAGGGTGCTGCACTGGGTCGATCACCTCGAACGATGCGGGTGCGTGAAATGGTGTCGGTGGTCGCGTAGCCTACGTTCAGGGTCTGTTTAGGAGAGGGCCTGCATTGAGCGACCTGCAGTCATTGTTGGAGATGCTCTTGTCCCGCGTAGGGATCAAGAAGCCCGACGGCCGACCGCTGTACCGATACCGCGTCACGGACCGGGAGTTCGAGCACCTCACCCAGCTCGTCCGCGACGACTGGATGGACCGTCCGCCATGGTCGACGGGCGCTCTCACGCTCCTCGCCTCTGAAGCGGTTTGCCGCGGACACCGAGAGGGAGCGTGGAGCTGGGCGCCGCTCTGGGAGGCGCTCGGCCGCAAGGAAGACGTCCAGCAGTGGCTCCACCCGCGGCTCGAGCGCGGAGGGGAGTGGTGGGGATTCCCGCTGATTCTAGCCACGGGGAGCCGACGCTTCCTCACGACCGTTGCACTCCAAGGAGGGCTCCCGCGCGCCTTGCTGGCCGGGGGCGCGGACGGTGGGCCGATCGGACGCTACTTCACACGGCTTCTCAAGGAGCACGAGCGATTCCCCACCGTTGACCCCGTCGAACTGGCGAAGGACCTCGAGGGCCACGTCCCTCGGACGCTCCGTCAGACGGAAATGCGCGAACTCAGCGCCGCACTCGTCGTTGCCGTACGCAGGTTGCGGCGCGAAGCGGGCACGACGGACGATCCCGTGGCTGCGCTCGACCGTCAGCATCCGGGCTGGCGCAACGAGTTGCCGATCCACTTCGATCAGAGCGACCAGGGTGCGGAGCGACTCGTTCGTGGCCTCCTGCAAGCACCGCGTGTGGAGGCAGCGCGGGGCCGTCGCATCGAACTGACGCTCGAACTCATCTCGAAGCCCGAGGCGAGGGTCGTTCGCCGGCTACGCCTCCCTCCGCTCGTTCCGGTGGGCGATCTCTGGCCGCTGAGCGAAGACGACGCGCCGACGTTCATGCCCCTCGCGCTCCGTACAGGGGAAGGTCGGGAGCTCATGGTTGCAGAGGCCTACCTCCAGGTCCGCGACGGGCAGGCCGCGTACCGGCTGGAGGCGACGCGAAGTTTGGAGCTCGATGCCGCCGCCCACGACTTCGGCGAGGTTGCGCTGCTCGTGCTCCCACCGCGCCTACCCCCGATCGAGATCGCCGTCCAGGGAGGCGAGGACCTCAGCGAGGTCCCTTGGGCCTTCGAGCCGGTCGAGGATGTGGAAGAGACGGCGCCACTCCTGATCGCCGGCTCCGGCTCGACGCGGACCGCGAGCGTCCTCGTCGCCCTGCCGCCCGAGTCCCGACGCACCGACGGAGCGTGGGCTCACCTGGGGACCGTCGCGGGCTCGGGGCGGGAGCTCTACCGCCTCGAGGGCGACGGGTCAGCCGAGATCGAGGGCGAGCGATACTCGTGGCGCACGAGCACGCGGGAGTCGCTCGAGTACCTCCTGGGGGGACGCCTGGCCTCCGTCGAAGCTGCTCGCGGAATCGCTTGGCGAGGCGCGCCCGCGTTGAAGTCGCGCACGGACGAGGACGATCCCTTCACCGCCGTCCCGAATCGCGAGTTGGCCTGGCGACCCGATGGAGCCGGCGCCCAGTCCATGTCCATGGACTCGGCCCTGGGGTCGGGGGTTCTTCGTTGGGTACGTGGGGGAGCGACCGTTTGCCGGACGCGCCTCACCATCCTCCCGGACGATCTCGAGGTGCGGCTGGAATCGGATCGGGGGGGTGGGCGCATCGAGCTTTCCTCCCGCCGGCTGCGAGAGGTCCGGGTACCGGAGCGCGCCGATCTTTCATCGAGCGTGGAGCGTTTCGATGGACGCGTCGTGGTCTCGTTGGAACGGGACGGGGGCACCGCGGCCGAGGCGCCGCGCCTGAACCTCGAGCTGCTGTTCGATCGGGCGCAGCGTGCTCGTGTGCGAGTCCCGCTCCCATTCGCCGTCGCCGAGTTCACGGGTCGCGACAGCCGACCTCTGCGATGGCGGGAGGTCGCGCTCGACGACCTCGAGCACGTGCGTGCCGTCGTGGTTGGCGCCGGCCCTCGTTCAGCACCTCAGGTGGTCATGGCGCTCGGGCATCGTCCGAGCGTGGTACTCGCGACGATCCCCCTCCCCGAGGTCGGAGCCGGTCGACACGAACTCCGCTTGGAGCCGAGTCGCGCGATGCTCGAAGAGGTCATCAGCCTCGACGACGAACAGGAGCACGAGCAGTCGCTGAGGGTCACCCTCGAGGTTGATGGCCAAGAAAAGCAGCGGCTCATCGTGGCGCGATACTCTGCCAGGATCCGAAACGCGGTCAAGCAGGGCCTGAATCCGCGGGGGTCGCACCTCTTGATCGAGAAACTTGATGGCGAACAAGTTCCGATCGACGACCCCCAGTTCCTCGAGGCGACGTGTGTGCTTCGTCCGGCCTGGCGACCTGGTGCGCTTGGCCTCCCTGCCGCGAAGTCGACCGAGGGGTTCCTCATCCCCTGGTCGGGCCTCCACGAGGGATGGTGGGTTGCAGTCCTCGAAGGTGACCGCCATGCCAGATGCGTGCGCCCGACTGCGTTCGAGGTCCCAGAGAGCCCCGAACTCGACGACGAAGAGCTCGCTCCTCGGGGGCGTCTGGAACTCGCAGCTCGGGCGCCCTTCGAAGTGCTCAGCGACACGATCGATGGGGCGTTGCGCGAGCTCGAGATCGACGACGACGAGGCCGCAGTGCAGTCGCTCGTCGAGATCCTCGAGACTCTTCAGACGGCGCCCGCCTCGACCTATCGCACGACGAGTCGCCTTGTGCTGCACCCCGTGGCTTTGTGCCGTGCGGTGTTGGCTCTCCCGAGTACGGGTCCGGGTCGGGCCGCCTGGACGAGCCTCGAGGAGTTGGGCTTCCTGTGGTCCGCCGTGCCCATCTCGGCGTGGCGGAGCGCGATCGACCTCGTCGTCGATCGCTTCGATCGCGAGGTCCAGCCGCTGATCGTGAAGGGGCTCCTCGAAGGCCTTGAGCATCAAGCGGCGGATCGGTTCCCGTGGCTCAGTCCAGTGCTTTGGGGGTTGGCGGTCGAGTGGGGGCTCAAGGAGGCCCCGAGGCCGGCACCCAGGGCCGCCCTCGACCGACCCCAGATCCAAGAAGTCGTTCGCGCTAGCGACGATGCATGGCGCGAGGCCGCGTCGACCTGGCCCGACGCCCGGGTCGTGACGAAGAGGCTGGACAACCTGCGGAACGAGCTCCGAAACCGGCACGACCGCGGCGAAGATAGCGGAGTCGATCGATGGCCTACTATCGACATCGGAAGCCTTGCTCGTGGCCTTGGCGTCGAGAGACTCTTCCAGTCGCTTCGGCTCAAGACCCACGTGCAAAGGGCACGTGCGGTCGTCGACGGCACGGCCCTCGCGGCAGCATGGCTCGTGCGCGGTTCAGGCCATGATGCCAACTTCGTCAGCGCGTTGAAGCTCGTTCGCGCATTCGACCGCGAGTGGTTCGACCGTTCGCTTTCCCTCCAGATTCCCCGCGCCTTCGGATTCACTCGACTGGAGACACTCGAAGGCGAAGATGAGGACCATTGATGAAGCATGAGGCCATCAGCTACGGCGGCCTTGCTGCCGAATGGGCGCGACGCGCCGCACGAGCGACCATCAGTCAGCTCGGACCACGGAACGAGGCTCTCCGAGCGGAACTCCGCCGGTCCCTCGAGCGCCCGATGGGTGAGCCCGGCTCTTTCCTCGCACCGCCGGTCTTCGAGTCTCTCTTCGAGTGGGAAGCCGGAGAAGAGACCCTTGAGCAGCTCGGCCTCTTCCACGAGGACCTCTTGGCCGCTCTGGACCAGCCACCGAAGCAGTACGAGGGTCGCCGATTCCCTCGGACGCTCCGACCCTACGTGCATCAGGTCAAGGCGTGGCGTGCGCTGAAATCACACGAAACGAAGTCCGTGATCGTGAGCACGGGAACGGCGAGTGGAAAGACTGAGTGCTTCCTGTTCCCGATCCTTGACGATCTCGTTCGCGAATCGAAGGCCGCGGGACAGCTCACCGGAGTCAGAGCGATCTTCCTCTACCCCTTGAACGCCCTCATCGAGAGTCAGCGCGAGCGTCTGGAGGGCTGGACCGCGTCGCTTGGTCGCCGAACTCGCTTCTGCCTCTACAACGGAAACACTCCGAAGTGTGTTACCGCGTCGGAGCAGAGATCGCGGCCTTCGAACGTGCTCGGGCGCGACAAACTTCGCGAAGACCCTCCCCCGATCCTCGTGACGAACTCCACGATGCTGGAGTACATGCTGATCCGCTCGGAGGACCGTCCGATCCTAGAAGAGTCGCAGGGCATGCTCCGCTGGATCGTTCTCGACGAGGCGCACACCTACGTCGGGTCGAACGCCGCCGAGATCGCTCTGCTCCTGCGGCGCGTCATGAACGGCTTCGGCGTTAGTCCCGGTGACGTGCGCTTCGTCGCCACTTCGGCGACGATCGGCGGGGAGAAGGCGGGACGCGCCCTCGAGAAGTACCTCGCCGACCTGGCCGGGGTGGACGAGTCCCAGGTCCTTTTTGTCTCCGGGCGGCGGACAGCACCCGCCATAGAAGGGGCGGCTCTGGACGTCGATCTCGATCCCGAGCGGCTTGCAGGTATGGAAGAGCAGGAAGCGTTCTCGGAGCTCGCTCGGTCGAAGGCTGCGTGTGGGCTCCGCGCAGAGATCCTCTCGACACCAGCCGTATCCGCTTCCCGCGCGGCAAGCGTCCTGTACGGAGTCGCCGAGGAGGACGCGGGTCCTGACGTCCTCGCCAAGACGCTGCGGTTCTTCGACGTTGCCGCGAGCGCGCGGTCGAAGGGAGCCGCTTTCCTGCCGACCCGAGCGCACTTCTTTCATCGCACCCAGGCCGGACTCTGGGCCTGCAGCGACCCAAACTGTCCCGGTCGCCAAGGGACTCGCCTGGAGAGCAAGTCGTGGCCCTTCGGCAAGCTGTTCCTCAGGCGGCGCCGCACGTGCGACGCCTGTGAGGGACTCGTCCTCGAGGTCGTGTTCTGCAGTGACTGCGGCACGGAGTACCTACTCGGCGGCATGGAGGCCGGATCCAGCCGCGAAGCCGCTGGTCGGGTCGTACCCATTCGACTCGAGGATCGGGAGCTCGATTCCCCGCTCTCCCTGCGCGCTGGAGACGCGGACGAGGAGGAAGGCGAAGAGACGGAGGCGGCTGACGAGGTCGACGATGGCGGTCACGCACCGATCCGCCGCCGGCGGATCTTCGCCGGGACCCTTCCGGAGAGCGCGACCATCACGCAGCCCTTCGGATTCGATCCCAAGAGCGGCCTCTACGGCGACCCGCAGGCACCGGCGCAGTTGAGACTGGTCGACTCGGATGGTGGAGACCTGCGTTGCGCTTGCTGTGGTTCGCGGGAACGAGCGGACGCGGCGGTCTTCCGCCCGCTCCGGTTGGGCGCTCGGTTCTTCCTCGGCGTTGCGATCCCGACGCTGCTCGAGCACCTCCCCGGAGACGGCAAGGCACTCCACAAGCCCTGGGGTGGACGCCAGATGATCACGTTCACCGACAGTCGGCAGGGGACGGCGACCTTTGCGAGCAATGCTCAGGCAGAGTCCGAACGCAGCCACGCACGATCCTTGATCGTGCATCGGCTCTGGAGCGAGCGAGGCGCGATGTCTCGGACCGAGCAGGAGCTGCTGGAAGAGAAGAGAGTCGAATTGGCGACGCTCGAGGCCCATGCTGCCGGAGCACCGGCGATCCAGGAGATCGTCACCAGGCGACGAAAGGAGATCGAAGAACTCGAATCGAAGTCGAGTCGTCCTCCGCGGATGACGTGGTCTGCGCTGGTCGACGCCCTGGCCAAGGAGGAGTCACTGCGGAAGTGGCTCCCACACAACCACAGGGGCCACCAAGGCCTCGAAGACCTCGAGGGCAAGGACTGGGCGCAGCTGTGCATGTTGCGTGAGCTCCTGCGTCCGCCGAAGAGGGCGAGCTCGCTCGAGACCCTTGGCCTTGCGGCGCTTTCCTATCCGGAGATCGAGACGGCCCAGGACGTTCCCCGTTCTTGGCCAAAGCCATGGAGCCTGGCGGACTGGAAGGACTTTCTCGCCTTGTCGGTGGACTTCGTTTTCAGGACATACGTCGCGATCGACCTTCCGCGGGAAGACTATAAGCGATGGCTCGGGGTACCAGTCTCGATCACGCACATAGGTCAGCCAAGGAGCGCGAGCCAGAAGAACATCCGCTATGCCTGGCCCATGGCGAAGACCGGAGGTGTTCAGTCACGCATGGTGCAGCTCCTCGCTAACGCGAGAGGAGGCGAGGTCGATCGAGACGAGTTCGCCGACTGGGGAGGCGCGATCATGCACGATGCGTGGCGGTTCCTGACCTCCTCACGGATGCTCCGCCAGGACCAGGAGGGCTACCGCCTGAAGCTCGGCGACGAAGTGGTCGTCACGGCTCCCATCGAGGGGTGGGTTTGCCCGGTTACGCGACGTTTCTTGGCCCGGACGTTTCGCGGCTTCTCTCCCTATCAGAACCGGAAGTGGATCACGCACGAGGAGCCTTGTGCTCCAATTCGGATGCCGGAGTGGAAGGCCGAGTACCTCTTCCCCCGCGAGCCGTCGACGGGTGAATGGAAGGACCCGGCGATCCGTGGATGGAAGGAGTCGGATCCTGACGTGCAAGCTGCTCGCGAGGCCGGCGTCTGGACGGAGTTCTCGGACCGCATCGCGGACTTCGCGATCTACTTCGCCGTTTCGGAGCACTCGGCACAGCAGTCAAGGGCACGCCTCGAGAGTCTTGAGCACCAGTTCAAGGCAGGGATGCTCAACGTGCTCTCGTGCTCCACGACGATGGAAATGGGGGTGGACATCGGCGATCTCCTCGCGGTCTCGATGAACAACGCTCCTCCGGGACCCGCGAACTACCTTCAGCGAGCGGGACGTGCCGGCCGGCGGGGCCAGTCCCAGGCGGTCAGCCTCACGCTGTGCCAGACGAGGCCCCACGCCGAAGGTGTCTTCGCCAACCCCAAGTGGCCCTTCGAGACGCCCATCCATGTGCCGCGGGTTTCGCTCGACAGTGAGAAGATCGTACAGCGGCATGTGAATGCGCAATTGCTCGCCACCTTCCTGGGCGAACTGCAAGCGCTCGATCTCAAGTTCGACTGCCGGTCCTTCTTCGTCGGGGCTGGAGGGCAAGAGGTTCCTGCCGAGAAGTTCGATCACTGGCTCTGCTCGGGTTCCAAGACGGCAGCGATGGTAGAGGCGTCGCTCCGTTCGATCATCGCCAACACCATCCTCGAGCCTCGCCCGCTCGGCTTCCTCCGGGACCAGGCCAAGAGCCACTTCGATGAAGTGCGCTCGGAGTGGCGCGCACAGCGCGATGCGCTCCTCCGTGAGTACAAGATCGCCGGGGGCGAGGACTTCGACAGCGAGGACGAGGATCCCGTCTTGAGAGGGATCAAGTCGCGCCTCGAACGTTTCCATGGCGAGTACCTCCTCGGGCATCTCTGTAGCGCAGGTTTCCTGCCGAGTCATGGGTTCCCCTTGGGGGTCGTTCAGTTCGTCAACACGACTGCGGAGCGCATCGAGTACGAGCACGATCGACGGAAGCGAGCGCGCCAAGCGCCTCAGCAGCTTGGAGAGACGAACCGTGAGGACTGGATCGGGCCGCGTCGCGAGTACCCCTCGCGTCCACTCCCGATCGCGATCCGAGAGTTCGCCCCCGGTTCCACTGTGGTCATCGACGGCCTCGCCTACCACCCCAAGGGACTGACGCTCAACTGGCACGTGCCCGCTAACGATCGGCAGGTCAATGAGATCCAGAGCATTCGGCACGCTTGGCAATGCGCGCACTGTGGCGTCGTCGAGACCTCCATGACTCGACCCAGTGCCTGCGCGACTTGCGAACGCCCGGTCCTTCCCATGCGCTTCATCGAGCCATCGGGTTTCGCGGTCGACATCAGGGAGAAGCTCTCTACCGACTTCACTCAGCGAGCGCAGCAGCCTTTCTTCAGGCCGCTCGTCTCTGCTGGAGACGGGGCTTGGAGAGATCTAACCAAGGTCGGCGGACGAGTGCGTCACGACGGGAGAGGTCGAGTCTTCCACCTGAACAGCGGTCCGGCGAACAGTGGTTTCGCCGTTTGCCTGGAGTGCGGTCGAGCGGCGGCACTCGACACCCACGGCGCAGTCCCCGACGAGTTCGACGGCCACAAGCGCCTCCGTGGTGGTCGGAGGGCGGATGGAACGGACATTTGCCCGACCCGCAAGGGCAACTTCCGGCTCCTGGCCCCGATCCATCTCGGTGCCGAGATGCGCACTGACGTCCTCGAGTTGCAGCTTCGAGCGCGGGGAAGCTCAACCTGGATCGACGACGAACCCGTCGCGGTCACGACCGCGATCGCGTTGCGCCGCAAGTTGGCGGCAAGCCTCGGCGTTGATGAGAGAGAGCTGGCATTCGCCGTCGGGAAGCACTCGCCCGAGGACGACACGGCCAGGTCATCTATCTTCATCTACGACGCGGCAGATGGAGGGGCGGGGTACGTCCAGCAGGGAATCGAGATTGTGGAGGACCTGATCCTCGACCTCGAGAGCGCGCTCACATGCCCCGCCGAGTGCGATAGCGCGTGCCATGCGTGCCTCCTGACCTACGACACCGACTTCTGGATCGATCAGATCGACCGTGATCGGACGCGGGCTTGTCTCGGACTTGGCCCACAAGCAGTGCCGGTCTCTCGTCCGTGATCGATAGCAATCTTGGTGCGATCATGACGAGCGACCACCGCATCTTCTCTTCCACCATCGGCCGCGACACAGGCATCGCCGCGGGTCGCTGCCGCGGCCGGTTCACGGTCAGGTGCGGCAAGTCGCGACATCCGCGCGAGCCCTTGTCCCTGCGAGCCCCATCAGCCACGCCGATCGGGGAGGTTCCGTCCTGCTGCAGGTCTCCCTCCTGCGGGCTCTGCCCGAGCGGGAGGCGGCTGCCAGCCCAACGCTACGTCAGCGCGATGTGGCAAGTGTTTCGTTGAACACGACATCTTCGTGTCTGGATCCAGAACGAGATTGTTGACCAAGCAGCAGGTCGAGCGTGCGATCTACCTGGACTTCGAAGGTAGGGCTTCTTCGAAGCGCGGCGCTGCTGCGCCCGACGCCACCTTCGCGGGGTTCACCCAGGAAGGAAAGCATTCGTTCGTCGTCCTCGACGAGCGATTCAAAGGCGCTGCGGATGCCAAGGGCGGAAGTTTCGAGCCGCTTGCTGAGTTTGCCGCTCGCTTGATCGACCGAGCACGGGAGGAGGAGCGGATCATCATCCACTGGTCGAGCAGGGAGGCACAGGTCTTCGAGGACCAGGAACTTCCGCTCGGTCATGCTGGTTTCGATCTGTTGGGTCCGACGAAGAAGGCCATGAGGCACGTGTTCCGTGACCACCGGGAGGCTCAGAAGGAGCTGAAGCGTGCGTCCAGCAAGACCGCAAGGAAGAAGGTGAGTGTTCGCCGCTTGTACGGACAGTGCGTGCGATGTGCGGAGGAGCACGGCCGGGAGGTCCCCTCGAGCTACGGCTGGGGGAAGGTCGGACAGTGGATTCGCGACTGCGAGGCTCAAGCGGGGCGTGCCTACAGCGATTGTTCGCCTGGCGTGAAAAAGAAGTGGAGCAAGCTCCTCAGTCACAATCGCCTCGACTGCCGAGCGATGGAGATCCTTGCGCGTCAGTACGCTGTCGCGCGACGTCCATAGTGAGTCAGTTTGAGGGGCACACTTCGAAGCCTCTCTGCAACGGCGGTATTCTGAAGCCCGCTATGTTCTCGCACGACATAACGCTTAGGAACCAGATCACCCTCTTCGGCCCACCCCGAGTGATCCTCGCGCTCGTTCGCGAAGCGGCACGTGAGCTCGCGTCGGACGCGGGCGCCGGCCTGGCCGCGACCTCCACGCTCACGCGGCTCTTCGCCTGCGGGCACGACGGTTCTTGGGGCATCGACTTTCCGCGCACTGGGTCGCGACCGGCGCTCGAGAACTATGTGAAGTACTTCACGATCGGGGAGGAGCGGTTCGAGCTGTACATCCAGACCTGCACCGACGCAGAGTTGAGGGCGCTCCGCGTGGTGCTCGGGGACCTCGTCGAGCGCGTGCCCGAGGTCTTCGTCCTGCTGGAGCGGGGCCTCGAAGCCTGGACGATCGGCGGCCGGCCCGGCGCGACGGCGGACGAGGTGCGCGAGGACGGTTGGCGGGAGTTCGACGGGTTCGTAGAAGGACATCTGCAGGACGTGATCCCCTGGGACGACATCGAGCCCAACGTCAGGTACGGCCCCGGCGGTGAGGAGCTGTCCGAGTACACGGTGCCGTGGTGTTGGCCGCTGATCGACCGCGCGCTCGGCGCGGGGGTCGTGGCGGCGTACCAAGCGCTCGCGCGGAAAGGGGAGTGGCAGCGGACAGGCGCCGGTCGCGAGGCGCAACGGCGCGCCGCCGCGCAGGCGTGGTTGGCTGAGCACCGAGGGCTCGTCGAGTGGCTCCCCGTGGCCTGGTCCGCGCTGGAAGAGTGGAGGCTGGCCAGGTGGCGCTTCTCGGACGGCGACCTGCTCTACGACGTCTCGGCGGCAGGCACGCTGCTGGGGTTCCTCGCCGCGCCGAGGCTGAGCGGCACGGACGGCGAGGGCGGCGAAGACCTCCAGAACGGAGATGACTGCGGTGGCGGAGAAGGCACCGCGGACGGCGACGCGCGCGTGCGCCGGGGTCCCGACCACCTGCTCCTCACCCAGCCGCTCGTCGAGTGGGCGTCGCGGCTGGAGTCCGACGGCGAGACCTGTGTGGCGCTGCTCGAGACCCACCGCGGACTGGGCGACGCCACCTGGGGCGACGTGCTGCGCGCGCTCCTTCCGCCTCCGCGCGGCGCGAAGTTCACGCTGGCGGTCGATCCGGGCCGGCCGTTCGACGCGCTCGAGCCGGTCGGAGCGCGCGACGGCGGCGTGACGCGGGCTGGCGAACCGCGGACCATCGCGCCCAGCGATCGCGGCTGGCGCGCCCTCCACCGACTGCGTGGAGCCGCGTTGGCCCGCAGCGGTGACGTGAACGCATTGCTGTCACCGGACGCACTCGACGCGACGGACGGAGCCTCGGAGGAAGCGCTCGCGGTCCACGGCTCCTTCGCGCGCACGGGCGACCTTCTCGCCAAGCTCGGACTCGGTCGCGGGACGGGCGGGCGCTGGAGCCTGCCGCTGTCGCTCGCTCTGGCCGTGCCCGACGCGCGCGCCGTCGCGCTGCAGATCGGCGCGTCCGCCGAGTCCGTCGACCCCGCCGCCCTCGACACGCTCACCCTGTTCGCCCTCGCGCGTGCGGCGTCCGAGCCGGCCTCGGACGGGGAGGCCGCGCTCCGCGAGCGCTGCTGTGCGCACCTGGTCGCGCTCGGCGATCCGGACTGGGCCGAGCGCAGCGACGCGCGGCTGCGCGCCTGGCTGCCGCGGCTGCGCTACCTCACCGGCCTGCCCGGCCGCGTCGACGCCTCCGTCGTTTGCGACGCCCCTGGCCGCGGCGACGGGGAGCGCTCGGCCTGCGTCCACCGCGGCTGCGTGCTCGAGGGCGTCGAGGTCGCGACCGGCATCGGGCTGTGCCTCGCCTGCGGCAGCCCACTGCCCGGGCGCACGGGCGTGCGGCCGCGGGGCGCGGGTGCGCCGGCGCCACGGGCGGATGCGGTCGGTGCTGGTTCGGACGGCGGAGCGCCCGCGCTCGCGTGGCCCGCGGCGTTCCTGACCATCGCGGGCGGCGTGCTCGACGACGCGGACGGTGACGGAACGCCCCGGCCGTCCCAGTGGGCGCTGCGGATCCAGGACGCGCGCGACGCGCCGCTGGGGCCGGGCCTGGGAGCCGTGCTCCCGACCGAGGGCGACGCGGCCCTGCTCGAGGGCCTGCGCGCTTGCCTACCCGCCACCGGCGCGATCGTCGTCTGGTCGGCCGAAGCGACCCGCGGCTGGTTCGAGCGCCTGCGCGCGGCGCCGGATGCGACGGAGGCGATCGACGACTGGAGCGCACGGCTCGTCGAGCTGCGCGGGGCCTGGCGCTCGGACACCACCGGCGCGTCGGCCAATGACTTCGAGCTATCCGACCTGGCGCGCGCCCGGCTCGGCACGGCCTTCGAGTGCGAGCGATTGCAAAGCGACCTTGAAGTGCTCGAGCAGTGGTGCCGTTCGCCCCGGATCGCCGGCGGGCACGTGTGCGAGGCCGATGCTCCATTCGTCGCCGTCCGCGACCTCGAATCGCGCGCGGACCGCGCGGTGCTGTTGTTGGCGGCGCTGTGCGAAGCGCGGTGCACCGACGGCGTCGATCGGGTGGGATACTGAACACCGTCGCCAGAACTCCCCAGAACGCCGGTCCTCGCGTATCCTGGGAGGATGTTCAAGTTCCTGGGGAAGCTGGCGACAGGGCTCGTGCTGAAGAGCACCTCGAAGATGTCGACGAAGGAGGCCATCGAGCTCATGGAGCTGACCCAGATCCGCAGCGAGCTCGAGAAGCAGAACCGTCTGCTCGCCAAGCGCACTCGAGAGCTGGAGCGACGGAACGACCTGGATCAGCGGTCGGCGGCGCAATCGAGGAAGGGCGTTGGCGGAGCCGCGGGCCGCAAGGCGCGTCGGCGCTGAGGCCGGGATGCGTCCACGGCCAGCCGTTCGCGGTCCCGTCCGCTCAGCTGCGAGGCAGCTCGGCTCCGAGGCCGCTGGGCGAGTCGAACCGTGTGGACTCGGGCCGCCCCGGCGGCTGGGCCGAGGGGAGCGCGGCGGTCGTCGAGTTGGGCGCAGCGCGTTCTTCCGATCCTTCCTCAGCCCAACCCCAGCCGCTCGGCCGCGTCCTCGTGGTCTGGCTCCTCGGCGTACACCCGCTCGAACTCGCCCCGCGCGCGGCTGCGTTGGCCCAGGGCTTCGTAGACCAGCGCGCGTTCGTAGCGCAGCGCGGTGAGCAGGTGCTGGTCGCGGTCCTTGCGGCGGCGCAGCGCGGTGGTGAGCACGTCGCGCGCCGCCTGGAACAGCTCGAGGCCGCGCAGGGCCCGCGCACGGAAGAGCATCAGCGCGGCGTGGGCGTTCGACTCGTTCTCCACGCCGCTGGACAGCTCCAGCACGCGTCGTCGGGTCGCGGACGGGTCGGGGTCGTGGCCGGCTTCCACGCGCTCGAGCAGCAGCTCGGCGATCGACACGCGCACGACCACGTCCTCGGCGTCGTCCAGGTGCAGCACTTCGAGCACCTCGAGGGCTGCGGCATCGTCACCGCGCAGTTGATGCACCTCGGCCAGGCCGAGCCGCGCGCCGCGGGGACAGGGCGCGACGACCGCGCGGAAGTCCTCGCTGATCGGTAGCAGGACCTCGATCCGGACGCCGAGCTCGTCGAGCTTCTCGCCCAGGCGCGCCCCGCCGTCCAGCGCGCGTCGCAGCCAGTGCTCGGCGCGTTCGAGGTCATCGTCCTTGAGCGCGAGGTACCCGGCCAGGAAGGCGGCGTCCGGCTGGTCGTGGGCCTGCTCGAAGTGCGCCCGGGCCTTCGACGCGTCGCCCTCGAGGTACGCGCGGCAGCCGTCGACGAAGTGTTCTTCGCGCTTGGGCATCAGCAGCCGGTCGAAGAAGCCGAGCCGGAGGCGTTCCTCCGGGCGCTGCTCGACCCGCTGCGGCGCCGCGTCGCGCGTGGCCCCCGACGCCTTCCGCGCGCGCCCGCGGCGCGAACTCTTCCCACCGAGGCGATCCGTGTAGTAGAGCCCGCTGCCGGGGATGCCGACGGTCCCGGTCGGTCCGCGACGGCCGAAGGTCAGCCGCGCGCCGGGGACGCCGATCGAGGGCGAGATGCCGCCCTTCGAGAAGTTGAGGCTGAGGCCGGGCGCGATCTTGACGCGCTTGAAGAAGCGAAATCCCATGCGGTCGTGCGGGGCGAGGCGCGAGGTCCGGAGGGCGGGCGCGGGGCGTGGGGATCGGTCAGCGTCGGGTGGACGCGACCGCGTGGCCCAAGGGTACCGAGGGAGCGAGGCCGCGAGCGACCGTGACGGCCGCATGCCACCGCCCTCGGCTCGCGGACCCACCCCGGACCTGGGGTGGGCCCGCGCGAACTCTCACGCTTCGCGGTCGAACTGCTCGAACCACCCGCCCTTGCTGCGGCGGTAGTGGATCGGCTCGCTGCGCGCGGCCTTCTTCGACAGGTCGAACATCTGCTTGGCGGTGCGCTCGCGCAGCGGACGCTCGGCGCGCAGGAACAGCAGCACCTGGCCGCCGACGCGAGCGCGGGTCGCGGGGTGGTGCGCCGCGTAGGCGGTGAAGGCGGGCAGCTCGGCGTCGCGCAGGGCGCGGACCGCGTCGAAGTCGCCGGCGCGGTTGAGCTCGGTGACGCGCCGCACGAGGCCGGCCTCCCACGCGGTGAGCACGCAGGTGGCGTCGTCGAGGCTCGGCGGCGGGGCGGGCTGGGACGAGCGCTCGGCGCGGACGGTGTGGGCGTCGCTCGTGCGGCGCCGCGGGTCGCCCGGCGCGTTCCAACGCACGCGGCCGGTGAGCTCGAGCAGCGGCAGGTCGTCGTCGATCTCGAGTCGCAGCGCGACGCGGCGCTCGACGCCGTGGCGCAGGCTGCCGAGCGTCACGACCGTGCGTCCGTCGCGCTGCACGAGCGGCGCGCCGGTCAGCTCCGAGGCGCGGACGCCGTCGGGCAGGTCGAGCTCGAGTTCGACGCGCTCGGCGGCGAGCTCGCACAGGCCGGTCACCTCGCCGAGCACGACCTCGAGGATCTCGGTGGGGTCCTCCGCGTCGTGCAGGCTGCCGCCGCCGTGCTCGGCGATCGCGCTGAGCTGCACCGGCGAGTAGCCGTCGCCGATGCCGACCGCGGAGCTGACGATGCCGCGCTCGAGCAGCGCCGCCGACTCCGCCGCCAGGGCACGCGGATCGACGATGCCGCCGTTCGCGTGGCCGTCCGAAAGCACGATCGCGTGGCGCCGGCGGAGCACGCCGCCGCGGTTCGCGTCGAGCAGCGCTTGGCAGCCGGTCAGCCAGCCGGACGAGAGCCAGGTCGTGCCGCGCGGATGGATCGTGTCGATGGCGCGCGCCGCTGCGCTCCGTCCGGCGGCGGACATGGCCGCGCGGTCGATGTGGACGACGACGTCGCTGCCGAAGCTGACGACGGTGAGGCGGTCGGTCGGTGCGAGCGTCCGCGCCACTTGCCGCGCTGCTTCCTTCGCCGCTTCGAGCGGGGCGCCGGCCATGGAGCCCGACGCGTCGATCACGAGGGCGAGGTCGAGCGGCGGGAGCGGATCGGGGCCGGCGCCGTCGCGGACGGTGGGGGCGTCGACGAGGACGCGGGCCACGAGGTGCCGGCGGGTGCGGTCGTCGGGCGTCGAGCCGTCGGTCGGCAGGGTGGTGCGGTCGAGTCGGAGCGAGAGGGTGAGGTCGGAGGCGCCGTCGAAGGCGCCGTCGAGGTCGGACTGCTGCATGGAGCGCGATGGAGGGTGGGCGACGCGTGGTCGCCGAGGAGGTGGGCCCCGTCCCGGCGACGGTCGCGTCGTCGGCGCGGGGCGGGGCGGCGGGCTGCCCGGTGGCGTGGTGCCGCTCGGTGCCGGCCGTGGCATCGGTGCCGCCAGGACCGTCCTGGCCGACCGAGCCGCGGCTCACCCGCTCCCTCCCTCCATCGCGCGCGCGAAACGCGCGGGCCCGCGTGCGGGGCTGCGCGTGCTGCTGCGGGTGAGTGCGCGAGGACGAACGCGCGGACGCCCGCAGATGCGTGCATCGGCACGAGCTCCCGCTCCGCGCTCCACATGCGTGCGGCCCGCGACTAGGGTGCGAGCCGCACCTTGGTGCTCGCTCGCTCATGCAAACCGCCAACGAACCCGCCGCCGTCGTCCACCACGCTGGTCGCGACATCGCCCTCCACGCCACCACCATCCGGCAGCTCGGCTTGGACGAGAGCTACCTCGAGCGGCGCATCGGCGCAGCACCGGAGCTTCTCGGTCTGTCCTCGCTCCGAGCTGGTGTCTTCGGTCCCTACCACGTCGCGTCGCAGCGCGCGCTCACGACGCCGACGGGTCGGACGGTCTACCCAGACCTGCTGCTCGTGACGCGGTCGGCGCACCTCGTGGTCGTCGAGGTCAAGCTCGCCGACAACCCGGAGTTGATCGACCGCAGCGTGATCGCCCAGGTGCTCGACTACGCGTCGTCCATCGGAGCCCTGGACGAGGACGGTCTTGCAGACGTCCTGGAGACTGGAGGTGCTGACCGCGCACTGGCCGAGCTCGCGTCGGAGTGGTTCCCAGGGCTCGACGACGCCGACGAGTTCGCCGAAGTGCTCGCACAGCGTTGTGCGCGCGGTGAGATCGAGCTCGTCGTCGCCTGCGACCGGGCGCCGGTCGGACTGGACGACGTCGGCGCGTCCCTGCATCGGCTGAGCGCATTGGCTTTCGGGCTGCGAGTGATCGAGCTCGTGCCGCACGTGGGCGAGGGGCTCGACGGGACCGTCCTGTTCCTGCGTCACGAACGGATGCGGACCGAGATCGTGGCGCGGACGCTGGTCGAGGTGTCGATCGAGGGCGGGAGCGACCGCGCGAGCGTCACCGTCGCGACGACGGCGCCCGAGGAGGTCGCGGAGGCGGTCGAGCGGACTCGGGGTGACGCGCCCGACAGGCAGTACTGGAGTCGTGAGGAGATCGCGTGCTTCGTCGAGAGCACCGACTTCGAGCGTGCAGACCGAGACCTCGTCATGGGGTTGCTCGAGTTCGCCTCCGACGTCGCGTCGGGCGAGCGAATCACGAGCCAACCCACGATCCACCCGACCTTCTCGCTCTTCGTGGACGGCGCACGGCACCTCGGTCGTGGCGGACGGGGGCCGATCCTGTGGAGCGCCAGCGTGCGGCCGGGACGCATCCAGTACGTCGAGATCTTCACGACCGCGCTGACGAAGCACTTCGGAGAGGAAGTGGTGCGAGGTCTGGTGCAGGAGTTCGAGGCGGCGCTCGAAGCGCCTCTCCGCCTCAACACGGACTACGCCGTCGTGCCCATTGATGCGCTTCGCGGGCGGTTGCAGGCGTTCATCGATGCAACGCGGCACTACCTCGATGTCTTCGAAAGGCTGGCACGTTCGTCCGATCGCCCGACCACGGAAGGCTGATCACGCCTGCGCTGGTCGCTCGCCGGAGTCCGCTCGGGACAGGGGGTCGTCGAATTCGTTGCGACCTTTGGGCGAGAACAAGTCCCGGATGAGCTGCTCAAGGCCTGAGATCCTGTCGTCCGGAACGCACGGGATCGCGCCCACACCCTCTCGCGCTGCGCCATCAACGGCCTCGAACCATGTCTCCCGACTCCCCGGGTACAGCACCGTCGCCGACCGGGCCTGCGGGATCGCATCACGATAAGCGTGCATCTTGTGGATGTCAGCCGCCTTCGCGACGCGCTCGGTCTCTCCGTCCAGCTGTCTCGGGTCGAAGCGGAACTTGGCGTCGAACAGGTGCAACGAGCCGTCGGCGGTCCACAGAGCGATGTCGGGTCGCAGAGGGACGCTGTAGCTCGTGCAGCCGGATCGACTCGAGCGGGTGAAGCTGCGGTTGTAGTCGAGCGCGACGCCGTTCCTCCACTCGATGCGCAGGCCGTTCGACAGGGATTGGGAGAAGTCCGTCGTGGTCGTCTCGAGTGCCGCGACCGGGGCGCCCAGGGAGTCTCCGATCGCCCGCGCCACCTCGAAGTAGGTCCACAGCTCGTAGAGCGTGGCCACGTCCTTCAGCTCGAGGAGGCGTTGCCACGTGTCGAGGCGCGCGAGTCGGCTCGAGCGGCGCAGCTGCACGAAGTGGCGCAGGACGTCGCGATAGCCGCGGCGCTGTTGCAGGACCGTCGATTCCACGGGGAAGCGGGTCATGCGCCCGACGCTGCGCCACAGCGGGTGGCGGAGGATCGGCGCGAGGATCGTACGGAGTTCGTCGACCTGTGCCGTGAGCCTGGCTCGAAGGTGTGTCTCGCGCGACGCGAGCGCCTCGACCGCGTCGAGGATGCCGTCGACCTGGTCGAGGAAGGCCTTCACGAAGCGGTTCTCCGCGACGTCGACCGTGTGCTCGACCACCGGCTCGTCGAAGCGCTCCGGCAGGCGTCCCTCCAGGCGCGTCGCCAGGCCACCGCCTCGACCGGCGGGCACCTCGACGAAGTCGGTCCGTCCGCCGCCGATCGCCGCGACCGTGCGCGCGTCCATCCGGCGCACGCGGTCGAAGGGCGTCCAGCGGCGTTCGCGAACGAAGCGGCTGTGCGGATCCGCGACGATCGCTCGGAGCGCCGGAACGAGGTGGTGCTCGCGCGGCGCATGCGGCGAGAGGGCGTGGCGCAGGTGCACGAACGCGTGCAGGAGCACGTCGCGATCGTTCGCGATCGATCGGTCGTAGGGGAGCGCGCCGCCCGAGCCGGGGGAGAAGGGCAACGCCGCGCTGGCCTTCGTGATGTCGGCCAGCATCGACTCGAACTCCGCCTCGCCCCACTTGCCCGACCGCAGCCGCACGCGGCCGAGGCCGGGGAGGACGAGGTCGCCGACCGTGTTGCCGAAGGCGAGGAGCAGAGCGTCGCCGATGCGACGGCAGGTGGACGGAGCGAGGGCGGCTTCGAGGCGTTCGAGCGCGGAGCGCGAACCCGTGACCACGTACTCCAACTCGGACGCGAGTGAGAGATGACCGCCCGACGAATCGGGTGCGTGCCCTCCGCGGGCTGCGACGATCCGAAGCGCTGACGGCGTCGCGGTCTCGACCGGGTGTTCGGTCGCGTTCACGGCCTCACTCGACGAACGACGTGAAGCCGACCTGGGCGAGGCGGCGGCGCATGCGCCACAGCTTCGAAGCCGACCGCGGGAGGAGCGGTGTCGTCGATCCGAGCGGCGACACTTCCGGGGTCACCTCTTCGCCATCCGAAGGCTCGGCGGTGGCCGCCGGCCCCTGAACCGGGACGAGCCGGTCACGCTCGAAGCGCCAAGCGTCGAGCCCTTCGGCGACCGCATCGGCCGCGTCGAAGTCGACCGTGAAGACGAACAGGTCGCGCAGGACCTCGTCGAGCTCGGCCTGCGTCCCATGCAGCTTGGGCAGCACCTTCGTCAGGATGGCGACGTCGAGCGCGGTGAGCATCGTCGCGCGACCACTGTCCGCCTGCTCGTGGGCGAGGCCGAGGAAGCGCGCGATCTCGTTCGCGACGCGGTAGCCGAAGTGCCGGTGCTCACGATGGAGCAGGTCGTTCAGGCGCACGAGCGCATCGCGCGCCTCCTGCCAGCCCATCGACTCGAGCGCGCGCCATGCATCGCCGTGCCGATCGGGGTCCGAGAGGGCCAGGGGTTCGGGGAGCTGTGCGAGGGCCAGGGGCGTCGGTTCCTCCGCGAGGTCGCGCCCCAGCCGCATCAGGTCGACGGCGTTGAACTCGAACGTGAAGGCGCGGTCGAGCACCTTCGGGCTGAACATGTAGGTCGTCTCGTCGACGTTGACAGTGCCGGTGAAGAAGAGGTTGGGCGGGACCTCGAGTCGGCCCGGGACCTCGCGGTCACCGCTCGCGTCGGGCAGCAGGTCCGCGTCGTGCAGGTCGAGGGGCTCTCCCGACTCGAGGCACGAGAGGAAGTCCGAGAAGTAGTGCTCCACGCGCGCGAGGTTCATCTCGTCCAGGATCGCGAAGTACGGCGCGGCTGGCTCGCCGCGGCGGGTGGCACGCTCGTACTCGGCGGAGGCATCGAGGAGGAGATCCAAGAAGCGGCTGACGTGGTAGCGATCGTCGAACGGATCCCGATGCCCGAGGAGTGCGCGGTGGTCCGTCCAGTCGGGACGCACGGCGATCACCGCGTACCGTTGTGCGCTCGGTGCCGGCTGTTGTGCACCGCCGACCTTGTGGATGGCGAGAGAGAAGGACCCGTCCGTCGATTCGTGCACGTCGAACCGGACCTCGTCGCCCACTTCGAGTCCCTTCTCGAGCGCGGCCATGTGCTCCTTGGGGACGTAGAGGCGCGGTGGCGTGCTGTGCTTGCTGCCGTACTCCTGGAAGCGTGCCTTCCAGGGCGTGTCCGAACCCATGAAGTACAGGTCGAGGTCCTTCGAGGCGCTCGCCGCTTCCATGAACTCGGGCTCCGCTTCGATGAACTTCTTGGTGAAGTTGAAGAAGCGGTAGTCGAAGACGGTCTGGACGACCTTGCGGACGTGTGCGTCGTCCGTCTCGACCTGGGTCGGCCTCCTTCTCGCATCGGAGGTGGCCCCGAAGAACTTCGCGCAGGCGATCGCCAGCTGGGTCTTGCCCGTTCCCGAGATGCCCGTGAGGATCGTGAATCGCTTCGTCTGGAGCGCCAGGAGGTAGCTCGCCACCACCTCGGTCGGGAAGACGAGTCCCGAGGTGGCGAGCTTGTCGCAGAACTGTTCGAAGCGCGACGTGGTGATCGGCTCGTCCATCACCGCCGCCAGCTCGGCGGCGTCGGCCTCGGGAGCGGTAGCCGCGCCGAAGTAGCGGGCGACGGCCTTCTCGTCGGTGACCTCGAGGAAGCGAGCCTGCCAGTTGCCGGCTCCCCGTGCCTGCGAGTCGGGGAGGCGGCGTACTTCGCGGTCGTTGATGACGAGATCGACTCGTGCAGCCTCGACGTCGACCGCCTTCACCTCGCCGCGAGCATGGATGACGACCTCGCCTGAGCAACTCTTCAGCAGGAAGTGGTCACCCGCTCGGACCTGTCGCAGGCGCGCACGGGTGCGGAGGCTCTCGGCGGAGTGCTCGGGCCCGAGCCGCGGGAATTCCCAGAAGGCGCCGTCCACGAACTCGCGGCTGCGGTCCTCACCCCGGTCGCCATGGACGTCTCCCGCCCAGAAGCGTCGCACTTGCGGATCGCCCATGCCGTCCGTCCACGCCGTGTGCGACAGCATGGTGTGGTCGCGACCGAGCGTGGTATCCACCTCGGCGAGGAAGCGCGTGTAGCTCTCCCACGACCCGACCTCGGTCGTGACGCCGAGGGGCTCGACGAAGGAACAGGTGTTGCTGTCGACGGGGAGGAACTCGTCGGGCTTGACCCAGAACAGGCCCATCGTGAGCTTCGCGGCACCGATGCCCTTCTGTTCGAGGATCCTGTCGAAGAGTTCGTCGTCGATGGCCTCCTGACCGCCTTCAACGGCCTGCTCGAATAGCTCCCAGAGCCGGTCGATGTCGCCTTCGTCTCGGTCCAGCGCGTGCCAGAAGAACCACGTGGCCTGGTTCTGGATCGTCGGGAGCCCGTGGAAGTCGTCGGGCGGTTCGATCGCGACGCCGAGCCGATCGGCGAGTGCGACCAGCATCTTCACCCGGCTCTCCTTCCGGAGCGAACGCGTGAAGCAGGAGTAGACCGTGAACGGGTCGATGTCGCGCAGTGGCCCTTCTTCGCCGGGCGCGATCTTGTCGTTCAACTTGACGACAGGATAGCCCTCGCGATCGAGCGAGTGGAGGATCTCGATGAGCTGCCTGCGGTCCTCGCGGTGAGCGAGGAGCGCGGTAGCGATGGCTTCGTAGGCTGGACGCCAGCTGAAGGTATCGGTCGGCGTCTCGACAAGAGTGGGGGCCGAGCGGACGCGGCTGGTGGCCGGGTAGTCGGGCTCCGGGACGTCGCGGCCCGTCGTGGCTCGCAGGTACGCCAGCACCGATGGCGAGTGGCTCTTGCGATACGCCGTGACCGTCGCCTGTGAGTAGGCCACGTCGACGAGGCCGACGATTCCCTCGCGCACCTTCGGGAGCAGGTCGCTGAAGACGTCGACCGGGCCCCGATAGCCGACGGCGTCCTCGATGCGCTTCAGGCGGCCACGCGGCGCCGGATGGGCGGCGACACGCTCTCTCGTCGTCGCGTCGAACGAGTCCTTGATCGCCCAGAACCCCACCTGCCCCCGCGCCACGTCGACGATGCGAGTCCCGCCGACGTTCAAGCGGATGAGCTTGGGGCGCAGTGTCACCGACCAGCAGCCGTGGCCGTGTTCGTGTGCCCGTTCGATCAGGTCCACGAGCAGCTCTTCGAACTGCTTGCGGTGCTCGGAATCGGGGATCTGCTCTCGGAAGACACGAGCAGCGGCGTCGGCGTCGCTACGGAGGGCGTCGAGGTCCATCAGGGGCAAGGGCTGGTCGCGGCGGACGGGAGACGCCCGAGTCTACAGGCCCTCGACCTCCACCTCCTCGAACACCGCGCGCTCACCGACCACGGCGAGTCCCATGCGCCCAACGGGGAGTTGCCACTCACCGATTCGCGTGCCATTGCACTCGAGGCGCAGCCACTGACCATCGTGGGTCGCATCGAGGTGGGCGCGGCCGGAACGCTCGAGGCTCGCGCGAACGGCGTCGCTCGTGGTGAGCTCTTCCTTCGCGCCATTGCGCACGCGCACGACACGGACGAGACCGTCGGCGGCGATCGTCGCGACGACGAAGCCCTCGGCCGACGACTCGTGGAGGAGCAGGCCCACCTCGCTGCCGGCGGACTCCGGAACGGCGACGCGGGTCGAGATCGCGCTGCACGCGACGACCGATCGTGCCCAGGCGAGCTGGCGCGGTCCGGGTGGCGCGCCGGTGATCGTCTCGGGTCCGTTGCTGTCCCACGATCCGGTCGTCGAGCCGAACAGCTCCGGGTGGTCTTGGAGCCACTCCGCGAGTTCGGCGGCGAGCCCCGCCGGGTCGCCGACCTCGGCGTGGAAGGCGCGGTCGAGCCGCGCGCCGACGGACGCTTCCGCGCGCTCGTCGCCGTCGAGCGCGCGCATCAAGCCACGCAGTGCTCGGCTCGCGGGCCGGCCCTCGCGACGATCTCGATCGAGGAAGGCGATGAGCGCCTCCGAGACCGCACGATCGGGTGGCGACGAACTCGCGATGATCGAACCGAGGTCGAACGCGTCCGCGCCAGTCGCGACGAGCCGTTCCGCCACACCGAGCCGACCGATCGAGCGAGCGAAGGCCGGACCGACTCCGACGTCAACGGTCTCGCCGTCCCAGCGATGGTGCTGGAGATGATACGCGAGGCCGTCGAAGTACCAGTTGTTGCCGCCGTAACGAACGGGTTCGTCGCGCGACTCGTTGTAGACCTGGAGCACGAGCATCTGCAGCACGGCACGCCGCCACCAGGGCTCGAGCGGGCCCTCCACGAGGAACAAGGCGCGACGCGAGGGCACGTAAAGAGACTTGGTCTGCGGGTGGAGCCTGTCGCCGATCTGCGGACCGAGAGCGTCGAGGAAACTGTCGCGATCGCGCAGGATGCGACCGACGAGCTTCTCGCCGGACGCGAGGTCCGGCCAGCGATCGAAGTACTCGCACACCGCGACGGTGGCGGCCTCCACGAACGCGCCGTACTCGGCAGCGAGGGCGCGGTCGTTCGTCTGGACGTGGAGCTCACAGTGCTGGGTCGTCGCGATCCACGTGTCGCCGCTCCGCACGAGTTCGAGGGCGCCGTCGTCCTCGTCCGACGCGTCGCGAGCGAGGGACGGATCGCTCTTGAAAGCGCCGTCACGATCCAGGTCGACCTCGACCCTTCCGAACTCGACCCGACCACTCTCGACGGCGAGCCCCATCGACTCACCCGTGGCTGCCCATTCACCGACCACCTTGCCGCCGACCGAGAGACGCACGCGCTCGCCGTCGAACTTCGCGGTCATGCGAACCGCACCACGGCCGTCCGGTTGCGCGGTGAAGGGCGGTGTGTCGAGCCTCGTGATCGTCCCGTCGCCCACGCGAGCGACGGACACCGACCCGTTGTGATCCACGAGCGCGACCAGCGCATCCGTTCGATTCTCGTGGCCGAGGACGACGCCGGCGCGCGTGCCCTCCGCGATCGGCCAGGAGATGTCCGCTGCGATCCGGCCGCAAGGCTGGAGCGTGCGGCACCATCCGAGCTTCGGTGACTCACCGATGACGCGGTCAGACAGGACGGGCTCCCAGAGGCCGTAGACCTGGGAGAAGGTCTCGGGTTTCGCGGCGAGCCAGTCTCCAAGCTCTTCGCGATAGTCCTCGATGTCGCCGAAGCGTCGGACGAACTCCTTCACGATGTCGTCGCCGCCTTCGACGGCACGGCGGAAGGCGCGGAAGTCGCTACTGAGGCGACCGCGTTCATCGCGTTGGGCGATGTGGGCGACCAGTGCGAGGCCGAGCGGTCGGCTCGGTGCGTTGCTGGCTCCCAGGAAGTCCTCGAGGTCGACCTTCTCTCTCCCGATTCCGAGGAGTGAACGGCGCACCGCGTCGCGCCTGGAATGCGTATCGAAGAGAGGCTCGACACCGAGCTCGAGCGTGCGGCCGTCCCACCAGTGTGTCGCGAGATGACCGACGAGGCCCTCGCCGTACCAGGTGTTGCCGTGGATCGTCCGGTCGTTCCGTCGTGCGAGATCGAAGTACTGGAAGACGACCCGGTCGAGCACCGCGCGGCGGCTGCCGTAGGTCAAGGGCTGGGCGACCATCGAGAAGGTGTGGTCGTCGGGGTGATAGAGCGACGTCGTGACGTCGTTCAGTCCGCGCGCACGATCACCGATCGCCTCGATCCACTGCTCCCGCGTGGGGAAGAATGCTGCGCGGAGCCTCTCGTCGCGGTCGAGGTCGGGCTCGCGGTCGAAGAACTCGGTCAGCTCGACGTAGGCAGCTTCAGCGAGTTCGGCGAGCTCGTAGGCCAAGGTCGCGTCGTCACCGTGGACGAGGAAGTGGTAGTGCGGTCCGTCGACGACCCAGACCTCGAGGCCGTCGAGCTGCGACTCCTCGGCCGAACCTTTTCGAAGAGTGATGGGATCTTCGTCGATCTCGACGGTGGTCGAGGGCAGGGCAGCGAACAGAAGCGGTGCGAGCAGCATCGAGAGGGGGGAACGAGGTGCACGCGACGGTGGGGGAGCCGCCACGCGCGGGTGAGGGGTGAGTGCACCGCTGGATGGGTGCGTACGAGGCGAGTCAGGGCACCAGAGCGAGCGGCACCGGGTTGCTGACGAGGCTCGGCACGGGGCCGAAGGGCCCCGTCATGTCGAGAACCACGGCCGCGTGGTGTAGCGTGAGTCCAGCGAGTGCCGGGTCGGTGCCGCTCGGCACGGTGAATGTGATCTGGCCGTCACCGCTAGGCGGAAGAACGCCGAAGTTCGAGCCGTAGGGCAGCGTGTTCAGGTGCGCGAGGGCGAAGTCGGTGAACGGGTCAGGATTGATCGGAAGTGTGCCGGCGAAAGTCGGGACGCCGGGCGCCGTGCCCGACGCGGTCCCGACGACGAAGTAGAGGTTGAAGGCCGGTTGGATGCCAGCGGACAACGCGAGGTGCTGCGTGCCACCGGCCGCCAGAGACAGCTCCAGGACATCGGCCGTGAGCGTCACCGGCAGGCAGGCGTCGGGCACGCCGTTTGCGTCGAGGTCGGAGTCGAAGCCGAGCGC
>Ga0180436_10000707_pt1 | contig 33908 bp, 33 predicted proteins | sample SS_ome_2_FD_132434 | JGI IMG/M metagenome (GOLD analysis project Ga0180436, IMG submission 132434) | Hypersaline lake sediment archaeal communities from the Salton Sea, California, USA - SS_3_S_2 metaG | ecosystem: Environmental > Aquatic > Non-marine Saline and Alkaline > Hypersaline >... | reverse complement strand
CGACCAGGTCGCCGCGCTCGCCGCCGCGCTGGAGGCCGAGGGCCTGCCCGGCGGCGCGGACTGGTCGTTCAAGGGCGAGGCCGAGGAACAGCAGGACGCGATGGAATTCCTCGCCGCGGCCTTCGTCGCCGCGATCGCGCTGATGTTCGGTATCCTGCTGTTGCAGTTCAACAGCTACTACCAGGCGATCGTCGTGTTCACCGCCATCGTGTTCTCGATCACCGGGGTGCTTCTGGGCCTGCTGGTCACCGGCCGGCCCTTCGGCGTGGTGATGGGCGGGATCGGGATGATCGCGCTGGCCGGCGTGGTGGTGAACGACAACATCGTGCTGATCGACACCTACAACCGGCTGCGCGCCGCCGGCCAGAGCGCGCGCGAGGCGGCGCTGCGCACCGGTGTTCTGAGGATGCGGCCGGTGATCCTGACCTCGGTGACGACGGGGCTGGGGCTGATGCCGATGGTGCTGGCGCTGACGGTGGATTTCCACAACCGCGAGATCGTCCATGGCGCACCCTCGACCCAGTGGTGGACGGAGCTTTCGGCGGCCGTCGTCGGCGGGCTGACCGTGTCCACCCTGCTCACCCTCGTGGTGACGCCGGCGCTTCTGGTGCTGGGCCCGGCCCGGCGCGGCGCGGCCTGACGCGCCGCAGCGGGATCGGCGGGGCGCCCGGAGCGGCCGCCCCGCCGGGCGGGCTCAGTTGCCCGGCGCGTTCGGGAAGAACAGCTGCTGATCGGCAACCCGGTAAGCGGCGATCGCCGCCTGCCCCTCGGACGAGACCAGCCAATCGGCGAAGGCCTGCGCCGCCTCGACCTTCACGCTGGGGCATTTTTCCGGGTTCACCGGGATCACGCCGTACTGGTTGAACATGTCCGCATCGCCCTCGACCCGGATCGCGTAGTCCTGCTTGTTGGCAAAGCTGATCCAGGTCGCCCGGTCGGTCATCACATAGGCGCCCATGCCGATCCCGGCGTTCAGCGTGGCCCCCATGCCCGAGCCGGTTTCGCGATACCACTGGCCCGAGGCCGCCGTCGGATCGACGCCGCTGGCGGCCCAAAGCGCCATTTCCTTCTTGTGGGTGCCGCTGTCATCTCCGCGCGAGGCGAACAGCGCGCCGGTCTCCGCGATCTTCGCCAGCGCGCCCTCGACGTCATCCATGCCGCCGACGCCGGCCGGGTCGGCGGCGGGGCCGACGATGACGAAATCGTTGTACATCAGGTCCGTCCGTTCGGTGCCGAAGCCGGCGGCGACGAATTTCTCCTCCGACGGCCTGGCATGCACCAGCAGAACGTCGCCGTCGCAGTTCTCGGCATTCCTGATCGCCTGACCGGTGCCCACGGCGACGACGTTGACCTGTATGCCGGTCTTGTCCTGGAAGATCGGCAAGAGGTGGTCGTAGAGCCCCGAATTCGCCGTCGAGGTGGTCGATTGCACGATGATCGATTGCTCCTGCGCCACCGCCGCGCCGGCGACGAGCAGGGCGGCAACGGTTGCCGCAATGTGTTTCCCTGGCATGATGAATCCTCCCTTGGTTTGTGTCAGACGACAATCCTGCCGTTCAGGTAATCCCGCGCCGCGGCACTTTGCGGTTCGGGGAAGAAACCGGCCGCGGGGCCGTGTTCGGCCACGCGGCCGCGATGCAGGAACACGACATCGTCGGCCATCCGCCGCGCCTGCCCGATGTCATGGGTGACGAAGACGATCCGCGTGCCGCGGGCGCGCGCCGCGCCCACGATCGCCTCGATCGCCAGCACCGAGGCGGGATCGAGGCTTGCGGTGGGCTCGTCGAGAAACAGCACCTCGGGATCGGTCGCCAGCGCGCGGGCCAGCGCCAGCCGCTGCGCCTCGCCGCCCGACAGAAGCCGGGCGGGCTGGCCGGCCTTGTGGGCAAGGCCGACATGGTCGAGCAGCGCGGCGCGGCGCGCGCGATCCCCGCCGCGCGCCTTCAGCACGAAATCGATGTTCGCCGCGACCGACCGGCGCAGCAGAACCGGCTTCTGGAACACCAGCGCCTGCCGCGCGGTCACCTCCGCCGGCGCGCGGCCGGCCCAGTCGATGGTGCCCGAGGTCGGCCGCATCAGCCCGTGCAGAAGCTTCAGCAGAAGGCTCTTGCCCGATCCGTTGGGGCCCATGACCACCGTGCAGCCGGCCGGGCCAAGATCGAGGGTCACACCGTCCAGAACCGCCGTGTCGCCGAAGCGCAGCACGAGGTCGCGCACCGCAAGCGGCAGGATCGGGCTGCCGGGCGCGCGGCCGGTGAGCGCGGAGGTCATGGCCAGCGTGTCACGCATAGGCCTGCCGCGCCGCCGTCACCCGAACCGAATGCACGGCGGCGTTCACGCCCAGCGCGATGACCAGAAGCACGATGCCCAGCGCCAGCGCCAGCGCAAGGTCGCCCTTCGAGGTTTCCAGCGCGATGGCGGTGGTCATCACCCGGGTCAGGTGGTCGATGTTGCCGCCGACGATGATCACCGCACCGACCTCGGCCACGGCGCGGCCGAACCCGGCCAGCCCCACGGTCAGCAGCGAATAGCGCGCGTCCCAGATCAGCGCCCGCACCGTCTGCAGACGCGTCAGGCAAAGCGAGCGGAACTGTTCGGCATATTCCGCATGCAGGTCTTCCAGAACCTGCCGCGACAGCGCCGCGACGATCGGCGCGATCAGGATCGTCTGCGCGATGATCATCGCCGTGGGGGTATAGAGCAGCCCCAGAAAGCCCAGCGGGCCGGAGCGGGACAGGTGCAGGTAGACCAGAAGGCCCACCACCACCGGCGGCAGGCCCATCAGCGCGTTCATCACGATCAGCACCGCGTTGCGCCCCGGAAACCGGCCGATGGCCACCAGCGCGCCCAGCGGCAGGCCGATCAGGCAGGCGATGGCCGTCGCCGTCAGGCTGACGCGCAGCGACAGGGCGACGATCTCCAGCAGATCGGCATCGCCGGACACAACCAGCGCGACGGCAAGTCCGAAGGCGTCGCCGAGGTTCTGCACCGCGTCCTCCTTTTGCAAAATTTCCGCGCTTTCGACAGCTATGCAGTTCAGCGGTGTGAAATCAAGGCCAAGATACCCCGAAACGGTGCGAGAAACCTGCAAATCCCCGTGCAATCCCCGCCGCGCGACGGCACGGTGACTGCATAATTTCCGGATGACTTGATGCGCCGATCCGCAATCGACGGCCGCGGCGATGCCCGGACCGGGACAGCCCGGTCGGGCCCTAGATCTGGCGCGGGCGAAGCCCCTGGGCGCGCAGCACCCAGTCCAGCGCCTCCCGCAGGACCGATGCGGTGGCGCGGTCGAAGGCGTCCACGAGCGTGGCCGTGCCGGTATCGGGCGCCGCGGCCGATGCCTCGAAGCTCCGGGTCCGCAGGACCGCGGCATCCTCCTCGCGCACCAACCGCGCCGTGAACCGCACGGTGACCAGCGCACCCTCGGCCCCCGGCGCCAGTTCCGCCTCGAAACGGGTCAGGTTCGACACCAGCGCGACATCGCCCGACGCCCCCAGCGGGCGGCGGCCGACGAACCGGAACCCGCCGGATCGTTCCAGCCCGGCCACCAGCGCCGATTGCAGCATCTCGGGCGCGGGTTCGATCCAGCGCGCGTCGGGCAGGTACTGCACCTGCGTCGATTGCGGGCGGATCAGGATCCTGTCGGTGTTGATCGCCCCGCCGGCGACCGGCAGTTCCACGACAAGGTCGATGGGCCGCGGCCCGCCGGCGGCCACCGGCCCGTCCGCCGGGGCGCGCAACTCGTAGGTATCGAGCGCCGCGCCGGCATCGCCCAGCGCGCCAAGCGTGGAGCAGCCGGCCAGCACACCGACCAGCGCGATCCCTGCAAGGCGTCTCGAACCGATGGGCATCTCTACCTCCTGAACTCCGGCGCGTCGCGGCCAAGGAAATACCGGGCCGGATCGCGCTCGACCCGCCGGACGAGCGAATCGAGATTGTCGACCAGCGTCCGGGTCTCGCGCGCCAGCCGCGTGTATTGCGGCAGGCCTTCGCGCGCGAAGGCCTGGAACGTCGGCGAGGCCGCGCCGACCGCGCGTTCGATCTCGGCGAAGGCGGATCGCGCGCCCTCGGCGGTCTGCCGCAGGTTGGCGGTGATCTCGGGCAGGTCGTCCGACACCCGCGCGATGGCGCCGTCCATCCGGTCGAGCGTGGCGCGCAGGTCGGCGGCGATGGCCCAGGCCTCCTCGCGGATCAGCCGGTCGGCCGACCCGAAGGCGCTGTCCGCCGCCGCCAGCGCGCGGTCGCCGGTGTCGATGGCGCCGTTGAGCCGGGTCAGCGTCTCGTTGGCCCGCGTGAACGTGTCGGTCACGGTCTGCAGCGCGGCGGTGGCATCCCGCGACAGCCCGTCGACCCGGCCGGCGGCCGAGGACAGGTCGGCCCCGACCTGTTCGATCACCCGCGAGGCGGTTGCACTGGCGGCGCGGACATCCTCGAGGATCGCGGGCAGGTCGGTTTCGGCGACGGCGGCGGCCGAGGCAACGACCTTGCGGGCATCCGCCACCAGCGCGCGGCTGTCGGCGACCAGCGCCGCGCCATCGCCCCGCACCAGCGCCTCGAAGCTTTGCGAGGCGCTGTCGAAGGTGCCCAGCGACTCGGTCATCTGCGCCAGCATGGCGTCGGTCGCCGCCAGCGTCGCCTCGGCCTCGGTCAGGCGCGCGGTGGCCAGCCCGCCGGTTGTCCGCAACTCGCCGATCATCTCGCGCGCGTCGCGGCCCACGAGGTCGAGCTGCAACCGGAGCCGCGCGGTCGTCTCGGACAGGTCGTTGATCAGCCGCGGCACGTCCGCGGTCATGAAGGCATCGACCGAATCCAGCGCGCGCCGGCCGCTTTGCAGGGCTTCGTCGCCATAGGTCAGGCTTTGCTCGGCACGCTTTGCCAGCGACGTCATCTGTTGCAGCGTCGTGTCCGCCGTATCGAGCGCCTGCGTCGCCGCGGCCGAGATCGTGTCAAGCCGGGAGGAGAACGCGGCGATCTCCTCGCTCGCCGTCGCGATCGTGCCGGTGACGGCCGAGAAATCGTCCAGCGCCTGCCCGATATCGCCCGAGGAGGCTTCGAGATTGGCAAGGATCGATCCCACGCGGGACTGGTTTTCCTCGCCGAGGATCTCGCGGATCTGCCGCGCCACGGCCAGCAGTTCCTCGACCACCGTGGGCGCGTCCTCGGTCAGGGTCTGCAACACGGATCGGCCGGAGGCGATCACCGGCACGTCTTGTTCCGACACCGCGGCCAGCAGCGGTTCGTCAGGATCTCCGGCGCTGAGGCCGACATAGGCCACGCCGGTCAGGCCCTGCGATTCGATCGTCGCGACGGTGCCGGTGCGCACCGGCGTGTCGGCGGCCACCTCCAGCCGGACGCGGACCAGCCCGCTGCCGTCGGGCGCCAGCCGCACCTCGACGACCTGGCCCACCGGCAGGCCGGAGAAACGCACCTCGGAAGCGCTGGCAAGGCCCGCGACGGTGGGGAAATCGACATCGAAATAGGCGTATTGCCGGTCAAGCTCCACCCGCGCGAACCACAGCACGAAGCCAAGCAGACCAAGGAAGCCCAGCACCGCGAAGGCCCCGATCAGGACGTAGTTGGCACGCGTTTCCATGGCTCAACCGCCATCGCCCGCGCCAGGGGGCTTGCCCTGCGCGGCGCGCGCCCTCGGCCCGAGGAAATACTCGCGCACCCAGGGATGATCGATCTTTGCCATCTCTTCCACCTTGCCGGTGACCAGAACGCGCCTTTCGGCAAGAACCGCCACCCTGTCGCAGACCGAATACAGGGTATCGAGATCGTGCGTTACCAGAAAGACGGTCAGGCCAAGGGTGCGGCTCAGATCCCCGATGAGATCGTCGAAGGCCGCGGCGCCGATCGGATCGAGCCCCGCGGTCGGTTCGTCGAGAAACACGATCTCGGGGTCGAGCGCAAGGGCGCGGGCCAGCCCGGCGCGCTTGCGCATCCCGCCCGACAGTTCGGCGGGATACTTGTCGCCCGCGTTCCACGGCAGGCCGGACATCGAGATCTTGAGCCGCGCCAACGCCTCGCGCACACCCGGATCGAGGCCGGGAACGGCGCGCAGCGGCACCTCGACGTTCTCGCGCACGCTCAGCGAGGAAAACAGCGCCCCGTCCTGGAACATCACGCCCATGCGCTGCCTGAGCGCCGCCAGCGCCTCGGCCCGGCCGGCGAGGATATCGGTCCCCAGCACCTCGATCCGCCCGGCGGCCGGGGTCAGCAGCCCGGCGATGCTGCGCAGCAGCACCGACTTGCCGGTGCCCGACCCGCCGACCACGCCCAGCACCTCGCCCCGGAACACCGTCAGGTCGAGCCCGTCATGCACCACGTTCGTCCCGAACCGGGTGCGCAGGCCCTCGACGCGGATCACCGGATCGGCCATGTCAGACCCCGATCTCGGCATAGAAGATCGAGAACAGCGCGTCGATCACGATCACGGCGAAGATCGCGGCGACGACGGCCGACGAGGTCATCCGGCCCAGCGATTCGGCGGTGCCGCGCACCCGCAACCCCGCCTGGCAGCCGATGATGCCGATCACCGCGGCGAAGACCGGGGCCTTCGACAGGCCGACGAGCACATGCGAGACGTCGGTGACGTCGAGAAGCCGGGTGCGGAACATCGCCGGCGAGATGCCAAGCTCGATCCACGACATCAGCGCCCCGCCGAACAGCCCCGCGAGATTGGCGATCAGCGTCAGGATCGGCAGCATCAGCACCAGCGCCAGCACCCGCGGCACGATCAGCGCCGCCGCCGGATCGATGCCCAGCGTGCGCATCGCGTCGATCTCCTCGCGCATCTTCATCGACCCCACGGCCGCCGTGTAGGCCGAGGCGGTGCGCCCCGCCACGATGATCGCGGTCAGCAGCACGCCAAGCTCGCGCAGGATCGAAATCGCGATCAGGTCGACGACGAAGACCTCGGCCCCGAACTGGCGCAGCTGGGTGGAGCCCTGGAAGGCCAGCACCACGCCGATCAGGAAGGCCATCAGCGCCACGATCGGCACCGCGCGCAGGCCGGCATCCTCGCAATGATGGACGAGCGAGGTGAACCGGAACTCGCGCAGATGCACCAGCGACCGCGCCAGCCGCGCAAGGAACAGGCCGAAGGTGCCCAGCGTCTCGGCGAAGGTGGCGAGCGCATCGGCAACGCGCCGCCCGACCGTCTCCAGCAGCGTGACGACGGTGGCCGGGCGGGCGACCCGGGCCTCGGGCGTCGGCATCGCGCCGGCGACGGTTTCCAGCAGTTGCCGCGCCTTGGCCCCGGCGCCGACGACATCGAGCCGGCCGCCCCTGCCCGCAAGCTGGCGCCGCCGCTCTTCGATCGCCCAGGCGATGGAGGTGTCGATCCAGTCCGCCGCGCCAAGGTCGACCACGCAGTCCCGGCCCTCGGGCGCCCCGGCCAGCGCGGCGCGGACGTCCATGACCTCGCGCACCGCGAAGCGGCCCGTCAGGACCGCCCGGAACGCCGTGGCATCCGCCGCGATCTCGATCCGGCCTCCGGAACCTGTTTCGATGGTCGGCATTGTCCGTGGCTCGTTCCCTGCGGTGCCGCGGCGCGCGCGGCCTTCGCGGCTTGTTCTCCGGCCCGGTCCCGCCGGCCGCCGGACGGCCGGTTCCGGCCCGTCCGGATCCCAGTGTTAGTGCATCGCCGGCCGCCGATCCATCGCGATCGTCGCCCCGGCCCCGCCCCGCCGTCAGCCCCCGGGTCCGGCCTGCTCGACGACCGTCATGTCGGGCACACGCCGCGCCGCGCGGATCCGGGCGGCATTGGCAAGATCGTTGGCCTCGGCCCTCGCCCGCGCCGCCTCCGGGGAATGGCCGTGGTCCAGCCAGCGCTCGACGCAGCGTTGCAACAGCATTTCCCGCGGCGTCTCGATCCAGATCGACAGATCCCATGCCTGCGCGAGCCCGTCCCATGGCGGTTCGTCGAACAGCAGGTAATTGCCCTCGACGATGGCGATCTCGCAATCCGGCGTCACCACGCCGGCGCCCGCGATGGCCTGGTCCTGCCCGCGATCGAAGATCGGGAAACATACCTCCGCCTCGCTGCGCAACCGCCGGACCAGCGCGATGAACCCCGCCGCGTCGAAGGTTTCGGGCGCACCCTTGCGGGCGCGCAGGCCGCGGCTGTCGAGCAGGCGGTTGTCGAGGTGAAACCCGTCCATCGGCACGGTTTCGGCGATGCAGCCCTCGCGGGTCAGCGCCCCTGCCAGCGCCGCCGCCAGCGTCGACTTGCCCGAGGCCGGGGGGCCGGCGATGGCCAGCAGCCGCCGCCGGTCGGCGAGTGGACGTTGCCGGACAAGGGGCAGCAGCGCCGCCGGCCGCCGCACGAGGTCCGGCATGGCGATCCGCGTCACCGCCATGGTGGGCCGCCGCCTCGGGCGCGGGCGCCCAGGGCCGCCGCGCCGCCCCGGCGCGGCGCTTCCCCGTTATCCTGACATGCGTTCAAGGCCGCCCCTCTCCCCGCGTTCCGGACCGGCCGACGCCGATCCCGGAACTCTCGCGAAATCGCTTCGGCTTGCCAAGCCCCGGCCATGCCGCGCCCCGTGTCGGCCCGGGGGGCCGGGGAGCGGATCGAAGGCCTGCCCGGACCGGCGTCGCGGTGCCGCTCCGCGTTTGCCTGAAACCGGAATCTGTGACAGCCTTCGCAACGCGCGCACCCATGACACAATATCACAGCGCCAGTTCTTTGGGAGGAATTGCAGATGAACCTGAGGCCCGATCCGACATTTCACGCAACACCCAAGCTCGCGATGGAGGCGCCGGCGGAAACGCTGGCCTTCACGCTGATGCTGAGTCCGGACGGGTCGAAGCCCGATGGCCTGGCCGTGGTCGACGTGGATCCGAAATCCACCACCTACGGCCAGATCGTGCACCAGGTGATCATGCCCAACACCGGCGACGAGTTTCACCATTTCGGCTGGAACGCCTGTTCCTCGGCGCTGTCGCCGCTGACCGGGCATGCCTTCCTCGAACGTCGCTACCTGATCATTCCCGGCATCCGGTCCTCGCGGATCTACGTGATCGACGTGAAGGAACCGCTGGAAGCGAAGATCCACAAGATCATCGAGCCCGAAGAGGTCTTCGCAAAGACCGGCTATTCGCGCCCGCACACCATCCACTGCGGCCCCGAGGGCATCTATGTCAGCACGCTGGGCGGCGGCGGCCCTGACGGCACCGACGGCCCGCCGGGCATCTTCATCATGGATTGCGAAACCTTCGACGTGATCGGCCGCTACGAGATGGACCGCGGCCCGCAGGACAAGCAGTACGATTTCTGGTGGAACCTGCCGCGCAACTACATGGTCAGTTCCGAATGGGGCCTGCCGCCGCAGTTCGAGAACGGGATCGTGCCCGAAGACCTGCTGTCGAACAAGTATGGCCACCGGCTGCACTTCTGGGATCTGCGCGGGCGCAAGAACGTCCAGACCATCGACCTGGGCGAGAACCACCAGATGGCGCTCGAGGTTCGGCCGGCGCATGACCCGGTGAAGGAATACGGCTTTTGCGGCGTGGTCGTCGATACCACCAACCTCGAAGGCTCGATCTGGACGTGGTGGCGCAATCCCGACGGCACGTTCGAGGCGAAGAAGACCGTGACGATCCCGCCGCAGCCCGCCGCGGCCGACGATCTGCCGCCGCTGCTCAAGGGATTCGAGGCGGTGCCGCCGCTGGTCACCGACATCGACCTGAGCCTTGACGACCGGTTCCTCTACGTCTCGTGCTGGGGCACGGGCGAGATGCACCAATACGACGTCTCCGACCCGATGAACCCCAAGCTCGCGGGCAAGGTGCAGATCGGCGGGATCGTCGCGCGGCACAAGCATCCCAACGGCAAGGATTTCGCCTATGGCCCGCAGATGGTCGAGATCAGCCGCGACGGCAAGCGCGTGTTCTGGACGAACTCGCTCTACTCGACCTGGGATGACCAGTTCTACCCTGAGTCCGAGGGCGGCCAGATGGTGATGGCCAATGTCGGCGAGAACGGCGGCCTGACCCTGGCCGAGGATTTCTGGGTGGAGTTCCCCGAAGGCTACCGCAGCCACCAGATCCGCCTCGAGGGCGGCGACTGTTCGACCGACAGTTTCTGCTACCCCTCCGTCTGACAGGTGGACGAGACCACAACGGCAGCGGCCCTTTGGTGGGCCGTTGTCGCCTCGGGCGTCTATCACGGTGTCAATCCCGGCATGGGCTGGCCGCTGGCGGTGTCGGCCGCGCTGATGGAACGCCGGCCCGGCAGCCTCTACCGGGCGCTCGCGGCGCTGGCCGCCGGGCATCTCGTGGCGATGCTGGCGATCCTGTTTCCGTTCACGGCGCTTCTGGTGCTGGCCGAGTGGCAGCGCGAGATCCAGATCGGGGCCGCCTGCCTGGTCATCGGCCTTGGCCTCTACCTTCTGATCAACCGCCGGCATCCGCGGTTCCTGGCCCGGGTGCCGCCGTCGCGGCTGGCGCTGTGGTCGTTCCTCGCGGCGACGGCGCATGGCGCCGGGCTGATGCTGGTGCCGATCTACCTGGGCATCTGCAAGACGGTGGAAACCGACGCCGGTCATGCCGCGGCCGGCACGCTGATGGCCGGCAACGCGGCCATCGCGGCGCTTGTCGCGGCCGCGCACACGCTGGCCATGACGGTTTCCGGCGGCGTGATCGCGCTGGGGGTCTACCACTGGCTGGGGCTGCGGTTCCTGTCGCGCAGCTGGTTCAACCTCGACGTCCTGTGGGCCCTCAGCCTCATCCTCGTCGGCGGCCTGTCGCTGTTTCTTGTGCACTGAGCGCGCGCCGGGGAGGCCGGTGGCGCGGCCGGCAAGCCGCCGCGACCGCGTTGCACCGGGCCCGGCGACCGCGCTAACATGCGGCGCGACACCGGCGCAGGGGGAACCGCGATGACGAGTCTGGCCGACCGGACCCGGCGGAAGGTGGCGGGCATTTCCCTGCCCGGCCTTCTCGTCGCCGTGCTGTTCTTCTGCGCCTCGCTCACACCGTCGCTGGTTCCCCGCGGAGCCGAGTTGCAGGGCGCGCTGGGCGGGGTGGTCGCCGCGATCGGCTATGCCGGCTGGAGCGCGGCCGACTGGACATGGCGCTGGCTCGACCTGCCGGTGCCGCGGCGGCAGCCCGCCGCGGCGCTGAGGATCGTCGCGGCGCTGGCGGCGCTGGGCCTGCTGGCCGCCGTCCTGTGGCAGGCCTCGGCATGGCAGAACTCGGTCCGGGCGCTTTGGCAGATGCCGCCGGTCGATACCATCGCGCCCCTGAAGGTTGCCGCCATCTCGGCCGGCGTCTTCGGGGCCCTGCTCGTGCTTGGCCGGCTCTTTGCCTGGCTGCTGGGCCGCGCGGCGGCGGCGCTGTCGCGTTACGTGCCGCGCAAGCTCGCGGCCTTCGCGGGGTTCGTGATCGCCGTCGCCGTCTTCACGACGCTTCTGAACGGCGTTCTGCTTCAGGGCGTCCTGCGCCTGATCGACGTGTCCTCGCGCACTGCGGATGCGCTGGTCGCCCCCGACCTCGCCATCCCGGACGCGGCGGGCCAGACCGGCAGCGCCGCGTCGCTCGTCGCCTGGGAAGACCTCGGGCGCTGGGGCCGCAGTTTCGTCGCCTCGGCGCCGACGGCCGAAGAGATCGCGGCGTTCTGGCAGGCGCCGGCGCGCGATCCGATCCGCGTCTATGTCGGCCTGACCGCGGCGGGCGACGCGCGGCAGCGCGCGCAACTCGCCTTCGAGGAACTCAGGCGCGTGGGCGGGTTCGACCGCGAGGTGCTGGTGATCGCGGTGCCGACCGGGTCCGGCTGGCTCGACCCCGGGTCGCACGATCCGCTGGACTACATGCATCGCGGCGATATCGCGACGGTCGCGGTGCAGTATTCCTACCTGTCGAGCTGGGTGTCGGTCCTGGTCGATCCGACCTACGGGCTGCGAGAGGCGCAGGCGCTGTTCGACCTTGTCTACGGCCACTGGATCAGCCTGCCGAAGGACGACAGGCCGCGGCTCTACCTGCACGGCCTCAGCCTTGGCGCGTTCCTGTCGCAAAGCACGGTGCCGCTGCTCGACGTGCTCGGCGATCCGTTCGACGGGGCGATGTGGGCCGGCTCGCCGTTTCTCAGCGAGTTCTGGCACTTCGTGATCGCGCGGCGCGCGCCCGGCAGCCCGGCCTGGCGGCCGAGGTTCGGCAACGATTCGCTGATCCGGTCGACGAACCAGGTCGACGTGCTGGACGACGCCGACGCGCCCTGGGGGCCGATCCGGCTTGTGTTCCTGCAATATGCTTCCGACCCGATCGTGTTCTTCGACCCGTCGCTGGCCTTCGCCCGGCCCGACTGGCTGCGCGGGCAGCGCGGCCCCGACGTGTCCGCGAAGATGCGCTGGATACCGGTGGTCACGATGCTGCAGGTCGGGTTCGACATGGCCGTCGCGCTGGGCGTTCGGGGCTACGGGCACGACTACATCGCCGAGCACTACATCCCGGCCTGGGCGGAAACCACGCAACCCGCGGGCTGGACCGCGGCACGCGAGGCGGCGCTGACCGCGCTGTTCGAGGGGCGGCCCGTGCGATGACCGCGCGGCCCCGGATCCTCTGGGCGGCGCTGGGGCTGCTGGCCGTCGGCGTGATCGCCCTCGGCTTCGCACTCAACAGCCTGCGCGGCTATACCGGGCACACGGTGCCGCGGATCGCGCCCGAGGCGCTGTCGCGCCTGCTGGCGCCGTCCTACCGGGTCGAAACGCCGGCGGGCGCGGGGCCGTTCCCGGTGATGCTGCTGTTCTCGGGCTGCGACGGGCCGAAAGACAATCTCGACCGCTGGGCGGCGATGGCGCGCGACGAAGGCTATGCGACGATGATCGTCGACAGCCACGGGCCGCGCGGCTTCCTCGACTGGCAGATCTGGCGGCTGATCTGCGCGGGCCAGTTGCTGACCGGGCAGGAACGCGCCGGCGACGTGGCCGTGGCGATCGCCGATGCGCTCGCCCTGCCCTTCGCCGATGGCCGGCTGGTCCTGTTCGGCGCCTCGCATGGCGGCTGGTCGATCCTCGACCTGCTGGCCCTGCACGGTCGCGGCGAGGTGCCGTTCAACCTGACGGCCTGGCCCGACCGGGTGGCGCGCGACGGGCTTGCGCCGGTGCTGGGCACGATCCTCACCTATCCCTATTGCGGGATCATGAGCCGCGTGCGCCGCGCCGGCTGGCGCCATCCCGCGCCGGTCGGGTTCCTGCTGGCCCGCGGCGACACGATCGCCGACGAGGAGAAATGCGCCGATCTGGCGGGGCGGATGCAGGGTGACGGATTGCCGGTCACCGTGCAGACCTTCGAGGGCGTGACGCATGGTTTCGACCAGAACGTCCGGTCGCCGCTCAGCCCGTTCGAGTTCAGCCCCGCCGCGACGGGCGAGGCGCTGGCCCTCGGGCGGGCCTTGCTGCGGGACTACGCGGCGCGCTGAGCGGCGGCGCGATCAGTGGATGACGTATTTCAGGATCGCCAGCGCCAGGCCGACGCCGCCGGCGAAGACCGCGCCGAGGATGGCGGGACCGGCCTTGCCGTCCAGCACCCAGCCGACGCGGGCGCCAAGCAGGGCCAGCAGGGCCACGCACAGCCCCTGCGACAGCACCAGCGCCCGGTCCGGCCCGATCCAGTCGAGCCCGGCCGCGCAGAACAGCAGCGCCGGCAGGTTCGCCACCGCGAGCGTCGGGCTGGAATGCCGCCAGGCCTTGCCCCAGGCGAACCGGGTGATCCTTTCGCCTGTGTCCAGCGCATGGGCGAGAAGTTCCGCAAACGCCTTCGCCAGCGTGATCGCCAGCACCGATCCGAACAGCACGGCCGCCATCTCGAAAGGCGGGCCCGGATGTGCGCCGGCGGCCAGCAGGATCGCCAGCACCGTGATCGCGCCGTAGACGATCCCGAAGGCCGACCTGTCCAGCCGGGCGAGCGTGGTGCCGGGCGTTTCAGTCATCCTTGGCCCCCCGGCCGCGCCGATCGCCGTCCGGGCGCGAATCGGCAATCTTGATCCCGGCCACGCCGCGCGGCGCCGCGCCGCCGCGGGTTCGGCTCGTCGGGTCGGGAACCTGTGGTTGCCGTGCTGGGGTCATCCTGCCATTCCTCGGTTGCCCGGGCCGCGGAGCGTAGCCGATCGCCGGCCCAAGATCGATACCACGGGTCCGGAGCCGGCGATGGCCGGCATTCACATCGCGCCGGGTGCCGGCGCGGGCCCCGTTCTTGACCGATCGTTAACCATGTTCGCCACAGAAAGGGCCCGGCGCCGGACGATCGCGGCGTTGGCAAGACCCTTGGTGGAGATACTTGAATGCCTGGCGGATACAGGGCCCTTGCGGCCCTCACAGCGATGACCCTTTGCGCATACCCCGCCTGCCTGCGGGCAGAGACGATCGGCCTTGGCGTGACCACCGATCCGGATCGCGATGCAACCGGCGCCGCGCTCGAGGTCCGGTGGGACGGGTCGCTGCTGTCGCGACCCCGCGTCGAGGCCGGCTGGGCCCTCGGGGCGCAGGCCGATGGCAATGGCAACGGCTGGGTCGGGATGGGTGTCGCCGCGACCTGGCGGATCGGCGAACGGGCGTTCTTCGAAGGCAGCTTCATGCCGGGTTACTACGCCGCGGGCGAGGATCCGCTTGGTGGCGATACCCTGTTCCGAACGAGCGTCGGCCTGGGGCTCGACATCTCGGCCCGCGATGCCCTCACCCTCTCGGTGAGCCATTTCTCCAACGCCGGCCTCGAGGCCTACAATCCCGGCGCGAACACGCTGGCCCTGAACTGGATGCGACGGTTCTGATCCGCGCGGGACCGGATCGCGGCGACGGCGGCGCGCCGCGTCACCCCCGGCCCCATGCCGGCGGTGGCAGGATCTCGCGGATGCGGACCCGGCAGGGCACCGCCGGCCCGTAGCGCCTTCGGCGCGGGTTGATCGTCGAGACGAGGGGATGAACGGAAGCGCCGAGATCGGCGCGGATCGCGTGCAGGTCGCGGCCAGCGCAGCGCGGCGGCTTGACTTGGCTGCACGGCTTCGCCATTGTTTATTTGAACGATATGTTCATATTTGAACCTCAACGTGAACAGGGCACACCCACCGCCATGAGCCAACCGCAAGCAACCATGCCGTCGCGGGATCGGGCGACCCCGACGAAGGTCGCCGGGCTCTCGATGCTGGAACGGCCCGGCCCCGGGCCGGCGGTGCTGTTGCTGCACGGCATCGGCTCCAACGCGCGGTCCTTCGCGCCGCTGTTCCCGGCCCTGCCGGCCGAACTGCGGCTGATCGCGTGGAACGCGCCGGGCTACCTCGGGTCCGAGCCGCTCGCCGCGGACTGGCCGGTCGCGGCCGACTATGCGCGGGCGGCGGAACGGCTGCTCGATGGTCTCGGGCTGGCGCGGGTTCACGTCGTCGGGCATTCGCTTGGCACGCTGATCGCCGCGGCGCTGGCCGAACATGCGCCGCAGCGCGTGGCGTCGCTGACGCTGGCGGCGGCGGCGAACGGCTACGGCTGCGACCGGGGTGCGGCGCTGCCGCCGGGGGTTGCCGCAAGGCTGGAGGATCTGGAACGCCTCGGCGCCGCCGCGTTCTCCCGCGCCCGCGCGCCGCGGCTGGTCTTCGACCCGGCCGCGAACCGCGCGGTGGTGGCGCAGGTCGAGGCGGAGATGGCGCAGATCGACCCCGGCGGCTACGGTCAGGCGCTGCGCATGCTGGCCTCCGGTGATCTGCCCGGCACGGTGGCGCGGCTCGGCCATCGGCCGAACTTCATCATCGGCGCGGAGGACCGGATCACGCCGCCGGACCAGACGCAGGCCGCGGCCGCGGCATGGCCCGCGGCGCGGGACGGCAGGCCGGAGGTGGCCGTCATCCCGCGCGCGGGCCACGCCGTGCACCAGCAGGCGCCCGTGCCCTTCGCCCGCGCGCTCTTGCGCCTCGTGCCGGCCCTGCGCGGCACGCAGCCGCTGCCCGGGAAAGGAGACCCGCATGACGGATGAGTTGAGAATGGGACATCTGCGCGGCATCGTGATGCGCGCGCCCGGCATGACCGGAACGGTCGATTTCTACACCGACCTTTGGGGGCTCGAGGTGGCGCATGCCGGTGACGGCATCGTCTACCTGCGCGGCACCGGGGCCGAACCGTTCATCTACGGGCTGAAGGACGATGCCACCCATGGCATCGAATACATCCATTTCGGCCAGCCGGACCGGGCGACCATCGACGCCTTCCATGCCCAGGTGGTGGCGCGGGGCGCGACCGTGCTGGGCGAGCCGGCGCCGCTGGACGGACCGTTCGGCGGCTACGGGTTCGAGATCCTCGATCCCGACAACCGGCGGCTGCGGGTGGCGGCCGATCTGCGGATGCGCGAGCCCGACGAGGTCTTCGCCTATCCGCGCAAGATCAGCCATGTCGTGCTGAACACCGCCGACATGGAAGGCGTGCAGGCCTGGTACGAGACCGTGCTCGGCTTCCGGGCCAGCGACTACTCGGCCGACCAGATGGTGTTCCTGCGCTGCAGCACCGACCACCATTCGATCGCGCTGGTGCGCAACAGCTACCCCGCGGTCAACCACGTCGCCTTCGAGATGCCCGGGCTCGACAGTTTCATGCGCGGCATCGGCCGGATGAAGCAGAAGGGCCAGGTTCCAAGCTGGGGGCCGGGACGACACGGGCCCGGCAACAATCCCTTCGCCTATTTCGTCTCGCCCTCGGGCTACGTGATCGAGTTCACGGCCGAGTTGCAGCAGATCGACGAGGCGACGCATACGCCGCGGGTCTGGTCGCGCACCGATCCCGAAGCGATGGATCGCTGGATGACGGCCGGCCCGCCGACCCCGGCGCAGCGCGCGGTGATGGCCGGGCGGCCGGATCCGGGCTTTCCGGTGAAGGACTAGGCCGTGGATCTCGGCTTGCAGGGCAGGACCGTCGTGGTCACCGGCGGATCGTCGGGCATCGGCCTTGCCGCGGTGCGGGAATTCCTGCGGGAAGGGGCGCGGGTGGCGTTCTGCGCGCGCGGCGCCGAGCGCCTTGACCGCGTGCACGACGAGCTGGCGGCCGAGGTCGGCGCGGATCGCGTGCTGGCGCGCGCGGTATCGGTGCTCGACAGGGACGCGGTCGACGGGTTCGCGCGGGAGGTCGCCGGGCGCTTCGGGGCCTGCGACGCGCTGGTGACGAATGCCGGGCAGGGCCGGGTCTCGACCTTCGCCGACACGTCCGACGCGGACTGGCGCGACGAGCTGGAGCTGAAGTTCTTCAGCCAGCTGCACCCGGTCCGGGCCTTCGAGCCGATGCTGCGCGCCAGCGGGGCCGGTGCCATCGTCGCGGTGAATTCCCTGCTGGCCTACCAGCCCGAGCCGCACATGGTGTGCACCTCGGCCGCGCGGGCCGGCGTGCAGAATCTTCTGAAATCACTGGCAACGGAACTGGCGCCCGCGATCCGCGTCAATTCGGTGCTGCTGGGCCTTGTCGACAGCGCCCAGTGGCAGCGCCGCTTCGAGGCGCGGCCCGACCGGGGCGAGGGCCGCGACGACTGGTATGCCGCGCTTGCCCGCAGCAAGAACATCCCGCTTGGCCGGCTCGGCGCGCCGGAGGAAGCGGCGCGCGCGCTGGTGTTCCTCGCCTCGCCCGCGGCAAGCTACATCACCGGCGCGCGGCTCGAACTCTCCGGCGGCCTCTCCCGATTTGCCTGAATGCGTGACGTGAAGGAACACAACCCGATGACCGAAAGCGTAGGCCACCAGATCGCCCGGGGCCTGGCCGATGCCGGCATCACGGCGATCTTCGGCGTGATCTCGATCCACAACATGCCGATCCTCGACGCCATCGCCGAACAGGGGCGCATCCGCTTTGTTCCCGCGCGCGGCGAAGCCGGCGCGATGAACATGGCCGACGCCCATGCAAGGGTCTCGGGCGGGATCGGCGTGGCGCTGACATCGACCGGAACCGCCGCCGGCAACGCGGCCGGCGCCCAGGCCGAGGCGCTGACCGCGGGCAGCCGGGTCCTGCACATCACGACGCAGGTCGACAGGGCCTTCATGGACAGGGACCGGGCGGCGATCCACGACGTTCCCAAGCAGCCGGAGATGCTGCGCGGGGTGTCGAAGGCGGTGTTTCGGATCTGGGACGAGAACGGCGCGATGGGCACGCTGTCGGCCGCGTTGCGCGCCGCTGTCACGCCGCCCACCGGGCCCGTCAGCCTTGAGGTGCCGGTCGACGTGCAGCGCGCCGGGGCGGTTCCGGGCGCATCGCTGTCGGCCCCGCTGCCCGCCCTGCCGCCGCCCGACGCCGCGGCGCTGGACCGGCTGGCCGATGCGGTGCGCGCGGCGAAGCGGCCGATGCTGTGGCTGGGCGGCGGCGCGCGGGGGGCCGGCGAGGCGGCGACCGCGCTGGCCGATCTCGGCTTCGGGATCGTGACCTCGACGCAGGGCCGCGCCACGGTGGCCGAAAGCCATCGCGGCAGTCTTGGCGCCTTCAACATGACGCCGGAGGCGGAGCGCCTGTACCGCACCGCGGACCTGATGATCGTGGTGGGTTCGCGGCTGCGCGGCAACGAGACGCGGAACAACCGGATGCGGCTGCCCGCGCCGCTGTTCCAGATCGATGTCGATCCCGGCCAGGCGGGGCGCAACTACCCCGTCGACGGGTTCGTCTGCGGCGAGGCGGGGCAGTGCCTGCGCGGGCTTGTCGACAGGCTTCCCGGCCGGCTGGACACGGATCCGAACTTCCACCACGACATCGCGGTGGCGCGGGCGCAGTCCGAGGGCGCGCTGCGCGACCGGCTCGGGCCCTACCAGGTGATCGCCGATCATCTTCTCGGCGTGGTGCCGGCCGGCCGCCACCCCTGGGTGCGCGACGTGACGATCTCGAATTCGACCTTCGGCAACCGCTACGTCCAGATCGCGGCGCCGCATCTTGGCGTGCATGCCCTCGGCGGCGGCATCGGGCAGGGCATCGCGATGGCGATCGGCGCCGCCGCCGCCGCGCCGCAGGTTCGCACCATCGCCCTGCTGGGCGACGGCGGCGCCCAGCTTGGCATCGCCGAGTTGATCACCGCCGTGGATCAAGACCTGCCGATCACCTTCGTGCTGATGAACGACGCCGCCTATGGCGTGATCGAGAACATCCAGGATGCGCAATACGGCGGCCGGCGGCACTACTCGAAGCTCAGGACGCCGGATTTCGGCCTGCTGTGCCGGGCCGTGGGCATGGCGCACCGCAAGGTGACGGCGATCGAGGAATTCCCCGCCGTCTTCGACGCCGCGCTCGCGCAGACCGGGCCGGCGATGGTCGAGGTCGACATGACCGCGATCGGCCCGTTCGCCGAGGCCTTCGCCGGCCCGCCCGCGGGCGCCGCCGGACAGGGCGCATGACCCATCGCGTCGGCCTCGTCGGCTTCGGCGCCATCGCCGGCGACGTGATCGCGGTTCTCGCCGCGCAGGACGCCGGAACCGAGATCTCCGTGCTGGTGCGCCCGGGACGGGAGGAGGCGGCCCACCGGGCACTGGCGGCCGCCGGGCTGTCCGCCGGGGCGGTCGTGACCGGCACGCTGTCGGCCTTCCTCGCCAGCAGGCCTGCTGTGGTCGCGGAATGCGCCGGCCACGGCGCGGTCGCGGAATACGGCGCCGCGATTCTCGACCGGGGCGCCGATCTGGTCGTGGCCTCGGTGGGCGCGCTGGCCGAGGCCGCGCTGCTCGATCGTCTCCGGGCCTCGGCGATCCGGGGCGGCGCGCAGCTTGTCATCCCCTCGGGCGCCATCGGCGGGATCGACGTTCTCGGCGCGGCACGGCTCGCGACGCTCACGGCGGTGCGCTACACCGGGCGCAAGCCGCCGCGGGCCTGGGCCGGAACCCCGGCCGAGGCGGCGTTCGATCTCGGCCGGCTGACGGCCGCCACGACGATCTTCGAGGGCAGTGCCCGCGCCGCCGCCCAGGCCTATCCCAAGAACGCCAATGTCGCCGCGACGCTGGCGCTGGCCGGGCTGGGCATGGACGATACCGAGGTGCGGCTGGTGGCGGACCCGACGTGCCGCGAGAACGTGCACGAGTTCACCATCGAATCCTCGGCGCTGGACGCGACCATCCGGCTTGCCGGCAAACCCTCGCCACAGAATCCCAGGACATCGCGGGCCACGGGCCTGAGCGTCGCCCGCGCGATCCTGAATCGCCGAACCGCCATCGTCATCTGAGGATCGCCGCTGCCATGTCGCAAGAATTTCCACAGGACCGGATCTTCCTCGCCGGCGAATGGCGCAAGGGGCGCGGCGCGCCGATCCGTTCGGTCTTCGCCGCCGAGGGGATCGAGAACGCGACCGTCAGCGGCGCCTCGGCCGAGGATGTCGACGCCGCCATCGACCGGGCCCGCGCCGCGCAGGCCGATCCGGCCTGGCAGCGGCTGAAACCGCACGAACGCGCCTCGTATCTCTACCGGATCTCCGACGGTATCGCCGCCGGCATCGACCGGATCGCCTGGGTGCAAAGCCGCGACACCTCGAAGACGCTGGCCGAGACGCGGGCGCTCGCGGCCTCGGCGGCCGGCACGTTTCGCTATTTCGCGGCGGTGCTGGAAACCTCGGACGAACTTCTGACGGTGCCGCGCGGCGACTACCAGACCGCCTCGGTGCACGACCCGCTCGGCGTCGTCGCGGCGATCACGCCCTGGAACTCGCCGATCGCCTCGGATGCGCAGAAGGTCGCGCCGGCGCTGGCGGCGGGCAATGCCGTGGTGCTGAAACCCGCCAGCTGGTCGCCGCTCGTCGCCCTGGAACTGGCGCGCATCGTCGAGCAGGCGGGCCTGCCGCCCGGCCTGTTCTCGGTGCTGCCCGGATCGGGGCGGGAGGTCGGCAACCGGCTGGTCGAACATCCCGGCATCGACAAGGTCGCGTTCACCGGCGGCACCGACACCGGGCGCCGGCTGGCCCGCGCGGCGGCGGAAAAACTGATGCCGGTCTCGCTGGAACTTGGCGGCAAGTCCCCCACGATCGTGTTCGACGACTGCGACGAGGATCTGGCCATCGCCGGCATCCTGTTCGGCATCTTCTCGTCCTCGGGCCAAAGCTGCATCGCCGGCTCGCGCCTGTTCGTCCAGCGCGGGATCTTCGAACGGTTCACCGCCCGTCTGGTCGCGGCCACGCGGGCGCTGGTCGTCGGCCATCCGTTCGATCCGCGCAGCCAGGTCTCGTCTCTGGTGCGGGCCGAGCATCGCGACAGCGTGGCGCGCCACGTCGCGCTGGCGCGCGACGAGGGCGCCAAGCTGCTGACCGGCGGCGCGGCCCCCGCGGCGCCGGACCTGGCCGCGGGCGCCTATTTCGAACCGACGATCCTGGCCGGGCTCGACAATTCGTCGCGGACCTGCCGCAAGGAAATCTTCGGGCCGGTGCTCGTGGTGATGCCGTTCTCGGACGAGGACGAGGTGGTGGCGCTGGCCAATGACAATCCCTACGGCCTGGCCTGCGGGATCTGGTCGCGCGATCATGCCAGGTGCTGGCGCCTGGGGCGGGCGATCCGGGCCGGCACGGTCTGGATCAACACCTACAAGCAGTTCTCGATCTCGACTCCTTTCGGCGGCGACGGCGCCAGCGGGATCGGGCGCGAGAAGGGTCGCGACGGCCTGCGGGCCTACCAGCGGCAGAAATCGCTTTACACCGACCTGTCGGGGCGCCCGCATCCCTGGGCCCGCTGGCCCGGCGGCGATTGACGGCCGCTCAGCGCCGGGACGGATTGCCAAGGGCGGCCGAGGCGCGGCGCGCGGCCTCCAGCACCGCCGTGCGGATCTCGTCGCCGCCCACCGGATCGGCAAACCGGCTTTCGGGTCCGGAGACGTTCAGTCCGGCGACCGGCCGGCCGCCATGGTCGAAGACCGCGGCGGCGCAGGATCCGATCCCGGACTCGAAATTTCCCACGCTCCAGGCATGGCCGGCCGCCTTGTCGGCGCGGGCCTGGTCGAGCAGGGCCGCGAGCGTGGTCGGCGTCTTGCCGGTCACCGCGTCAAGCGGCCTGTCGACGAACAGCGCCGTGATCTCGGCCTCGGCCATCTCGGCAAGGATCGCGCGCCCGATCGACGCGGCATGGGCGCGCAGCCGGGCCCCGGCGCGAATGTTGCTGACAAGGTGCGAATTCGGCGTGGCCCGGCTGAGATAGACGATATCGGTGCCGTCGAGGATTCCCAGATGCGCCGACATCCCGGTGCGCTCGCACAGATCCTGCAGGATCGGCTGGCACAGGCGCACGATGTCGCGCCCGTCGAGCGCCTGGGCCCCGAGGCTGACAAGCCCGACACCAAGCCGGTATCCCGCCCCGTCGCCGATCTCCTCGATCATCCGCTGGTCCAGCAGCGTGTGAATCAGCCGGATCAGGGTCGTCCGGTTGATGCCGAGGTCGCGCGAGGCCGTGCTGAGGTTCCGGCAGGCATTGCCCTCGCCGATATAGCGCAACAGCCGGATCGCCCGTTCCACCGGCGGGACCGAATAGGTGTTTTGCGGCTCATCGACGGGCAAGACCACTGTCATTCCTCCCAAAACGGTGCGGAAGCACCGTCCCGGGGCCACAAAGCGGTTGACCTATCGCCGAGCGGTGCAGATAATTTGAACATGCTGTTCAATATAGAACATGCGCGGGAGGGACGCAAGCCATGGCCGGGTTGAAGATCGCGATCTGCGGCGGCGGGATCGGCGGGCTTTGCGCGGCCATCGCGCTGGGCAATCTCGGCGGCCGGCTGACCGTCTTCGAGAAGGCGCGGGCCTTCAATCGCGTCGGCGCGGATATCAACCTGACGCCCAACGCGGTCTTCGCGCTGGACCGGCTTGGCGTCGGCGAGGTGCTCAGGCGCACCGCCGCGCGCCCGACGTTCCGGATCAGCCGCGACGGCGTGACCGGGGAAGAGACATCGCGCCTGCCGATGAGTTCGGCGGCCGAAGAGAAATACGGCGCACCGCAACTGACGATCCATCGCGCCGACCTGCTGGACGCGCTCAAGGACAGGCTGGCCCCCGGCACGCTGCACCTGGGCCGGGCCGCGACCGGGGTGACCCCGCGCGCCGAGGGTGCCATCCTGCATCTCGACGACGGCAGCGAGGAGGCATTCGATCTCGTCGTCGGCGCCGATGGCATCCATTCCGCGATCCGTACCGCGCTTTGGGGCGAGGACAACCCGAAATACACCGGCATGGTTTCCTACCGCGGCGTCTTTCCGCGCGAAACCGCACCAGACCTGCCGGATCTCGACGCGTTCACGAAATGGTGGGGCGAATGCCCCGAGAAACAGATCGTGGTGTTCCCGCTGACCGGCGGCCGCGAGATCTTCGTCTTCGCCACCCTGCCGCAGGCCGAATGGGCCGAGGAAGGCTGGACCCTGCCCGGCGATGTCCGCGACCTGCGCACCGCCTATGCCAATTTCCACACCGGCGCGCGCGACATCCTCGATTGCGTCACCGAGGTGACGCGTTCGGCGCTGCATGTGCGCGATCCGATGCCGCAATGGGCCAGGGGGCATGTCACGCTGCTGGGCGATGCGGCGCATCCGATGGTGCCGTTCATGGCGCAGGGCGCCTGCATGGCGATCGAGGACGCCGTCGTGCTGTCGCGCGCGTTGCAGGGCGCGCGGGCGGCCGATGTCCCGGCCGCGCTGGAGAGCTACGAGGCGGAACGCAAGCCGCGCACGAAACGCATCCAGGAAAGCTCGCTGGCCAACGACTGGCTCAGGAAGGGCACCAACGCCGATTGGGTCTATGGCTACGATGCCTGGAAAACACCGCTGAACCGAAACGTGAAAGACAGGGAGACGTCATGAAACACCTTCTGAGAAACGCGATCCTCGCGGCGGCGCTGACCGCCGCGCCGGCCTTCGCCGACGCGGTCAAGATCAACGCGGTGACGCTGGCGCCCAAGCCGGTCTACATCAACGGCCCGTTCGCCAGCTTCGTCGAGGAAGTGAACGAGAAATTCGCCGGCGAGGTCGAGATCCTGTGGCGCGGCGGCCCCGAGGTGATGCCGCCGTTCAAGCAGGCCGAGGGCGTGCGCAACGGCGCGATGGACATGACCTATACCAGCCCCAGCTATTACCAGGGCCTGGTGCCGACCTCGGGCACGATGAACCTGTCGTTCAAGACCTACGACGAGATCGCCGCGACCGACTACCACGAGCGGATGACCGAACTGCACGCCGAGAAGGATCTCGTCTTCCTCGGCGAGATCCCGGCCACCGAGCTCAACTTCTTCATCTACATGGCGGAAGAGGTGACCAGCCTCGCCGATCTCGAAGGCAAGCGCATCCGCGTCTTCCCGACGCTGCTGCCGCTGGTCGAGGCGCTGGGCGCGGAACCGATCGTCCTGCCGATGGGCGAGATCTACACGGCGCTCGAACGCGGCGCGATCGACGGGTTCATGCAGGGCCCGCTCGGCCAGGCCGAACAGTTCGGCGATCTCGTCGAGACGGTGGTGGCGCCCGGCGTCTACCGGGCCGGCTTCCCGGTTTTGGTGAATGCCGACACCTGGGCGCAGATGTCGCCCGACCTGCAGCAACGCCTCACCGCCTTCCTGCGCGAGGATTTCGCCCCCCGGATGGACAGTATCTGGGCCGAACCGATCGCCGAAAGCCAGGCCCAGATGCGGGAAAAGGGCTGGACCTTCCTGGAACTGACGGGCGACGATGCGGCGATGTACGAAAAGACCGCGATGGATGCCGCCTGGAACGCGACGGCCGCGACCGCCGGCGCGGAGATCGCGGCGGAACTGCGCGCCATGCTGGACCGCTAGGCGGCCGCCGACCCGCCTTTGCCGGAGCCGGGATCGTCCCGGCTCCGGCCACTTCCAGATCGGGGATTGCCGATGTCGAGATCACTTGATCCGGTGCGGACGGCCTTCAGCCGCATCAACCTGATCTGCGCGATCGCCGGCGCGGCCCTGCTCTTTGCCATCTCCGCCATCGTCTGCTTCGAGGTGCTCGGGCGGGCCTTCGGGGCGCCGTCGCGGCTTTGGGTGATCGAGGCCAGCGAATACGCCCTGCTGTTCGTCACCTTTCTCGGCGCGCCCTATCTTCTGGAAAAGAACCAGCACGTGGTGCTTGACCTTGTGCTGAACAGCCTGTCGGGCGGCCGCCGCCTTCTCGCGCGGGTGGCCAACGCGACGACCGGCTTTCTGGTCTGCGCCGTGCTGACCGTGGTCGGCGTGCAGGTCGTGCTGGAACAATTCGCCGTCGGCATGCGCGAAGTGACCGTGATGCGGCCGCACAGCTGGTGGATCACCGCGGCGATGCCGCTCGGGACCGGGCTGATGTGCATCCAGTTCCTCGATGCCCTGATCCGCGCCGTCAGCGGCGAGAGGCACTGAGAATGGCGTGGTACACGACCCTCCTGTTCATCCTCGGCCCGCTCTTCCTGCTGATGGCGGCGGGGCTGCCGGTGGCCTTCGCGTTCTTCGCCGTCAACCTCGTCGGCGCCTACATCCTGATGGGCGGGATCGCCGGGATCGAACAGCTGATCCTGAACACCGTGGATTCGATCAGCAGCTTCACCCTGATCCCGATCGCGCTGTTCATGATCATGGGCGAGGCGATGTTCCAGTCGCGCATCGCGATCGACCTGATGGACACGCTCGACAAGTGGTTCGGCCGGCTGCGCGGGCGGCTGGCGCTGATGGCGGTGGGCGGCGGGGTGCTGTTCTCCACCCTGACCGGCAACTCGATGGGCTCGATCGCGCTGCTCGGCTCGTCGCTGACGCCGGAGATGGAACGACGCGGCTACAAGAAGCCGATGTCGCTGGGGCCGATCCTCGGCTCCTCCGGCCTGGCGATCATGATCCCGCCGTCATCGCTTGCGGTGGTGCTGGGGGTGATCGCCGAGATCTCGATCGGCCAGATCCTGATCGGCATCATCGTCCCCGGCCTGCTGATGGCGGTGCTCTACGTGCTCTACATCGTCGTGCGCTGCAACCTGCAGCCCGAACTGGCGCCACCGTTCGACGTGGCCCCGGTGCCGCTGTCGGAAAAACTCGGGTCGACGGTGATCAACATCGTGCCGCTGGCCATCGTCGTCTTCTCCGTGGTGGGGGTGATCTTTCTCGGTCTCGCGACACCCAGCGAGGCGGCCGCCACCGGGGCCTTCGCGACGCTGATTCTCGCCGCGCTCAGGCGGCGCCTGACGCCGCGGGTGTTCGGCAACACGATCTTCGCAAGCGCCAACATCTCGGTCATGGTGCTGCTGATCGTGTCCGGGGCCGTCACCTTCTCGCAGCTTCTGGCCTTTACCGGGGCGACCTACGACATGGTCGACGCGGTGCTCGGCCTCGATGTCTCGGGATCGACGATCATCTTCCTGATGATCATGCTCGTCGCGCTGATGGGGATGTTCATGGGGCCGCTGCCGATCATGCTGATCACCCTGCCGATCTTCGTGCCGGTGGTGCTTCAGCTTGGCTTCGACCCGATCTGGTTCGCCGCGATGTTCCTCGTCGCGATCGAGACCGGCGCGACCTCCCCGCCCTTCGGCGCGGCGCTTTTCGTGATGAAGGCCGTCGCGCCGAGGGGCACGACCATGGCCGATATCTACCGCGCCGCGGTGCCGTTCATCCTGTGCGATCTGGCCGCGATCGTCATCCTGTTCTTCTTCCCGGTGCTGGTGACGGGGCCGGTCGATCTGATGTTCCGCTAGGTCGCGCAGCGTGACCCGCCGCCCGAACTTCCTGATCCTGATGACCGACCAGCAGCGGGCCGATCACCTTGGCTGCTACGGCAACGCCATCGTGCGGACGCCGAACATCGACGCGATCGCCGCGCGCGGCCTGCGGTTCGAGCGGTTCCACGTGTCGAACCCGATCTGCCAGCCGAACCGCGCGGCGCTGGCGACCGGGCAACTGACGACGGTGAACGGCTGCCGGCAGAACGGGATACCGCTGGCGCTCGACAGCACGACCTATGCCGATGTGCTGCGCGGTGCCGGCTACCGCACCGGTCTGGTCGGCAAGGCGCATTTCCAGAACGTCTCGCCGGTGCCCGCGCCGCCGCCGCCGCATCGCGGCCCGGGCGCGCCGCCGGCGCCGCCGCATGACCGCGCGCGCCGGGCGCAGCGGGCCGGGCCGGATTACGAACACGAGATCCGCGCCGCCTGGATCGCCGACCCGGATCGCGCGGTGCCGCGCCCCTATTACGGGTTCGATCATCTCGCGCTGTGCATCGGCCACGGCGACCAGGTGGAGGGCCATTATACCGGCTGGCTCCGGCAGAGGCTGGGCGCCGGGCCCGATCCGCGCGGCCGGGACCGCGCGCATCCCGACGGCACCGGCGCGACGCCGCAGATCTGGCGCACGGCGCTGCCCGAGGCACTCTACCCGACCAGCTATGTCGGCGAAGCGGCCTGCGCCTTTCTGGAAGAGCCCGACGAGCGCCCGTTCCTGCTGGTCGCCTCGTTTCCCGATCCGCATCATCCGTTCACGCCACCGGGCCGGTATTTCGACATGTACGATCCCGCGGAGATCCCGCTGCCGGCAAGCTTCGATCATCCCACCGGGGCCCGCAACGACCTGCCGGCCCATATCCAGTCGGTCTACCGGATCGGCGCCGAGAAGCCCGATGCATACTGGCCCTTCCACCCCGATGCCGGAACGCTGCGCCGCATGATCGCGCTGAACTACGGCGCGATCAGCATGATCGACGACTGGATCGGGCGCATCATCGCCACGCTCGACCGGGCCGGAAAGACCGAGGACACGGTGGTGGTGTTCATGTCGGATCACGGCGACTACATGGGCGATCACGGCACGGTTCTCAAACACGGCGTGCATTCCCGCGGCCTTGTCCGGGTGCCCCTGATCTGGGCCGATCCCGACGACGGCCGGATCGGCGCGACCGCGATCCAGGGCAGCGCCATCGATTTCGCGCCAACGCTTCTGGCCCGCGCCGGCCTGCAGCCGCCGATCGGGATGCAGGGCCGCGATCTCGTCGCGCCCGGCGCCGAAGACCTTCCGGTTCTGATCGAGGACAACGGCCTCGCCTTCGCCGATCCCGCCGGCCGAACCGCGAGCCGGACCCTGATCGACGACAACTGGCGCATGACCGTCTTCGAGGGATCGGACCTTGGGGAACTTTACGATCTGTGCTCGGACCCGCACGAACTGACCAATCTCTGGTCCGACAGCGGCACGGCCGCGCGCCGGGCCGACATGCTTCACCGTCTTTGCGAACGTCAGATGGCGCTGCGCGACACGTCGCTGATCCCCACCCACCAGGCCTGAGAGGACACATGCCGAAGGCACTCGACATTCTGATCATCGGCGGCGGCATCTCCGGCTGCAGCGCCGCCATCGCCCTGTCCGATCGGGGCCATCGCGTGCGGATTGTCGAACGGCAGCCCGAGTGGCGCTTTCAGAGCTCGGGCATCTTCGTTTATGCCAACGGGCTTGTCAGCATGGCAGCCCTGGGCCTGCTGAACGAGATCGTGGCCGCCGGCTTCGCCGTGGACGACGGTCGGAACCTCTACCTCGACCATCACGGCGATCCGATCACCGAAACCCGCTATCCGACGCCCGATGCCGCCCGGATGCCCGCGATTCTGGGGATCAAGCGGGCCGAGATGCATCGCGTCATGGCCGGGCGCGTGGCCGAACTCGGGGTGCCGCTGCGGCTGGGGACCACCGTGGACAGGATCGTGCAGGACGCGGCCGGCGTCACGGTCACGCTTTCGGACGGATCGCGGGAGCGCCATGACCTTGTGGTCGGCGCGGATGGCGTCCGGTCCGCGACACGGGCGCAGATCGGCATCGACCTGGCCCCGCGCCATACCGGTTTCGGCGTCTGGCGGTCGGTGCATCGCCGGCCCCCGGACCTGACCGACAAGATCATGATGATGGGCCCCGCCAAACGGTTCGGCATCATGCCGATCAGCGAGGACAAGCTGTATACCTTCGGCACCGTGGCCGAACCCGGCGACGCCTATTTCCCGCCGGACACCTGGCCGGACGAGATGCGGGCCCGCTTTGCCGAGTTCGAGGGCCCCGCGCGCACCTTCCTCGACGCCTTGGGCCCGGACAGCGAAACGCTTTACACCGCGGTGGAAGAGGTCGTGCTGCCCCTGCCGTGGCACCGGGGGCGCGTGGTGCTGATCGGCGACGCCGCCCATGCCGCGACACCCTTCATGGGGCAGGGCGGCGCGATGGCGATGCAGGATGCCGTGGTGCTGGCCGAGGCGCTCGACCGGGTCGACGACATCGGGGCCGCGCTCACCGCCTTCGGCGCGGCGCGCCACCCGGTCTGCCGGTTCGTGCAGGACGCCTCGCGCGCTGTGGGCGAGGCCGGCGCGAAGGAGGCCGCGGGCGACCTGGCCGCGCGCAACGCCGGCCTGAAGGCGACCGCGCAGGCGGCGGTGGACGGATTCTACCGGCGGCTGGAGGCGCTGACCCGTGACGGCGAGGCGCGCCTGCGGCGCTAGCCGACCGGCGACGGCACGGCCGGGCCGGCGCGCCGCTGTGCCGCCGTCGGCGGCCGCACCCGGCCCGAGATGTCGGCGCCATCGGTCCGCAACCGTCCGATCCGCGCGTCCTGCGCCCAGAACCCGCCCATGATCTCGGCCTCCGACAGGTCCACGAGTTCGGCGACCTTGGCCGCCTCCAGAGTGAGATTGGCCATCACCAGCGCGCCGACGGCACTGATCCGGCGGGCCCGGACCCGCGCGAGCGCCAGCACACCGCGCAGCTGCGCGGCGTCGAGCGTGATGTGGTCCGCGACAAGGCCCTCGGCCCGCAGGTCGATGCGGAACCGCGCGCCGGTCAGGTCGCAAGGCCCGTCGAGCCGCGCCGCGCGCAGCCAGGCGAGCCCTAGGAAGGTCGCGCCGCGCGCGCTCAGGCCACCTTTCAGATGCGCCTGCGACAGGTCGAACCCGCGCAGCGTCAGACCGTCCAGAACCAGCGGCGGGTCGAGGACGAGCCCGCGCGCGTCCAGATGCTCGCCGTGCCGCCAGGGCCGCTGCAGGGCGGCGACGAGATCCTGCGCCCCGGTCATGTGAACACGAAGCCCCGGTTCACCGGCAGCACCTGCCCGGTCAGCGCAAGCGCGCCCTCGCCAAGAAGGAAGACGGCCGTCGCCGCGACATCCTCGGGCGGCTGCGGCCCGGGCACGGCGCGGCCCTCTTCGTACAGCGCGTGACGCGCGCGTGGCACGTAGCCGGTGCTTTCGGTCGTCAGGATGCCCGGCGCGATGCAGGTGACGCCGACGCCATCGGGCCCCAGTTCCCGCGCCAGCGCGCGGGTCATCGAGATGACGGCGCCCTTGGAGGCGACGTAGGAGATCAGGTTCGGCGCGCCCCACAATGCCGTGTCGGACGCCACGTTGACGATGCGCCCCGATCCAGACGCCCGCAGCAGCGGCGCCACGGCGCGGATCATCAGCCACGTGCCGCGCACGTTGACCTCCATCACCCGGTCCCAGACGGCGGTATCGACATCCTCGAAGCCGATGCCGCCGATCCCGGTGGCGATGGCGCCGTTGTTGAGAAGCCCGTGCAGCGGCCCGTCAATCGCGGTTCCAAGCGCCGCGACGCTTTCCGGGTCTCGCAGGTCGACGCGGTGGAAGGCGGCGCCAAGCCCGGCGGCGACGGCGCGGCCCTCGTCCTCGAGAATGTCGGCCAGAACGAGGTCGGCGCCGGCGCCGGCCAGCGCCCGGGCCAGCGTCTCGCCCAGCCCGCGCGCCGCGCCGGTGATCAGGATGCGCCGTCCCGACAGGCTCATTCGGCGGCCATGCCGGCGGCTTCCTCGGCCTCGATCTGCGCCTTAGCCGCACGGTTGAGCGCGCGCCGAAGATGCGCGACGCCGATGTCGTGCTGATAGAGCATCTCGCGGCGGCGCGCGTCGTCGGGCATGCCTTCGAGCATCACGCGATCCTGTTCCAGCACGTTCCAGTGCCGCTCTTCGAGCCGCGCGCGATAGAGGAAGCGCCAGCTTTCCCGGTCGAACCCCTCGACCCGGCGCATGCGCCAGAAGAACACCTTGCATCGCCGCGGCCCCACGGGCGTGACGTAGCCGAGGATGCGCATGTGCCCGCCCGGCCCGGCGGCCTGCGGATAGGGAATATCGAGATGGCAGAACATGCCGCCCTCGCCGACCGCGAAATCGACCCAGTCGAAATTCTCGCCGACCTGGCCGACCCGGCTGACGCGAAAGCCGTCGTCGCGATCCTCCAGTTCCAGCAGATCCTGCTTGGAACCGAAGGCCAACGTGAAGCTTTCGGCATGCAGGTAGCAGCCGTGCATCGGGTCCGCGAGATTGTCGAGCGCGTAGCGATAGTTCACGTCCCAGATCGCGGTGCACAGAAAGCCGGTCCATGCCGGGTCCGACAGTTCGACGGGCAGCGGCAGCGCCGGCGCCTCCTGCGATTCCGCGGACGACAGGAACACGAACACCGCGTCACCGGCCTCCTGCACCTCGAACGACCGCAGCGCCTTGCGCCCCTCCATCGGGCAGTCCGGCATCGCGGGCACCCGCTGCACGGTGCCGGTGCCATCGACGATCACCCCGTGATAGCGGCAGCCGATCTGGCCGTCGTGCACCTCGCCGTAGCTCAGCGGCGCGCCGCGATGCGGGCAGAAATCCTCGATACAGCGGATCCTGTCCCCGTCGTCGCGCCACAGGACGAGCCTTTGCCCCAGCACGACGGCGCCGTAGGGACGGTCGGACCGGATTTCCACGGATTTCGCCACCGGGTACCATTGGTTCCTGAGGCCTTCGTTGACCCGGGCCTCGACCCGGGCCTTCATCTCTGCTGTCATCATCTCGGTCAGCCCTCCCTGGTTCGCGCGGCCGTCAGGCCCCGAAACCGTTTTCGCGATATGCCGCGTCGAGATCGGCGTTCAGCGCGGCGAGTTCCTTCGCCACGCTGTCCGCCGTCCAGTCGGTTCGCCCCGAGGACGGGGCCGGCACGGCCATCCGGGTCAGCCCCTCGGCCACCGCCTCCGGCCCGGACACGCCTTCGGCATAGATCGCCATCAGCGCATCCGCGAAGGCCGCCTCGGGGTCGGCCAGCGGCCGGCCAAGGCTCTGGTGCGCCAGTTCCGGGCGGCCCGCCTCGGATCGCGCCGCCGCGAGCACCGCCTTGAAGGCGTCGGGCCTGTCGTGCTGTTGCTGTGTCATGGCCCTGCCTCACCCCCTCGCGTAGATCGCGCCATCGTCGCCCGACGACCCGATCACCGTCCACAGCGTCGCGGCGCCGGCGCCGGGATTGCGCAGGTAATGCGCCTGCCCCGCCGGCGTCTTGACAAGATCGCGCGGCCCAAGCTCCACCGCCGCCTCCTCGCCATTGTCGCCGACCCAGACAACCTCGACCGCGCCCTCGAGGCAGAGATAGGCATCCTCCACCGTCCGGGTGAACGGCGCCAGCCGGGCCCCCGTCGGAAGACCCCACATCTCCTTGCGGCAGGTGTCATGGCCGATCGCGCCGGGCGCGTCGCCGACATAGACCTTGCGGGTGAACCCGGCGTCTTCCCAGATCGTCGGCAATTCGTGATGGCGCACGACATAGTCCGACATCAGCCTTTGCAGCGGGTGCTCGCCGGCCCGGTCGAATTTCAGCGTCTTGCCCGGCTCGGCGCCGAAGCTGCGCGCCAGCTCGCTGGGATGCTCCTTCGGGTGGTAGTGGTAGACCGGCGGCAGCGGCTTGCCGACATCGACCGAGATCGACATGATCACCGGTTCGACACCGTCGACGCGGAAACCGTGCCCGATCTCGCGCGCGTTGAGGATCATGTCCTTCGGCCCGAGGTTGACCTCGACGACCTCGCCGTCGCGTTCCCAGCCGACGATCAGCGCGCCCTCGATGATCAGGAAGCTTTCCTCGATCTCGTGGCTGTGGCAGGCGGCGTAGCGGCCCGGTTCCTTGTAGATCAGGCTGAGCGTGAAATTGTCGGCCTTCAGCGTCATGGGATCGCCGACCTTCGGCGACCCGCCCGCCCCGATGTAGCGCATCTGCGCGCGGGCCAGTTCATCGAAGCCGCTGTTGGAGGGAAAGGCGTTCCAGTCGAACGCCTTGTCGGTGAACCGCCCGGTATGAGCGGCCAGCCGGTCGGCCAGCGCCAGGCCCTTCGTCGTCTCGATATTCATGTCGCGTTCCTCCTGTCCGGTGCCGACGATCTTGCCCAAGCCCCGTTTTGCTGAGAAGAATGCGTTTTACCTGTAAAACGCGGTGGATCCCGATGGACGACCACGATCCCTATCTCGTGCCTGGCCTCGTGCGCGGGCTCGCGGCGCTGAAGACGTTCAGCCCGCAGCGGCCCGAACAATCGCTGGCCGAGCTTGCCCGGGCGCTCGGCGTCACCCGCTCGGCGGCGTTCCGCACCGTGCACACCCTCGTGCGCGAGGGCTATCTTCTGCAGGTGCCGGGCGAGACGCGCTACCGGCTGGGGCCGCAGGTGCTCGGGCTGAGCTACGGCTACCTGGCAAGCCGCGAGCTTCTGGAAGTGGCGCAGAAACCGCTCGAGGCGCTGCGCGACGCGCTCGACTGGTCCGCCCATCTCGGCGTACTCGACCGCCGCCACGTCCTCTACCTGATCCGCAGCCCGGCCTCCGACGGGTTGTCGGCGCTGGTTCATGTCGGAAGCCGCCTGCCCGCGGCGCAGACGGCGATGGGGCGGCTGTTGCTGTCGCACCGCTCCGAACCGGAGGTCCGCAAGCTGATGGCCGACCGCCCGAGGGCAGAGGTCGATGCCGTCCTCGAGACCTGCGGCCAAGACCGGAAGGCCGAAACCGTCGCCCACCACGGGCAGTTCGAAAGCGGGCTGTGCAGCGTGGCCGCGCCGGTCCGCGACATGTCCGGCACGGTCGTGGCCGCGATCAGCGTGACGAAGATGTCCGGCACGGTCACGGCCGAGGTGACCCGCGCGGTGCTCAGGGCGGCGCGGGCGATCGGCAAGGGCCTCGGCGCGGCCTGACCGGCGCCGGCGGCCTATCCGTGCCGGTATTTCTGCACGAAGGCCTCGAT
>Ga0180436_10000706_pt1 | contig 33924 bp, 35 predicted proteins | sample SS_ome_2_FD_132434 | JGI IMG/M metagenome (GOLD analysis project Ga0180436, IMG submission 132434) | Hypersaline lake sediment archaeal communities from the Salton Sea, California, USA - SS_3_S_2 metaG | ecosystem: Environmental > Aquatic > Non-marine Saline and Alkaline > Hypersaline >... | reverse complement strand
GTCGACGATCCCCGTCGTCCAGTTCCTGCCCGCGTACCGCTACTCGGACGACGGGTCGAACCGGTGGTCCCCCAACGCCGAGGGGCTGCGGTCCCTGGTCGAGGACGCGGGCTTCCGGGCCGAGCGCGTCGAGACCTGGGACGACCGCGCCCTGGTCGACGCGATCGCGGTGGACGATCCGGAGATCGATCGCCTCCGCCGAATGGACGCCGGGAAGCGGGACGTCCCGTAGGAAGCTGGAGCCTTCTCTATCGGAGGCTCGCCACGCCCATGCGACCGGGCCCGGCCGCCGGTCTCCTCACGGGCAGGTGTTGGGCGAGCCGCACAGGTTGCCGCCCGAATCGATCCCGCCCAGGACCTGCGGGTTGGCGTTGCCGCCGTTGTTGTCCAGGAAGGTGTTCCCGGAGAATCGCGTGAACTGCCCGCCGAAGGCCGCGTTCATGCCGACGCCGCCGTTGCCGGAGACCACGTTGTCGATGAACGCGCCCCCCGTGCCGCGGATGCCTGCCAGCTGATTGCCTTCGATCGTGTTGTTTCGGAGGAGCATGCCGCGCGCCCCGGGGGAGTCGATCTTCACGCCGTTTCCCCCGTTGCTGGTGATCAGGCTGTCCAGGAGGCGAAGCGCGGCGCTCCCCCAGCCTCCGTCGACGCCGCTGTCGGCATTGCCGATGATGCGCATTCGAACGATTTCCGAATACGCCCCGACTCGCACGCCATGGCTTCCGAACCCCCGCACGGTGCCGTTACGCACGGTCACGGTGTTGAAGCCGTCCACCCCGACGCCACTGCCCGACGCGTCGCACGTCGCCGGCAGGCCGCTGCAATTGACCGGCCCGCTGATGGCGAAACCGTTGAGGTCGAGATCGAAACGACTCCCGCTCACACCGCTCGTGTTGACATCCGCAACCGTCAGGTCGCTGGTCAGCCGGTAGGCGCCGCCCGTACCGAGCGTCACCGGGAAGCCGGGGGAGTCCGTCGCGGAACAACCCGTGTTGACCGCGCAGGCCTGGTTGATCTCGATGACGCCGTCGTCTGCCGACGCAGCGGTCGCGCCGAGAAGGATCGACAGAACGAGGAGGGCGGCGGGGCGGATCGAAGGGGTCGTGTTCTTCATGGTGCATTTCCTGCTGGAAGGAAGATGGCGGCGGCCGAATCCGAGGAGGGCAGCGTCCCCGGATCGGTGAGGGGGTCGGGCGACCCTGCCGAGTCGAACGCCCCCCCACTCGGACACCCTATTCCAGAGGTGCGAATGCGGGCAACCCGAACCCGCCCGACTCGTACTCTTCTTGCGTCCTGCCTGCGCAGCGACGGATCGTCAGTCGCTCTCGCGCGGCCGCGCCGGGAAGAACATGCGGGTCCGCGCCTGGTAGTCGCGATACGCGGGCCGTTTCTGGACCGAGTAGAACTCGGCAGGCTTCGCCCCGCTGTATAGCGTCAGGACCGTGTACATGATCCGGGCGACGAAGACCGTGCAGAGCCCGATCGCGATCCAGAGGACGACGTGGACGCGATCGCCGAGGGCGATCCAGGATGGGATCGCCATCACGATCAGCGCGTTCCAGACCATCCACTCCGCGAAGTAGTTCGGATGGCGGGTGTAGCGCCAGAGCCCGACGTCACAGACGGCGCTCCGGAGCCCCTTCGCGCGCGCCTCTCGAAGAAACGCCAGCTTCTGCCTGTCCGCGATCGACTCCGCCGCGAACGCCCCGATCCAGACCCCAAGGCCGAGGACCTCGAGCGGATGGATCGCGCCGGCTTCGTTCGACGAGATCAGGAGCGCCGGGAGCGCGAGGAAGGACATGTTCGCGGTCCCCTGGGAGAGCGCTTCGCTCTGCATGATGAGGCGGGTGTTCTCGATCCCCCGGCGTTCCCAGCGGATGCGTTGATAGGCGTAGCGCGGGAGCTCTTCGTCGAGGTGGCCCTTGCGCCAGAGGTGGATCGCCCCGAGCCCCATTCGCAGGCCTACCGCGAGATAGATTCCCCCGATCATCAGGACGCGCGTCGCTTCGCCCCGGCCCAACGCGAGGGTCAGCACGCCGATCACTGCCAGGCCGAGCGGCCAGCCGATGTCGACGTAGGACATCCGGCCCGTCCGCCAGGCGGGAATCAACACGACCGGCACGAAGAGCAAGAGCTGCGCGGCTGCGTTCGTGGACGCGAGCGGAGCGAAGGGGACGACGGCGAGCACGAGCGCGAGGCAAGCGAGATGGGGGATCAGAGGGCGGAGATAGGTCATCGAGAGCCCTTCGCGAATGGGGGTGGGGACGGAATCATCTCCGGTTTCCCTGCGGCGCGTACGGGTGGTAGCGAAGAATCGGCCGTCCGCGCCCGACGGCATCTCGCCATCCGCCGGGAGGACACAGACACGAGGAGGGGCTCACGCACGGATCGATTCGAATCTACCTTCGGGGTCCGGCGCCACTCATGGCGCCCCACGCGGGAGACCCCATGAAGCAGTCGATCGTCCTACCGCCGGAGGTGCGCGAGCTCGATCGGGCGGTTTCGCTGATCGAGCAGGCGGAGCAGCTCGGCTTCCACTCGGCGATGCTCGGCTGCGGCCACAACATGGATCCGCTCGTCGTCTTCGCCGTCGCCGCGGCTCGGACGGAGCGGGTCCTGCTCACGACGAACGTCCTGCCGACCTACACGCGCCATCCCCTCGTGACGGCGATGCAGGCGCAGACGACGCAGGCGGCGGCCGGCGGTCGACTCCGGCTCGGTCTCGGCCCGGGGCACGCCTCGATCATCGAGGACTGCTTCGGGCTCGCCTTCGACCGGCTGATCCGACACACGTCGGAGTACTTCCAGATCCTGCGTCAGGTCTTCGAAGGGAAGCACGCGAAGTTCGAGGGCGAGCTGTTCCGCGTCGACTGGGAGATCGACGTCGAGTCGCCGCCGGTCCCGCTCTTCCTCTCCTCGCTCGGCGAGCAGATGTGCCGCGCGGCCGGTCGACACGCCGACGGCGTGCTGCCGTGGCTCGCGCCGCCCGCCTACGTGCGGGACACGATCGTGCCGACGCTCCGGGAGAGCGCCGAGAAGGCGGGGCGACCGGTGCCGCCGGTGGTGATGATCATGCCCTGCATCCTCTCGACCGATCGGAAGGAGGTCCGCGCCGGCGTGCACGCCTATCTCGACCTCTATCCGCGTCTCGAGGCCTACGCGTCGCTGCTCGAACGCTGCGGCGTCCCCGACGCGGAGAACGGGCCGCGCGACGGCTGGACCGACGCGATGATCGACGCCGTCGTACCCCACGGCGACCAGGATGCTTTGGCGGCGGCCCTCGAGCGCTACCGTGAGGCGGGCGTCGACGAGATGGCCTTCCTGCCCGTCGGCGTGGGCGACGATCCCCGGGCCTCGGTCGAGCGGACCTGGGCGACGCTGGCGGAGCTGATCTGAGGCTGTCGGGCAGGGAAGACGAGGGAGATCGAAGCGGCAGCGGTCCAGGGCGGTGACCTGCGAAAGCGATCGGAGGACGAGAATCCGTTGCTTGTGTGAACCCGCCGACAGATCGGCGTTCGTCTGCTGGCGAACATGGCGTGGACCGGAACTGCCGAGGACTTCGCCATGCACTCCCTCCCTCTTCGTTCGTACTTCCTTCTCCTGGCCTCGACGGCGTTCGTCGCGCTCGGGGCGTCGCTCGCGACCGCTGCGGACGGCGCGCTCGAAATCAATCAGGCATGCGCGAGCGTCGGCTGCTTTCCCGGCGACGACCCGGGCTGGCCGGTCACGATCGCGCAGCCCGGCAGCTATCGCGTGACGAGCGACCTCGACCTCTCCGGGCCCGGGGGCGCGATCCAGATCCTGGCCGATGGCACCACCGTCGATCTTGGCGGCTTCGGCGTGCGCTTCTGCATCGATCCGCCGCCGGGCTTCGCCTGCCTGCTGGTCGGGCAGGACGACGGGATCGAGGCGGAGACTGCGCTCGACGTCACGGTCCGCAACGGCCTGGTCCAGGGCTTTCGCGGGCGGGGCATCGATCTCGGCGCCCGGGGGCGGGTCGATGGGATGGTCGTGCGGGCGAACCTGCTGGGCGGGATCCGGGTCGGCGCGAGCTCGCTCGTCCAGAACAATCGCATCGGGTTCAACCAGGGGCCGGGCGCACAGCTCGCCTCGGGAACGGGTTGGGGCTCGAACGTCCTGACCGCGAACGACCCCGACTTCACGGGGGCGCCCGTGGCGCTCGAACGAAACGTCTGCGGAAGCGGGACCTGCACGTGGCATGGTCCTCGCCGCTACTACCTGACCGCTGATGCCGTGTCGTTCGACGATCGAGACGACCAGTGCGCTCCGGGCTTCGAGGTCGCCACCTCCGCGGACCTCGCGAATCCCTCGAGCCTCTACTACGACGAAGCCCTCGCCGGCGGTCCCTTCGCGAGCAACGCGGCGGGATTCGTTCAGGGCACCTGCGGCGTCGCGACCTGGGAGGTGATGAACGACGACTCGCCCGCCGAGGCGTCTACGGAGCCGCGCTGGAACGTGGCAGAATCCGTCTGGGCCTGCCTTGCCGAGGTTCCGGTCTGGTGCATCGAGGAGCTCGACTGATGTCTCGCCTTCCCCGCACGCTCTTCTCCTTCGCACTCCTCCTCGTCGCGAGTCTGGTCGTCCCGCCGGACTGCGAGGCGCTGGACACGCTCCATCTGTCGTTCGATCAGACGATCGTCCTCGGCGGCGCGGGCGCCGTCGTCGACGATCACGACGTCGCGATCGACGCGCCCTACGCCCCGCTTGCGATCGAGGACCTGGGCTCGCTTCCCTGGGCTGCCGACATCACCGCCTTCGCGGTCGACGGGCGCGACGCACTCTTCTCGCTCGACCTGACCTCGCAGCTCGACGGCCTCGTCGTCCGTCGGGGCGACGTCGTCCGCTACGACGGCTCGAGCTACGAGATCGAGTTCGACGGGACCGCCAATGGCCTTCCGGCGGGTGCGACGATCGACGCGATCGCGACGAGCGACGGACGCCTCTATCTCTCCTTCGACACGACGGTTTCGTTGCCTGGCGGCGTCGTTGCGGTGCCCCACGATCTCGTGCTCTTCGACAGGGGGAGCTACGCGCTCGAGCTCGACGGCTCCGCCGTCGGAATCGGGTACGAATACGACATCGACGCCGCTCATCGGCGCGGTCCGGAATCGTTCCTGGTCTCGTTCGACACGGGAGGGACGATCAGCGGCTTCGTCTTCGAAGACGACGACCTGCTCGAGCTCAGACGCGGGGCCTGGAGCCTCTACCACGACGCTTCGGCGGGCCAGCCGGGTGGGCAGGGGAGCGACCTCGATGCGGTGTACGTGCCCGAGCCTTCGTACGGGATGGGATTGGCGATCTCGCTCGCGTGGGGAGGGCTGTTCCTCCGACGAAAATAGGCTCGGAGAGCCATTCAAGCCGCCCTCGCTCAGAGCTTCGTCGCGCGGAGCACGGACTCGTCTCTCCGCGTTCCGAAAGCCTCGCGCCGGGGTTGGTGTGGACCGCATTCTGGCGGATCCTGACCACCGCATCGCATCGACCAGAAGCGTCGCATCACGACGCGGACGGGGAGGGTGAAGATGGAGATGTGGCGGTACTACGACGTGACGCACGCGCGTCATGGACTCATGAACCCGTTCTCGTCCGAGCGCATCCTGGAGCTGGGCTTCGTACTCGGTCTCGACGGCGAGACGCGCGTGCTCGACATCGCGTGCGGCCACGCCGAGATGCTGATGCTCTGGCACGAGCGCTTCGGCCTCACCGGCGTGGGCGTCGATGCGTCGCCCTATCACTTCGCCCGAGCCGTCGAGCGCAAGGCGGACCGTCTGCCCGAGGCCGATCTCGCGCTCGTGGAGGGTGACGGCAAGGACTTCGGGACCGACGAGCGCTTCGACGTCGCGGTCTGCCTCGGCGCGTCGTGGATCTGGGGCGGACACGCGAGGACGCTTCATGCGCTGACTGCGCATGCGAAGCCCGGGGGCCTCGTCGTCGTCGGCGAGCCGCACTGGCGATCCGATCCGACGCCTGCGTACCTCGAAGCCGAAGGACTCACGCGCGAGACCTTCCACGACCTCGCCGGGTGCCACGACGTCGCGGTCGGGCAGGGGCTGACCCTGATCTGGATGTCGGACGCGACGCTGCAGGACTGGGACCGCTACGAGATGCTGCAGAACGCGGCGCTCGACGACTTCGCGAGGGCGCATCCGGACGACCCGGACCTGCCCGCCCTGATCGCGCGGCGGCGGACGGCCGACCAGGCCTATCTGACCTGCGGCCGAGAAGCGCTCGGATGGGCCGTCTGGGCCTTCCGGGTCCCGGGCTGAAGGGTCTCGGGTCGCGGCGCTACCGTGCATGCGCGGCCGCGTGGACTTCGCGAGACTGCTCCGCGACGCAGAAGCCCTACCCTCGACGCTGGGCTTCCGCCGGCAGCGGCGCACCGAGGAGGAGATCCGATGAGCAAACCCGACGTATTACGCTCCTTTCTCCTGGGCGAGGTCGAGGAGCTCGAGCCCTTCGATTTCGTCGCCGTGCTCCCGAACGGACGTCCGCAGCACCTCGTCGAGATGGCGAGCCTCGAAGACGGGCGCCTCGAGGTGCGGGTCCCCGGGCGTCCGCCCATCGTCCCCGAGCTGCCGATCGAGACCCGCTCGGCCCTGCGCGAGCGCGACTTCGCCTCGGAGGACGCCGCCGATCCGACCAAGCCCTGGACGAAGGCGGTCGACGACGCGGCGGAGGCCGTCGATACGGCGCGCGACGTGCTCGTCGAGGTCTTCGGCGAGAAGCCGGACGCCCGCCTCGACGTCGCGCACGGGAGCCACCGCCTCGAGCACGAAGCGCAGAAGAAGCTCGAGGTCGCACGGAGTCGGATCGAGCCCGTCGCGACCGACGTGCTGGGGCGCCGGCCGGAGCAGGATGCGGACGGGGACTACGTGCTGCCGATCGGCGGGGTGCGGGTGATGGTCGCGCCGCGCATCGCCATGGACGGACAGATCGTGATCCGCATCTTCGCGATCACGAACGTCGGCATGGACGCGAACCCGGAGCTCGGACTGCTCCTCGCGCGCCTCAACTTCGGGATGATGTTCGGGCGCTTCGCGCTCGACGTGGAGCACCACTCGATCTGGTTCGACGAGAGCCTGCTCGGGGAGCACTTTGCCGAAGAGCAGCTCCGCTTCGCGATCCGCGTGGTCGCCGAGACGGCGGACGAGTGGGACGATCGGCTCAAGAAGATGTTCGGCGGCGCCACCTACCAGGAGGTGCTCGCCGGCCGCGCGGCCCAGGCCCCGCCGCCCACGAAGCCGGGGAGCGGTGTCGGGATGTACCTCTGATCCGGAGGCGACCGGGAACCGCACGCGCCCGCCCGCCGTCCTTCTCCTGAGCCCGAGAAGCGTCGCTCGAGAGAAAGAGGAAAGCACCGTGCTCCGCACCACATCGATGATCGTCGCGGCCCTGGCCTTCCTGGGGATCGCCTGGTGGCTGTTCCGGGACGAACTCGCGCCGGCGGCCCCGCCGCCGCCCGCGCCACCGGCCGCGGTGCCCGCCGTGCAGCGCCCGGACCCGCCCGCGCCGGTGGCGCCGCCGCCCGCGCCTCCGCCGCCCCCCGCCGTGACGCGCCCGGCGCCGGAGCCGCCCGAGCCCCCCGTTCCAGCGCTGGGCGAGAGCGATCCCTTCGTGCGCGCGGAGCTGGCGCCACTCGGCCTGCCGGCCGGCTGGGTCGCGCAGGACCAGCTCGGCCGCCGGCTCGCCGTCCTGATCGACAACGCGACACGGAGCGAGCTGCCCCACAAGCAGCTCCAGTTCCTGCGACCGCAAGGCACCTATCGCGTGGTCGAGCGCGAGGGGCGCGTGTACCCGGATCCGGCGAACGCCGCCCGCTTCGATCCCCTGCTCGATCTGCTCGAATCGATCGCTCCGACGACGGCGGCGGCGCTAGTCGCGAAGATCGAGCCGATCCTGGGAGCGGCGCTCCGCGAGCTCGGGACCCGGGACTCGCCGCGCGCGATCGTGGTCGAGGCGATCGACCGCGCCCTCGAGGCGCCCGAGCCGCCGCGCGACCCGGTGCTCGTCCAGCCCAAGGTGCTCTACCAGTACGCGGACCCGGCGCTCGAGGCGCTGCCCCCGCTCGACAAGCAGCTGATGCGGCTCGGACCGCGGAACCACGCGCGCATGCGGACCTACCTGACGGATCTTCGACGGGCGATGCTCGACGTCGCGACGAACGCGCCGTAGACGTCCGTCGGGCGGACTTCGCGGCACGCTCGCGAAGCCCGTCGTCGATCAGCTCGTCATCGTGAGTCCGCCCCCGACCGACAGGACTTCGCCCGTGATGTACTCGGCGGCGTCGCTCATCAGGAAGGCCACGGCGGCGGCGACGTCTTCGGGGGCGCCGAGGCGGCCGACCGGGATCTTGCGGGCCAGCTTGGCGGCCATGTCCAGGTCGGTGGTCGGGACGTGGATCGTGCCCGGCGAGACGCAGTTGACCGTGACCCCCGTTCGGCCGACCTCCTGGGCGAGGCTCTTCGAGAAGCTGAGCAGCCCGCCCTTGGTCCCGGCGTAGACCGCGAGGCGCGACGCGCCGGTTCGACTCGAGTCCGAGGTGATGTTCACGATGCGTCCCCATCCCGCGTCGATCATCCCGGGAAGCAGCGCGTGACAGGTGATCGCGGGGGCGAGGAAGTTCACGTCGATCTGCTGGCGCCAGGAGGTCGAGTCGCTGTCCGCGAACGCCTCGACGGGATAGTGGCCCGCGCAGTTGACGAGGCCGAGAACGGGCTCGGCCTCGGCGAGGGCGCGCAGGCAGTCCCGGAGCCGGGCCTCGTCGGTCAGGTCGCAGACGACGCGTTCGGACAGGGGGGGCGGCTCCACGTCGCCGTCGCGGAACGCGAGGTCGAGGCCGAGGACGCGCCAGCCGTCGTCGGCGAGGGAGCGCGCGATCGCGCCGCCGATGGCGCCACCGGCGCCGGTGAGGACACAGGCTTTCATGAGGTCTTCCTCTCGGACTCGCGGGAGTGGGGAAAGCGGCTCGGCCGCGCCGCGCGGGAGGCGTCGCGCGCGCCGCTCAGCTCCGCTGCAGGAAGGACAACACGAGGGACTCGAACCCCTCCTTGCATTCGATCATCACCCAGTGGCCGCAGTCCGGAAAGACGTGGAGCTCGCAGTCGGGCACGATGCGCATGGGGACCAGGCTCCCGTCGAGCGGCGTGACCCGATCGTCCCGCCCCCAGGTGAGCAGCGTCGGCGCCTGGATCGTCGCGAGATGGGCCAGGGCCGCCGTCGGGTTCGTGCGCCGCCCCTGCGCGATCGCGCCGAGCGCCTGCTTCGTGTAGATGGCCTGCGTGGTGGCGAGCGTCTTCGGCTCCATCGCCTGCTTGAAGCGCTCTTCGATCAGCGCCTCGGTCACGAGCGCGGGGTCGTAGACCATGGAGTGGAGCCAGTCGATCAGGCGCTCCCGGCTGGGCTCTTCCGCGAAGGCCGACAGGAGCCGCATTCCCTCGGCAGGGAACGGCGAGAAGACGTTCGTGCCGATGCCGCCGATGCTCACGAAGCGGTCGACCCGCTCCGGATGCTGCGCCGCGACGAGGGAGCCGATCACACCGCCGAGCGAGTTCCCGATCAGGTGGGCGCGGTCGATCCCGAGCGCGTCGAGCAGCCCCACCGCCGCGCCGACGCACGCCGACATCGGATCCCCCGCGACCGCGTCGCTGTCACCGTAGCCGGGAAAGTCGATGATCAGGCATCGGAACGATTCGGCGAAGACCGGCAGGTTCTTCTCGAAGTTCGCCCAGCCGCGCACCCCCGGTCCCGACCCGTGGAGCAGGAGGAGGCAGGGGCCTTCGCCTGCTTCGTGGTAGTGGAGCCGTCCTTCGGGAAGGTCCACGAATCGGCTGGTCGCTTCGAAGCTGTAGTCCGGCATGCGGTCTCCTGTCTGGGGCCGGGCGGATCGCCCGCGGTCCGAGGTTAGACGAGCTCCGCCGGCCGGCGGTCGATCCACGGCTGCGCGCGTTCGAGCTGGCCTGCCAGGCGGTAGAGCGTCGCTTCGTCGCCGTGGCGCCCGGCGAACATCACGCCGACCGGGAAGCCCGAATCGGTCGTCTGGAGCGGGACGGACATGGCCGGCTGTCCGGTCATGTTGAAGGGGGCGGTGAAGACCGAGGCGGCGCTCGCGGGCGCCATGAACGCCTCGTAGTCGCGGTCGAGCCGGAGCACGCCGATCTCCGGCGCGACGGAGGCGGTCGTCGGGCTGAGGATCACGTCGTAGTCCCGCATGAATCGACCGAAGACCCGGCTCGCGCGGTGGAGCGTGTCGCGGGCGGCGCCGTGTTCGAGTCCGGTCACGCGTCGGCCCGCTTCGACGCTGATCCGCGTGATCGGCTCGAGGTCGTCGGCCGTGGCGGCGCGGCCCAGGGCGGCTTCGCGGGCGGCCACCTTGAGGGCGACGCCGACGCTGACGGTCTTCCCGTAGTGGTCCCAGAGTTTCATGGCGTCGAGATCGGGGGTGGGCGTGGCTTCTTCGACGACGTGCCCGAGCGATTCGCAGAGGCGCGCGGTGGCGAGCGCGGCCTCCCTGCAGGCGTCATCGACGGGCACAGGCAGGGTCGGCTCGAGCATGAGCGCGATCCGCAGCCGCCCGGGATCGCGATCGACTTCCTCGAGGAAGAGCCTCTCGCGCGGCGGGGCCGCGTAGGCGTCGCCGGTTTCACCGCCCTGGATCGCGTCAAGCAGGGCCGCGCTGTCGCGCACGGTCCGGCTGACCGCGTGGCCGCAGGAGAGCCCGCCCCAGCCTTCGTAAACGTCCGGCCCCATCGGCGTGCGTCCGCGCGTGGGCTTCAGACCGAAGAGCCGCAGGCCGATGCCGGGATCCGGATCGAGCCACCGCCGTCGGTCGCGTGGGCCAGCGGCAGGATGCCGGCCGCAACGGCGGCGGCGGAGCCACCCGACGAGCCCCCGGCGCTTCGCGACGGGTCCCAGGGATTGCGCGTCGATCCGTGCAGGACGGACTCGCTGCTAGGCGATCCGCCGAACTCCGGGCTGTGGGTCTTGCCGAAGACGACGAGCCCGGCTTCGCGGAAGCGCGCGACGACCGTGCTGTCTCTCTCGTGTCGCGCGTCGCGGAAGAAGCGCGAGCCTTCGGTCGTGATCGTGCCCGCCATGCCGATGGCGAGATCCTTGAGCAGGTAGGGCACGCCTCGGAAGGGGCCCTCGGGAAGGGTCTCGCGGGCGGCGCGTCGCGCCCGCTCGAAGTGGTCGACGGTGATCGCGGTGATCGCCGGGTCGACCGCTTCGGCGCGAGCGACTGCGACCTCGAGCAGCTCTGCGGGCGTGACCTCTCCGCGGCGCACGAGCGCGGCCAGTCCGAGCGCGTCGTAGCGCCGGTACTCCTCGAAGGACATCGCCGCGCCCGCGGCCGTCCGCGTGTTCGTCGCGCCGGTGGCACAGCCGGCGAGCGGCGTCGCAGCCAGCGCGAGCGCCGAGGCCGAGAGCGCTCCCTTCTCCAGGAAGCGACGTCGGGTCAGGGAATCGGACATGGCGCGCGAGATCTCCGGCCGAGCGCGAGCGCGGGACCTGGCGGTCACCGGACGAGGCGCTGTGTGAGGTAGCTCTCACTCTAGGCAGGTGCGCGCCCCCGCGCCCGCGCTCGCCGGACCGATTCCGAGCGCGCGAGAGCGGGGCTCGCTCCCTTCTCGGGCCCTGAGCGCGTTCTCGACCCCGTTCAGCCGCCTCGAAGAAACGCTCGTGCGGATCCGATCCGATCTGCCACGTCCGCCAGACCTCCGCTCGATGGCCGTCGTGCGACCCACGGCGCGCTCCGTGCCGTAGAGTCTCGGGACGAACCGACAGGAGTGTCCTCATGTCCCGCGCCGCCTTTCGACTCGCCTTCTCGGGTGTCCTCTTCACCGCATTCGTGCTCGCCTCGACCCTGACGGGCTGCACGGGCACCGGTTCGCTCGCGGGCGCGACAGCGGAACCAGCCGCTTCGGCGACCGAGGAGTGCGGGCGGAAGGGGCCCGCCCGAGCGATCTGCGGCTTCACGAATCCGGAGGACATGGTCCCGCTTCCCGGCGATCGGGCGCTCCTGATCGGCGAGTACGGACAGAGCGCGGACGACCACTCGGGGGCGCTGGTGGTCTTCGATCTCGCGACCGAGTCGCGGACCGTGGTCTATCGCGGCGGGGAGGGCGCGGCGGATGCGGAGGCAGGCTGGGGCGCACCCGACTGCACGACCGCGCCGGACGAGCGCTTCAACAGCCACGGCATCGACCTGGTGCGTCGCGACGACGGCCGGCTCGCGTTGCTCGTCGTCCAGCACGGGAGCCGCGAGGCCGTCGAGTTCTTCGAGGTCCAGGAGAGCGAGGGCGGCTGGCAGGTGGACTGGCGCGGTTGCGTGCCCGGTCCGCCGGACGCCTCGCTGAACGAGGTCGCCGCCCTCTCCGACGGCAGCTTCTTCACCACCAAGATGGCGTCGCTCGCCGGTGCCGCCGACCTGTCGGGTGGCTTCCCCGAAGCGCCGACGGGCAAGGCCTTCCATTGGTCCGCGGAAGCGGGCTTCGTGGCCGTCGGTGGGACCGAGGGCATCATGCCCAACGGCATCGTCGCCTCTCCGGACGGCCGCACGATCTACATGAACGCGACCGGCGAGAACAGCATCCGAAAGGTCGACGTCGAGCGCGGCGTCGAAGTCGGACGCGCGCCCGTTACCTCGCCGGACAACGTGACCTGGTCCCCCGACGGACGGCTCCTCGTCGCATCGCTCCGCGGGATGGAGGATCCTGCGCTCTTCGAGGCGTGTCTCCACTCTTCGGGGCGACCCTGCGCGATACCCTTCGCGATCGTCGCGGTCGATCCCGAGTCGATGACGAACCTCGGCGAGGTCTACGAGAGCGACGGACAGCCGATGGGCGCCGGCACGGTCGGCCTCCAGGTCGGCGAGGAGCTCTTCTCCGGGTCCTTCAAGGGCGACCGGATCCTGCGGGTCACGCTCGGCGACGATTGAGGCGACGTCCTCCTCGATCGAGCTTCGTCGCTGTAGACCTTCACGCCGGCGAGCTCGCGCTCCGGATGCAAGAGGATGCCCTTCAGCGCATCTGCTCCGACGGAGCCGGTGGCCCACTGAACGACGCGATCGCGATTCTAGATGCCGATCTCCGCGTTCTTCTTCTGCGACGCCGGCAAGCGGATGCCCGCGGCGTCAGATCCCCTCGCCCATCTCCGGCGAGCGCTTCTGCTGGAGCTGGAGCGTCGGCTCTTCGACCGTCACCCGCGTGTAGCGCGGTACCGATTCCGTGAGCCAGACGTTCCCGCCGATCACGGAGCCCTCACCGATCACGGTATCGCCGCCGAGGATCGTCGCGTTCGGATAGATCGTGACGTCGTCCTGGATCGTGGGGTGTCGCCGCTTGCCGGAGTCGGCCCGGCCCGCCTTGTTCGAGAAGGCGGCGAGCGTGACGCCGTGATAGAGCTTCACTCGATCGCCGATGATGCAGGTCTCGCCGACCACGACGCCGGTTCCGTGGTCGATGAAGAAGTGGTTGCCGATTCGGGCGCCCGGGTGGATGTCGATGCCGGTCGCGCTGTGTGCGTCCTCCGACATGATCCGGGCGACGACCTTCTCGCCGAGGGCGTAGAACACGTGGGCGATCCGGTAGGTCACCATCGCGAGGATCGACGGGTAGGCGACGATCACCTCGGCGAAGCTGTTGGCCGCCGGATCCCGGTCGTACGCTGCCGCGACGTCGGTCGCGACCTGGCGCCGCACGTCGGGCAGGCGCTCGATCAGCGCGGAGGCGGTCTCGGCGGGCACGAGGGCGGCGACGATGCCGTGGACGACGTGGAGATCGCTCGCGAGGTGATCCGCGGGCGTGTCGTCGGTGACGAGGGCGCGGAGCGCGCCGAGCGCGTCCTTGACGCGGCGCTTGTACGGGAGCGTCTCCCGACTCGCTGCACTGACCGGGTCGCCGCTCTCGCGCAACGCCGACAGCTCTTCGGCGACTTTCTCGAAATCGGGCACGGGGCACTCCTCCGTGGGCGCGGGTGGCCGTCGGTCTCCGCGGGCGGGCGCGAGCCCGGTCCGAGCCACGCGCCGAGCCTATCACGCTCGCCCGGAAGATGGCTCAGGTCGTCTGGAACCAGATGTGGCCCGCGGTGAGCTCCGCGCCCCCGCCGTGTGGACAGACCCGCTTCACGCGGATCCCGTACGGGCCCTCGCGCCAGCTTGGCACGAGTCGTTGGATCATGGCACGCTTCCTCGCTCGCGGTCCGTGACCGACGACGGAGAGAGCACGCGTGATTCAGAACATCCTTCAGCCCACCGGCGACCAGGTCCGCCAGTTCCGCGATCGCCAGACGGGTGAGCCGATCGCCATGCTCAACCTGCTCAAGTTCAAGGCGCGCGCCGAGTATGCGGACGGTCGCGAGTCGAACCTGACCGGACGGGAAGCGTACGAGCTCTACGCGAAGGGCTTCCACGAGGTCATGGATTCGCAGGGCGTGACGATCTTGTACTCGGGCGACGTCCGGGGCTTCGTGATCGGCGAGGGCGACGGGGCCTGGGACGCGATGGCGCTGATCCAGTACCCCACGACGCAGGTCATGCTCGACATGCTGCGCAACCCCGACTATCAGGCCGCTCAACAGCATCGCGCGGCGGGGCTCGAGGGACAGCTGCTCGTGGAGTGCGGTCCCGGGTTCGTGTTCTAAAGCCCGACTTCGGGCACGCTCACCGCTGGGATCCTTGCCGACTTCGCGAACGCCCGGCCGGCGACGACGGCGTCAGCGGATCGCGGCCCAGTTCGTCGCGACGGGGCTCGGTGCCGGCGCCGCTGCGGAGAGCGGAATTCGATCGGCCGGGCGCGGGCGCTTCTCACGGGCGCGTCGCGTTCGTTCGAAGCGTTCAATGCGTCGATCGACCTCCTCACCGAGCAGCGAGGCGGCGTGCGCGATCGCGTCGAAAGCGTCCTCGGCCATCGCTTCCAGCTCGAACTGGCCGAGGTTCTTGGAGTTCGTGGCGAGGCAGCACACCACGGCAGCAGGGCCGTTGACGCGGAGCTCGAGCCGGATGTCGTCGAACCGGTGTTCGGGGTGAAAGGTGGCGAAGTCCACGTGGGTCCGAGCGAAGTCGTAGAGGTCGTCGCTCGTCGTCGCCGTGTCGTTCAGGGTAATGGTCATCGGATCCCCCCGATTGAGGCGCGTGTTCTTTGACACGCCAGAATCTAACTTTCAGTTCCACAACTGCAGGACAAGGGTGCCCGCGCTCACGGAATCCGATGCGAAAAGTCAAATTCGTGTCCTTTTGGCAACGATCTGGGCGTCGTGTATGCGCCGATCTTCCCCCCGAGGCGCCTCTGCCCCGGACGACGCGCTCGCTATATAAGGCGAGCCGACCCTTGCGGCGCTTCCTTCTCCGTACCGCCAACCGAAAAGAGGGCTCCGCATGCCGCCCACCTCCGAGCCGACGCCCTTCGTCGTCGACATCCCGCAAGCCCGCCTCGACGACCTCCGACGTCGCCTGGCGAACGTCGATTGGCCACACGATTTCGCGAACGACGACTGGACGTACGGAGTGCCGGCGGACTATCTGCGCGGGCTCGTCGACGAGTGGCGGGACGGCTTCGATTGGCGGGCGCAGGAAGCCGCGATGAACGCGTGGCCGCACTTCCGGACCGAGATCGACGGGCTGCCGATCCACTACCTGCATGCGAAGGGCAAGGGGCCGAACCCCGTCCCGCTGATCCTGACCCATGGCTGGCCCTGGACCTTCTGGGATTTCCACGCCCTGATCGGTCCCCTGAGCGATCCCGCCGCCTATGGCGGCGATCCCGCGGACGCGTTCGACGTCGTCGTTCCGTCTCTCCCCGGCTTCATCTTCTCGACGCCGCTCGAACGCGCCGGGGTCAGCTGGCTCGAGACGGCCGACCTCTGGGCCACGCTGATGAGAGAGGTCCTCGGCTACGAGCGGTTCGCGGCGCATGGGGGCGACTGGGGCGCGATGGTGACGACCCAGATCGGCCACAAGTACGCCGAGCACCTGATCGGAATCCATCTGACGAACGCCTTCCCGGTTCCCGCTTTCGGCGGCGATCGGCCGTGGTCGATCGTCGAGGCGGTCGGCGGCCAGGACGCGAGTCCGGAGGAGACGGATCGCCTGATCCGCCACCAGGAGAAGTTCGCCTCTCACATGGCGACCCACATGCTCCACCCGCAGACCCTCGCCTACGCGATGCACGATTCGCCGGTCGGTCTGCTCGCCTGGATGCTCGAGAAGCGATTCCGATGGGGCGATTGTCGGGGGGACGTCGAGTCCCGCTTCTCGCGCGAGTTCCTCCTGACGACCATGAGCCTCTACTGGCTGACGGGCTCGTTCGTGACCTCCGTGCGCTACTACGCGGAGGCGGCGAAGGCGAAGTGGCTTCCTTCCCGCGAGGGCATGCCGCAGGTCCCCGCGCCGACGGGCCTCTCGCTCTTCGACTTCGACACGCCTCCGGGTCCGACCGACTGGGCGCGCGACTACTACGACGTGCGCCTCGAGCGCCGACGGGGCGAAGGCGGCCATTTCGCGGCCGCCGAGCGACCCGACGCGGTCCTCGAGGATCTGCGCGAGCTCTTCCGTCCGCTGCGTTAGGCCGAGGGGGTAGAGCGCGTCCGCTCAGAGGTTCGTCGCTACGCCCGGTCCAATCGCGCGACCACGGCCGTGACGTTGTCCATCCCGCCGGCCTGGTTCGCCGCGTCGATCATCCAGGCGACGATCGCGTGCGGATCGCGGGAGCGCGCGGCGAGGCGCTGGATCTCTTCGTCGGGGAGCATGCCCGTCAGTCCGTCGCTGCAGAGCAGGAAGAGATCGCCCGGGCGCAGGTCGCACTCGAGGAGGTCGGGATCGACGGTCTCGGCGGCGCCGAGCGCGCGATCGATCTGATTGCGCTGGGGATGATTCCGCGCGGTCTCCTCGTCGATGAGCCCGTCCTTCAGCCAGCGCGCGACCATCGAGTGGTCCTCGGTCAGCGCTTCGAAGCGGTCCTCGCGAAGGCGATAGATCCGGCTGTCGCCCACGTGCGCGAGGATCGCCTTGCCTTCCGGCCGGAGGAGGAGGGCCACCGCCGTCGTCCCCATGCCCCGGAGCATCGAGTCCCGCTCGCCCAGGCGATGGATCTCGTGGTTGGCACGCTCGAGGGCGAGGCGCAGCCGTTCGTCCGGCTCCCCATCGAGCTCGCGGACCAGCTTCCCCAGCGTGCCGACGGCCATGCGGCTGGCGACCTCGCCTCCGCGATGCCCACCCATCCCGTCGGCCACGACGAGCAGGGTCTCGTCGCGGGTGTCGTCGTCGAAGCGGTCGAAGGCGTCCTGGTTCGACTTTCGCACACGTCCGACGTGGGTCGTTCCCGCGATGCTGAGCGCGAATCCGGCCCAGGCCTCACGTCCTTCGTCGTCGGTCGCTCGCTTCGCCATCAGGGGGCTTCGTAGAAGACGTAGGGCGTCGAGTAGTCGCTGAACTCGAAGTAGACCTTGCGCTCGCCCTCGTCGGCCACGCCGTTCAGGTTCGTGTCGAAGACGCCATAGCCGAAGCGATAGGCGCGCAGGCCGCTGCCGTCGGTGCCGAGCGACGACGAGAGCTTGTCGATCTCGATGAAACGGCGGACGAGCTGCTCGCCGGCGTAGATCTCGAGGACGCCGTTCGTGCCGGTCCAGTTCTGGACGGCGCGGCCGATCTTGTTCTGGGTCTCCTGGGTACAGGCGACGAATGTCCCGGTGAGCAGGACGAGCAGCGCGGTCGAGGCGAGTCGTTTCATGGGGGTCCTCAGGGCGCGACGGCGTCGAAGGTCTCGAAGCCGTAGGGATGGTAGATGCCGAAACAGACGTTCTCGTGCATGCCGTAGCCGACCTCGCCGGTGGAGAGCTCCCAACGGCAGAGCATCTCGTTCAGTCCCTGGACCTCGGCGAATTGTGCGGGGTCGGACAGGTCCCAGGATAGACCCTGGACCTCGAGGGGGCCCTGATAGTGGCCGAGGCCCCAGTCCTCGCTCGGTCGGTAGCCCGACCCGCCGAGCAGGTAGTTGGTGCGCAGCGGGGTGCCGACGATGCGCAGGTCGGTGTGGGCGAAAGTGAGGACGGTCCGGGCGATCTCGCGGGTGCCGGACTTCCAGGTGATCTCGTGCTTCGGCGAGCCGAGGTGGATCACGGGCTCGTCGAGACCGATTCGCGGGACTTTCACGGCTTCTTCCATGTGCCGGTTCCCGTCGGCGTCCTCGTCGAAGTAGACCTTGATCATGAAGTCGTCGAACTGGATCGGGATCCAGTTGTGGAAGTGCCCGAAGGCGCCTTCGGGCCGGTATTTGGCGAGGATCCCCGGCGGCTCGGCTTCCCCTGTGTTCGGTCGCACGCCCCAGGAGTGATCGCGCGCTCCCTGCCATCGGTCGGGCGTGACGTCGAAGCGCTTTCCCGCCACGTTGATGTGCCCCGAGTAGCTCCCGACCTGCGCGAAACGCGTCGTGTGCTCCGTCAGGCGATTGCCCGTGCGGCGAATCGTGGGCGGCTCTTCGAGGGCCGGGCAGAAGCCCTCGAAAGTGAGATCGAAGTCGAGGCCCCACTCGTTCTCGGCGCAGGCGAGGCGGAGCGTCTCGAGTCCCTTCAAGACCTCGACCGAGAAGGGGCCGACCGTCGTGTCGAGTCGGTCATGGCCGAGCTCGCGACTCGCGCGGACGCAGTAGTGATGGTCTTCGACGGAGACGCAGACGAAGGCGTCGATCACCCCGAGATTCGGGTACTGGCCCATCCCGGCGATCAGGAAGATCTCGTCGTTACAGGGATGGCAGTTGAAGTAGTAGCGATCGTAGAAGGCGCGATCGCCGGTGTAGACGTGATCGAAGGTGTCGGGGGTCTGGTGGGCGAGGAAGTCGTCCATCGGGCCGAGCGGCATGGGGAGCTCCGTTGCGCCGAGCGGAGGGGAGCGGGGCGGCTGCCTGCCCGGCGAGGGGCGCCGCGGAGCGATCCTAATCGGGATCCGTGCAGAAGGCGACCGAAGTGCGCTAGGTCTCCCGCGTCGGGTCCCGTCGCTCATCAATCTCGTCGGCGGGATCCGCGATGGAGGTTCGATGCAGGCTGCCCTGATCACCGGCGCTCGACGAATCGAGCGGCTCGATTTCCCGGAACCGGTCCCGGTCGAGGGCGCGGCCGTCATGCGCATCGACCTCTGCGGAATCTGCGGGACCGACGTGAGCGCCTGGAAGGCCGGGACGCCCTACGCGCCCTTTCTCTGCGGTCACGAGTGGACGGGGACGGTCGTCGCGCGGGGTGCGGGAACGGACTCCATTCGCGAGGGTGACCGGGCCGTGATGGCGGTGCCGGTCGCCTGTGGGCGATGCGCGGAGTGTCGGGCCGGGCACGGTCATCGTTGCGCCGCAATCATGTCCCTCGCCTACGGCCTCCATCCCCTGACGCCGCCTCATGGCGGATACGCGCCGCGGATCGCAGTGCCTGCGGATGCGCTCGCGCGGGTCCCCGACGCGCTCCCGACGGAGGCGGCTGCGATGGTCGAGCCGGCGACCGTTGCCCTCCACGCCGTTCGGCGTCGGCCGCCGCGGCTCGGTGATCGGGTATTGGTGCTGGGCGCGGGGCCGATCGGCCTCTTCGCGCTCCAGCTGGCTCGCGCGGCGGGGGCGGGAGAGGTCTTCGTGCTCGAGCCGTCCGCCACTCGGCGAGGGCTCGCCGATTCGGTCGGCGCGACGGCGTCCTTCGATCCGGGCCCCGAGGCCTTCGAGTCGATTCGCGACCGGACGTCCGGTCGACTGGGGGTCGATCTCGTCTACGAGTGCTCGGGGAGTCAGGCGGCGATGGATGCGGGCTTCGGCCTCGTCCGGCCCGGCGGCGCCTTCATGCTGATCGGCGTTCCTTCGGAAGGCCTGCAGCTCGATCCGCTGGCCTGCATCACGAAGGAGGTCGTGATCGACAACTCGACGGCCCATCACCATCACGAGTTCGCGATCACGATGGACCTGATGCTCGATGGGCGACTGCAGACGGCGCCGCTCCACACCCGAACGGTCGGTCTCGACGAGCTCGAAGCGGGATTCGAAGCGCTCTCGGCGGGCGAGGCGGCAAAGGTGTTGGTCGCGCCGTCGGCATAGCCGCGAGTGCTCGCGTCTCGGTGACGAGCATCTTCCCGGGGTATGCCCTCGCGGCGCGCAAGTCGAAGGCCAGCTCCGAAAGAGGCGTGATGCGCGGTTCTCGCCGGCCCCTCGAAGAGTCGATCCGGGGCAGGCGTTCCGCCGGCGAGGTCAGCTTCCCTTTCGCTCGACTTCCGCGAGGCCCCATTGCGCGCGCGCATCCTGCGGGTCGAGCGCCAGCGCCCGTTCGAAGCGCACGCGCGCGGTCTCGGCGTCGCCCTTCGAGAGATGGGCGAGCCCGGCGAGCGACTGGAGCGCGGCCGTCTCGGGATCGATCGCGAGCGCGGCGTCGAAGGCGCTCGCCGCCTCGTCCCAGCGTTCCGCATCGGCGTGGATCCGCCCGATGCCCGAGTAGGCGGCGACGCCCGGCTGGAGGGCGATGCTGCGCTCGAGCTCCGCGAGCGCCTGGTCCGCCTCGCCCGCGGCGTAGAGCTGGCTGCCGATCGTGGTCCTCGCTCGCGGGCTGTCCCGGGCGAGCCAGGCCATGCGGTCGAGGCTTCGTCGCGCGGCCTCGTGATCTCCGCGCTCGAGAGAGCGGGGCAGGGCGATCTGGCTCTCGTAGACCTCGACGGCCGAACCGAGCAGGAGCAGTGCCAGGGCTCCCCAGACGAGGGCTGGCCTCCAGGCGCTTGGCGCTTCGGCCGCGCTCGCCGGCCCCGTGTCGACGCTCGCGGAGGATCGGATCAGCACGTTCGCGACGCGGCTGCTCCGGAGCTTCCAGATCGCGCCGTCGAGGATGAAGTGATGGAGGTTCACGAGGGACGCGACGAGCAGGCCGAGCCCGACGTCGTAGCTGAGGGTGCCGAGGCCGTCCGGCGTCAGCAGGAGGCCGGGGATCAGCCAGGCGGCGTTGCCCGCGAGGAGCGCCTTGCCGAACTGTCCGGCTTCTCCTCGGAGCCCGCTCTCGCCGTCGCGTTTGGCGCGGGCGTAGTAGGCGGTGATCCAGAGGTACTGGATCGCGTGCGCGAAGACGATCCAGCTGAAGTAGTAGGTGCGGTAGTCGATGTCGAGGACTTCGAGACCGCCGTCGAGACTCCAGTAGCGGGCCGCCTCGGGAATCGAGAACCAGAGCGCCTGACTGAGGACCAGGGCCGCGACGGGCAGGAGTTCCCGAGCCGGCGCGATCCGCAGGAGGGAGACGGCCGTGCCTCCGAGCGACACGACGTAGGCGAGTCCGAGCAGAGGGACGGCGATCGCCGTGATCGATTCCGGGATGCCCAGGTAGGCGAGGTGGACGCCCGCGTTCTCGTACTGGCTCGCGAAGGGCGCGCCCGGATCCTCCCGTCCGTGCATGACGAAGAAGAGCAGGAGGAACGAGAGGACGAAGCTCGCGTGGAGCCAGCGTCGGGCGGGCTGCGAGACGGCGATCTCCCGGCGCCGCAGGAACATCATGGCGATGCCGAAGTTCTGTCCGGTGTAGTGCCAGGGCGACCAGGTCAGGTAGATCGTGAGCATCGCCGTCCCGACCCAGGGGACGTACACGCCGGCGACGAAGACGGCGCAGAGCGCGATCGTCACCCAGACCGTGAAGAAGGCGTACGCGTGGCGGTCCTCGGCGTGCTCGTAGACCCGGATGAGGGTCGCGCCGTAGTGCGGCGTCGAGAGCAGGAGCATCAGGAGGGGTAAGAGGATGGCGGGCTGCGCGGCGCGCACGCTCGGCCCGACCGCGACGAACGCGGCGAAGAAGACGACGTAGAGGAGCCCGCACCCGAGCAGGAGGTCCGGCCCCGGACCGTAGAGCCAGCGTTGCGGAGCAGTCTGGGCGTTCGCCATCCATCGAGGATCGGTGATCGCGCCACGGAGGGCAACGGAGTCGACGGACTCGCGCGGTCCACGTTGCAGCCCGCGTGCATCACGATCGTGTTGCGTCGGAAACGCGTCTCGTCGGTGCGCCCCTACTCTTCCGCCACCTGCAGGACGAGCTTGCCTGCCGAAGCGCGGTCCTCGAGGAGCGCGTGGGCCCGGGCCGCTTCCTCGAGGGGGAGCGTCGTGATCCGCGGCGGCGCGAGCCAGCCCTCGCGGACGCCCTCGAAGACCTCGGCTCCCTTGCGGAGGACCTCGGCTCGGGTCCGCAGGAAGTTCGTCATCATGCCGCCGCTCACGCAGATGGCTTTCGGGAGCAGCTCGAGCGGCGAGATCGGATCAGGAGGGCCGCTCGCCATCCCGTACAGGCAGACGTGGCCCTGGACGGCGAGGCATTCGAGGTTCTTGCGGAAGGTCGTCCGGCCGACGCCGTCGATCACGTAGTCGGCGCCCGCACCTTCGGTCAGCTCGAGGACGCGGGCCGCGAAGTCTTCGTCTTCGTAGAGGATGACGTCGTCCGCGCCGGCTTCGCGGGCATGCGCCGCCTTCTCGAGCGTCGAGACCGTTCCCATCACGTGGGCGCCGAGACGCGAGAGCCATCGGCAGAGGAGCAGCCCCATGCCGCCGGCGGCCGCGTGGACGAGTACGCGGGTCCCGCGCTCGACCGTGACCTTGTCGTGCACGAGGTAGTGCGCGGTCAGCCCCTGGAGCATGACCGCTGCCGCCGTCTCGAGCGGGATCTCGTCGGGAACCGGAACGAGACCGTCCGCGGAGACCGCCTCGAGCTCCGCGTAGGACCCGACGACCGCGCCCGCGCCCATGACCGGTGCCCAGGCCACGCGGTCTCCGACCGCGACGTCTTCGCACCCAGCTCCAACCGCGACGACGACCCCGGCCCCCTCGACGCCCGGGACGAAGGGAAGCGCGCTCGGGATCCGGCCGCTGCGCATGACGACGTCGGCGAAGTTCACCCCGGCCGCCGCGACGCGAACCAGCGCCTCGCCGGGGCCGGCCGTGGGATCCGCGACGTCGCGGATCTGCATCACGTTCGGCGGGCCCGTCTCCTGAATCGAAATCGCGCGCATCGTGTCGTGCTCCCTTTGCATCGATGGAGCGGGATCGTAGTGCGTTCTCGGGTTCCGCTGCTTCGGCGCCCCGGGAAGGCGCTGTGCGATCCGCCCGCCGTGTTTCGATCGATCGCCTGATCGTCGTCGTTCTCGCGTCTTTCGCGTGCAAACGTGAAGAGGAGGCCGCGGTGAAGGCGAGTCGAAAGGGCTTGCGCCCGTTTTCCGCAACGGATCATGGAGCCGCGCTAGCATGACGCGCGCCGCAAGCATCGAGGGGGACGAAGTTGCGCGCCATCGTCAGTCTGTTCATCGTCGTGGTTCTCGCCGTCGGAGTCGTCTGGATCTGGCCACGACTCGAGAGCGACCCGCCCGTGCTGGCCGGTCCCGAGCGGATCGAGCTCGGCGCGGGAGAACGGCAGATCGACGTCGCCTGGGAGGACCCGGGCATGGGCCTCGCCGAGGTCACGGCCGTGCTCCGTCTGCCCGGGACCCCGGGAGACGACGCGCCGCGCGAGATCGTGCTCCACGAGAAGCGTCTCCGCTCCAATCGACCCGGGGATCCGATCGGTCGGGACACCGAGGAGCGGCAGACGCTGGTGCTCGATGCCGCTCGTCTCGAGCTGCCGGACGGGGAATCGACCCTCGTGCTCCGGGCGCGCGATGCCTCCTGGTCGGGCTTCGGGGAAGGCAATGCCGCCGAGGTCGAGATCCCCGTGGTGGTGGACACGAAGCCGCCGCGGGTCTCGATCGAGAGCGGCATCACCTACGTGCGGCGCGGCGGCGCGGCGCTCCTCGCCTATCGGGTGGACGCGGACGCGGAGCGCTCCGGCGTCCGGGTGGGCGATGCCTTCTTCCCGGGTTGGCGCGATCCCAGCGGTCGCTTCGTCGCGATCTTCGGGATCCCGGTCGAGGCGGCGGAGCAGCCCCGGGTCGAGGTCGTCGGGATCGACGCCTTCGGCAACGAGACCGCGCTGCCCTTCGATGCCCGGATTCGGGAGCGCACGCCGCCCGAGATCTCGATCGCCCTCTCGGACGGCTTCCTCGATCGCGTCGACCGTACCTTTCGGAGCGGGGACGACGCGGCGGGCGCGACGGCGCTCGCCGTCTTCCAGCGCGTGAACACGGATCTCCGTGCGCGCAACGATGCTCTGATCGCCGAGACGATTCCGGAGCCGACCGAGGCCGCCTGGAGCGGCGCCTTCGAACAGATGCGCGGCTCGAAGGTCACCAGTCAGTTCGCCGAGCTGCGCCACTACACGCAGCGCGGGCGTCGCGTCTCCCGGGCGCGCCACTACGGCTATGACCTCGCCTCGACCTCGCGTGCGCCGATCACCGCCTCGAACGCGGGCACCGTTCTTTTCGCCGGTGACAACGGCATCTATGGCAACCTCGTCCTGATCGATCACGGACTCGGGATCACCACCCTCTACGGCCATCTGTCGAGCCTCGAGGTCGGCGTCGGCGATCGCGTGACGAAGGGACAGGTCCTGGGCCGGTCCGGCGCGACCGGCCTGGCGGGCGGCGATCATCTCCACTTCGCCGTGCTCGTGGGGCAGACCTACGTCGATCCCCTCGAGTGGTGGGATCCCAAGTGGATCCGGGACCACATCACGTCGCGCCTGGACGCGGGCGGCGCGGATCCCGACGCCTAGCGATCGGCGGGGAGCCAGAGGCCCCCGTGCGCGAAGCGGTCGGCGGGGAGCCGGGCGCCCCCGGACGCGGAGCGACTAGAAGACCAGCAGCGCGATCATCGCGATCGCGACGGCGCCGCCGAGCACCCATCCGGTCTTCGCCTTCGTCGACGTCGTCTCGACCCAGTACTCGACGAGTCGCTTGCGCATCGAGCCCTTCGTCTCGTTCAAATGCGGGAAGGGCTCGTCGGGCACGTCGACGCCGAGGAACGCGCAGAGCGGCTCCCACCCGTCGCGCACGTCGAAGACGAGGAGTCGGTCCTCGGGGACGCGCTCCACGACCTCGCGGTTGTGGCGCTCGAAGACCGCGATGTTCGTCTCCTTCTCGATGACGCCGCCCATGTGCCCGTCGCGCACGAGGAGATCGGTGATGTCGAGGGCGCGGCGCACGCGGGACGAGAACCGCGCGAAGAGATGCATGAAGCGGATGCCGTCGTTGATGCGCTCCCAGGATCGGTACCAGCGTTCGGAGTCGCGGACGTTCAGGATCACCTTCGCGTCGGGGAAGTGCTCCATCAGCTCTTCGTAGTAGAGGCAGGTCGGGAGATCCATGCACGCCCCGTAGCGTTCGAAGACCCGGTCCCAGTCCATCTCGTGAGGCTGGCCGGCGTGGCGGGCGCGGGCGTGCTCGCTCCACATCTCGAGATGGCCCTCGCTGCAGCCGGTCCGGGGCGTGAGGATCTCGCGCATGTGGTAGCAGGGGCCGAAGCCGAGCTTCTCGAGGGCCGCCTGGGTGCTGACCGTACCCGTTCGGCCGAACCCGGCCCCGATGATCTTCAGTCCCACGGCTCTCGCCTCCGCTCTCGCCTGTCGAGGGGCGCGGAGAGGACGTGCCCGTCCCTCGCGCTTCGTCAGGTCGTTCGTCGGAGTCGATCGGCAGGATGGCGGCAAAGCTGGAGCCAGGGCCGCGGATCCGATCAGGAACGGGGGCTTTCGCCTCCGTGCGCGCCCCGCGTCGGCTCGAGCACTTCGTCCACCCACTCGACGAAGCCCGGGTCGAGGAGCGCCTTCGTGAGAGGATCGTATTCCCACGCCACGCTCATCGGAGGGATCGAGTAGAAGACCCGGACCAGGTTCTCGAGTCCTGCTCGTCTTCCGGGGTCTTGATGGACCGGTACTGCGCCCAGTGGATGAACGTCCAGGCGCAGCACGTGTTCCAGACGAGATAGGCCTCGTCGACCGATACGCCGAGACGTTCCGAGAGGACCTGCATGCGCTGCGGGGCAGCGGGATCCGCCTTGAATCAGGCGAGGCGCGCCTCGGGATTCTCGATGATCAACGTCAGGATTTCGCGGACACCGTCAGCACGGGAATGCCGGCTCGTGTCGCTCGCGGCCAGGCGGGCGTAGCGGATCTGCGTAGCGAGATAGGCCAACGTCACCACGGTCGCGATCGCGGCGATCAGCTCGCCCAGGCTGCCCAGCTCTTCGAACGTCACGTGCCTCTCCTCGCGGTTCGGGAACCGACCCGCTCGCCGAACGATGCACCAGAATGGCGGCCGCGGCATCGAGACGAGCGGCCGTCGGACGTGGAGACCGCGTCGCGCAGGCGACGCGTCGAGAGAGTTTCTTCCCGCTGGTCGAATGCCTACCGTGGTGTGACAGGGCCGGCATGCGGTCGATTCGGTCCGCACGCGCGCGTAGAGCCAGGGAGAATCGCGAGATGTCCCGGAGCAGCTTCGATCCCGTTTCCCATCGCCGTTTCGCCGCGGGCGCTCTGGCGATCTTCGGGGTCGTGTTCGTCGCGCTCGCCTGGGCGCCCTCCTATCGAGAGGACTGGCTGCTCGAGAACGTGCTCGTCTTCGCGATCGTTCCCTTCCTCGTCGTGACCTATCGCCGTCTGCCCCTGTCGAGGATCTCGTACGCTTCGCTGCTCCTCTTCCTGATCCTCCACGAGATCGGTGCGCACTACACCTACGCGGAGGTGCCCTACGACGTCGCCTTCGAGGCGGTCTTCGGCGGGAGCTTGAACGAGTGGATCGGCTGGGAGCGCAACCACTTCGACCGGCTCGTCCACTTCCTCTACGGGGTCCTGATCACCTACCCGACCCGCGAGATCTTCCTCCGCGTCGCGAGCGCGCGCGGCTTCTGGGCGTACCTCTTCCCGTTGCTGGTGGTGATGTCGAGCTCGCTCCTCTTCGAGCTGATCGAGTGGGCCGCCGCGCTCGTCTTCGGCGGCGAGCTCGGCATGGCCTATCTCGGGACGCAGGGCGACATCTGGGACTCCCACAAGGACAGCGGCCTGGCGACCCTCGGATCGCTGATCGCGTCGATCGCGATCGCTGCGCTCCATGCCCGGCTCGATCGCGACTTCACCCGGGAGTGGGTCGAGAGCCTGCGGGTCAAGGAGCCCGAGCCGCTCGGTGAGATCGCCGTCGAGCGGTTGCTCCAGGGGAATGACCGATCGTCGAACGAGGATGGGCCCCGGGATTCGGCGTGATCTCGCTCCATCCCGATGCCCGCGCGCTCGAAATCTTCGGCGTGCGTGCGCTCGTCACTCGCGCCGGGACGCGTTTCCGTGACGTCGATCTCGATGGCCTGACCCTCGACATGATGGTCGAGCTGAGTGGACTGGTGAACGGTGACGGCGCGCTGGAGGTCACGCATCTGCGTCGACGTCGCGACCCGATCGTGGGCGTCAGCGAGGTCAAGACGTTCGGTGAAGTCACGGGCCTCGCCGGGGGGAGCTTCGTCCTCGGGACCAGCGAGATCCTCTTCGATCGGACGACGATCATCGACGATTTCGGTCCGAGCGGCCTTCGCGACGGACTTCGGGTCCGGGTCGAGGGCATTCTGCTGGCGAACGACGCGATCCAGGCGAGCGAGATCGAGTCGCTGCGACGGGATCGCGACGACCGCTTCGCGGAGACCGAGATCCAGGGCATCGTCTCCGACTTCGTCTCGATCGCCGACTTCCGAGTCGCCGACCGTCCGGTCGACGCGTCGGGCGCCACGCTCGAACCGAACGACCCCGATCTCCTTCGTGACGGGGTCCGCGTCGAGGCCGAGGGACGCGTGAACGCGTCGGGTGTCCTCGTTGCGCGCAAGCTCAAGTTCCGATCGAACCGCGTTCGCATCGACGCGGAGATCGCCAGCGACGACGACATCGACCTCGCCAACGGGCGACTCTGGCTCCTCGACGTTCCGATCGACCTCGATCGAAGGATGCGTCTCCGTGACCAGCGAGACGGACTCGACGGATTCGGGCCCGGAGATCTGCAAGCGGGGGACTTCATCGGGCTCCGCGGCCTCGCGCGCTCCGACGGAACGGTGACGGCGACACGTCTCGAGCGCGACGACCACGACGATCTCGAGATCCGTGGCCCGGTGGACATGATCGAAGTCTCGGAGCGGCGATTCACGATCCTCGGCGTGCTCATCCACACGGACAGCCGGACGCTCTTCCGATCCAACGACGGAGCCGTCCTCTCTGAGTCCGAGTTCTATGGTCGTCTGCGCCCGGGCGTCGTCGTGGAGGCGAAGGACGAGGAGGACGGTGACGAGACGGACTTCGACGTCGCGAACGAGGTCGAGATCGAGGAGCCCGAGTTGATCGATCGGGACGAGGACGATGGCGAGTCCGGAAGCGACGACGGGGAATCGGGGAGCAGCGACGACTGACCGTCCTGGGGAGGACCGGGGCGGGCTCACGATGCCGATCGCCGAGGCTCGAGCCCGCCCCGGTCAGGCCCGCTCCGCTCGACGCCCCGGTCCGTCGCCTGCTGCTATTCGTCTCGGCTCCCCGCGTGAGAGGTCGAATTGAGTCAATCCGAGCATGACCCGCTCGAGCGAGCGCTCGAGACGCTGCTGAGGCCGGTCGTCCGACTGGCGCTCAAGCGGGGCCTCGCGTTCGGAAGGTTCTCCGAGATGGTGAAACGTGCCTACGTCGCCGCCGCGCAGAAGGATTTCGCGGTGCCCGATCGCAAGCTCTCGATCTCTCGCGTCGCGGTCCTCACCGGTCTGACGCGGAAGGAGGCGAGTCGCCTCATGAAGGCCGATCCCGATGCGGACGTGGGCGCGCGCCTTCGGCGCCAGGTGAACCGTGCGGCGCGGGTCGTCTCTGCGTGGGTGGGAGATCCCGAGTTCCACGACGGTCGTGGGGCGCCAGCGTCGCTCCCCTTCGAGAGCGAAGACGCACCGAGCTTCTCGGAGCTGGTCGCCCGCCACGGGGCGGACGTGCCCGCCCGGGCCGTGCTCGACGAGCTGGTCCGCGTCGGCGCGGTGGGGGAGCGAGCCGACGGTCGTCTCCACCTGGTCGAGCGCGCGTATATCCCGAGCGCCGACGAGGGCGAGAAGCTGGCGATCCTCGGGGCCGACGTGGCCGACCTGGTTTCCTCCATCGAGAACAACCTCGATCCCGAACGAGACGTGCCGCTCTTCCAGCGCAAGGTCGCCTACGACAATCTGCCCGCTGCGTACCTGCCCGAGCTTCGAAGACTTCTCGCCGAGCGAGGCCAGTCCCTCCTCGAAGAACTCAATGCCGACATGGCCGAACGCGATCGGGACGTCCATCCCGACGGCCAGTCCGATTCCGAAGTCGGCCGTTCCCGAGCCATGGTCGGGATCTACTACTACGAGGAGCCCCACGATGGCGACCAATGATGTTCCCCGCTTCGGCTCGCGAGTTCACCGGTCGGGCGCCTCGGCGTGGCTCGCCGCGTTGCTACTGCTCTCGTCGTCGCTCGCCTACGTCGGCTGCACGGACGCGGGCGGCGGACTCGCCGACAACGGTGGCATGAGCGGGACCGGCATCAGTCAGGGCTCGATCAGCTCCTTCGGCAGCATCTTCGTGAACGGCGTCGAGTGGGATCTCTCGGGCGCGACGATCCGGATCGATGGCGTGCCGGCGACCGAGGCGGATCTGCGGGTCGGCATGGTCGTTCGTATCGCGGGTGACTTCGATGCGGGCAATGCCACCGGTCGAGCGCTCGTCGTCCGCTACGACGACGTCGTCGAGGGGCCGATCTCGGGGACGCCGGTCGAGACGGTGCCGGGTGTCGAGAAGACCTTCACGATTCTCGGTCGAGCGGTCGTCGTGGACGCGGTGACGACGGTCTTCGACGAAGGTGCGAGCTTCGACACACTCGCTGCGGACGATGTCCTCGAAGTCACGGGATTCGAAGACGAGACGGAGGCCGTTCGCGCGACGCGGGCCTCGCGCCGCAGCCCCTTCCCGGGGAACGCCGCCGTCGAGCTGCGCGGTCTCGTTTCTTCTCTGGTCGTGAATCCCGACGACAGCGGGGTCTTCGATCTCGGCCCGATCACGGTGCGCTTCGATGCCGCGACGGCGTTCGAGGACGTGACGCGATCCACGCTCGCCGAGGGAGACCGGGTCGAGATCGAGGGGACGTTGCGCCCGAGTGGCGACGAGATCGACGCGACGGAGGTCTCGCTGCGGTCGCCCGGTCTCGGCGCGAACGACCGGAGTCGCGTCGAAGTGGAGGGCGTCGTCCGCGTGTGTGCGGCGTCTCCGGATTTCTGCGTGGGGATCGTTCCGGTCGACGCGTCTTCGGCGGTCTTCGAACCCTCGACGTTCACGCCGACGCCCGGCGATCGCGTCGAGGTGGAGGGGGCCCTCGTTGCCGGCACCCTGAGGGCCGCTCGAATCGAGCGGGAAACGGGCTCGGGGGCCGGCTCCGGCTCGGGCGCGGCTCGCAATGTTCGGATCGAGGCCGCCGTCACCTCCGTCGACCCCGTGGCGCGCACCCTGGTGCTCCTCGGCGTGACGGTCGCGGCGGATGCGAGCACCTCGATCCGCGACCAGAGCGCGGTCGGCGACGAGAGCTTCCGGTTCAGCGAGATCCTGCCCGGGGACTACCTCGAGGTCCGCGGCGTCGACGACGGGAGTCCGAACGTCCGGGCACTGTTGATCGAACGGGACGATGCGACGCCCGGCGCGGACGACGTCCGCCTCGAGGGTCCGGTCACGGACTTCTCGGCGACGCCTCCCTACAGCCTGGAGATCCTGGGGCAGCCGGTGCCGATCGACGGCGCGACGCTGTACTTCGACGCGCTCGGCGGGTCGCGGACGGACACCGAGTTCTTCGAGACGCCGGGTGACGTGATGCTGGGAGACGTCGTGCGCGTCGAGGATCTGTCCGCGGCGTCGCTGTCGGCGCTCGGCGAGGCGGACGAAGTCGAGATCGAGGATCCGATCTGAAGCACGACCCCTCCTGGGGGCCTTCCTGCCGATTCGATGCGGTGGCTGGCGACACGCAGATGGACCCCGATCCCACCGAAGTCTCTCCTCGTGGCCCGATCCAGGGCCCGAGCGAGGTGGCATGCCTTTCAACAAGAAGAAGAACGCGCCGCGATCCACTCCGTCGCCGACGGGCGCCGAAGCGAGCGCGCTCCCTCCGCCTTCCGAGACGTTCCTCGGGGAGGCGAGCGTGCTCTCCGGGGACCTGCGCTTCTCCGACGACGTGCGGATCGAAGGGCGGATCGAGGGCCAGATCCAGGGCTCGAAGTCGGTGGTCGTCGCGGCGCCCGCCGAGGTCGACGCGACGATCGAGGCCGAGTCGGTCGAGATCCACGGGCGTGTCGTCGGCGATCTCCACGTCCGCCGTCAGACGATCCTCCACAAGTCGGCCTGCGTAGAAGGCGAGATCCATACGGCGGGGATCGTCGTGGAGGAGGGGGCGCGCTTCCGGGGCGTGATCGTGATCGGGCCGGAGGAGGCGGAGCCGCTTCCGAGTCTGGCGTCGGTGCGGGAGCCCGCGCAGTCGCGGGAGCCGGCCCCTGTGATCGTCGAACGCGACGACGACCCGGACGACGCCGCCTAGCGCGTCGATCCGGGGGCCGCAGCGTGACGGAGAGCTAGTCGCTCAGGCCCACTTCGCGCTGGTCCACCGTGGGATCGTCACGTCCTCGACCTGCGCGAAGACCACGTGGACCGGGTCCCCGATCTCGATCGTCGACGGATCGACGGCGCTGGGCACGAGGTCCGGTCCGCCGACCAGGCCGCCGACGATCCGGATCATCGGATCCTCCACGAGCTCGATCGTTGCGACGGGGTAGGGCGCGAGCTCCGCGTAGGCGGGGAGCAGCGGTGGATGGGCCACGACGAAGGACCAGATCCGTCCCTCGCCCGACATCCTCGTCCATTCGTACGAGACCGACCGGCATTGCGGACACATCGGTCGCGGCGGCATCCGCATCGCCCCGCACGCGCTGCAGGTCTGGATGCGCAACTCGCCCTCGGCGCAGCCGTCCCAGAATCCGCGCGTCGCTTCGTTCGAGAGATCCGGCAGGATCCATCCGCTTTCCATGTCCTAGTTCCTCAACAGAAGCGCGCTCGTCGGAACGCATTCACCGCTCGTGACCAGACAGCTCGAGGCATCCTCGACCTGGCAGGGCGATTCGCCCCGCATCTGCCGCACGCCCTCGATGACGTGGTTGAACCCGTGCACGTACGCCTCGGACAGGCTTCCGCCGGAGGTGTTCACCGGCAGCCGTCCGCGGTTCCATTCGATTCCGCCGTCCTCGGTGAAGGCCACGCCTTCCCCCCGCTCGCAGAAGCCGTAGCCCTCGAGTGAGAGCGGGATCAGCGGCGAGAAAGCGTCGTAGATCTGCGCGCAGGACACGTCCTTCGGCGCGAGCTCGCTGTTCGCCCAGAGACGCCGCGCAGCGACGTGCGAAGGACCGCGGAGGGGATCCTCGCAGAAGTAGTTGCTCATGATCTGATGCTGCTGCGGCAGACCCTGCGCGTAGGCGTGGATGTAGACGGGCTTCCGTGGCAGGTCCCGCGCCCGCTCCGCCGAGGTGATCACGACCGCGAGCGCGCCGTCGGACTCGAGACAGTTGTCGAAGAGGCAGAGCGGCTCCGAGATCCACCGCGCCGAGAGGTACTGCTCGAGGTCGAGGGTCTTCTCGTACATCGCCGCGCTCGGGTTGCGGTTCGCATGGCGACGCAGGGTGAGCGCGACGTTCGCCAGCTGCTCGCGGGTCACGCCGTACTCGTGCATGTAGCGCCGGGTGAGCATCGCGATCTCGTCGACCGGTCGCAGGAGTCCCGCCGGCCGCGTCCACTGATCGGAGTCGTCGAGCCGCTTCGGGGCCTGGCTCCAGACGCGCGTGCTCTTCGCCGCCCGCTTGCGCGCGCGCCAGGCGACGGCGACGTCGCACTGTCCGCTCGCGACCGCCATCGCGGCGTGGCCAACCGTGCCGCAGGCCGCCCCGCCGCCGTAGCCGACCTCGGCGAAGAAGGTGATCTCGCCCAGCCCGAGATTGCGGGCGACCTCGACCTCGCGCTTCGCTTCCATGTCGAAGAGGGCGAGTCCGTCCACGTCTGCGGGCGAGAGGCCTGCGTCGTCGATCGCGTTCGAGATGGCGAGGCAAGCCAGGGTCAGCTCGTCTTCCTCGAGTCCGCCCTTGCTCGACAGCTCCGTCTGTCCGATCCCGACGATCGCGGCCTGATCCTGGATCGTTCTGCTCATGGTATCTCCTCGGCTCGCGTCGACTGGCGACGTCGCCGGCTCAGGAGACTAGCGCCGCCGTCGCGCCTTCGAGCACGCCTGGGTCGTCGCCGGGCCCGCTCGGACGCGCGCGCTAGGATGACGCTGCGCGCGCGATCCGGTCGCGAAGGGGCCGAAGATGAGCAACGAGAGCGAGCAGTGGGACGACGGCTTCGTCGCCGTCGACGAAGCAGAATGCAAGCGCCTGCTCCGCGAAGAGGGGATCGGCATCCTCGGGACCCTCGTCGAGGGCGAGATCGAGCTCCGCCCGGTGAACTACGCGGTCCACCGTGCGACGGTCGTGATCCGGACGGACCGGGGCGTCCTCTTCGAGGCCGCACGCAAAGGCCAGGCCGCGAGCCTCGCGGTCGTGTCGGTCGACGAGGACGCGCGCACCGCCTGGAGCGTGATCGCGAAGGGGCGCCTCGAGCCCGCGGACGCCCAGATCAGCGGGGTCCAGCTCTTCAGCTGGGCCCATGATGGGAAGGCGGAGCGGATCCGGCTCACGATCGAGTCGCTCTCGGGGCGTCGTCTCGAGCCGCGAAACGGAGGGGACTGAGCCCACGACGTGAACGTTCCGTGGTCACGCCGAGCGTACGGAACGAGCAGGCTGACGGCGGGTGACCGCGCTCTCGTCAGAAAGATGCGCTTTAAAAGGCCCATTCGGGCATCATGAGGCCCGACTTCCGCTGCGGCACATGCATTGCAGCCTACTCCCAGCAAACGACACGCCAACTGGGGGAAGCGGGCATGACGTGTTCACTGGACGATGTCGCTGCGCGCGCGGCGGTCGAGCCGAG
>Ga0180436_10000705_pt1 | contig 33926 bp, 25 predicted proteins | sample SS_ome_2_FD_132434 | JGI IMG/M metagenome (GOLD analysis project Ga0180436, IMG submission 132434) | Hypersaline lake sediment archaeal communities from the Salton Sea, California, USA - SS_3_S_2 metaG | ecosystem: Environmental > Aquatic > Non-marine Saline and Alkaline > Hypersaline >... | reverse complement strand
GGCCGGATGCACAGCGCCGAGTACCTGGTCTCCTTCGACGCGGTCGGGGGGGACGGTGGCCTTTTGCGCAGCGCCGGCGAGGTCAGCGATGCGCTGGCCGCGTTCGAGCAGCGTGAGTCATGGCCGGAGGAGAGCACCGGCAAATCGGGCAAGCCGCGCACGGTGGATCTGAAACAGGACGTGCTGGCCCTGGAGTTGCTGGACGGTGAAGAAGGGGTCGTCGTGGTGCGCCTGCGCCTGAGGCTCAGCACCGGTGACCGGCCGGTGGCCGGCTGGCGGCTGGTGCTGGGCCGGCTCTTCGGCCTCGAACCGGCGGAAGTGAACCGCTTGGGCGTGATCCGCACCGGCTTCGACGTACGGTAGAATACTGGCGTCAGGGGAGGAGATGGCGATGCGTGGATATCCTGGACAACCACAGGGGCACCCGGCACGGCAGTTCGACGACTTCGAAGCGTCGAGCCTCTACTGTCCCACCTGCCGCGCGGCCCAGCCGGTGCGACGCCGCCTGCTGCTGGTCCTTCCCGGCGGCGATCTCTACGACTACACCTGCCGTGTCTGCGGCACTTCTGTGGGGTCCCAGCGCGACACCACGCCGCCGCCCGAGCTCGATCTGATTTCCGACTGAACGGCCCGCCGAATTCCGTCCAATTTCCCGTTTAATGTCGCTGCCCGTGATGCCGATTCATAAGGGGAATCTTCGTGTATGGCGCAGCGAGTGGGAAAGGGTGGAACATGGGTCAGAAGAGAGCCGCAACAGCACTGCCGGCAATCCCGCTGGAAGCCCACGCCCCGTCGGGCGTGCTCGGCGTGCTCGACGACCTGTCGAGCATGATCCTCGGTGAACTGGCCACCCGCCGCAAGCTGCAGGCGATCCTCGAAACCCTGAGCGAGCATCTGGACGTGAATGACGCGAGTATCGTCCTCGGCTGCCGTCTCGGCCGGGAACGCCACACGCCGTCCGCCGGTGATCCTCGTCTGGCGGCGCTCAGCGATTACCCGGGGCTGCTGCGCACGGTGGCCGGCGGCGAAGGCACGCTGGTGGCCAACGGCAGCCTCCCCGGTGGCGATTCCCGCGGGGCCGCGTTGAGCGTGCCCATCTGCCGCGGTGGCGGCATCATCGGCCTGCTCTGCATCAGCACGCCGCCCGGCCACGTCGGGCTCAGCCCCTGGGAAATTGATTTCTGCTCGATCCTGGCCAACATGGCCGGTGCGGTGCTCAACGCCGACTGACGCTCACGCTTTCACCGCCAGCCCCGGCAGTTCACGCCCGACGATACCGATCACCGTCGACAGCAGCTCGTCCGCGTCCGCCGTGGCATCCACCAGCCGGATCCAGGGACGGCGCAGGCCGAGGAAGACGTCCCGGACGTCTTCGAGGTAGGCCCGCTTCTCGAACGAGGTGCGCTGCTCGCCGCGGACGTTGATCCGCGCCAGCGCCTCGTCCACCGGCAGGTCGAGGATAAAGGCCAGGTCGGGCTGCGGGGCGAAGGTCTCGTTCTCGGCCATGATCGCCGCCGGGTCCATGCCCAGGGCGCCCTGGTACGCTGCGGTGGAGAGGTAGTAGCGGTCGAGGACCACCGTGGTCCCGGCGGCGAGGTCGGGGGTGATGCCCTGGGCCACGTGCTGCCGCCGGTCCTCGATGAAGAGCGCCGTTTCTTCTTCCGGGGCGATGCCCTTGCGGCCCTCGGTGATGATCCGCCGAAGTTTCCGGCCCGCCGGGCCGTCGGTGGGTTCCCGCCGTCGGGCACACGGCGTGCCGGCCGCTTCCAGGCGAGTGGTGAGCCGGGTGGCGAGGGTCGACTTCCCCGACCCGTCGATGCCTTCGAGGACGATCAACCGGCCGGGGGGCGTGGTTGCGGCCCCGGTCATCAGCGGGCCCTCCGCGGCGGGCGGCGGCGCCTCTCCGGCGGGCCCTGCGGTTCGTCGGGCTCCTGTTTCGGCGTCTGGTCCGGTGGCGGCGCTTCCTCCTCCTCGGAGGCGTGGAGGTAGATCATCGAGTGCATTCGGCCGGCGGTGCCGCCGCTGCGGCGGAGCGAGTGGAAGAGGTCGGCCGGATCGTCGGTGGAGGGCAGGCCGCCGTAGATCGAGCGCTCGTGCAGGCCGGCGGCGATAAGCTGGGCGCGCACCGCCGCTTCGAGGTCGAGGTGCGGGCCGTCCTCCTCCTGGTGCAGGACGCCTTCCATCCCGTTTTCGGGCAGGGCGGCGGCCACCTGCTGCACCACCTCGTCCCCCACCCGGTAGCCCTGGCGGGAGATCGACGGGCCGATGAAGGCGAGGAAGCGGCCGGCCTGGATCTGGAAGGCGTCGGCCAGCCGCTGGACCACCTTGCCCGGGAGGCCGGCGGCGATGCCCCGCCAGCCGGCGTGCACCGCGGCCACCGTGGTGCCGCGGCGATCGGCCAGCAGCAGCGGCACGCAGTCGGCCGTGGCGATGACCAGGGCCAGGCCCGGTGCGCGGGTGACCAGGGCGTCGCCATCGCGGGGGAAGGTATCGGCGTGGGCCGTCGATCCCACCAGGTGCACCTGGTCGCCGTGGACCTGGTTCAGCTGGACGCTCTTCGTCCACTGCCCCTCCACCGCGTCCCGCGCGGGTTTCCGGGCCAGCGGGTCCCAGGTCTTGCTGCCGAAGAGCACGGAGAAGCGCAGCGGGCGACCGCCCTCGGATCGGGCGGTGAACCAGGGGCTCGTCTCCCGGTCTCTTGCTTCCAGCCAGATGCGGCGTTTCGAGGTTTTCTGGCGCTCAGGCCGCCCGCCCCGCTTGTCGGGAGCAGATTTGACGGCTGCCGAGTCGCCCGCGGGCTGTTGCCGCTGCTGGGCGTTCTTCTTCTGTTCGCGTGGCGGCCGTCCGGCGCCGCTGCCGCGGTTGCGGTCCCGTGGCCGGCGGTGCCGCCGACGTTCAGACCGCTCGCCCTGGCGGTTGCCGTTCCGGGCCCCTTCCTTGCCGGGTTCCTGCTTCTGGCCCTGGGCCTGTCCTTCCCGGTCGCCGTTCGAATTTTTCGGCGGCTTGTCCTGGCCGGGTGCCTTCCGGCCCCGAGGGCGGCGCCGGCGCGAGCCGTTGCCCGACCGGCGTCGGCCGCGTCCTTCGCCGTTCTTCGCTTCCTGGTTCATGTCGTGCTGGCTCCGTTGCCGCCGGGGCTGAAGAGGTTCTTCAGCACCATGCCGGCCATGCTCGGGTTCTCCACCATTCGCCTTTTGCAGTAGGCGATGGCGTCACCCCAGTTCTCGGCGAAGGGGACGTAGATGCGCACCGCCAGGCCCTCGTCCACCAGTTGTCGCTGCACCTTGTCCCGCGGCACCCCGAGCAGCATCTGGAACTCCTGGCTCGACGGGGGCACCCGGTATTCCTCGAGCACGCCCCGGCAGTTGCCGAGCAGCTGCTCGTCGTGGGTGGCGATTTCCACGGTGTGGCCGGCCTCGAGCAGCTTGCGCAGCAGCACGAGGTAATTGGCCTTGATCTCCCGCTTGCGGGTGTAGGCCACTTCGGCCGGTTCGTTGTAGATGCCGATGACCAGCCTGATCCGCGAGGGCAGGTCGGCGAGGTCGTCGATGTCGTCGGCGGTGCGGAAAAGGCGGGACTGCAGCACCGTGCCCAGGGTCTCGGCGGGCCAGGTCGCGCGCAGCTCCCGGTGCAGGCGCAGTGTGGCGCCGGTCAGCCGGTGATCCTCCATGTCGATGGTGGCCCCCACCCCGGCCCGGGCGGCCGCGGCCACGATCCTGCCGATGCTCTCCCTGGCCAGTTCCTCGTCCAGGCCCAGGCCCATGGCGGAAGGCTTGAGCGAGATGGTGGTGCGCGCCGGCTCGTCGATCCGCTCCACCAGGCGCAGGTAGAGGGCCACCTGCTGCTCCACCTCGTCCACCGAGGCGACTTCCTCGCCCAGGACATCAAGGGTGGTGAGCAGGCCGGCCTTTTCGTAGAGCGACCGGGCGGTGGCCAGCGCCGCGTCGATGCTGTCGCCGGCGACGTAGGGGCGGGCGAAGGCCTTGACCAGGAAGGGCGGGGTCAGCCGGTGAACCGCGAACTCCTTGACGATGTCCCAGGCGCCGCTCATGGCCGATCACGATCTCCGTCGGTGAAACTATACTGATATCAACCTTTTCACGTTTTTTGCCGACCCGGTTCGGAACCGGCAGAATAGCACTTTGACGAGGCCTTTTCAACGCGCACCGGCCGTCCCGCTTGCGTCTCCGGCGGCCTCTGTGCTATCAAGAGATCTTTGATTTTCAGGTCTTCCCCCTCCGGAGGTACTGGCGAGAAGATGAATTCCCCCCCGATCAATGGAAAGAACAACGGCCAGGCCGCCGAGCACTGGCTCGAGGCCTATCGCAGCGGTGACCACCTCAAACGGTGGCACTACGACCATCCCAGCCCCGAGCTCGTGTCCCTGGTCAGCTGCGGGCTGATCAAGCCCGGGGCCCGGGTCCTGGAGGTGGGCTGCGGCGCCGGCACCGATTCGATCTACCTTGCCGGCGCCGGGGTGAGCGTCACCGGGTGGGACATCTCGCAGACGGCCATCGACCTGGCCCGGGAGGCGGCGCGTGAGGCGGGGGTGCGGGTCACTTTTCAGCGCGTCGACATCTTTTCGCCCATGGTGCCCCGGACCAGCGTCGACGCGGTGATCGACCGCGGCTGCCTGCACAACATTCCGCTGGAGCAGTGGTCCGAATTCGCCAGGCGGGTGCACCGTTTCCTGCACAAGGGCAGCGGGCTCTACTTCGTCCGCGGCAGCCGCGAAGCCGAAGTGCGGCAGCAGATTTTCACCCCGCTCACGCCGGAGAACCTGACCCGCGGGTTCGCGGTGCGCTTCAGCTGGGGCCGCATCGAGCCGTTCATGCTGCTGGCCAACGCCGGCCTGGTCCCGGCGGCGATGGTGCTCATGCGCGCCAAAGCCAAAGTGGGGTGATCCGGTGTCCCCCGGGCTTTTCCTTTATCGCTGCTGCCTGCTGACACTCCTGCTCCTGGCCCCCGTCCCGGCCACGGCCGACCTGCACCGCTGCGACTGGGTCTACGACGGCGACACCATCCGCCTGGCGGGCGGCGAACGGGTACGGTTGCTCGGCGTGGACACGCCGGAGGTGCACCACCCCGAGCGCGGCGAGGAACCCTTCGGCCGCGAGGCCCTGGAGTTCACCCTCGCCCTGGCCGGTGGCAGCACCGTGGAGCTGCGCTACCACGAGGGGACGACCATCGGCGGGGCCCAGCGGGACAAGTACGGGCGGGTCCTCGCCTATGTCTGGGTCGACGGCGGCCCGCAGGGGCGGGTCTGCCTCAACATGGCGCTGATCGAAGCCGGCCTGGCCCGGGCCACCAGGGCCTGGGCCCATCCCCGCTATGACGCCTATGTCAGGGCCGAGGCGGAAGCCCGGGCCCGCGGGGCCGGGCTCTGGGCCGGGTGGCCCGAGCGCGCGGCGAAAACGGTGCTGATCACGACCCACGGCAAGCGCTACCACCGGCCCGGGTGCCCGCACCTCGAGGGGCGGAAGACCAGGGCCCTCACCCTGGCCGACGCGGAAAAACTCGGCCGGACCGCCTGTCGTCGCTGCCGGCCCTAGCAGCCCCCCCGCCATCGCGAGCCCCCGCGGTCGGGGGCTCGCGATGACGGGAGGGGGGCCTGTGGCACTCGTAAAGACGGGTGACCGAGAACCCGGATCCGCTCCTTGCCACTTGAATTTTCTTGGATTTAGCCTATATTGAAGGGAGAGCGTTTTCATTGCAGTTGCCCCTGGCTCCGCATACCGCGCTCCGATTCGAATTCATCCACCTCAGGCGGCCCCGAACGTCATCGCGGGAATCACGTCGATACTGATCAGCGCCGGCAGGGGATCGGCGCTAAAAGCAACAAATAGTTGATTTTTTGCACTACCACTGGAGGTCCGAGGTCATGAAGTCCTGCTGGAAGCTCTGTGCCCTGGTCTGCCTGGTCCTGCTCACCGCCATGCCGGCGGCAGCCGATCCGGCACACAAAACCGTCACCTTCGACAACGCGTGGGGGAATCCCGGCTTTTCGGTGGCTCGCAGCGGAGAAGACGGTGTCGAACTGGTCTACTCCGTCGGGTCGCTGACCCTCACCCCGGAGCAGGTGCGCGGTGAACTGTTCACCCGTGTCGCCATCCCCGGCGCCATGCTGCCCACCAACGCCGGTGAGCCGAATCTGCCCGGCAGCGGCCGTTACGTGGCCCTGCCCGAGGGCGCCACGGCCCGGGTGGAGATCCTCGACCAGCGCACGCGGTCGTTCCCCGGGGTCAACGTGCTGCCCTCGGCCCGGCTGCCCTTCGACGTGGAGCGGGACGCCCCGATCCCGGAAAAGGACCTCGCCATTTACCAGGGGACGACGCCCTGGCCCAAGGAAGCCGTGAGACTCTCCGCCGTGCGGCAGCTGCGCGGCGTGGACAGCTGTCTCGTGGGGGTCACGCCCTTCAGCTGGGACCCGGCGAGCAAGGAACTGACCGTGATCACCGACCTGCGTATCCGGGTCACCTTCGACCACGAGGGCCGGGCCGTTTTCGGTGACGAGCGCCTGCGCTCCCGCCACTGGGACCCGATCCTCGAGCGTCAGCTGGTGAACTTCGAGATGCTGCCGCCGGTGGACTACAGCGCGCGGGATTATTCCGGGCGCGACGGTGTGGAATACATCATCATCGTTCCCGACGATGCCGACTTCATCGCCTGGGGCCAGACCATCGCCGATTTCCGCATTGAGCAGGGCATCTCCTCCCAGGTCTACACGGTGACCGACCTCGGCGGGAACACCGTTTCGGCCATCGAGACCTTCATCGACGATGCCTACGCCAACTGGGCCACCGCGCCGGTGGCCTTCCTGCTGCTCGGCGACTACGCCGCCGACGGCCTGACGGGCGGCATCACCAGCCCCAGCCAGTCCCACCCCTACTCCGGGACCTTCATCACCGACAACGCCTACGCCGACGTGGACGGAGACCACCTGCCGGACCTGATCAACGCCCGGATCACCGCCCGCGACGCCGGTGAGCTGGCGATCATGATCAACAAGTTCATCGACTACGAGGAGAACCCGCCCACCGCGGCGAACTTCTACACCAACCCCATCGTGGCCTGCGGCTTCCAGACCGAACGCTGGTTCCAGCTCTGCACCGAGGTGATCCACGGGTTCTGGGAGAACGAACTGGGGCAGAGCCCGGTGCGCCAGTACAACATCTACTACGGCACCCCCACCGCCGGCGACCCCTGGTCGAGCAACGAGAACACCTCGATGGTGGTGGACTATTTCGGGACGGCGGGCCTCAACTACATCCCGGACACCATCCCCGCCGAGATCGACTGGAACAGCGGGTCGGCCGCGGGGATCAATGCGGCGATCAACGCCGGGGCCTACATCCTCCAGCACCGTGACCACGGCGGCGAGGACGGCTGGGGCGAGCCGGACTACGGCATCTCCAACCTCAGCGGCCTGTCCAATACCATGCTGCCCTGGGTCTTCTCCATCAACTGCCTCACCGGCCGCTTCGACTACTCGAGCGAAGTGTTCGCCGAGGCGTTCCACCGCATGGAGGGCGGCGCCCTGGGCGTCACCGCGGCGACCCAGGTCTCCTACTCCTTTGTCAACGACACCTATATCTTCGGGCTCTATGATTCCATGTGGCCTGATTTCGATCCCGGCTACCCCACTGCCGGGCGGGCCACCGGCACCGCCGACCTGCGCCCGGCCTTCGCCAATGCCAGCGGCAAGTATTACCTTCAGGCCTCGAACTGGCCCTACAACCCCAGTGACAAGGAGATCACCTACGATCTCTTCCACCACCACTCCGACCCCTTCCTCACGCTCTTCTCCCAGGTGCCCGCCACGCTGAATGTCAACCACGCCGGCGTGCTCTTCGCCATGGCTCCGCACTTCACGGTCACCGCGCCGGCCGGCTCGCTGATCGCCCTGACCCGCAACGGCCAGATCCTCGGCACGGCCGAGGGCACCGGCTTCCCGGTGATGATCACCATCCCCGGGCAGCTCCCCGGGCCGCCGAACATGACGATCACGGTGACCAAAGCCAACAGCTACCGCTACCAGACCAGCGTGGAAGTGATCCCCCAGGAGGGGCCGTTCGTCTCTTACGACAGCCACCTGCTCGATGACGACAACAGCGGCAGCTCCAGCGGCAACGGTGACGGCATCGCCACGCCGGGCGAAACCGTGGAGCTGCTGCTCGACCTGCAGAACTACGGCGTGGACACGGCCTACGGCGTCAGCGCCACGGTGAGCAGCGCCAGCCCGCACCTCAACTTCCTCGACAACAGCTCGGCCTACGGCGACTTCGCGCCCAGCGAGACGAAGACCAACGCCGACGGCCTGGTCTTCGAGGTGCTGGGCAGCTGCCCCCACGACGAGGTGATCCAGTTCACGGTGAGCGCCACCGACGGCACCGACACCTGGGAGTCCTACTTCAGCATCACCGTGGAAGCGGCGCAGATGGCGCTCGCCGGCCAGCTGGTGATCGATTCGCCGAACGGCAACAACGACGGCGACGTGGACATGGGCGAGACGGCCTACGTCGAACTGGACGTGGAGAACCTCGGTGCGGTGAACACCACCAACGTCACCGTGACCCTGACCAGCAACGACCCCGGCTACGTCACCCTGCTCGACGGCGAGGCCGATTATCCCGACATCGCCGCCGGCGGCAGCGCCACCAGCCTCAGCCCGCACTTCCGCTTCAGCGTCGACCTCTCGACACCCTGCGGCGAGCAGCTGAGCTTCGACGCCACCATCGCCACCGACCAGGGGTCATCCACCGACACGCTCTACGTGCAGGTCGGCGGCACGGGCCTCTTCTTCGAGGACGACATGGAGAGCGGCGAGGGCGACTGGTCGCACTACGCCGACGAGGGCATCGACGACTGGGCGATCATCACCTCGAGCTACGCCCACAGCCCGTCCAGCGCCTGGTACTGCAGCGACACCTACGACCTGAAGGACGACCACCTGGTCACCCCCGAGCTGGTGATCACCAACCTCTCCGAGTTCACCTTCTGGCATTACTACAACATGGAGAGCGGCTATGACGGTTGCGTGATCGAGATCTCCACCGACGGCGGCAGCACCTGGACGGACCTCGGGCCGAACATTACGTCGGGCGGATACAACGACACCATCTCCACCTCGTTCTCCAACCCCATCGGCGGGCGCGAAGCCTGGTCCGGCGAGAGTTCCGGCACGACCCAGGTGGTGGTGGACCTCTCCGGTTACGCCGGCTCAACGGCAAACGTCCGCTTCCGCCTGGCCACCGACACCTCGGTGAGCGACGACGGGTGGTATGTGGATGACGTGCTGGTCACCGGCGCCGAGTGCCAGCCCTGGAGCGGCGGCGTGGACGACACGGTGGCCGGAGCCGTGGCCTGCCTGCCCGAGTCGGGAGTGCTGCCCTTCACCGCGTCATTCCAGGTGCAGATCGACAACCTCACCGACAGCAACCGCCAGGCGGCCGCCCGCCTGGACCTGGTGCTGGCCAACGGCACCGGCTACGGCAACTGGCGGGCCGGAAACACGGTTCTCAGCCCCGGTGAAGTGTTCACCGTCAACTGGAACCAGCAGTTCCCGGCCCTCGGCTCCCTGGTCGGCGACAACGTCTTCACCCTGCTGGTGGAGGACGTGACGCCGGCGCCTTACAACCAGCCGCCCTACCTGCCTTCGGGCGACACCGACACCGGCGCCTGCACGGTGACCGGCGTGGCGCCCTAGGCCCGGCGCCTGCCCGGAACCACCGGGCGGCGGGGGGCGTGAATACATGAACCGGGGCCCGGCCTGCGCCGGGCCCCTTCGTTCCGGGGCTTCGGTCCCGGTCACGGCGCTCGTTCGCCCGAAAGGCAGGTACCGATGAGACACCGCAGTCGCCCCCTCCCGTTGCTCGCCCTCTGTCTTCTCTTCATCGCATCACTTGCCCCGCCGGTAACGGCACACGCACCGAGCGCGCTGACCTCGGCGCTGTTTCAGACGCCGGTTGATGTTGATCATCCGACGGACACCGTTGACGTCGGCGGTGAACGCTGGCAACGCCTGGAGGCACGGGCCAACACCCACCGGCCCGGCCGGCAATACGAACCGGCCCTGCTCATCGGCGAAGACGGACGGTTCACCGTGACCTGGCAGAGCCGTCGCCAGGAGGGGCGGGGGCACGAACTTTACGCCCAGCGCTTCGATCCGCTGGGCCGGCGGTTGGGAGGCGAGACGCGGATCAACGAGGCCCTGCGCCCGGACCAGGGCAACGTCTGCGGCACGCTGCTGGAAAACGGGACCATCGCCTGCAGCTGGCAGGCCCTGGGACAGGACGGCAGCCTTGGCGGCGCGGTGATCCGGATGTTCGACGGTCGGCTCGTCCCGCTCACCGGTGACCTGGTGGCCAACGAGCGGACCAGCGGCAACCAGGCGGACACGGTCTGTGCCGCGTTGCCCGATGGCGGCCTGCTGGTGGCCTGGAGCGGCCCCGGCGACCAGGGCGCCATGCCCCGGGCCTGGGCCCGTTGTTTCGATGCCCTGGGCCGGCCCGCCGGCCCCGAGTTCCGGCTGGGCCACGCGGCCCTGGCCGGTGAGAAACTGCCCGCCGTTGCCGTGTTTCCCGACGGCGGGTTCGTGGCGGCCTACGCGGCCCTGGACGCCGACGGCCGGCCGGCCGGCGTCTACGGCCGGCGCTTCTCCGCCGATGGCGACGCCGGTGCGCCCCGGAAACTGAACGGCGGCGCTGACCTGGGCGCTATCGAGCCGGTGGTGGCCGCGGCGCCCGACGGCCGGTTCCTCGCCGCCTGGCTCGAGCATGGCGGCGAGCGGGCGGATTACGACGTGCGCGCCATGCTCTTCGGTGCTGACGGCCGTCCCCGCGGACCGGCCTTCACCGTGCACGAGTCCACCGCGGGGATCCAGAACGCCCCGGCCGCGGCGTTCCTGCCCGACGGCCGGTTCGCGGTGGCCTGGAACCACTGCACCGAGGGGAGCCGCGGTTCGGATGTCATGGCCCGCCTCTTCCATGCCGGCGGCGACGCCCAGGGCCGCTCATTCCGTCTCACCCGCGCCGCTGACGGTGAACAGCGCCTGGCCGGGGCCACCGGCCGGCTGCGCCTGGCCGCCGGCGACCAGGGCCAGCTGGCCCTGGCCTGGAGCGGGGCAGGGGAGGGGCCGGCCGACGACCATGGCGCCTTCTTCACCCTGCTGCTGCCGGAGCGGGCGCACATCGTTGCCGGAGCGGAGGCCGAGGCGGAAGTGCGGCGGACCGCGGCCTTCGACGCCATCCGCACGGCCTGCGACGCGGCACGGGCCGGCCGGCCTGCCGTCGGTGACGAGCCGCGGGTCTTTGCCGGCCTGGCCGACGAGGCCGTGCCGCACCAGCCGCCGGTCTGGGACCCGAAGCGGCGCGTGGAGCAGCTGCCCTACGGCGGTGACCCCTCACCGGTGCCCCTGGCCGACGACGGGTTCTTCGGCGTGGCCAGCACCGGCTGGACGCCGCCGGACCCGCACCTGGCCGTGGGGCCGGAGCACGTGGTGGTGATGACCAACGGCGCCATCGCCTTCTTCACCAAGGAGGGCACGCAGACCTTCATCGATGAGATCGAGGACAGCTACGGGTTCTGGGGCGGCCAGGGCGCGACGAACTTCGTCTTCGACCCCGAAGTGATCTATGACCCGCACGCCGGCCGCTTCATGGCCATGGCCAACGAGCGGGGCACGTCGAGCGACTCCTACTTCCTGCTCGCCGTCTCCGACGACGCGGACCCCAACGGCACCTGGTACAAGTACCGCATCAATGCCACCCCCCACTGCGGCAGCACTATCGACTCGCCGAACATCGCGGTGGACGGACAGGCGGTCTACCTCACCGCCGATTGCTGGACCAGTAACAACTACGTGATCTACATCCTGGACAAGACGCCGCTGCTCAGCGGCGGCAGCGCCACGGTGACCAATGTCCTGACGATCAGCGGTCCGCAGTCCCACGGCATTCCGGTGACCTATGGCAGCGCCCCGGCGATGTACATGATCGAGCACTTCGAATCGAGCTCGAACACGTCCGTGCGGCTGCACGCGATCACCGATCCGCTGGGTACGCCGTCCCGGGTGACCCACACCCTCACCGTGCCGTCCTACTCGCCGCCCGAGGACCCGCCGCAACTGGGCAGCTCCATCCGGCCCGAGACCTTCGACAGCCGCTTCTGGAGCTGTGTCTGGCGCAACGGTTCGCTCTGGGCCTGTCACCACGTGGGCGGTTCCCGGGTGCTGGCCCGCTGGTACGAGATCGACACCGGCAACTGGCCGGCTTCCGGCTCGCCGTCGCTGGTGCAGTCGGGCACGGTGGACCCCGGCAGCGGAGTGCGCGCCTTCTTCAACGCGATCTCCGTCGACGATGCCGGCAACGCGGCGATGGTCTTCGCCCGCTCGTCTTCCAGTGAATACATCTCAATGGCCCGGGCCTCCCGCTGCGCCGACGATCCCGCGGGCACCATGCCCGACCAGGCGATCCTCAAGGCGAGCACCACCGGCTACAACACCAGCCGCTGGGGCGACTACAGCGCGGTGGCCGTGGACCCGGCGGACGGCGTGACCTTCTGGATGCACCATGAATACACCACCTCCTCCAGCAGCTGGAGCACCTGGATCGCTTCCCACGATCCCGAGTGCACGCCCCAGGTGGTGGACACCGTGGCCACGACCCTGGGCTGCGTGCCGGACAGCGGCACCCTGCCCTTCGCGTCGCAGTTCTGGGTGCAGCTGGAAAACCTGACCACCGAGAACCGGCGGGCCGCGGCGCGCATCGACGCGCAGATCGCCTCCGGCGGCGTTTTCGGAAACTGGCGGGCCGGCTGGACCAATCTCGACCCCGGAGAGGTCTTCACCACCTACTGGAACCAGAATTTCCCCGCGCTGGGCAGCCTGGTGGGGCACAACGTCTTCACCCTCGTCTGTGAGGACGTGACGCCGTCACCGTACAACCAGCCGCCCTACGCGCCGGCCGGGGACACGGACAGCGCGTCCTGCACGGTGACCGCCGCATCACCATAGTGCGTTGGCGGCAGCAGGCCCTTCATTGACGGGGCTTTGAGCGGAAGATATACTGAATAGCACGAAAGGGAAAAACGGCCGTGCTGCAAGAAAACGTGCCGGTCCCCGTCCGTTCGATACGGCTGTCTACAATGACATGAATGGTGCGTGGAAATGAGGAAGCTGAGGGCTGTTCTGTCCCTGTTGCGCCAGTGGCGAGGACTCCGCCGCCGGGGCCACCGCCGGGCGGGATATCTCGTCGGCGCCCTGCTCATCCTGCTGGTGATCGTCGTCAAGTGGCCGAAGACGCCGCCGCGGATCGAACCATTCATCTATGCGCATTTTTGAGGGGCGGCCCCGTACGGCCAGCGGAGCTCTTCCTCAGTCATGGTGCGTACAGCCGTTCGGGCACGGTGCCGTCATCGGCCCGGCTCTTCTCCCGCATTCTCGAACAACCGGCTTGGACCGCTCCTTGTCGCGGGGGATCACTATGGTGTACGGCCATGAAGCGGTGGGGCAGGAGGTCCGCTCCTTTTACGAGTGCCATCCCTTCCCCGCGTTCGATGAACAGCGCTTCGCCACCCGCGACGATCTGGCGACGGCTGCCCGCTGGTTCCCCCGCCGACTGGATCGCGACCTGCCCACCGGCATTCGCCTGGCCGACGTGGGCTGCGGCACCGGCCGGCTGGCCGCGCTGCTCAGCCTGCGCGATCGATCGGTGACCGCCGTCGACTTCTCGTCCGCATCCCTGGAGCACGCCCGGCGGCTCAAGCGGGCCCTGGCCCTGGATCGCGTGTCATACGTGAGGGGCGACCTCTTCCGCCTGCCGCTGAAGCACGGCCGCTTCGACGTGGTGCTCTGCCTCGGCGTGCTGCACCACACCGCCGACCCTCGGGGCGGGCTCGAGGCACTGGCCCGGCTGCTGCGGCCCGGCGGCCTGCTGCTGGTGGGGCTCTACAACCGCTACGGCCGGCTGGCCCACCGCCTGCGGCAGTGGCGAGTTCGAGGGAAGGGCCTTCCCGGGGACCGGGCCGTTCTGGAAAGGCGCCTCCTCGGACAGCTGCCGGGGCAGGCTCAGCGAATGGACGATGCGGGCCTCGATTCCTGGTACCACGACCAGTATCTGCACCCTCACGAACGGACCGTGAGCCTCGCCGAGCTTGGTCGCTGGATCTCCGGGGCGGGCCTGGAGCCGCTCGGCGGGTTCCCCGAGCAGAGGCTCCTGGCCGGCGGGCAGCGCCCCGAGCCGTGGCAGCGTGAACCGGCCCCGCCACCGGGTGGCCTGCGGGGGCTTGCGGTGCAGGCGAAATGGGTGCTCACCCTACGCGGGGCGGGGGGATACTTCGTCCAGGCCGCACGCCTGCCCCAAGGGAACGGCACGGGGGATGGGCGATGAGCGGGAGAACCATCGACCGGGTGCTCTTCGTCCGCACCTCCAACCGTGTCAATCTCAGTCTCGTGCAGCCGCTGGGCATCCTCTACCTCGTGGGCGCCCTGCGGCGGGATCTCGATCCGCCCCCGTCGGAGATACGGGTCATCGACTACGCCCTCAGCGGCAGCACGCACCAATCGTTGTCCCGGGACATCGAATCATTCGCCCCCGACCTGGTGGGGATTTCCGGGCTCACGGTGGAAGCGGACCTCATGCTCCAGGTGGCGCGGCAGGCACGGAACAGCTCCAGCCGGCCGGTGGTGGTGGCCGGCGGCCCCCACGCCACGTCGGATCCCGCCCACCTCCTGGGCTTGGGCACGGTTGATGTCGTCGTGGTGGGGGAGGGGGAGCAGACCCTGCCGGAGCTGGTGCAGCGCTTGCGCCGCGGGGGCGAGCTGCAGGACGTGCCCGGCCTGGCGCTGCCCGGCGGTGACGGGACAGCGGTGCTCAGCCCGCCACGGGCGCTGCTTGCCGACCTGGACCGGCTCCCCGACCCGGCCTGGGACACGATCCCGATGGCCGATTACTCGGCGAACCCTGTCTACACCATGTGCCAGTCGCTGAAGGCGCCGTTGGTGGCGGCGGTGATGACATCCCGGGGCTGTCCCTTCGGCTGTTTCTACTGCCACAAGTATTTCGGCCGTAAGGTCCGGGCGCGGTCGCCGGAAAATGTGCTCGCCGAGCTGGAGCAGCTCTACCACCGGCACGGCGTCCGCGAGATCCACCTCATCGACGATTTCTTCAATTTCGACCTCGACCGGGTGCGGGAGATCTGCCGGCTGATCGTGGCGCGGGGTCTCGATATCAACATCGCTTTTCCCAACGGCATCCGCGGCGACCGGCTCGACGAGGAAACCCTGCGGGCCTTGAAGCGGGCCGGCACGTACAAGCTTTACGTCGCGGTGGAGTCCGGTTCCCCGCGGGTGCAGCGCTACATCGGCAAGCGGATGGACCTCGAGGCGCTGGAGCGGAACATCGCCCTCGCCGCGGGGATGGGCATCACCGTTTCCGCCTTCTTCATGCTCGGTTTTCCCACCGAGACCCGCGAGGAGATGGAGCAGACGATCCGCTTCGCGCTGCGCTCCAGACTCCACGGGGCGAACTTCTACAAGGTCATTCCCTACCCCGGGACGAAGCTGGCCGACGTCTGGGCCGAGGAATACCCCGCACCGGGCGAGGGTGGCGAGACGTACGGGAATTTCTGGTTCCACACGCGGAGCCTGCCGGCGCCGCCCGAACGGCTGATGCTGGTGGACGAGATGCAGGTGCGGGCCTATCGCAAGTTCTACGGCAGTCCCCTGCGATCGGCCGCCTACTTCATCCGGCACCCCAACAAGGGGCTGGCGGTGAGCAACCTCTGGGCGATGTTCCGAAACGTGGCCGGCTACCACCGTGACTGCTGGTTCCGGCCGGAGGCGATGAAACGGCATTATTTCAATGGCACGATTTCACCGGAGAGGACCTCATGGCAAGACTGAAGCTGGTGTTCATCATCCGGCAGATGATCGTCGGGGGCGCCGAGGCCCAGATGGTCAGCCTGATCAGGTCCCTCGACCGTTCCCGCTATGACGTCCGGCTCTGTCTCTTCACCGACACCTGTGTGCAGCGCGAGATCATCGAGGCCGAGGGCGTGCCGATCACGGTGATCCGCAAACGGGTCAAGCTCGATTTCATCCACCTCTTCAGGCTCACGTTCTGGCTGGCCCGGCAGCGTCCCCACATCGTCAACACCTGGATCACCGAGGCCAATTCCGTCGGCTCGGTGGCCGCCCTGCTGGCCCGCGTACCGGTGCGTATCGGCTGCGTGCTCAACGTCAACTTCTGGAAGACACGCCCCCGGCTGCTCTATGACCGCTTCGCCATGGGCAGCTGCAACTGCCTGGCCACCAACTCGCTGCGCATCAACCGCTTCCTCACCGAGCAGATGGGGATCCCGGCCGGCAAGCTGAGGCTGATCTACAACGGGATCGACCCCGAGCGCTACGACCTGGCCGAGGCCGAACGAAATGAGGCGCGGGCGCAGGTCCGGCAGGAGTTCGGCATCCCCCCGGAGAACCGGGTGTTCGTCACCGTGGCGGGGCTGCGGCGCTTCAAGAACCACCTGCGCTACCTCGACTGGATCGCCTCCATGCCCCCGGGTCCCGGGCAGACCTTCCTCTTCGTCGGAGAGGGTGAACTGTTCGAAGCGATACGGGAAAAGCGCGACCGCCTGGGGCTCGGCGATGCGGTGATCATGACCGGTGTGCGCGAGGACATCCCGCAGGTGCTGGCCGCCTCGGATGTCCTCGTCATGCCCTCCATCGTCGAGGGCCTGCCCAACGCGATGCTCGAAGGGATGGCCGCCGGGCTGCCGGTGGTGGCCACCGACGTGGGCGGCCACCCCGAGATCATCGAGAACGGCCGGAACGGGCTGCTGGTCCCGCCGGGGGACGGCGAGGCGCTGGTGCGGGCGCTGGTGCGCCTGGGGGCGGACCCGGATCTCGGCCGCGAGATGGGGGCGGCCGGCCGGCAGAAGGTGCTCGGGTCGTTTACCCACATGAACATGGACGGGGGTTTCGCTTCGCTGTACGAGGAGTGGCACGGCCGGTGGTCGGGAGCGAAGGCCCTGGGACGGGTTGCCGGATGACGGTACACGAACGCAGCATTCTGCTCGTCCGCACGTCGGACGCCCGGCTGGGCACGATGAGCCCGCCGCTGGGGCTGCTCTACCTGGCCTCCGCCGTCCGCCACTGGTGCCGTACGCCGTGGGCCGTCAGGTTCATCGATCTCGGTCTCGAGGGGGCCGACTGGAAAACCGCCCTGGCGCGGCTGCTCGACGAATGCCGTCCGGCGGTGGTCGGCCTCTCCGCGCTGACCTGCGAGGCCGGGCTGGCCCACCGGGTGCTGCGCTTCATCGGAGAGCGGTCCGGGCCGGACGGTGACCGGCCGCTGACGCTGCTGGGCGGACCCTACGCCACGTCCTCCCCCGGCCCGGCCCTGGAGCGGGCGGCCGGTGACCTGGATGCCCTGCTCGTGGGCGAGGGCGAACTGGCCCTGCCCGCCCTGCTGGACCGGCTGGTCGAGAAGGGCCGAGACGATCCGCCCGCCCTGTTCGACCGGGACGAGGGGTGGTGTGTGGATGGGGCCGGGGAGGCGTCGCGGCCGGCCGGGAGAGTGGCCGACCTCGATTCCATCCCCTTCCCCGCCTGGGACCTGCTCCCCCCCCTGGAGCGGTACGCGGAACAGCCCAACTGGAACGGCATGCTCAAGGGCCGGCCCTACATGACGGTGCTCACCTCCCGCGGGTGCCCCTATCACTGCAGCTACTGCCACCGGTTTTTCGGCCGGCAGGTCAGGCTCCGCTCGCCGGAAAACGTGGTGCGCGAGATCGGTTTGCTCCAGGCGGAGCACGGTGTGCGGGAGATTCACATCACCGACGACATCTTCAACATCGACCGCAAACGGGCCAAGGCGATCTGCGACGGGATCCACGCCCTGGACGGCCGGGTTCACATCGCCTTTCCCAACGGGATCCGCGGGGACCTGCTGGACCGCGAACTGCTGGAGAAACTGGCCCGGGCGGGAACCTACAAGATCAATTTCGGCGTGGAGACCGCCACGCCGCGGCTGCAGGAGGAGATCGGCAAGCGGCTCGACCTGGGCAAGCTGGAGCAGGCGGTGCGTCTCACGAGGCGCCTGGGGATGATTCCCATCGGCTTCTTCATGCTCGGCTTTCCCGGGGAGAGCCGGGAGGAGATGCAGCAGACCATCCGCTTCGCCGTTCGCTCCGACCTGCTCGGTGCCAAATTCTTCCAGGTCATTCCGTATCCGGGCACCGATCTGAGCCGGCAGTGGCAGCGGCAGCGGCAGGATGCGTTTTCCGCTCCGCAGATGGACCAGTTCCACTTCTTTTCCAGCCAGGTTACCTGTTCGGACCTCGACCCCCGGGAAGTCAACGACCTGGTGGCCGAAGCCTATCTCCGGTTTTTCAGCCGGCCCCTGCGGGTCGTCCGGCTGCTGCGGCGCCACCCCCGGTTCGTCACCGCGCTGGCCGGGCTCTGGCGCCTGCACGTGTCGCTGCTGCGCTACCGGGTCAGCCGCCTCATGGGCCGGGAGCAGGCCGCCCTTCGCGTTTGAAGGAAAGGAGCATTTCAGTGTCCAGAGTTCTGGGGATCTCCTGTTACTACCACGATGCCGCCGCGGCCCTGCTGGAGGATGGCGCCATCGTCGCCGCCGCCGAGGAGGAACGGTTTTCCCGTTGCAAGCATGACACCTCCTTTCCCTTCCATGCCATCAACTACTGCCTGGGACGGGCCGGGGCGGCGATCGACGAGCTGGACGCGGTGGCCTTCTACGAGAAGCCGTTGGCCCGTTTCCAGCGCACCCTGCTGACCCACGCCCGGCATTTTCCCCGGAGCCTTCCCGCGTTCATGAAAACCGTTCCCGACTGGTTGGGGCGACGGTTGCTGGTGCCCGACATGGTGCGGCGGCACCTGGGGTTCGACGGACCGCTCCGCTTCGTCGACCACCACCAGGCCCACGCCGCCAGCGCGGCCTGCTTCGCGCCTTTCCGCAACGGGGCCTTTCTCACCGTGGACGGCACCGGCGAGTGGACCACCGCCAGCATCGGCCGCTTCGGCGACGGCGTCCTGGAGCCGCTGGCCCGCGTTCCCTACCCCCACTCGCTGGGCATGCTCTACTCCACGATCACGGCCTGGCTCGGGTTCCCGGTGAACGAGGGGGAGGGCCGGGTGATGGGGTTGGCCGCTTACGGCGAGCCCGCATACCGCAAGGAATTCGAAAAGCTGATCAGCTTCGAGGCGGATGGCGGGTTCCGTCTCGACATGTCCTACTTCTCTTTCACCCGCAGCACCCGCCGGATGTTCAGCCGCAAGCTGGCGGCGCTGCTCGGCCCGCCGCGGCAGCCCGGAGCGCCGCTGGAGGACCGGCACCGCGCCGTGGCCGCCACCCTGCAGGCGGTGGTGGAGGAGGGGCTGCTGCGGCTGGCCGGGGCGGCCCACCGGCTGGCGGGGAAGGGCGAAGGGCTGGCCGTGGCCGGCGGCGTGATGCTCAACTGCGTGGCCAACGGCCGGATCCTGCGCGAATCGCCTTTTGACGATCTCTTCATCCAGCCGGCCGCCGGCGATTCCGGCGCCGCCCTCGGCGCTGCCGCGGTGGTGCACCGGGCGATGTTCCCCGAGCGGGAGATCGCGCCCATGGAAACCGCCCTCCTCGGCCCGGAATACGGCAATCGGGAGATCCGTGGGTTTCTCGACACCCGCGAGATCTCCATGCGGCCGTTGGAGGAGCAGCCCCTGCTGGAGCGGGTGGCGGAGCTGCTTGCCGAAAACCGCATCGTCGGCTGGTTCCAGGGACGGATGGAGTTCGGGCCGCGCGCGCTGGGGGCACGGTCGATCCTGGCCAATCCCGCCGATCCGAAGATGAAGGACCGCCTGAATAGCCGGATCAAGGGCCGGGAGTGGTTCCGCCCCTTCGCGCCCAGCGTGCTGGAAGAGCGCTGTTCCGAGTGGTTCGACCTGGACGTGGCCAGCCCCTACATGGTGCTGGCCGCCCCGGTGCATGAGGCGGTGCGGGAGCGGATCCCGTCAGTGGTCCACGAGGACGGCACGGCGCGGATCCAGACCGTGTCGGCGGAGACGAACCCGGTCTACCACCGGCTGATCTCGGCCTTTGCCCGGCGCACCGGCCTGCCCCTGCTGCTCAACACCTCGTTCAACCTGCGGGGGGAGCCGATCGTCTGCAACCCGGCGCAGGCCCACGAGTGCTTCGAGCGCTCGGGAATGGACGACCTGGTGCTGGGTGACTGCCTGCTGGAAACACCGCGGGAGGGCGCTGAGCGATGACCGGCACCCTGATCCTCCTGCTGGCGGGCGTGGCGGCGGTGGCGGCGGGCGAGCTGCTGATCCGGGTCTTCGTGCAGTGGCGGCCGCGGGGGATCGACCCCCATGCCTGTCGTCTTGCCGAGCCGCCGGATCTCGGCTTCGAATTCACGCCCGACAACACCTTCTGCCACCACTACCCGCGGCCCCGGGTGCGGGGCGGCCCCTGGAAGCAGTGCTACCGCATCAACGCTTTGGGGATCCGCGACCGCGACGATATCGCGCCCAGCCCGGAGCCGGGCTCCGTGCGGCTGGTTTGCATCGGCGACTCCACGACCTTTGGCGAAGGGGTGGCGGAAGGGCAGTCCTGGCCCCGGCGCCTGGAGCACTACCTCCGTTCCGCCGCCGGCCCAGGGGGAAACAAAATTGAAGTGATCAACGCCGGGGTGGCCGGTTACGACCTGGAGAAGAAGCTGGCGTTCTACCGCGAGAGATGCCTCGGCCTCAATCCCCATGCGGTCATTCTGGGCTACACGCTCAATGATCCGCAACGGCTCATCGCCCCGCGGATCAACAGCGACGGGATGCTGGGATCGGGCGGCATCCCTGCCTGGCAGGGATGCCGGCAGCTGGCGAAAACGCACAGCGCTCTGGGCAGCTGGGGGGCCCACCGCTGGAGCGAACTGTTCGGCGGCCCGCGGCTGCTGCCCACCTACGCCGAACGGTCGCCGGACTGGATCAGGGCCCGCGAACAGCTGCGGGCCTTCAACACGCTCTCCCTCGAGCGGGGGGTCATGCCCCTGGTGGCCATCCTGCCCGCACCGTTCCGCCTCGACGGCCACCACCCCTACCAGCCGATCTACCGCATCCTGGAGTCGTTTCTCGAGAATGAGGGCATCGCCCACGCGAATCTCTTTCCCGCGATCCGTGGGCAGCGGAAGCGGAAGATGATCATTTGCAGTTGTGATTTCCATTACAGCGCTGCGGCGTACGACCGCTTTGCCGCCGCGCTCAACCGCGAGCTGGACAGCCGGAAACCGTTCCGGGAACTGCTGCGCCGCCCGGCGTGAAGAGGGGAGGGGTGACCGGTCATGTCAGCGCCAGCGCGGAAAACGGTGCTCCTGCTCCTCCGTGATTTTCCCCCGCGGTTTCACGGTGGTGCTCCGGTGATTCTCTACGAGCTCTTCCGCTGCCTCGATCAGTACCGCCTGATCATCAGCACCTCCCGTGCTGACGACTCCGGGGGCCGGGAACTCTTCGAGGATGCGGAGATTCACCGTCATCGGTTTCTGCCCACCATCGTCGCCCCCGACTTCGGCCGCTGGCCCCAGCCGTTCCGTTTCGCGCTTCGCTATTTCTCCTACGTCCTGTGGAACATGGCCGTGCTGCTCATCGGCCTCCGCAAACGCATCGACATCATCTTCCTCGGCCGCCTCGATTACGCCTACCCCGCGGCGATGCTGCTCAGCCGAATCAAGCGGATCCCGCTGGTCACGCTGCTCTACGGCGAGGAGTGGACGATGATCTGCCGCAAGGCCACCTGGGACTGGAGGCTGCACGGCCGGTTCTTTCCCCGCTTCGTCCGTTCGGTGGACCTGCTGGTGCTCACCAGCGAGGTGGCCCGCCTGGACCTGGTGCAGGCCGGCCTGCTCGACGGCGGTGCGGTGATCCCCCCCGGCGTGGACGTCGAGCTGTTTCGACCGCCGGAGGACAAGGATGCGCTGCGCCGCAAACACGCCCCGGAGGCCGACCTGCTGCTGCTCTCCCTGGCCCGGCTCTCCGAGCGCAAGGGGCAGGATCGGGTGATCGAGGCCTTTGCCGCACTGCACGGGCGCTACCCCGGCGCGCAGCTGATCATCGCCGGATCGGGCCCCACCGGTGACCGCCTGCGGCAGCTGACCCGCGAGCTGGGCGTGGAAGACCGGGTGCGCTTCACCGGGGAGATCGACTACCACGATCCGTTGCGCATCGAACTCTTCCAGGCGGCGGACATCTACCTCATGCCCAACCGCCGTTCGGCGCTCAACGACCTCGAGGGGTTCGGCATCGTATTTCTCGAGGCCAATGCCTGCGGCGTGCCGGTGATCGGCGGGGATGACGGCGGCGTGCCCGAAGCCGTCGCCCACGGGGAAACCGGATTCCTCGTCGATGCCCGGACCCCGGGCCCGGTCATCGAAGCCCTTGACCGGCTGATGGGGGATGCGGCCCTGCGTCGGCGGTTCGGTGAAGCGGGTCGGAAGCGAGTGGTGGAGGAATTCACCTGGGAGCGGATGGCCGAACGTTACCACGAGCGTTTCGTCGAATTGACCCGGAGTTGATCCACGGCATTCAGTACATCAGTTCCAGGCCGCGTGAGCCGGCGTCCCCCGGCTCGATGGGCTGCAGGCCCGGCCCTTCGCCGCCGCCGGCCGCTTCGCGGACCCTGATCCAGAGGCCCAGGGGCCCCAGGCCGAAAACGTAGACGAGCAGGAGCAGGGCCTGGACCGCCGTTTTTCGAAGCCGGTCCAGCAGGCGGCCGGCCAGGCTGATGATGCGGATGAGCCACTGCATGGTCCTGTTCCTCGCGTGCGGGTGCGAACGTGTCCGGCCCGCTCGGAACGGGCCATCGTTTGAATACCGTATACTACCACGTGACGGACGAGAGGCGGAAACGTGGCCGGGGCCATTGGCCGGGCCGAGGAACGGAGAAAACAGAGATGATTCACGTGGCCGACCTGCACTGCGACACGATCATCAAAATCCAGGCCGGTTTCGACGCGGCGGCGGACGACCCGGCGCTCCACGTGTCGTTGCCCTCCCTGCAGCGGGGCGGCGTGGGCCTGCAGGTGCTGGCCTGTTTCGTCTCGTCGGTGCTCCCGGCGGAGAAGGCGGTGACCGAGGCGCGGACCCTGCTCGAGCTGACCGGCGACTTCTGCCGCCGCCATTCCGAACGGCTGCAGCTGGTGGAGACGGCGGACGACGTGGCCCGCGCCTGGTCCGCGGGCAGGACCGCGGTGCTGCCCGCGGTGGAGAACGGGCACGCCATTGGCGGGAAACTGGCCAACCTCGAGCAGCTGCGCCGGGCCGGGGCGCGCAGCATGACCCTGACCCATTCGGCCCACCTTCCCTGGGCCGCCTCCTCGGGCGAAGCGTACGAGGGTGCTACGGGCCTGACCCGCTTCGGCGAGCAGGTGGTGGCGGCGATGAATGACCTGGGGATGATCATCGATCTTTCCCACGTCCACGAAACCACGTTCCGGGACGCGGTTCGGCTCACCAGCGCCCCGGTGATCGCCTCGCACTCCTGCGCCTCGGCCATCTGCCCCATCCCGCGCAACCTCACCGACGAACAGCTACGGGCTCTTGCCGACACCGGCGGCATGGTGGGTGTCAACTTCTTTCCCGGGTTCCTCGATCCGGCGTACTGGGCGCGCATCCTCGAGACCTGCGGGGATCTCTTTCATGCCTTCGACGACGTGGAGCGGGAGATGATGGACGATCCGGCCGGCCGTATCGAGGGCCTCGCCGCCCTGGGCCGCGAGATGGAACGGCGCACCGCCGGCGTGGCGGTGGGGCTCGAACGGGTGGCGGACCATGTGGCCCACCTGGTCTCCCTGGTGGGCGACGAGCACGTCGGCTTCGGTTCCGACTTCGACGGCGTTCCCACCTTACCTGCGGGCATCGACGGCAGCGGCTGTTTCCCCGCGCTGCTCGACGCCTTGCGCCGCCGCGGGTTCTCCGAGGAATCCCTCCAGCGTATCGCTTCGGGCAACTTCCTCCGCATCCTCGATTCCGTCTGATGAATACGAATGGTGCCAGGCACCATTCGTATTCATTCTTCCGCGGCCCCCGCGGTCGGGGGCTCTTAATGAAGGGTGGGTACTCTCTCGTTCGCAGGCTCCGTCTCGGCTGCTGTTGCTGCCGAGCGAGGTAAAGGAGCCGAAGGCGACAGGAGCGAAGCACAACAGTCCCTGGTCCGGGTCGAAGCGCAGCTCAAATAAAAAAATCCCCGGGGCCAGGGGGATGTTTGGCCCCGGGGTAAAAAGGGAGAATGAGATGATACGAGAGCTTCCGGGCCCAGGGGGTCCCGGCTCTCTTCCGTGACAGCCGGGGCGATTATTGTCCCCGGCGGGTGGATTCGGTTGTCAGTCCATCTTGCGGCGCATGAACGTGGGCACGTCGAGATTGTTGCGGTCCATGTCCATGTGCGGGCCGAAGCCTTCCATGATGCTGTCGTCGTTCAGGTCGGGCAGCGACTGCTCTTCCGGTTCGTCGAGGTCCTCGAGCCTGGGCGACTGCGCTTTCCGGTCGTCGAAGAAGGATCGCGGGGCGGGCTCCTCCGGCATTTCCTTCATGGCGATCCGCGGCCGGCTGTCGTCCAACGACCCTTCGCGAAGGCTGGCCGCACCGGCGGGCTCGCCGAAGCTCCGGCCGGGGTCGCCGAGGTCGGCGCGGGTGATCTCTTCGCGCTCCTCGGTCTCCGGCAGGCGTGTGCCCGCGTTGCCGCTGAGCAGGGGCTTCTCCTTGCGGTTATCGAACCCGGTGGCGATCACGGTGATCTTCACCCGGCCCTCCATCGCTTCGTCCACCACCGTGCCGAAGATGATGTTGGCCTCGTCGGCTGCCGATTCCTGGATGATGCGCGAGGCTTCGCTGACCTCGAAGAGCGTCATGTCCCGCCCGCCGGTGACGTTGATCAGCACGCCACGGGCGCCGTCGATGGAGGCCTCCTCGAGCAGCGGGCTGGAGATCGCCCGCTGGGCGGCGTCAACGGCGCGGTTTTCGCCGTCGCCAACGCCGGTGCCCATCACCGCCATGCCCATGCCCTTCATCACCGTTCGCACGTCGGCGAAGTCGAGGTTGATGTCGCCGGGGATGGTGATCAGGTCGGAGATGCCCTGCACCGCCTGGCGCAGCACGTCATCGGCCACGGCAAAGGCGTCGGTGATCGAAGTGCCCTGGTCGATGGTGTGCAGCAGTCGTTCGTTGGGGATGGTGATGATCGTGTCCACGTGCTCCCGCAGTTCCTGCAGGCCCTGTTCGGCCTGGGCCATCCGCTTCTTCCCCTCGAAGCGGAAAGGCCGGGTCACCACGGCCACGGTGAGCGCACCGAGCTCGGAGGCCAGGCTGGCCACGATGGGCGCCGCCCCGGTGCCCGTGCCGCCCCCAAGGCCGGCAGTGATGAACACCATGTCCGAGCCGTCGAGGATTTCGATGATCTTCCCCGTGTCCTCGATGGCCGCCTGGCGCCCGATCTCCGGGTCGGCCCCGGCGCCGAGCCCCTTGGTCAGCTTGGTCCCCAGCTGGACTTTCACCGGTGCGTTGGCGCTGCAGAGGGCCTGGTTGTCCGTGTTCATCGCCACGAACTCGATGCCCTCCAGCCGCGCGCGCACCATGCGGTTGACGGCGCTGCTGCCGCCGCCGCCGATTCCCACGACGCGGATCTGGGCGCCGGGCAGGATCTCTTCCTCGAAGGTGAGGCTCAATCCGTTTTCGGCCGGCGCCCGGTTGTCGTTGTCATTCATTTTCATCTGGCACATCCCCCTTGTTGCCGTTGTCTCCCCATTTCCCCGTTTCTCTTTCCCCCTGAAAGTTCAAAGTGGATTTCAAGATGTTGGATCAGGACCGAGGGCGAGGCTTTCAACGATGCCATCGGTTCTGAGACTCATTTTGAAACCACTTCAAAACATCGTGGCGAACCACTCCTTGACCCGCCCCCCGAAACTGAAGACCCGCGGCCGGCCGGCGTTGGCCAGCACGGGGAATGCGGTGGGGTCGGGGTGCGTCTGCACGTAACGGGCCAGGCCCGCGGCGGTGGCGAATTCGGCGTTGCGCACGACGTCAGTCAGACCGCCGATCGTCGTGGGCAGCCCCACGCGCACCGGTAGTTCGAACAGCTGCTCGGCCAGCTCCGGCAGGCCCTGCAGGGTCGCCCCGCCCCCGGTGAGCACGATGCCCGAGTGAAGCTTCAGTTCGCTCTCGCTGCTGCGCAGGTCGCGGAAGGCCAGTTCGAGGATTTCCTCGGCCCGCGGCTGGATGATCTCCGAGAGCAGCTGGCGGGAGAGCAGGCGCGGCTTGCGGCCGCCCATGCTCGGCACCTCCAGCGTCTCCTTTTCGTCGAGCAGGCTGCCCAGCGCGCAGCCATAACCCTGCTTGATGTATTCCGCTTCGGAGATCGATGTGCGCAGGCCCACGGCGATGTCGTTGGTCACGTTGTCGCCGCCCAGCGGCAGCACCGAGGTGTGCACCAGGCTGCCGTTCTGGAAGACCATCACGTCGGTTGTCCCGCCGCCGATGTCCACCAGAGCGACGCCGAGGTCTTTCTCGTCCGTGGTGAGCACGGTCTCCGCCGCGGCCAGCGGGCTGGCCACCATGCCGATCACATCCATCCCCGCCTTGTTTACCGAAGTGATCAGGTTCTGGTCCGAGGTTTTCGAGCCGGTGATGATATGGACGCTGACTTCCAGTCGTTCACCGGTCATCCCCACCGGGTCGCCGATACCCTCCTGGTTGTCCACCTTGTATTCCTGGGGTATCACGTGCAGCACTTCCCGGTCCGGGGGAATGGAGACCATTTTCGCCGCGTTCACCGCGCGGTTCACGTCCTCGCGGCGGATTTCCTTGGTCCGGCCGGAGATGGCCACCACGCCGCTGTTGTTGAACCCCTTGAGATGGCCGCCGGCCACCGCCGCGTACGTTCGTTCGATCTGCACCCCGGCCATCAGCTCGGCCTCTTCCACCGCCTTGCGCATCGCCTCGGTGGTGGCGTCGAGATTGATCACCACGCCCTTGCGCAGCCCCCGTGAGGGATGGGTCCCGATGCCCACCACGTGCAGCTCCCCCGACTCCTTCGGTTCGGCGACGATGGCGATGGTATTGGTGGTGCCTACGTCCAATCCGGCGATGTGGCTCTCTGCCTTTGCCATCAGATTCTCCCTTCTTCCCCCTGGCCCTCGGTGGGCCTGACGATTACCCGGTCGTGGAAGCGGAGGTCCACGTAGCGCAGGCTATCGCCATGTCGTTCTTCGAGTGTGTTTTCCAGCAGCCGGTAGCGGGCCAGTTGGGCAGCGTACGCCTCGCCGTCCACCAGCACCGGGTAGTCCCGCCCGGCAAAAATTATCGCTACCCGGTCCGTTCCCCCGGCATCGATCTCGGCCACCCGGGGAATGGCGCGGACCTGCTCGAGGCTGAGCAGCAGTTCAACCAGCGGCATTGTCCGGCGCACGTGGCCGCGATGGGCTTCCCAGGGCGTTTCACCGTCGAATCCGGTGAGCAGCGGAAAACGGTCTTCCCAGTTTCGGGACACCGGCGGTGTTTCAATCACGTCGCCGTTCCGGTCCACCAGCAGCAGTTCATCCCCGTGCCGCGCCAGGGCCGCCGGTGTTTTCTCCACGATGTTCACACGGAGGCGCCCGGGAAGCTCGCGCCGAATCGAACAGGATTCGACCCAGCGGTGCGCTTCCACCTCGCGGGCCAGTTTCCCCAGGTGCAGGGAGAAGATGTTCGACCGACGGGCCACGGCCTGGTTCAGCACCGCCAGTTCCCCCGGCTCCAGCCTGGAGCAGGGGCTGATCTCCAGGTCGACCACGGCGAAGGCCGGCGAGGCACGCAGCGCCCTGAGCGCCATCGTCCCTGCCGTCCAGCCCACCACGGCCGAGGCGGCGGTGAGCAGGACGAGGACGGTGCCGGTGATCAGCCGCCGGCGCCGCCGGCGCTGGGTGCTCAGCCGGCGCGGCAGGGACCCGCGCATGAACCGCTTGTCCCGGCCTCCCCCTGCCCCCTGTTTCCGCTTGCCCGTCATGCCGCTCCTCCGTCGGTGCCGCCCAGCCGTTCAAGCAGGGCGCGCCCCGCCAGGTGCACGTTGCCCGCACCGAGCGTGATCACCAGGTCACCGTCCCCCACCAGGTCACCGAGGAGGGCGGCCACGTCATCGACGCGCTCGACGAGGTGGATTTTCTTCTGACCGTAACGCCGGATGCCGTCCACCAGCATCGCCCCGTCCACCCCCTCGATCGGCTGTTCCCCGGCGGGGTAGATGTCGGTGACCACCAGCTCGTCGGCGTTGAGGAAGGAGCGGAAGAACTCCTCCCGCAGCAGGTTGACCCGGCTGTAGCGATGGGGCTGGAAAACCACCACCGTGCGGCGTCGCCAGCCGTCCTTCACCGCGGCCAGGGTGGCCTGGATCTCGGTGGGGTGGTGGCCGTAGTCGTCCATGACCAGCACGCCGCGTGCTTCGCCGAGCACCTGCATCCGGCGGTCAACGCCGCGGAAGCGTTCCAGGCCTTCGCGGATCTTGTCGAAGGGCACCTCGAGGTCGAGCCCCACGCTTACCGCGGCCAGCGCGTTAAGCACGTTGTGCCGGCCGGGCCGGCGCAGGTTGACGGTGCCCAGCCGATTACCGCGGTAGCGCACGGCAAAGGTGGCGGTCTGCTCCACCAGCGCCACCTCCTCGCCGGCCACGTCGGCCTGGGCCGAGAGCCCGAAAGTGATCACCCGCCGCTTGGCCTGGGGGATCAGGTCCTGCAACCGCGGCTCGTCAAGGCAGAGGATTGCCGTTCCATAGAACGGCACCTTGTTGATGAAGCGCAGGAACGCGGTTTCCACCCGGTCCATGTCGCCGTAGAAGTCGAGGTGTTCGCTGTCGATGTTCGTCACCACGGCGATGGTGGGGGTCAGCTTGAGGAACGAGCCGTCGCTCTCGTCGGCCTCGGCCACCATGAGGTCTCCGCTGCCCAGCTTGGCATTGGAGCCGAGGATGTCCAACCGTCCGCCGATGACCACCGTGGGATCGAGGCCGGCGTGGGACAGCACGTGGGCCACCATCGAGGTCGTGGAGGTCTTGCCGTGGGAACCGGCGATGGCCACGCTGTACTTCATGCGCATCAGCTCGGCCAGCATCTCGGCCCGGGGGATGACCGGGATCATCGCCTGCCGCGCCGCCTCGGCTTCGATGTTGTCCCGCCCCACGGCCGTGGAGGTAACCACCACGTCCGCGCCGGTGATGTTCTCCATTCGGTGCCCCACGGTGACCGCGGCGCCGAGGCCGCTCAGCCGTTCGGTGGCGCGCGAGGCGCGCAGGTCGGACCCGGTGACCCGGTAGCCGAGGTTGAGCAGCACTTCGGCGATCCCGCTCATCCCGATGCCCCCGATCCCCACGAAGTGGATCTGCCTGATTTTGCGGCCCATGGTTTTCATCGTTCGATCATTCCCGTTACCAGTTCGGCGATCCGCTCCGCCGCGTCCGGCCGCGCCAGTTGCCGTGCGGCATCGGCCATCCGCAGCAGCCGATCCCGGTCGCCGAGCAGCCCGGCGAGGGTTTCGGCCAGTCCCGCCGGGTCGAGGCCCTTCTGCTCGATCACCAGTCCCGCTCCGGCACCGGAAACGGCGAAGGCGTTCTGCGCCTGGTGCCCACCGGTGGCCTGGGGAAAGGGCACGAAGACCGCCGGACGTCCGGCCGCGGCCAGTTCGGCCACGGTGCTCGCGCCGGAGCGGCAGAGAGCCAGGCTGCACCAGGCCATCGCCTGCGGCATATCTTCGATAAATGTGTCGATCTCTGCTTCAACTCCCGCACGGCGGTACGCCTCCCTGACCCACGATTCGTCTTCCGTGCCGGTCTGGTGCCTGATGCGCATCGGGATTCCGCAAGAGGCCAGCGCCGGCAGCGCCTCGCACATCGCCCGGTTGATCGCCCGCGCGCCCCGGCTGCCGCCGAAGACGAGCAGCCCCGGCGGCGACGCGGGGTCCGGCGGGCCGATCGAGCCGAAAGCCGCCCGCACCGGGTTGCCGGTGAGCACCGCCTTGCCCGGGGCGAATGCCGCCACCGAGTCGGCGAAGGAGACGGCCACGGTGGAGGCCAGTCGTCCCAGCAGACGGTTGGCGAACCCCGGCGCCAGGTTCTGCTCCTGGACCAGCAGCGGCCGGCCCAGAAACCGCCCGGCCAGGGCCACCGGGAAGGAGGCGTAGCCGCCGACGCCCACCACCGCCCGGGGGCGGAAGGAGAGCAGCAGGGCCAGTGCTTCCACCAGCGCCAGGGGCAGCAGGAGCAGCGACTGCAGGGTGTCGATCAGGCCCTTGCCGCGCAGCCCCTTGACGTGGAGCAGGTGGAGCCGGAACCCGCGTCCCGGGACGATCTGCCGTTCCATGCCATAGCGGCTGCCGGCGAAGCGGACGTCCATGTCCGGGTGCTGGCGCAGCAGTTCCCCGGCGATGGCCAGGGCCGGGAAAATGTGCCCCCCGGTTCCGCCGCCGGTGACCAGCACCCGCTGTTTCGCCATTGCTCCGCCTTTCCATGTCTGCCGGTTCCACTGATTGCCGCGCACCGGCCCGGGGCGGTACACGTAAAAACCCCCTCGACGCCGCCCGGCACACTTCGGCCAGGTGCAAACGTCCGCGGGGGTTCTTGCGGAAAAAAATCAGTCTGTCTTCTTCTTTATTATTATTAGAAACATCATAGAGAGCGACGAGACCCCTGTCAACGGGAAACCCGCGCCAAGGCCGCGTTTCAACCGATTTTTTTGTTCGATGGGCCACGTCGCTCCTTTCTCTCACCGCGAGTGCTGCGAAATGTTGAGCAGCAGCCCCAGCCCGGCCAGGCTGATCACCAGTGACGAACCGCCGGCGGAGATCAGCGGCAGCGGCATGCCGGTGGTGGGCAGCAGCCCGGTGGTGACGCTGATGTTGGCCAGCCCCTGGAAGACGATCATCATCGTGATCCCCGCGGCCAGCAGTCGTCCGAACTGGTCGTCGGTGTGCCGGGCGGTGTAGAGCCCCCGCCAGAGCAGGACAAGGTAGGCCGCCAGCACGATCAGGCAGCCCACCAGGCCGGTCTCTTCCCCCACCACGCCGAAGATGAAGTCGCTGGTAGGCTGGGGCAGGAAGTGCAGCTTCTGCTGGCCCTGACCCAGGCCGAGACCGCCGATCCCCCCGGTGGAGATGGCCATCAGCGACTGCTTGAGCTGGAACGACGCCCCCAGGGGATCGGCGTCGGGGTCGAGGAACGAGAGCAGGCGGCGAATGCGGAACGATGCAGTGAAGATGAGCACGGCCGCGCCGGCAAGGCCCACCGCGCCCGCCGCGGCCAGGCCGGTCCAGTGCGCCCCGGCGAACCAGAGCATCATCAACCCCACGGCGGCGAGCATGGCCGACGTGCCCAGGTCCTGCCCCAGCCCCACCAGCGCGGCGGCCATGCCCAGCACGAGCAGGCCCACGAGGAGGGCCGTGCGGTTTTCGCCGGGGTGGTTCTCCTTCCGCGAGTAGTAGAAGGCAAAGAAGAAGATCACCGCCAGCTTGGCCGCCTCCGACGGCTGGAACGTGGCGGGCCCGAAGCGGATGAAGCGGTTCACGCCGGCCATGCTGGGCTGGAACAGGGCCCAGACGAGCAGGGCGAATACCGCCAGCAGACCGCCCCAGGCGAACACCGGGTGCTGCAGGTCGCCGTAGCGGCGATAGGACATGGCGACGAACATCACCGCGCAGCCCAGCGCGGCGAGCAGCAGCTGCTTGGCCAGCGGCACGCCGACCCAGATCCCCCTGCCGATGCTCATGGCCGCCGAGGCGCTGGGCACCATGACCAGCCCGGCGAGAATGAGGAACACGGCGGCGATAAAGAGCAGCGGATCGAAGGCCAGCCGTCGGGCCATCTCAGTCACCTCCACCTTCGGCGGCGCGGCGGACCGCTTCCTTGAACTGGTCGCCGCGGTGCTCGAAATTGTCGAACATGTCGAAGCTGGCGCAGGCCGGTGAAAGCAGCAGCACGTCACCCTCGCGGCCGGCGGCCACGGCCTGCCGCACGGCCTGGTCAAGGTCGTCGCAGAACTCGACCGGTACCGCCGGGTCCATAGCCCCGGCGATCAGCTTCGCGTCCTCGCCGATGAGGAAGAGGCTCCTGGTTTTCGACGCGACTTCCGCGCGGAGCTGCGAGAAGTCGCCGCCCTTGCCCTGTCCCCCCAGAATGAGCAGCACGCTTCCCGGGGCCATGCCGGAGAGGGCCATCAGCGTCGAATCGACGTTGGTCGCCTTGGAGTCGTTCACCGCGCGGATGCCCCGCGCCGTGCCCGCCGGTTCCATGCGGTGGGGCAGGGCGCGGAAACCGGTGACCGCAGCGGTGAAGGTCTGCGCGTTGATGCCCAGGTGGCCGGCCACCGCGGCCACGGCGAGGCAGTTCTCCAGGTTGTGCCGGCCTTCCAGCGGGATGTCCCCGGCCTTCATCATCGCCAGGTCCTCGCCGGCCAGGCGCACGGTCAGTTCGTCTTCCAGCATGTAGGCCCCCTCAACGCCGGCCTTTGGCTTGCCCCGGCCGCCGGTGAAGAAGAGCCGTCGCACGCCCTCGTTCAGCGAGCCCATGGCCATGGCGCGGGTGACCTGGTTGTCGAGGTTGAGCACCGCCGCGTCGCCCTCCCCCTGGTTGAGCAGGATCCGCTCCTTGGCCGCCGAGTAGACGCGCATCTCACGGTGGCGGTCGAGGTGGTCCGGGGTGACGTTGAGCACCACGGCCACCGTGGGGCGGAAGTGGCGTACGGTCTCCAGCTGGAAGCTGCTCAGCTCGGCCACCAGCCAGCCCTCTTTCGGCTCCGGCCCGCCCTGCCCGTCGATCAGGTCGAGCAGCGGCGTGCCGAGGTTGCCGCCCACCAGGGTGTCCAGGCCGGCCTGCTTGAGCAGGCGGCCGGTGAGCGAGGTCACCGTGGACTTGCCGTTGGATCCGGTGATGCCGATGATCTTGCGTGAGGTGGCCTGGCCGGCCAGCTCCACCTCCCCGATCACGGTCACGCCCAGCCGGTTCGCTTCCTGGACCAGCGGGCTCGAGGTGGGCACGCCGGGGCTGAGCACCAGGGCATCGGCGGCGAGGCAGCGGACCCGGTCGTGTCCGCCTGTTTCCACCGTGGCCCCGGCGGTGGTCACCGTCTCCACCGCGCCGCCCAGTTCTTCCTCGGGGCGGCTGTCGGTGCAGTGGACTTTTGCGCCCCGGGACAGCAGGTGGCGGGCCGCCGCCTGGCCGCTCACCCCGAGACCCACCACTGTGAAATGCCTGTTCTTCAGCTCCATCTCGTCTCTCCCTGCCGGGCCGTGGGCCCGGACGATTGCGCTCGTGCCGGTCTCAGCGCAGCTTGAGCGTGCTCAAGCTGACCAGCGCGAAAATGATGGCCAGAATCCAGAAGCGGATCACCACCTGGGGTTCGCTCCAGCCTTTTCGTTCGAAGTGGTGGTGGATCGGCGCCATGCGGAAGATCCGCTTGCCGGTCCATTTGAAGCTCGCCACCTGGATGATCACCGAGAGGGCCTCCATGACGAAGAGGCCGCCGGCGATGAGCAGCATCAGTTCCTGGCGGATGACCACCGCCACCGTGCCGATGGCCCCGCCGAGGGCCAGCGATCCGATGTCGCCCATGAAGATCTGCGCCGGGTGGGCGTTGAACCAGAGAAAACCGAGACAGGCGCCGATCAGTGCGCCGCAGATCACGGTCACCTCTCCCGACCCCGGAACATTGGTAATGTGCAGGTACCCGGAAACCACGGCGTTGCCGGCGATGTAGGCCAGCACGGTGAACACCGCGGTGGCGATCAGTGTCGAGCCGATGGCCAGGCCGTCGAGGCCGTCGGTGAGGTTCACCGCGTTGGAGGCCCCGGTGATCACCAGCATGGCGAAGGGGATGAAGAACAGCCCCAGTTCCGGGGTCAGCTGTTTGAAGAAGGGCAGGGCCAGCTCGGTGGT
>Ga0180436_10000703_pt1 | contig 33934 bp, 54 predicted proteins | sample SS_ome_2_FD_132434 | JGI IMG/M metagenome (GOLD analysis project Ga0180436, IMG submission 132434) | Hypersaline lake sediment archaeal communities from the Salton Sea, California, USA - SS_3_S_2 metaG | ecosystem: Environmental > Aquatic > Non-marine Saline and Alkaline > Hypersaline >... | reverse complement strand
CGCTAATTCACCGGATAATAAAGCTGTTGTGGAAACATTTGATGATAAACGCGTCATCTATACACCTGTTGAAGATTGGGCGGTGAACATGTATAGTCAATATGGTATGCAACATGCCCGTAATGTGGGTTGTAAAAAAGCGACAGGTCAATACATTGCGATGTTAGATGATGATGACAGTTGGCATCCTGAAAAAACAGCAAAACAATTAGAATATTTCGATGACAATATAGCATTGGTTATTTGTTACAACAAAATTATAAGCGGAAAAACCGAAGTTATTGACACATCAAAATTAGAACCTACATTTGCAGATTTATTGAAAAGTTTTAACTTGTCATCAACATCAACATTCATTATGCGTAAAGATGTCCTTGAAAAAGTAGGTTATTGGAACGAAAAACTACGAGGAATGCATGAATATGATATTGCGTTGAAAATGACAAAATTAGGATACCGAATCGTTACTGTACCCGAGCCGTTGATGATTCGGGAACGCATATCAAATACTGACGCTAAATATTATTACATTAAAATTGCTGAAGTAATTGATTTTTGGCATTATTTTGGAAAGGATGTTATACATGTGCTCGGTATAATCGGGTTTTTTAAAAACGGTTTCAAAACAATGTTTTTGTTTATGGTTTATTTGATGGGATATGTTATAAAAGAACATGTGTGGGAAATCATTTACCCATTGAAAATTATGTATCAATGAAGGAATGAATATGAGGAAAAGAGGACAATATAAAGAAAAATTAGAATATAGTACTGAGGAAATAAGAAGTATTATTGCAGATAATCAAGAAATTGAAATTCGTTATCTTTTTGAGCCAAATATTGTAGGACCTCGAAGTAAATATACAGGTCTTCCTATTTGGATTGGAAGAACAACTGCAACACATGGTACTACAGCAGTTGAAATACATTGTGCCCGTGAAGAACCATTTGATGTTGACCAAGCTATTTACATTGCAACTGGAAAATTATTGAAAAAGATGAACCTTTCAACGAAATTAGCAGAACAAGTAAAGGTGAGGAAATGAAAGAGGAAAGAAAATATAAGGATGTAAAAACATCAGAGCTGTTGGATTTTATCAACAAAGATATACCATACGAAAAAACCAAAGAAAAAGAAAAACAATCTGATTTTCGTAATGAACTGGAACAACGAAGACCGTATTCCGATTTTGTGCGTAAAATAAATTCTATGCAAGAAGAAATCAATCGACAACGCAAAGTCATTTATGCCTTAATGCATCATCAACACGCACAAGATGGAGAAATCACTGTAAGCATCAAAAAAACTGATGAAGCCCGATGTTTTGACCGACAGTGGTGAAATGAGATTTAAGGGTGACACATTCATTTGTGATAAATGCGGTAGCGAATACGCAAAAATCGATGACGCTGGTTATGAAGACGAACTAATATGTGATGTGTGCGCTTCAGCGCGTTTCAAATCATATATAGAGTCACCTTGTCATATATGTGGCAAACCGATGGGAAAAGATGATTTCAATCCTTTTTTTAGTAATTCATTAGAAAAATTTGCACACAGTGAATGTGCAAAACAATTATCGGATGATGAACTTGAAGAGGAAGAATGGTACGCTTGTTGGGATTAAATGAAAAAAGAGAAAATCACCAAAGAGGATATGTGGAATTACGGAAAAGTCAATAAGTTTTATCCTCCTTGGCGAAAGCCGTTTTGGAAACCTGCATTTCATTTTTCACGATTTTTGGTAAATCACGGTTTGAAGCATCCGCAACGACTATCATATGCAATGATAATCATGTCGTTTATCGGCGCTACAATGATGTTGAGTACGAGCTTGTGGATACAACTACCAGCCCTTTGTCTCCTTATATTTTCATATTTCATAGACATGTGCGATGGGAAAACAAGTCGAATGCTTAACACAAATTATAAAGGCCTTATCAATTATTTGGACAATCAATATCACGTTCCCATGACGGCGTATCTCTTTTTTATAATCGCTTTTAGAATGTATTTAGTTTCTAACAACCTGATTTATTTAAATATAGCATTCTTTTTACCTTGGATATTTTTATGGAAAGCTGAAGCGCAATTTTCATATGAATTACATATGCTTGAAGTGAAAAAACCTGACGATTTACATAAATATACTGATGTGATGGCACACAAGACATATCATAAATACGCGTATGATACATCAGGATTAAAAAAATGGGCGTATGTTTGTGTGCGACCTTTTCTTGATGCAACCGATATTTGGTTTGCGTTGATTGTAGTGACAATATTTCATTTAGAATTCATTTATCTTTCAACAGTACTGTTGATTCATACAGGATTGTTATTTTACAAAGCATATCATCATATTGCTGATTTGAAAGGTGAACAATGAAGATAGTAATGTTATCCCCCTATTACAACATTATCAAACGTGGTAATGAAAACTTTGCCTATAAAATGAAAAAGTCATTTAAAGAAAGAGGACACCATATAGACATTTTACCGACTACAACTTGTAATTTGATGTATAAAGAATGGGATGATATCATTGAACGTTCTCAAATGGCAAGTTTTTTTAAAAAATTTATCGGCATTGAACCGAGTATAATACAATATGACTATTACAAGAATTTTCTAAAACAATTTAGATATGAGGATTATGATATTACATGGAATAATGCAGAATTTTTTGGTGCACTTTTATCTGAAAAAATAAAAAAATATTTTGGAACAGCAACAATGACTACGTTTCAAGGCAACGACAGTATGTTGATGATTACTGAAGCAATGTTAAAGCCTAATTTGTTTGTTGTACTAACACCATATTTTGAACAGTTCATATCAAAACAAGTAAAAGGTAACATTAAGTGCATACCAAGTGGGGTTGATTTAGATGTATTCAAACCTTCAAATGCTTGTTTAGCTGATTGTGAGCATTTAGAACATCCGATATTTTTATCGACATCAGCATTGACTACACCGAAACGGGTTGATTTGATTATCGATGCTGTCACCGAATTTCGAAGAATGCAGAAAAAAGGTTCCTTAATTGTTACCTCTTCAGGCCCAAATGCAGAAAAAATTAGAAAGAAAGGTGAAAGCCAACTAGGCTGTCACTTTAAATTTTTAGGAAGAGTTAAAAAAGAAACGCTACCGGTGGTATATAATACCTCTGACGTGTACATTCAAGCAAGTCGTTCCGAAGGAATGTCAGCTGCTCTTCTTGAATCAATGGCATGTAATAAACCATGCGTTGTATCACGAGATGACAATCGAAAATGGACAATCAATGCAGACCATCCTGAAAGCGGTGGATACTGTGTTCCCGATAATACAGTTAAAGGTTTTGTTTGGTCTATGCTTAGCGCTTCAAATATCAATTGGGGTGAAAGACCAATCAATCAAGCATGTAAATTCAGTTGGGACAAAACAGTTGATACATATATCGAGGAGATGAAAAAGATATGTTGAATTCCTATCTCATTGATGACAAACCTGTACATCCAATGAAAGAAGATTGGGATTTTTTTCTTATTCTGGATGCTTGTCGTTATGACTGTTTCAAAGAAGTATATCAAGACATCATTCCAAAAGGTACTTTGAAAAAAGCAATCAGTCCTGCAACTTGGACAATGGAATGGCTTGAAAAAATATTTACAGAAAAATACGATGACACCATTTACATTTCAGGCAACCCATTCGTCAACTCATTCAAACACGTCACTTACAAAGGAAAATACGGTCAAGTTGCAAATTTTTGTGGGAAAGACCGATTTCATCTTGTAATCGATGCATGGAAAACAGGTTGGAGTTCCAAATTAGGTGGAATGCCTCCGCAAGGTGTAAACAAAGCATTCTTCAAAACATATATGATGTTACCAAAAAAACGATACATTCTTCATTATATGCAACCACACCGCCCATATATAACAGAAGGCGGAATGCCAAACAGAACCCCAGGCGTTATGAAAGCAGTCGGAGATGCCGTTTCAAAACAAAAAGCTCTATCCCAAAACACTATTCTTAAAAAACTGTTCATGCAAATTCCTGAACGGCAAGCGTGGGAAATCAAAAAAATGTTGAACCTTCCTTTGAACAGCGCCGCTGAACGAATATATCGCGCTGAAGGAAAGGAAGGAATATTTCGTGTATATAAGAACGAAATCAAATATGCTTTAGAACATATTAATCATTTATTAGAATCAATTTCCGGTAAATGGATAATCACCGCTGACCATGGAGAACGGCTGTGTGATTGGTGGTGGTATAATCACGCAGGAAAGAAACGAGGTAAAGATGTCACCGAAGTGCCTTGGTTAGAGGTGAAGACATAAATGAAACAATACAAACCAAAAAAATACACTTTTAACCCTATGAAAATTAAATCAAGACCAATGTCTTTTGTTGATGAAAAAAGACCGTTGGTAAAAAGAAGAGATTATTATAGAAAACCAAAAAAAACTAGTGCTTCAAACTCATATCAATCCAATTCAAACTCATATCAATCCAAAGTAAGTAAGCAAAAAATGGACGAAAGAGATTCAATATTACTCCTTGTAGGAGGAGTATCTTTATTGGTTGCTCTATTAGGTATATTGTTTTATTTATTAGGTCTCGATTTTTTAACAGAAGGAACAATCTACAATTATATATTTTATATTATTGGTGTAGGTTTAATGGTTCTTTATGTGTTTACTTTTATGACTTGGGAGAACCGTTCTATTCAATGGAAACTTCATGTTGTTTCTATTTATATTTTTCTTGTAGCAATAAATATGGGATTATTTTATAATGATATTTGGTTAAAACTTTTATCAATAATTTGGTTAACTTTACCTTTTATAATAGATATAATAGAATTAACTCCATATTCACTATTAAAAAAACACAAAGAAAAAACTAAACCTACAGACTTACATCCAACAGGATATATTTACGCTGTTAATATAGGTTCAGAAATTAAAAATTGTACAGCTCTTAAAATAGGGAAGACTGTACGGACACCTCAAGAACGTTTACGAGAATATAGGACAGGTAATCCTTATAGTATATTAGTTAAATCATGGATTTGTTATGGAAATTTAAATGAAAATGAAAAACAAGCACATAATATAGCCAGTCAATTAGCATCTTTTACTAAACAAGAAGTGTTTTATTTTCATGATAATGGAAGTATTTATAAAATGTTTGATAACATTAACACTTTTATGATAGATTTAGAAGAAAACACTGTTGACCGCGGAGAATGATTGGTGGTAGTACAACCATGCAGGAAAGAAACGAGGTAAAGATATCATTGAGGTTCCTTGGTTGGAACTAGAAACATAAAGATAAAGGTGGTGAGGAACATAAATCTACCAGAAGGACCTCCATTGAGGAAATGTAAAAATCCATCATGTGATGGTTATTTTTACGGATGGAGAAATCAACAATATTGTGATGTATGTAGTAAAATTCACGCACAAAAACTAAGAAAAAGAACATCAAAAGAATGGTATGAAAAAAATAAACAAAAACAAAACTTATAATAAGCTGTAATAATTTAAGCGTTTTAGAAAAATTGACATATTTGGTGAGGAAATATGAAAGAAAAAATTCTAACCATTATGATTATGTTGACACTTATAATGTCAATGGTCATACAAACTGAAGCAGTTCCAGGACATAATGCAGATATAGGAATAGCAGCTGATGAATTAACATATAACCCAGATGATTATATTGATGCATCAATTAACGCATCATCATTGAACGTAACAGATTATTATGTATTATACCCAATTTATAATGCTAACGCCATTACATGGTCTCAATTAAAAGCAGGAGGTTCTCCCGTTAAATTGACGGTCAATGCATATGATGATTTTATCGACCTTTCAACATCAATAAAATTGAATGTAACAGGTATGTGGGCATTATCGGAAACCGGCACATACGATGGTTCAACGCCCATTGACTTCTTTTATGTTAATGCATCTGAATGTTATGAAATTGATGTAACAAAAACAGAAGTTGATTATGGGAGCGAAGAAACAATAACCATCACGGTTACTGAAAACGGTTCGGCTGTTGAATGTTGGATTGATTTAATTCGTGAATATGACGAAACGCCTGTATTCCATCGTTATGAACCTGACGGAAAATACAAATTTACCGCTGATATGATGCAATATACAGGAAATTACACCGTTCAAGCATATAGTGATTTAGATGGACACATTTGCGGTTATTATGATGATAAAGGATACTATGATTATGAATATGGTAAAAATCTAACAAAAACCAATTACAACTATACAAACTGTGGTCCTTACGACCCACCAGAAAAAACCGCTGAAACAAAACAAATAATCATGTATCCTGAAGAACCCGATTATTCATTAGATAAAGATGAAGTCCAATGGGGATTTGATGATACAATCAATATTACACTTGATGAAGATTTCGAAGATATATTAAATGTTAAAATCCTAAATCAAGACGGAAAAAATGAAACAATGTGGTTTGATATCGTTTCGACTGAGGAATATATCACCATCACTAATAAAGCGACCGCCAACGCAACCTCTGGAGGATGGGGTCGTGATGATTGCGGAAAACCTTACGGTGATAACGGTACATGGCAAATGTATTTGTTTTTGGATAAAGACGGTGATGGTAAAGAAGAATGGAACGCAACTGTTGAATTTTCTGTTGTATCAGCTGAAGGCGTCCAATGGTTCTGGATTGACGATGATGGAACAATATCAACTAATAACAAAGACGGTTCTATTCCTGAAATCCCAGATATCAATGAACAACCACTTGCAATACAATTTCAAATCATCGGTAATGATTATAGTTATTATGGAGATGGCTCAACATCACCTGTTGAAGATTTTGGAGAAAACATCACTATTTCCGGTGCATCATTGTTTACAGGTAATTTAGATGAAATTCCAGGTGTATCATATGTAAACGGAACATGGACTGTATTAGTTACACCAATAATGAAATCATCGAATCGATACATTACATTTGATGTTGATTGGGAAGATTACGGAACATTAACGGAAACATTAGATGTAGGTGGAACTGAAAAGAATGGAACGATTGTCACATTATCACCTTCAACATTCGTGGTTGATAAAGATATCACTTTACAAGTCTCAGTTTTTGGTCCTTTAGGTGATGGATATCCGCTATCAAATGCTGATGTATCATTATATTGGGTTAATGAGAATGGAACACACGGTGTATTAATCAATGAAACATCAAAACCTGATACGACCGGACAAAACAAATATTCATTCAATTTTACAACAGAAGACCAAAAGGATGGAACACCGCCTTGTTATATTATGGCATATGTATATGTTCAAAATGTTGGATACGGTTATGCAAAAACCAAAATGACGCCACAAAGCGGTTTAACGGTCAATGTATCTGTAGACACATTAATGGCGGGTTTGAAAACTGAATTCGATATTGATGTTAAAGTTGGTGATGATTATCCCGATGAAAGCGATGGTATGACGATTGAATTTTACGATGAAGAAGGTGAATTAGTATCACTTGACAGTTCTTTCGGAAGTATACGAAACACTGATGTTGATGAAGTATCCAATACAATAAAGGAATACATATCAATTCCTGGCACGTACACGATTTATGCATATAATGATACCTATGACAGCACCGGTCACAATGCAACATTAGTTGTTAAACCAGTTACTGTTACTTGTAACAAAGACCCATTCATTTGGAATTATGATGAAAACATCAGCGCTAAGTTTACCGTGAAATATAATAATGAATTATTAGATGGTACGTTGAAAATCTACAACATGAAAAACATGGGTGATTATTATCGTGTATGGAATGATACAGGAAATAACGCATTATCATTTAATGTTGATAACGGCAACGTAACTATTGAAAACATAACCGCTGATGTTCTTCCTGACGGAAAGCAAAATCTTTCATTTGAATTTAAACCATCCGGTGCAGGTTGTGGATATGGGAAAGTTGATAGTATTGTTGAAATCAAGGTTGCCGATGTTACAGCATCACCAAAATATGTAGCGTATAATACTCCCGTTAAAGTTGATATTTTAGTAGAGGGACGCGGTAATCCATTAAAAGATGTAAATGTTACATTGGAAATTCCAGGGTTGACCGCTGTAGAAGACATAACATCACCTGATGGTGTAGCAGAGTTTGCTTTCACACCACAAGCTACAGGAACAATAAAAATATTCATTGAAAACAGAGAAAGTGACGAAGTTATCGAAATTGTTTCATGGAGTTTTGATATTAGTGTACAATCACAAGTCAATGAAAAAACACAATTCACCATTACTATCAAGGATGACGAAGGCGAACCTGAAGAAGGCGTTAAAGTCACGTTTGACGGAACAAACAAAAACACAGGAACTGATGGTAAAGTATCATTTAATGCACCGCAAGTTTCTTCGAGTTCAACATATGATATCAAAGCATCAAAAGACGGTTTTATGCCACAAACTGTATCAATAAAGGTGAACAATGTTCCTGAATTGCAAATCATTGCACCTGACGAAGTAACAGCAGAACAATCATTTGATGTTACAATTGCTGATGATGAAGGAAGAGCAATTGTCGGCGCTAACGTGAGGTTTGGAGGAAACGATTATACATCAGAAGCACAAGGCACAGTAAAATTAACAGCGCCTGCCGAAGCTCGTGATTATAAAATCACAGCATCATTTGATGACTATGTGGATACAGAGATATCAATAACAGTAAATGCCAAACCGAGTACGCCTGGTTTTGAACTGTTGTCAATCGTTATTGCTTTAGGTGTAATATTGATTGTACGCAAGAAAATAAAACGATGATGGTATTTTTTACCATCTCTCATTTTCTACGAATCTATAAATACAATCACAACATTTTTAATAATAAATGAATAAAGTTGAGGAATTAAATAATCTTTACAAAGAAATTTATTCATGTCAAAAATGTAAAAAAGATGTTGATTCCGATAAAGCGTTGATAACAGTTCAATCATTACCTGTTGATTTGCTTGTATTAACAGAATCATTAGGACCGAGTACTGCAAAAGTAACGGGTGTTGATTTTCAACGTATTGATGGCTCAATCAGTACAACAGGTAAACGATTAGAATCATTTCTAAACACGCTTGGTTATACTTTATATGATAATACTTATAAACACGCCTATTGTAGTGATATCATCAAATGTTACCCAAAAATAAAAAATTTGATATCTATTGCAAAAAAATGTATGAGCAAAGGTTTTCTTGAGCGAGAAATCGAAATTATACAACCAAAGGTCATTCTTTTAATGGGCAGAATCAGTTACGATATTATGTATTCATTAATCGGCTGTCAAACAGGCGTTATAGAAGATGAAATAAATCGATTGTTAGAAGGAGGTTCTCCTTATCATTTTAACGGCATTCCTCTTATTCCAATGTATCATCCGTCACCTGCAAATCCTTATTTTGTTCACATGAATACAGAAAAAATGATTCAGCTTATTAAAAAATACATTTAATAACAAATTTTATATATATTATATTTTATTCAGAATATAAAAAGGAGGCAGGATATGAAAAAAATAATTTTAAGCGTTGCACCTATTGTATTGCTTGTTTTAACTGCTTCAATGGGTTGCATGGAACACGATAAAGAAGACGAAACAATAACATTTGATTATACAGATGTAAAGAATTTTTATAATAGTGCTGTAACAGCTATAGATGAATCTGATATACCAGAAAATGCATGGAATATCCTTAGCAATGCTATTCATTCCATCGGAAGCTTTATGGATGATTCTGAAGCAAAGGACTTTTATGATGGATATATGGCGGGTTGTGAAGCAGGACAAGATGATTATAATGATGGCGTAGACGCAAGATATGATGCTTGTTGGGGCAGTACAATGTGCCGAAACAATGTATATGAAGGCGGATTTATTGCTGGTTATAAAGATGGTTATGATTTAGGCGATTGTCGTTGCCCAGCGCCAGATAAGGTATAAAAATGTCAGATACACCATTTTATAAAACAAAAATGGGCTGTGATTTTTACGGAATACACATCCCAAATATGCTTAAAGCACAAGAAAGAATCGCCAATGCGTTAGAACGAATTGCTGATGCATTGGAAGATAAATAGGTATCATTTTGATACCTTTATTTTTTATGACAAAATTAGCTAACACATTCAATGTATTGATATATCTTCCAAAAGGTCAAGCTGAAGCTGGTTGTTGTTTTACATTTATTATGATTGTAATAATTAGTCTTATTCTAACGTTTATTTATGGTGGTATAGAGTATTGTTGGGGACAATACGGATTGTGGGCATCACGAGCCAACTCAATTGTTGTAATAATCAATTGGATTTTATTAGGATTAGCAATTTTTTGTGCCATCGTTTGTAAAGGTGCAAGAAAAGAAACATTTACAACCTTTTTTGCTTTAGCAACAATGATGTTTATAACACATGCAGGTTATTGTATATTGAATGATTGGGTGGGAGCCGTTCTGTTTTTTTGCATTTCAGTCTTTCCAACCGCTTTCATTTTACTGTTAGGTCAATAAATTTATATACTATTTGTATAATGTTTTATTTATGAATACGAAATTTACTTTCAACCATGACACAAATAATTTACTTGAAGCTTTAAATATTGATAAAAATGATGCCGACCGTTTATTGAAAAAATCAAAGAAAATCATCATTGATTATGGTGTTAGTGTAAAAGGACGAAAATCTAATAAAATTGAAATGATTTATAATGAAATTAAAGACGAATCTACTATACACCAATCATTTTTAATATCAATTTTTCTCGATTTTATTACTAATACTATAGTTAAAGGTATTGAAAAAGATATTATTCCTTTTATGCAACAATGTAGGGAGGCGGAACAGGACCAAAAAAGGAGCAAAGAAAACAATGCCATGTACCAATAAAGTGTTTTGTTATTTTCATTGTGACGACCTTGATGGTTTTTCATCAGCCGCTATTGTACAACAAAAATATCCAAATGTTGATTTTTATGGTTATAATTATGAAGACCACTATCCTATCGTGAGCGGTTATGATAAAGTGTTTATGGTTGATTGTTCAATTCCTGTAAAGGATATGGCACAACTCAAAATACATAACAAAGAATTTATTTGGATAGACCATCATGAACGCACCATTAAAGAAACAGAAAAACATCTGAAAAACATTCCTGGATTACGTGATGATAAACATGAACATTCCGCTTGTGTATTGACATGGAAATATTTACATGATGATTCTGTACCAGTTATTTTAAAATCGATTGAGGATTTCGACATTTGGAAATGGAAACTCCCTTACACTGATGAAATCAATACGGCATTGTTTATTGATTATAAAAGTAGGGATAAACTTATTCCGTTACTAAAATATCATTCGTTTAAAGATATAAAACACATCATTGATTTAGGAAGAACGTACATAAACATGCGAGAAAGTCAAATAAAATTTTTAGTAAATACAATGAGAACAAAAGAATTTCACGGACATAAAACAGCCATTGTTAATTCACCAATGCATGGCAGTCAATTAGGTTCAAGGATATTACGGGATAATCCGGATATTGAAGTGGTAATAATATGGTATAATTTCCGTAATATTATTCGTGTTAGTCTTCGAAGTAAAGACGTTGATGTTTCAGAAATCGCATCAAAATACGGCGGTGGCGGGCACCGTCTTGCATCAGGTTTTTCTTTGAAAACAAACGAAATCGGTGATAGAAATATATTCTTATGGTAATGAGGAATATGTATGGTATATGATACCGCAATTGTTGGAGCACCTCTTATTGGTAAAAAAGTTATGGTCGGTTATGACCAGAAAAAACCAATATTAGGGTTTCATTTTAAAAATGTAAAAGAGGCAGTAACATTTTATCTACGATATCAATCAAAACGTGACTTGTTGCGAAAAGAAAATAATTTAGCATTTGATAAATGGTTATATTCACCATTTCATGCTGATTCAGCGGCTAAATTACCTAGTGATGAAGAAGAAGCGTATAACGCCATATTCAATGCGTGGTTATTTAGATTTGCATTTTCAGATGTGATAATAGATGAAGATTAGTGAAATCATTACGACACCCAGAGCCGTACTTATCGATGTTCTAATTAACGACCACTCAAAAGAACACACCGTTACGGATTTATGTGAAAAATCAGGTTTAAGTCGACCAACTGTGTACAATGAATTAAAAACATTGAAACAAAAACGATTTGTATCACAACGCGGTGGAAAACCAAAATATTACAAAGCAAATACAGAAAATGATATAATAAAAGCGCTCATGAAATACGAAAGGGTGAAATAATGCAAAATGGAGATATGCGTGACATACACAGGAAAACAAAAAAAGAACTTGAAGAACTTTTGAAAGGAAAGCTGACAAAAAAGGATAAACGACTCATCAAACTAGCGCTTCGTTTTGGTTATTCAAACGCGTTTTGTTCACGTACATGTGATATGCGTCAAGAATGGTATTCCGCTAATGATTATAATGACGTTTATGATAACATCATGAAAAAATTAGAATGAAATTGAATAGTATATAAATTAATATTAATTTTATAAAAAATTTTAAATACTATAAAAGATATAATAATAACGTGAAAAAATGAAAAAATTACCTGTATATTGTTATGACGAAGTTACAGGAAAACTATTCAAAAAAATGGTAGAAAGAGAACCTGAACGAAAAGGAAAACATGTATGGGTTTGTGCTTGTGATAAAAACGGACATGAATTATTTGGATATTGTGAACTTTGTGGAAAATTTAGGTGAAATAATGCGTTGTAAACATTGTGGAGAAAAGATATTCAAAGGTAAAAACAATCAATGGTATCATAACCGTTACAATATATTTGATGAACAAGGGTTTCCTACATCGTTATGTATCAAAAAAGGTTTTTGTAGCAAACCTGAACCGGAGGAAAAAATATGAAAATTGTAAAATGTTCTGTGTGTGGTGAAGAAGTGCCATCCACTATGATAGGTGTTGATGGTCGATGCAGAAGATGTTTAGGATTTTGATAACTTTTTAATACAAAATCATCATATCATTATTCGGTGAGGAAATAGCATACATTTTGTTTGCCGATATTTTCGATGGAAATATTAAAGACACTATATCATATATTGATAGGATATCAAACGAAAATAATTACGTTACTGTTGCAATTAAAAAAAGCAATAAAAAAGCAATCAAGACATTACATCATGTATTTTACGAAAAAAGAAACGTTACGATACTACCGCTTGACAAAAAATTGACAAAATATACAAAAGAAGATATGAGTAATTTTCCTATCATATTTGATGTACTTACGACACCTCGTCAACGTATTGCCGATTGGGCAATATCATTGAATATTCCAACGAAACGACTACATCAACATCCCAGTAAAATTGATTCAATAAATTTACTGGGCATCTTTTTTCTTTTGGGTCACTCCTTTGTAATGTATGTATGTTTCCTTACAGCGTTTTTTTCGCAATCATTTTCCGCTCGTATATTAATTAATGAATTTAACGAAGCGTATGTGGAATTTATCATCTTTCCTATTACGATTGGCATTGGTATTTATGCGATTTATAACATATACAAACGGCATTTTTGAGGATTAATAAATTATATTTACTTGGATTTGTATATATTAATTGAGAGAGATGAAAAAGAAGACCGTTGCCGATATACCAAATTGTGATTTTTGTGGAGCGCCAGCGAAATATGATGCACCGACAAAATTAGGTTCTTGGGCGTATTTGTGTCCTCTTTGTTTTGAATTATATAGAGGTCCAAATGCAGATGCCGGTTTCGAATTGGTTGAAAAAACAACGAATGAAAAACAAGCTAAAGCACGTGCTCAACCCCAAAAGAAAATCCCTACAGTTACATTACCATTAACATGGGATTCTGTTGTTGATGTGGATTGTCCTTTTTGTGGTTATACTCATTCTGTTGAGCCTGATGCAAATTACACTGTTACATGTGACGGTTGTGGTAAAAAATACAAAGTACGAAGCATGATATAATGAAAAAATACGAATTAATGCGCCGAGCGGGCGGATTATATCATACAACAAATAATCCGTTACAAAAAGGAGTAGTCGTCATGAAGTACTCAAAACGCAACAGCATCACTATACGACACGTTATTGGAAAATATGATTTGTTGAAAAACAAAATTATACCACGAAAAAGAGCAAACACTGATGATATAAAATATATTCAAGAAATCATGAGAGGTCAATGATGAAATTCAATGTAGAAGATTATTGGCATCCTAACCAAACACAACGAATTGGTGATGGTAAATTTCCAAATAAATATTGGGTGAGTTGGAGTAATGATTATTTAATTTGCAAACATAGTGATTGTGATTGGGCATCGATTGTAAAAGGCTTTACAGCGACAGGAGACACTTCAGGACCTTTCGATACATTCAAGCGAGCAAAAAGCTTGGCACATAAGTTAATGGATAAAAATTCAAAAAATAATATATTTTCTACTCCTCTCAATAAAAATCAGATAAATTTGGTGACAATTGAAGATAGATTGTCTGGGATAATATATGAAATTGTTATAGAATACTGGAAAGATGGGGACGAAGAAAATTATGAATTAACTACACGTAATGATACACGTTATACAAAGAATCAAATGGAAGAAAAGGGGTTGAAATTCGTATGAAAATAGATGACTATTGGAATTATAATCCAGATTTTTATGATGTAGATAATTGGATAGATAAAATACCTAATATAAAAGGTGTAAAAGGTATTTGGGAATTTTGGGGTATTGGTCCTTCAGGCGCTTGGCGTTGGGAAAACGATAAAATGCCGTTTTCAGTAGCTGCTACGCCGTTTTGGAGTGGTGATAGTTTAACAATTCAAATTGATTCACCTAAATATGAGATGGATTTTGAATATGATTATATAACCCCTTGTCCTCGTACAGCAAAAGAATATATAATGGAAATGAGAAAAGTATTCAGAAAATTATCACCATCATATGTAGATAAAATAATGGAATGAGCACATGAAAATCGATGACTACTGGGGTGTAAAGGATGATGATTTCGATTTTCATCCTGTTGATTTTTATGATACAAGTCGTTGGTTAAAACAATTACGAGGCACTACGATTCCTGGTGTAAAAGGAACATGGAGATTTGCTGGTATTGTAGATTCAAGTGGTATTTGGTATTGGTTTAATGATACGTTGCGTTTGACTGTAGTAGCTACACCTTTTTGGCAAGGAGAAGACCAATTACCAATAAGTATATCATCATTTGACGGTGATGATGTCGAATGTTATCATTGTTATAGACCAGGACCGCGTAGCGCAACAGAATATTTAAGACGTATGAAACCTGTACTGAAAGTATTACCACAGGATGCCTATGAATTATTACATGAAGATAAATGGCACCTTTTGCAAGAAAAAATGAGGAAAAATCGATAATATGCACATGAAAAAACTTACTGAACTTGAAAACGAAGAAATAGTCAAATTTGTTATTTGGTTATTGAAAAAGGCAGGTTTTCATCCTGATGTTCAACCATTAGTAGGCGGTGAATATGAATTTTGCCCACATTTTAAACCAACATGGGCTGTAGTTGTTCCACATAATGAATATAAAGACGCTGAACGAGCATATCATATCGCTTGTGAATTCAATTGGGATGACAAATTGTGGAAAGAACGTAAAGTTAATAAAAGAACGCTTGACGCGTTCCTAAAAGCATTGGAGAGATAAAATGCCATCATTTGAAGAACATTGTAAAGAATGTAAACAAAAACTTGGGTATGCCTATCCACATGTTCATCGTTTCCTTGATAAATACGCAAAAAAATACAATTATTCAAAACGTCATCGAAAAATACTTCATAATAAAAAAGGAATTGAACTAGTTGAAAAGAAATGGGGTAAACGAGCAAAACAAGCTGCTATATTACACATTCAAGCTGATGAAAAAGAAAATCCTTACGATATTGTGCGAAGTTTTTCTTCCTATCGTAAATCTCCTGAATATAGGAGTAATACAAGATTGCGTTTGCCGGTTCATAAAAAATGAGGTGTTTTAAATGAAATGGTTTGTAATGAAAAAAACAAAAGAAACACCAACAACAATTCACTATCATAAAACAAGCAAATATTTTACAACAAAAAAACAAGCACAAACTGAGATGAAAAAATTGAAGAAGAAACATCCAAGAACAGTTTACAAAATAGGTGGAGATTGATGGAATTCAATCCACCAAATTATTGGAAAACAAAACCTTTAGATGATAGTTTTGAACAATACAAACAAAAGTTGCAACAAGCAATAAAGAATACTAAATTTGTTAAAATTATTGGAAACTACGGGATTACAAAATCAAAATATCCCAATAGTACTCATTATTCAGCAATGGATTTATCAACAGGTTTGTATCCTCTTTCAGGTAGAACATCATTAAAAAAGATTGAAAAAGAAATACAAGAAGGTAAAATAGAAAAAATGCGTCAAAGCGGATATTATCCTACTTTATTTGATATCCGTAAATCATATAATCAACTTAAACGCGCTATGACTTATCACAAAAAATATGGTGATAAATCAAAACGTTTCGATATAGTTCGAGGACAAAAAGTTTTAGACATAGGTGCAGGAGGAAGTCCTGATATTAGAGCAACACACGCTATTGATTTAATAAAACCTGAAAAAACATTTGGTATCAATTACAAACACGGTTATGATTTTAACAAAGAATCAACTAAATTACCGTATCCCTCAAATTATTTTGATGTGGTAGTAAGTTATGGAGGTTTAGGATTAAACTTCCGTTCTAATGCTCTTTGCAATGAAATATACCGCGTATTAAAACCTGGTGGAACATTTGAAGGAAATATCACTCCTTATAAAAATATCGTTAACAAACTGAAGAAAGCAGGGCTTACATTATGTAAAGATAAATATTACAATGAATATATTGGCGAATATGTTGATATCATTGTAGGAACCAAATAGGTGATATGATGGATTGGAAAAAATATTGGCAAAAAATAAACAGAGAAAATATCAAAACATATTATTATGGTATACCTAACAATGTATATCGGATGGAAGCAATCGTAAAAAAATTCCTTGGAGTAACTGATATAACCAAATATGCATTTAACCAATTTGCGGAATCCGATACAATGGATATGCCATCGATACCTGATTTGCCAAATTTACCAAATCCTTTACCTAAACCGAAATTTAAAACAGGTATTAAATGGTATCAACCTGTAAAAGACACCGTTATCATACATGATAAATTTAATGATGTTTTTGTTTTGTTTGAAGTTGCAAACAAAGAAAAACCTAAATTTTTAACGACAATCACCGGTTTGCAACGAGAAAAATTAGGTGACAGAAAATTCATACAATTCATTAATTTTTTAAAAAGGGAGATGTAAAATGGTTAAAATTGATGACTACTGGGGTGTTAATAAAAACGTCCCGATATTACATCTGAAAAAAAGTGTTGGGCCTTTTACTGTAATCGGCACATATACTATTACAAAAAGGGACAATCATACGTGGAATATATTAGCTAGAATTGATATTTCTGCCGGAGATTTTAAAGAGAACGTTTATAAGGAATTTTGGACTAATTGCAGTACCAAATCAAAGGCAGAAGAGATAGCGAAAAGAATGGTAGACCAAGCCTTTGAAAAAATAAAACCAGAGTTGTAATGAATTCCACCAAACAATTAGCATAAATATTAGTTTTACATATTGCATTTGATGTTTGCCCGTAAATCGTTGTTCATTCTTGTTACACGAATCATCGAAGGTTTAACGGCATACATATCACTTTTTTTTATAACAAAATATCTGGCGCCTGATGTATACGGAACCGTTATGTTTGCGATGGGTTTTGTTGCTTTATTTGCCATTATCAGTAAACTTGGTTTTTCATACGCACATGTAAAAAAGATTTCTGAAGGTAAAGAAATTGGTACTTGTATTGGTACCTTCGTTACCATACAAATCATTCTTACAACATTGATGATTATCGCATCAGTTGTATTTGTTTTAGTGTGGACATCGTTCAATCGATTTGAAACACCAACTCATGAAACAATCGTATATTTGATGATTGCCTACTGGGCGATTGATTCGATTTTTTACATGTTTACGTCAACGTTTACGGCAACAAAAGAAGTGGCATGTTCACAGACGGGTTTTATTGTACGTGTCATCATAAGAACAATAGCAATCATCATCATATCGATGTTACGTTTGGGTGCCGTTGAACTTGCTTATACTTACGTAGCAGGAGAAATTGTTGGTGTAATCGTACTTTATTATTTCTTTCGGCGTTTTGAAATATCAAAACCAACCCGTGAATATGTGAATACATACATCAAATTTGCTTTTCCAATGGTGTTTGTTGTTGTATCATCGTTATTGATACAAAACATCGATAAAGTATTGATTCAATATTTTTGGACGGCGAGTGAAGTAGGTTTTTACACATCAGGATATCGGTTAACAACTTTCATTATGACATTTGCATCATCAATTAGCCTTTTATTGTTCCCTACATATTCAGAAATGCATTCTAACAACAAGAAAAAAGAGATGAATGAATTAACATTGAAATCAGAACGTTACATTAGTATGTTGATTGTACCTGTTGTATTCGGTTTGTCTACATTAGCAACACCGGCGACAAAAATATTGTTAAATGGATGGATGGGTGTTGTTCCTGTCATTCAGTTTTTGCCGTTTTATGTGCTTTTCTATGCATACACACGTCCTTATGAAAGTCATTTTCTCGGTATGGACAAACCAAAAATCGCAAGAAATCATATTTTGATTATGGTTATCGTGAATGTGACGCTTAACGTGTTGTTGATACCAACATATCATGTGACTGGCGCTGTTATTGCAACCGTTATTGCATACGCTTTTGGTCTTGTATATTGTCGTATTAAAGCATATACAATTATAGGATTAAAAGGAAACAAATGCATTTTTTATCACTTATTGGCAGGTATCGTAATGTCAAGAGTTTTATATATTATCGATGTGTACGTTATGATTGATGCTTGGTATAAATTAATGGTTATATCGTTGTTGGGTCTTGCTATATACTTGGCGTTATTGTTTATATTAAATGAATTTCGCAAAGAAGATTATAATTTTTTTATGGATACATTAAATTTCAAAAAAATGTTTTCATATATTAAAAAAGAATTAAAAAATGGGAATTAACCCATTTGTTTTTTAAATTTTTCAATGAAATCGACATCATACAATAATCTTACGTTTTGTTCAGCCTGATTATCTTTCAGATAATATTTTCCTTCTATTTTTTTGATATCATAGTTATAATACCTGACTAATTCTGAAACACGTCCTCGGACACTCGAACCTACAACATTTGATTTTTCAGAAAGTTCCTCTTCAGTTAATCCGTCAGGATGTTCTTCGAGTGTTTTGATGATTGATTTTTGCGCTTTTGATTGTGGTTTTAGTTGCCCTAATTCGAAAATATCTTTACATCGTTTCATATATTCCTTGCGTGTTACTTTTTGTGTATCAATCAATTTTATCAAAAAATTTCTTGTTTCAGGCCGAACGATAGATGAAAGAATTGTACAAGCCCACCATGGATAATCATTGTATTCACCGTTTGGACTAATACCGTAAAATTTATGTCGTGTTACCCAAAAATCTTCGCTGTTATCAAAACTTTTTGATAAGGCTTGTGGAAGATTTTTACATGCAACTCGTTGCTTGTACATTTTTTGATTAAATTCTTCAATAAGTTTACCGACACACCAATGGTCATAGCTGTTCTTTTGTTTTTCCATTGAGAATAAATAATCAACATGCATTGCTTTTAAATCTTCAACCAATTTGTCGTATCCTGTTTTAAGTTTTTCCGCCATAAACATTTCATCCGGTGATAGTCTATGAGAAGGACTGCTTACCTTGTTTTTATCGATATGCATTGATATGTAAAACATTTTATAACCTCTCACATATCGTTGATAAAATACTTTTGAACGCTTGTTTCTGTTTCATTTCATCATCTGGTTCCTGGTCTTTCGTGATTGCGTAAACTACAGATTGTAATAATGCTAAATAGCCAGCCTTCCTACTTTGTTTTATTCCGATTTTAAACAATGGATGTCCTTTATTGTAAACGATGTCCTTATGTCCTTCTTCGTTTTCTTCAATCCACCCAATTTCAATGTTTGTTGGTTTTGTTTCGCCTCTAACACATAATCCTTGTTGAATTGTTACAGGTAACACCACCATTTCTTGTTTGTTTTTAGGTGTTAGATAAACGAAGGATGCTGGTCTTCCTAATGGTTCACTTTGATTTGATGGATTTCCATATGTAGTGTACGCTCTGATTATTAATTGTGTGTTGTAAGGAACGTTTTGTATGTTAAAAAAAGGACCTGTTACGCGAATATCATCGGTTAAACGTATCAATGGATGTCCTGGCACGTATTTGTAAACTTTAACAATGCTTTTTTCATGATGTCCTATAATTGAAGGTGGTCGTAATTTGAAAAATTCCTCTGCTGGGGTATTTATATCAAATTTATCAAGCAACCGGTCAGCGTGACATATTACACCTTTTATAACACCATCACCTTGACGTGGTTCGGTATAAGCTGGTATAGAAATATTTGATTCATGACCTGGAGATGTTGGACCTCGACCAGAAGTCGGGTGCATTAATGTAGAGAATATTTCTTTTGCTTGTTTGTTGTGTTTCATGGCGTATTTTAAGTCGATATTAAGGTTGTTCATCAAATCTTTGTTTTCACCAAAAACAACATTATCCTCTTTCAGATATCCTTCTTTTTCAAGAAAATTTTCAATTTCCTTTTTGATATCCTCTCGAAATTCTCGCCAGATAGTTGCATATCCTTTTCTATTCTTGATGAGTCCAGTTTTGCTTACTTTAACAATATTTTTTAGATTATCATCAATAATATATCCTGTAATCCTTTCACGTAATTCCGCAGGAATATCAATACCAAAATCAGAAAACAAATCAAGTCGCATAATATCTCGTTTATACACCGTTAAAGGTACGCCAATATTATTAACAGGAAGTAAATCCTTAGCAACAAAAAGTTTTCCTTTACGTGAATCAAATTCATACTCTTTATCGATATTGGTAATTTCATCAACAACAACAGGGGTTCCATTAACAGTGATTGCGCCAGGATTTTGTCGTATATAAGTATTATAAAATATTTGATATGTTTGATTTACATCATCGACTAAATCAGGAGGATTTTCATCTAACGCTTCTTTCAGGAAATGCATTTCGATATAGGTTCCAGTAGGTGTTTTAATTCTGTTTTTTGGTGTTATTTGCACATAAGCAATCCTGTTTTTATTGTAATTAAAATACCAAAGATGTGATACTATAGTGCCATCAGCGCGTTTCGTTTCACTTATACCATATATAACAACAGTTGCTACAACTAATTTTGAGCCTTGTCCTGCTAAACCTATACCTTTAAATTCACGATTTTTTGATGGAGAACCCAAAGTAAAATATTCCTTAATATCTTTAATACCTTTTCCGTTATCAGTAAACGTTAAAATTGTTTCATCACCTTTATCTTCTACGGTGACATCTATTTTATCGCCTCTTGCATCAAATCCATTATCCGTGACTTCTGTAATGGCAACTTCGTAATCAGAACAATCATATTCATTGCGGTGATTTATAATATCCTTTCGAGTGTTTATATCACCTATTTCAAAAATATCATCACCTGTTGTTTTGGTGTCAGAATATAACGCTTTCAATACTTCGCTTCGTGTTTTTCCGATATCCTTGAGAATTTCTTTACTCGTTAGTAGTTGTTCCTGTCTTTCGATTATTTTTTCATATATTTTTGTATCTTCATTCATTCATTATGAACCTCCTTTCAACGCATATATTAACAAAAAGTATATAAATATTGTGCTTGTAATACGAATATTAAATTTGTATAGATTTATATATGATTTCTCGTTATGTTCTCTTTATGCTAACAGAATCATTTGGCGGTGAATGTCCGAACTGTCATTATGATAGGATGCTCATGCGATACGGAAGTTTTGGTTATTGTTTTTATGATGCGTGTCCTAATTGTGGATTCGCGTTTGCGACAAACCAAATAGATGACGATGATGATTTTTCAGAAGGTGATTTCTGGTTATCAATGGTGAACGTTGAAACAAATAATGTGCAAAAAGCATTAAATGAAATACTACTTGAAATCGAATCACACGAAAAAACACATGAAAAAAGAAAAAGTGTATTTGTGTATGATAAAAATCTCAAGGCAATTCAATACTCATTAGTTAATTCAATATTTTCAAAAGTGTTTTAAATCATCAACTTATTATTGGTTTGTGGTGAGGACCAATACAAAATATGATAAATAAAGAGCAAGCCACTGCTGATTTGAAGATTGTTTCTGAAATTTTTGAAAAAAATAATATCGTATTATGGTTTGATGGAGGAACATTATTAGGCGCTGTGCGTGATAATGATTTTATTCCTTGGGATGAAGATATCGACCTCGCTGTAACTGATAAAACAGAAAAGGATATGTTTAATTCAAAAATCGTTGATGAATTGAAAAAACACGGTTGGATGATGTTTACCAAATACCATCGTGGTGTAAAGATATTAAACAGAAATCATTCAAGTAAAATAGATATTTGCTTCTATACATTAGAAAACGATTTCTGTTTGTATAGAGAACATGTTTCCGTAAACAAACTCGGTCAAATTATTGATTTCATCATTTTTATGTTAAACCTTTATCCGCCTGAATACAAATATGAAACACGTTTATCGCTTGTCACGTTACATCGGATTCATTACATGCTATCATTATTTCCTGAATCAATCCGTTCGTTTTACATCAAATTATTTGAACATATCGAAAAACATATTGCTACAGAAGTTCATATATTCAAATTACCACATGATTTTGTATATCCTTTGAAAAAAATATCGTTCCGTGATGTTGATTGTTATATACCTGACAAATCAGAAGATGTTCTTGTGGTGTATTATACAAAACAATGGAAAACACCTATTAAAGATTATGTACACGGAAACTGGACAACAAGAATCGCTGAAAATGAAGCGTATATAAAACGTTCTCATCCAAAATTTGAATGGAGGGATTTGCGTGGTTGATTTAATACCTGTAGAAAAAATAAAAGCGTTAGAATATGTTTTTCCTAATCACCTAAAAAACCTATCGAATATCATTAAAAAAGATAACACAATGAAATACCCTTTGATTGTTGAACGGGACCATAATATTGTACTTGATGGTTCACACCGTCACGTTTTTTTATTGATGGAAGGATATCGTTTAGCGCCAGTTCATTATGTGGATTACATGGATGAGCATATTGCGGTGGGAACTCATCGTATGCATCGGTTGATTATTAACGGTCCCGTAAACATTTCAAAACAGGAAGTAATTGAGAGGGGAACTTCTGGTAATTGGTTTCCCCCTCGTACTACCCGTCATTTTTTTCCTTTTTTACGAGTTGAATGTGATATTCCATTATCAAATTTACAAAAAGAAAATACACGTAATGTCGAGCATCATATAGCGAATGCCAATATATGTGATGAAATTGACCATAACAAACATTACATAAAGGAAATAGAAGAGGAAACCGATGAAGTTATCAGGTATCTTGAAGAAAGCAGACGAACCCGAAAATACCTATTACAACAAATTGAAATTATGGAAGGAAAAATCGATGACTTCCCAAGATAAAATAGCGTTTTTTCCAGGTAAATTTCAACCACCACATATCGGTCATGTTATTACCATGTCAAAAATTAAACATGACTACAAAAAGGTGTTAATAGGAATCACTGAAGATGAACCACGAGTCATGACACCTGAAGAAGTCGCTAATGTATTCAAAAAAATTTTTCCTGAATTCGATTATACAATCATTCCTGGTCGATTAACCGAATATTGTAAAACTGATATCGCGGAATCTCATATTCCAGAATTTGATGTGTTGCTTACAGGAAACGATGATGTTATCAATTGGGCGAAAAATCTTCGTATTCCTACAAAAAAGATTGAACGCGCTAAAGGACACATGTTTAGTGGAACAGAAATCAGGAAAGCTATGTTAGATAACAAACTTTCGGATGGTATGGAAATACGAATTCGTTGTACTGATAAACGTATTCAAAGCAGTTATCAAGTAAAAGGACATACTACGTTGAATGACACATCACTTATGTTGTTAGAATTGAAACGAATGGAACATGTTTTGCTAGATGAATCAGACAATTATGAAACAATCATGGATATAAGAAGTGATAAGGATGACTAATAGAGAAAAAAGAATAAAGGAAAGTGATGTGAAACAATTTTGGGAAAATAGAGCATCACAATATGGAAAAACAACGTATCAGAGCATCACAAACTTTGCTGATGAAGAAGAATCAGTAAAGAGAGACATTATTGAAAAAAATATGTTGAAACCATATCTGTTTGATAAATTAAACATTCTTGATATGGGATGTGGTGTTGGTAGAATATCACTTTGGTTAGCAGAAAAAGGACATAATGTAACTGGTATTGATTATGCTAAAAATCTCCTTGATATTGCTACTGTAGAAGCAAAGAAAAAGGAACTTGATGTTAGATTTATTTGTTCTCAATCACATAGTTATAATGAGTCAAAAAAATTTGATATGATTATCATCTTTGGTATGTTATTGTATCTCAATGATGACCGAGTAATACAAACCATAATGAATTGTAAAAAGTTACTCAAAAGGAATGGTACAATCATAGTAAAGGAATCAGTCGGAGTTACTGAACGATTTGAAGTTATCAATAAATATTCAGATGCTCTTCAAGATAAATATAATGCTATATATCGGACACCAAGTAATATGATTCGTCTCTTTGAAATGTACGGTTTTCAGTTGATAAGAGCAGAAAAATTATATCAACATCGAAAGGAAACAGGAGTGTGGTTCTTTGAATTTGAGGGAGCAGATTGAGCATCTGGATTGGCAAACAACACTTCGGTATGGAGCGACAACCATTGCCCCATGCTATGCGCTCAGGGTTTAAACTTTTTTACTTTCAATGTATTCTCCTGCTTTTTTATAACACCGGTTGTTTAGTAATTGATTGGATATAGTCCAAATAATTAGTATAGCGTACATCACTACAATGAAATATGGTGGCGAATATATGATTTGAATTGTTGCTAAAACAGCAACAGCCACGATTTCCATAATGAAACTATATTTTACTGGACGATAGAATTGTTTGATTTCATCTTTTCTTTTCATTTTAAAACATCCTCGAAAGTATAATGCAACAGCCAATTATTGAATCCGTCTATTATTTTTTGTAATTCCCAATGTTCTTTTTCAAAATCTCTGGCAGGAACAGATGTCATGTTTGCTTTTTCGTATTGTTCTCCATTATGTTTCCACCAAACATTATCAGGAAAATGATGTGTGAAATATTCAGGATTGTTTCTATATTTTAAGTAAAATCGAAAAGCAGATTTGACATCAACAAATTCAATTAGTGGTTGTCCATCTTCGTACCAACGCACTTTTCCTCTCAACGGTTCACACATTTTATTTCACCTTAAATATCTCCGAAGCAGTAGTCAAAGAGCCAATGTAACCACATACAATTGTTGGCAATGGGATTTGTTATATTCCTCTCATTGAGTATTTTATCAAATTTTTTATATTCTTCTGGAAAATCATTTCTAAAATTACCCCCAGCAACTGAATATTTCTTGTAGAATTCAATACGTTCTTTGAATGATTCAAATGTATCATCGAGTGCTTTCATATACCCATCTGCTTCAATATTTGTTTCTGGTTCTAATGTAGAGGGATTATACTTCTGAACTCCATATTTCTTATTTAACAAGTCTTCTTTAGTTTTGAATTTCAATCAATCACGTCCTGAAAGTATGAAAAGGATTTCCTTCTCAACGGTTCACACATTTTAATCTATCTCTTTGAAAATTGGTAATCCAGTATCACCTTCGATAACATATACAACAGATTCATGATTTTCCAATTTTTGTAACCATAGATATGTTAAATATTCCGGTGCCTTTGCTAAACCTTCCTGAACAATCATGGTACTGTTTTTGATACCTTGCGCTTCGATGATTTTTCGTTCCGCTTCACGTTGTTCCTGTTGCAAAAGGAATACATATCGTTCTGCATCTTGTTCAGCAACTAATTTTTCTTCGATTGAATCAGTAAGTTGAGTTGGCAATTGAATATGGCGTAATAACACACGTTCTAATATGATACCTCGTGATATCAATTCAGGTTCCAAACGTGTTGTTATTTCTTGAGCCACAGCTTGTCTATCTTGTGAATATAATTGTTTTGCTTCATATTCAGCGACAACCTCACGAATGATTGTTCTGATTTGTGGTCGTACAATCACTGAAACATAATTTTCACCAATCGTTTGGTAGATTTCACTTGCTTGTGATGGATTTAACTTATACAACACTGTCATATCCAAATCAACCGACAATCCTTCCTTTGTTAACGCCGAAATAACATCACTTCCATATTTGGCGCCTTCCCCTTGAGCATACGACATTGTGTATTCTTGTGTTTGTACCGACATTTTTGTGACACTTGCTAACGGATTTTTAAAATGTAATCCAGGTTGTAATTCGGTATCATCGACAACACCAAAGAGATTGTAAACACCAACATGTCCTGCCTGAACAGTTATAATACAACTAAAAACTATGATAAAAATTGTTGCTATAACTACAACTGCTGATACTACCCCAATTAAGGGTTTCAAGTCTTGTTTCATAAATTAAATAATAATAATCATATATTTAAATTTTAATATTTTTTTAAATTTTTTTTATTTACAACATAATTTGCTCAAGCCTATACCACAGCAAATCGCAATTATCAATATAATAAATGCTAATATCATTTCATGCCTCCTTTTTTAATTTCCTTATTATTACAATTTCTGCAAAGATTGTTAGGCAGATAATACCTAATGTAATCACTCTAACTATTTCAGGTACAGGTAATAATTCAGCATATACAGCAATACCAAATCCCCCGGACATTCCAGCAATAAATCTTGACCTGTTCGATATTTTCTTAAATTGACCGATGACCCAATTAAAACAACAGATAGCTCCTAAAACACTACTTACAACAAAAACAATCGTAAGATTAAATGTATATGCCTTTAACATCCAGAATGTACAAACGGTAATAATTCCTGCAATAATAAGTCCTGAACAACGAGCACATACCTTATATCCTCTGATTGTGTAGTAGTGTGATGGATTAGAACCATGCATTTTTTCAAATACAAACAAAGGAACATCAACGGCATTTTTTATTTCAACCATTCTACCTCCATAGTTATAATAATATAATCATATTTAAATATTATTCGTTTTATACGTGATTAATTAGTTCCTGTTGTTACACATTTTTAGAAAAAACAAAAACTTAATAAACTGAATCGTTATTCAATTTTTTCATGGATGCGAATGATTGGTTTCATCAACTATCTTTCGACTCAGGTGGTTACATAAGAAAGTTCCGAGAAATAATGGCTCAGCTAGGCAGAGCATAACCCTATCGAGGTTAAGACCGTGGGTTCGAATCCCACTTATTTCGCCAAAAAGCGAATTGCTTTCTTTAACACCCACCACCTGTTTAAATTGATGGGACAGTTTGCCGTCAAACGCAACTGTCTAATGGATGAAAACTTAAGGAAGTTCCGTGACGTTTGGTCGTCAACAAAACATGAAATTTTGCGTATGCGGTTCGAATCCGCCTTACTTCCTTTAACACCCTTCATCCTTCGATATTAACATCCGTCAAACGTGTTAATATCTTGGGCAATTGGAGAAGTTCCGAAAACTGCTGGACAATGCAATATTCAACGCTTCTCCTAACACCCGCCCTAAACCTTTCGATAAGGAAAGAGGAATGAAGAAGGAGCCCACAAGGATTTTTTTTAGCCATAAAAATCCCATCACACCATTCATCCCATCTCCTTTCTTCATTCCTTGCAGGCTCAATAACAACCAAGTAAAAATAAAACTCATGGATTTTGCACAGCCGAAATCCTCACTCAATCTTTCCAGATAAATACCGTCTTGGTTGCTGAGATACCTGTTTTAGGGACATAAACAAACGGAGGTATTCTATGGGAATATCAAATATTGAAAAAATGAAACCATCACATGAAGTCCCAACTGAAATCCCAGAACTTATTAGAATGTCAGTTCTGGAAACATTACAACCTGATTTCTATCATTCAGGTGATGAACACGCCGAAGCAGCTATAGATTTACATAAAACGGTTGCAAAAAAATACCCAAATTTTTATGTAGATGTGTTTACTGACGAAAAATTCACGGATTATTTCCTTGATGCACACAAAATCATATCATTACCTTACATACTGCAAGATGAAAGGAACATCGATTCAATGCTTATGACATTATTCTCGATTAATGTCACAAGACTATCTGATATTTACAAGATATGTCGTATGCCAGATGTTTTTGGAACGCAAGTACCCAAAAGCATGTTGAGGAAATTATTTACAATTCAAACAAAACATATCGAAAATGAAAAGAACGCTGAATATGTAGGGTATATTGGCGTGAAATACTCTCAATCTATCAAAGACATCATGGCATCTATTCGTGTACGTAAAAAGGAATTATCAAATCCATGGCAAGAAGTTATGGAATGGGTATTCGACAAACAAACGGATAATTCTTATCATACAACCCCATTGATTGAAGCGGCAAAACTTCGAAAAGCGGTGTTGGAAAATAAAAGTATTGACCGTCCACCACGACACGTTCCTTTTACAATATGGCATGGATATGCAAAAGCATTAGGTATTGATGAAAAACGAATTTTCCAACAATACAAATTGATGACAAACAATGAAGTGCGCCGAAACCTTGCTACATTACAAAAACATGGTATTTTGGAACAGGAAGTACATAGAAAACAAATTACAGAAAAGGTGAAAAAAGTAGATACTGATGTTGTGCAATTATTCTATGGTATCAAGGTACTTCAAGATGATGCAAAAGAAATTTTACTTGCAAAAGGAAAAGACGAATACGAAAAAACCATTGAAAAACTCAAAGAAATCATTGGTGATAAAAAAATAAGTGTTGCCATCGATTGTTCTGGTGGTTGTGCTGGTTTTACAAATCTTCTTAATCCTGAAATGCAAAAGAAAATCATCAAAGGTGAAGAAGTTCCAAAATGGGCTAAAATTGTGCAACGTGAATCATTCAATGTTAACGTATTACTCGGAAAAGTGTTACATGATTCAGCAAAATCAGCTAAAGCATATATATTCAATGAAACGGCACAACATACGCAATTTCCAGAAACATTCGAACAACTTGTTGAGGAATTGAAACACATCACATGTGGTGGCGGTTCAAATATTCTTGAAGCAGTAACGAAAGCAACAAGTGATAATCCTGATATTGCATTTATCATTTCCGATATCAATGAAAACATTCCTTTCCAAGGTGCCTTGAAATTAAAAATCGAGGAAATCGCAAAATCATTCAATGGAATCATCATTTTCATTGTTACAGAAACAATCGTTGAACGACCAACAAAAATTATGCTCGATGAACTGATTAAAAACAAGAAATTACACAATGTTTACATTATGCCTGTTAACAGAATGAAGCAACTCGAAAAAGGATTCATGCTTTTGAAACTTGTTGAAGAAGCAAAAAAAGTGTTTGTGAAAAAGAAAAAACGAGGTGAGTGAAATGGAAACAGTACTTAAAATTCCAGCAACCGCAACTGTAGGTACCTTAGAAAGTACGCACATACAAACGATATTGACATTCCATCAACCACAAATCATTGAGCATATGGCGTTTGTACCAATTGAAAGTCAACGCATCGATGAAAGTTTGTTGGATACGATTGGATTAATCGAAGAATTCAAACTTGAACAAGATTTGATTATCACGGAATCTTCTGGAGGATATGATAATGCAAATTATCATAACAAAACAGGAAAAACTGTTATTGTACCTCCAGGTACGCATTTGAAAGGAGGACATCAAAACCGCGGAAACAATTATACTGAAATCCTTGAGGATAGCACACGAAGAAAAATTGATGTAAATTGTTTCGAACCATCACGAGGACATGGCGATACTGAACATTTTCTTTCTTTCGAAGATTCACCTGCTGATGTTATCAAAACAACAATGACATCCGTTGATGGATATGACGGTTCATGGAATAACATTGCACAATACACACAATTAATCGAAGGACACAACCGAGCGCTGACAGCGTTTAATGATGCAACGGAAACTGACAGGATGAAATACGCGTTGAATTTCGAAACCATGTGTGGACAAACAGGATACGCTATTATCACCGAGGACATGTCATTGCTTGAAATATTTCCAACACCAAATACGTTCAACATTTACAGAGAGCGTATCCTTCGTGGTAAAGTCGCCTCATTATTCTATCGTTTGCAAAAAGAGGAAGAAAAAGTGATTTTACCATCGATTGTTGAACAAAAAATGAATGGTATATTGAAGGTTACAGCAAAGGCAATCGATACAACTGTTGAAAACGGTTATATAAAAGGAAGTCTTCGTTATTATCGTCATCGGCAAAACAATATCGGCGTTGATACAATCATAACGAGCCAAATGCCACAGCAAATCGCATATGTTTGTGGTGTGTGGTAAACATGGATTACATCACTGTCAGTTGGATAGTAACAGCAATCATTGAATCCTTTTTATGGTTCTTCTTTTTTCTTTCTTTTCACAAAGATTTAAAAGATTTTTTTAAAAAACAATATTACAGTAAAGATGTGTGGCCTGTTATGCTTTTCACCATCCTTCTAACATTAGTTTTTTCTGTTCCTAACTTAGTTATTATACACGCTTTATCTGTCGAAGCGCACACGTTGCCTTATCAATGGGAAGCAAAACAAAACGAAATTGATGATATTGAAAAATATCTTATGAAATACGACAATATCACTATAACACAAGACCTTGGAACTATTGGGAGCATTGGTCAAGGCATGGAATCAAACGAATTAAAGCGACAATTAGCATCTGAACGAATAGAACTGTATGAAATAGAAAAAGATATGAAATGTTGGTTAGAAAATCCGTTTTCTCCTTACAAAGACATTATACGAGAAGGAATGATTGACGTAGGATATTTAAGTGATTGAATATGGATATGAAAAAATGTGATTTTTGCGAAAAGATAATGCAACGAAAACATAGCTATATATTATCAATACGGCATGAAAAAAATACTGAACTTGCAAATTCATATCATGAAACATATGACCTTTGTAAAGAATGCTATGATAAATACATCAGAGAATTGAAGAAGATAGGTGTGCTATGATAAAAGCAGAATGTACAGGTTGTCGAAAAGTTACAGATGATTTTATCATTACAAATTATCACCACTTCAAAAACGACCTTATCGTTCTATGTCATGAATGTTTCGATAAATGTATTCAAGAAGAAAAGGAAGAAAAGGAAAAACCGAAAAGAAGATGGTTCCAATGAAAAACCCAAATTGTTTCGAATGTAAATATAAAGAAAACATTCCTGGTGATGCACACATTAAATGCACACATCCATCCATCAAAAAATTAATGAGTGGAAAGAACGAATCTCTTATCGAATTGTTGGCTATCTTTGGAAGTGTTGGAAGAGCTCCTCCAATGCAACTATATCCTCCTGATATGAACATAAAAGCAAATGAAAGAGGTGTTAAAAGAGGATGGTTTAATTTTCCTTATAATTTTGACCCTGTTTGGTTAGAAAATTGTGATGGATTTGAGAAAAAATGAGATTAGATAATAGCGAAATCATTACATCTGTTTCTTTGACAAGGAACGAAGTAAATATAATCATGGAGTTATTACAACAAATACCAGTTAATATAAAATCATTATCATATGAATGTGCCAAATCAATTATGCATAAAATGAATGAAGGAGGACATATAAACAAAAACGTTGCAGACCCGTTTAGATTCTTTATGCAACACCGATGTAATAGTCCGTTTAAAGGTGGTTATTTAGAGCATTTATCAAGAGTGCATAAAGAAATCCCAGAAGTTTATAACAAATATTCAAAAAAATGTTCTGAGGAGCCAATATTTTGGAATACATGGCTTTTTTCTTATTGTTTTGGAATAAAGGAAAGTGATTAAAATGAAAATAGGTGAAGCGTTACAAGAAAAGAAAAGATTACAAGCAAGATTAGCAAAATGCCAAGAATTATCAAAACAGTGTTATGAATACACAACCGATAAACCTGATTTTGATTTCAATAAATTGCAAAAAGAAATTGACTCATTAACAAAATCAATCAAGCAATTAAAAATGTCATTACAAAAAACAAATCTAAAAATCGATGTAACATTTGCTAATGACACCATATCATTGCAGGAACTCATCATTGATATAGCCGACATCAGGTCAAAGTTAAATTATCTTAACACATTATATAACCCTAATGATAGATACCATTCACTTCGATATGAAGAAAAAGAATCCAAGCGACAAGTACCTCCTGAAGATATACAAGAAATGATAAAGAATCTCACTAAAACAAAAAACGATTTGGATTCGTTGTTACAACACACAAATTGGACTGAAGAATTGATTGAATGACGCTCATCCACCTTCGGGTGTTTGAGAGGATAGAATCGTGAGTGGAAGTAGGAATTGAGATGTATCGCTGGAATGCTTCAAAGCTTACAGCTTGGTACATTGTCAAGGCTTATTGCTTATAGGTCAAAGCTCAGATGTCTGAACCCCTCTGGTTCTATCCTTTACAAATAATATGAGAAATGATACGGATTTGAGAAAAATGAAAGAAACAAAATATTACCGACTAACCACCACAAATAAAGATGGTGAAATAGAAAGATTTGCAATAAAAACTGAGACTATAATTGAACGTTGTTATGAATAAGGAGAAACTATGTTAGCAATACATTTCGTTTTGCTTTTGTGGGCAAGTCTGGTTATCATACCTTTTATCCTTTTCTTAAAAAATCCTGAAAAGTTTTTTGTCCTATTACTTATAATGGTGTTTCTAGGTTGGTTTCCAGCTGCTGTTGTCACTATTGTTATTAGCGAACCTGTTGATTATACTGAGGAAAACACGTTTGACATCTGGTACACTGATGCACCATTTGGAACGTATTGGGTTAAGGAATCAGGCAGAGGTTCCTTCATACATTTTAGAATTACCTCAGACCTTCGGGAAACCTATACCGTCAAAATATTGCGTAATGACAATAAACTTGAAACATTCCATTATGATACTGATGAAATAGAGGTATATCTCCTTGACACCAATGATTCAATGTATCTTACATATAAGATTGATTATTTTGGTTTCAAATCCGATTATCTCGACTATGGTGAATTAAATATGAAAAAACCATATGATGTTAAAATTTATCTTCCAAATCCTGACTTATTTGGTGATTAAATGACTTGGGCTGAAACGATGTCACGTGGTGGAAGGAAAAAATGTCATCATTGTGGAAGATTACTTTCAGATAATGGAATTTATTGTTCATACTGCGGTAAGAAATTATAGGAGATATTATTAAATGAATGAAAAATTAGAATGTAGTTGTGAAATTAATATGGATGAAATCAAAAAGCTACCAATCATTGAATGTCCGAATTGTAAAAGCAAGGTTCACAAGACACATTATTGTACCTGTTGTGGTATTG
>Ga0180436_10000702_pt1 | contig 33937 bp, 28 predicted proteins | sample SS_ome_2_FD_132434 | JGI IMG/M metagenome (GOLD analysis project Ga0180436, IMG submission 132434) | Hypersaline lake sediment archaeal communities from the Salton Sea, California, USA - SS_3_S_2 metaG | ecosystem: Environmental > Aquatic > Non-marine Saline and Alkaline > Hypersaline >... | reverse complement strand
GTTTAAGCTGATCTTCGTAATTAAACAATGCATCGTATACGGGCATGATGGCCCCTCCGATATATCCAAAGGCGGTATCCACCCCTTCTTCCAACAGCGCCCTGACGAGTGCTTCGGCCCCGTTCATACGCTGTCCGGTGGTCTTAAGCTCCTGCCCCTTCTTCTTGGTTTTTGTATCCATGCTGATAGTTTTATGTATTTGTTTGTCTTATTTATATCTGTCTGATGGCTCCTTTGTCGGCTGAAGATACCATACTGGCATAGGCCTTCAGAGCTTTGGAAACCTCTCGTTTCCGTTTGGGTTTCCATCCGTCGGTCCTGCTGTCCGCTTCGTTCCTGCGATGTTTTAGTTCACTTTCGTCCAGCAGTACATCCATGCTGCGTGCAGGAATATCGATACGGATCAGATCACCGTCCTTGATCAGTCCAATGGCTCCTCCATCAGCTGCCTCCGGCGAAATATGCCCGATGGACAGGCCTGAAGTTCCCCCGGAAAAACGGCCGTCCGTTATAAGTGCGCACTTCTCTCCCAGATGTCTTGATTTAATATAGGAAGTGGGATAGAGCATTCCCTGCATGCCAGGACCACCGCGTGGCCCTTCGTGACGAATAACTACCACATCTCCAGCCTCAACCTTTTTCTCCAGAATGGCATCGCAGGCATCATCCTGAGAATCGAATACCTTGGCCGGGCCTTCAAACTTGAGCACATTCTCTGCCACTCCTGCGGTTTTTACGATGCAGCCCTTCTCGGCAATGTTTCCATACAATACAGCCAGTCCGCCGTCCAGACTGTAGGCATGCTCTACGCTGCGGATACAACCGGTCTCCCTGTCCAGGTCAAACTCCTGGTACCTGGTATCCTGGGATCCCATGGTGAGGTTGAACTTACCTCCTGGTGCAGCAGAAGATAGTTCTTCGTTCCGGTCGCAGGGGTTCTGATTGATCAGGTCGCAACACTCCATTGCTTCCCCCAGGGTACGGCCATCCACCCGGTTGACTTCGCGGTGTAGCAGACCTCCCCGGTCCAGTTCTGCCAAGATGCCCATTATGCCACCTGCCCGGTTCACATCCTCCACATGGTAGTTGGAGCTGGGTGCCACCTTGCACAAAACAGGCACCTTTCGGGAAAGGCGATCCATGTCCTTCATGGTGAAATCCACTTCAGCTTCATGGGCAATGGCCAGGAGATGCAATACGGTGTTGGTGGAACCGCCCATGGCAATATCCAGGGTCATGGCATTTTCAAAGGCTTCAAAGGTCCCGATATTCCGTGGCAAAACTTTGTCGTTGCCTTCTTCATAAAAGGACCGTGTATTTTCAATTAACTGGTGAGCGGCTTTTGTAAATAATCTGTTTCGCTCTACGTGGGTGGCCACAATGGTCCCGTTTCCGGGCAGTGCCAGGCCTATGGCTTCATTCAGGCAATTCATGGAATTGGCCGTAAACATGCCTGAGCAGGAACCGCAGGTAGGACAGGCCAGTTTTTCGATCCGGGCCAGTTTTTCATCGCTGACAGAGGGATCGGCAGCCATCACCATGGAATCAACCAGGTCGTAGGCATCATCTCCGTCTCTCCCGGCTTCCATGGGACCGCCCGAAACAAAAATCACCGGAATATTTAATCGCCTGGCTGCCATAAGCATTCCCGGGGTAATCTTATCGCAATTGGAAATGCAGAACAGGGCATCCACCTTGTGTGCATTGGCCATGTATTCGATGCTGTCGGCAATCAGGTCCCTGGACGGAAGAGAATATAACATCCCGTCATGGCCCATGGCTATTCCATCATCGACGGCTATGGTATTAAACTCCGCAGCAAAATATCCGGCTTCTTCAAATATTTGCTTGACTGTCTGTCCGATATGATGTAGGTGGGCATGACCGGGAACAAACTGAGTGAATGAGTTGGCAATACCAAATACAGGTTTCCCAAACTGTTTTTCTTTCATTCCATTGGCCCTCCAGAGGCTTCTGGCCCCTGCCATTTTGCGGCCCATGGTGCTGGTATGACTACGGTATCGAATTTTCATTCCTGCTTATTTGTTATCTCCATTAAAAAAGCCATCCTCTTTCCTGAGAATGGCTTTGTATATCTTATTAGAATTATACCATCCTCAGGCCGTCCCTGGACCAATCACAAGAACCACAACTAAAAGGAGGATATGTAGAATGCTGTCAAACATAGTTGTAAAACATGGTTCAAATATAGAGATTTATTCCATTCACAAACACAAATGGGCAGAAAAATTACGATTTATTCAACATCGGGCAGATCTTCTTCCAAATCGGAAGAGAGCTCTTCCATATCGGTGCCTATATCCAGTATATCTTTGGACTCCGTTCCATCCAGCGTTTCCACATCCCGCAACCTTCGTTTTATCTGGTTTGTACGTGTGGTTTGCAGCTTGTCGAGGGTACCTGTGGCCGTATCCAGCTGCTTCCGAACCCGTTTGAGGTGAACCGAGAAGTTGTCAAATTCTGCCTTCACCGCTCCCAGCACTTTCCAGACTTCGCTACTGCGTTTCTGCACGGCCAGTGTACGGAAGCCCATCTGCAAGCTGTTTAGAAGGGCCGACAGGGTAGTAGGTCCGGTAACCGTGATCCGGTAAGTCCTTTGCAGGGTTTCAAAGAGGCCGGGGTGCCTCAGGACTTCGGCATAGAGGCTTTCCACGGGAAGAAACATAATTCCAAAATCTGTGGTAAAAGGAGGATCCAGGTACTTTTCACTTATGTCCTTGGCAAATCCCTCCACCGCTTTAATCAGTACCTTCTGGGCCACCTCAATCTGCTCCGGGATTCCCTGTTCGTAGGCCTGGAGCAAGGTTTCGTAAGATTCAATGGGGAATTTTGAATCGACGGGCAACCAAACCACATCGTCGGTGCTTTTACCGGGCAATTTGATGGCGTATTCCACATGGGCCTGACTGCCTTTTTTGGTGGCCACATTAATGCTGTACTGGTCCGGGGTAAGAATTTGTTCCAGGATATTACCCAGCTGGTATTCACCCAACACACCGCGGGTCTTCACATTGGACAGTACTTTTTTCAGATCGCCCACTCCACTGGCAAGGGTTTGCATTTCGCCCAGACCCTTATGCACCTGTTCCAGTCTTTCACTGACCTGCTTGAAAGACTCTCCAAGTCGCTTTTCCAGGGTTGACTGCAACTTCTCATCTACGGTCTTGCGCATTTCTCCAAGCTGCTTGGTATTGTCCTCCCTGATATTCCGGAGCTGCTTTTCAATGGTATCCTGGATGCCTTTGAGATTCTGGGCAAATTTCACCTCGAAGGTTTGCAGGGACTTGCTCATCTCCTGCCTGTTGGCCAGAGCTGTCTCCTGGGTTTCGCGCCGGTTCCGTTCGAATTCATCCTTCTGAGTCTTCTCGCTTTTCTCCAGGGAAGATTCGAAACGTAGCATGGATGATTCCACCTCTTTCATTTGTGGACTAATATCTGCCGGATTCCTCTTTCTTACCATCACGATCAGGTTGATAAGGGCCAGAAGTATTAGTACACCCAGAAGAATTTCCGTCATAGGGATAGAATTATTTCTTTAAAGATAGCACAATCGGAAAAAAGATAACTTTGTTCTATGTCGGAAGAAAAGAAAAGGTTTGTATTCAGCCTGGTTTTTCCGGGATTTTTCCTGCTCCTGCTATGGGCAGTGAAATTCTTCGAAACCGGCATGGAAATTTCCCTGGTTGAGGGTGGAGTCTATCCAAGAACTTTTTCCGGTTTGCGGGGAATCCTTTTCTCTCCAATGATTCACGGGGACTGGAAACACCTGATCAATAACTCCATGCCTGTGTTTTTACTGAGTATTGCTCTCTTTTATTTTTACCGGGACATCAGCTACAAAATCTGGCTCCTCATCTATTTCATTGGTGGAGTCCTGCTCTGGAGCCTGGGCAGGCAGGCCTATCACATCGGTGCCTCCGGATTAATATACGGACTGGCAGCCTTTCTATTTCTTAGCGGACTTATCAGAAAGGTCAGGAGCCTCACCGCCATATCACTGCTGGTGGTATTCTGGTACGGAAGCATGGTCTGGGGACTGCTGCCTTTCGACTTCGAGGTATCTTTTGAAGCCCACATAAGCGGTGCTGTATCCGGTGTGATTCTCGCAGTAATCTACCGGGACCAGGGACCGGAACCCGACAGGTCCGAATTGGATGAGGAAGAAGATCGGGATGAGGTAGATCAGCCTGGGGAAGAAGATCAGGATGCGGAAGAAGATCGGGTTCAGGTGATGTAGTAATACTATGGGGAGTATTGATCCTTGAGAAGAGCATAGAGGTGCTCATTCATCAGCTTTCCTTCTTTCATAACCGCCTTTTTGTGAATGGCTTCCAGCGCAAAACCGTTTTTCTCAAGGACATGCATGGAGGCTGGATTGTTTTCAAATATGCAGGCAAAGAGTCTAAGCCAAGGGCCCTCTTCAAAGGCGTACTTCACCATAGCTCCCACTGCACGGGTCATGATCCCCTTGCCCCAGTGCCTTTCGGACAGCCAGTATCCGATCTCGCAATTGTATTTGTATACGTCTTTCATACCATGCAATCCAATCCCTCCGACAGCCTCCCCCTGAATCTCAATGGCAAGGATCAAATCCTCCTTATTTTTCCCAACCATTGTCAACCAATTCCGGGCATCAGCCAGGGTATAGGGATAGGGAAACCCATCCCGAAGGTTGGCTGCAATACGGGGATTGTTAGCGTGCTTTACTAGGGACTCTGAATCCAGAGCTTCCCAGGGTCTGAGGCTGAAACCATCGCCATCTATGCGGAGTGCTTGCATTCATTGAAAATACAAAACAGAAGCCATATATAAGGCAATTATGCTATTTTTACGCGGTTTATCTGAATGCGATGTTGCTGAAACTCTACGAGAAGAATCCGGATCAGAAGGTGGTCCAAAAGGTAGTTGACCTGCTCCGCAATGGGGGTGTGATCATCTATCCCACCGATACCGTGTACGGAATTGGCTGCGATATCACCAAGGCCAGGGCCGTGGAACGAGTGGCCTGGATCAAGGGGGTCAAGCCCGAAAAGGCCAGATTTTCATTCATCTGTTCAGACCTCAGCCACCTTTCCGATTTTGCCCGCCACGTGGACAACAACACCTTTAAGTTGATGAAATCCTCCCTGCCTGGTCCTTATACCTTCATACTTAATGCAAGCCACCAGGTGCCCAAGTCCATCAAACAGAAGCGAAAGACGGTGGGGATCAGGATCCCGGACAACAACATCATCCTGGAAATTGTGCGTCAACTGGGAAATCCCATTCTGACAACCTCTTTGAAAGAAGACGACGATATCCTGGAATATCCCACCGATCCCGAACTGATTTTTGAAGAATATCGCGACCTGGTGGATATTGTCATTGACGGTGGCTATGGCGGAATGATCCCTTCTACCATTCTCGACTGCAGCGGAGACGAACCTGAACTCATCCGTGAAGGACTCGGCCCGGTGAATGATTAAAGGTCGAAGTCACCGATTAGGGGACGAAATCCGACTTATTTGGGCTTATCATTTTTTTTCCAGAGAACTACTGGAAATAAAATGAGAAAACCCTTAAATTTAAGTAGGTCAAATCCCAACAGCATGAAAGACATCATTTTAAAATTTCTGGATGACAAGCGAATTGCCATCGTAGGGGCATCCAACAACAAAGACAACTTCGGGCGCAGCCTGATGGTAGAGCTGGCAAAGAAGGATTACGAGGTATATCCGGTAAATCCCAAATGCAAAGAAGTAGAAGGGGTGACTTGCGTTTCATCGGTAAAAAAACTCCCGCCGGAGGTTCAAAACGTAATACTGGCGGTACCTCCCACACTCACTGATGAGGTTGTCGCTCAATGCATTGGAACATCGGTCAGGCGTGTTTGGATGATTCGTGGAGTTGGCAAAGGCGCATATACCGAAAGTGCTCATCAACTTTGCAAAGAAAATGAAATCGAGGTAGTCTATGGTTTTTGCCCCTTAATGTTTCTGGGAGAAGGGATACACAAATTCCATTTCTGGATGAGAAAAACTTTCGGGAAAATGCCGGCTGAGTACCAGCTTGAGGTAAAATAATACTACCTACTTCCTCCAGAACAGGGGCGAAAAAAGCACCAGTACCGTAAATAGTTCCAGCCTGCCCACAAGCATAAGGAAGCTCAGGAACCATTTTCCTGCCACATGTATCTCAGAAAAATTCAGGGCCGGCCCCACACTGCCAATGCCGGGGCCAATATTTCCCAGGGTGGCTGCTACCGCCCCCACCGAAGTATCAAAATCGTTGCCCAGAACCGACATAATGGCCATGGAAATTACAGCAATGATGCCATAAAAGGTGAGAAAGGCAAGCACATTGGTTACTACCGATTCTTCCACCGCCAACTTATTGAGCCTTACCGGGATCACCGCATTGGGATGGATCATTCTCTTTAATTCCTGGGTGGAATTTTTCAGCATGATCACGATTCGCATGATCTTGGGCCCTCCCCCGGTCGACCCTGCCGATCCTCCGAAGAACATCAGGATAAAAATGAGCACGATCAGCCAGGGTGTCCAGCTAAGATAATCTGCCGTGGCATATCCTGTGGTCGTAAGGATGGAGACCACCTGAAAGAGGGCATGCCTGAAGGCTGTCTCAAGGCCTCCGCCTGAGCTGAAAAATAAGCCTGCGGCCACCACCAGGGTAAAACCACCAATAAATCCAATGTACCACCTGAATTCCTCATTAATCCATATTTTTCTGAATTTTCCATGCATGGCGAAATAACTCAGGGTAAAATTGGTTCCTGCCAAAAACATAAAGATGGTGATCACGTAATGAATGTAGGGGGAATTCCAGTGCGCGATGCTTGCCTGTTTGGTGGAATATCCGCCTGTGGCCATGGTAGTCAGTGAATGACAAAAGGCATCAAATAGTTCCATTTCCCCTGCCCACAGAAGCAAAGTTTCGGCCACAGTAAAAACCAGGTAGATGAGCCACAGTCGCTTGGCAGTATCCTTCACATGAGGATGAAGCTTGTCGGGGGTGGGACTGGGCACTTCTGCGGAAAACAACTGCATTCCGCCGATGCCCAGGAAAGGCAGGAGCAATAGGGTCAGCAGGATGATTCCCATTCCTCCAAGCCACTGAATCAGGCTTCTCCAAAAGAGGACTGCATGAGAAAGTTCCTCAATATTGTTCAGGATGGAAGCTCCGGTGGTGGTGAACCCGGAAATGGTCTCGAAAAAAGCATCGGTAAATCCAGGTATGGATCCTGTAAGCAGGAAGGGCAAGGTTCCAAACATGGAAAACATTATCCAGGCCCCGGTAACAATTACGTAGCCATCTCTGCGGTTTATGATTATGGGGGCCTTTCTGAATGGAAGGTAAGCTATCATACCCACTGAGGCTGTTATGGTACCGGAAAGCAGGAAATGCCATGCATCCTTTTCCCCGAACAGCAAGGACATGGGAATGGCCATCCACATGAAAAATCCTTCAGTGATCAAGATCAGGCCGAGGATGCGGACAATGGTCTTTGGATTTAGCATGAATCAGATCAATTGAAAAACTTACCTACGGTATGTATGACTCCCGGGAGGGCAAATACCACCACATGATCATAGGGCTTGATGATGGTATCCCCATGAGCAATAAAAGCTTTTTTACCGCGGGTTACTCCACCAATGATGGCCTCTCTGGGAAAATCTATATCTGCCAGGCTTCCCCTGGTGGCCGGGGCATCGGGTTTAACCACAAACTCCATCACTTCTGCATCCGTACCTGTCAGGCATTTGATGCTGCTGACTTCTTCCGACATGGTAAATCTGAAAATCCGGCTGGCAGTGATCAGCTTCTTATTGATGATGGTGTCTACACCAATGTTCTCGGCCAGGTGGATATAATCCATGTTTTCCACCTCGGCTATGGTTCTTTTAACCCCCAGATGCTTTGCCAGCAAACTGGATAAAATATTGGTCTCAGCGTTGCCAGTCACTGCAATGAATGCATCCATTTTTTCCAGTCCCTCCTGACGAAGCAATTCCATGTCGGTACCATCTCCATGAATCACCAGGGTATTGCTCAGAATATTTGACAGGGCATAGCTTCTCTGCCTGTCTTGTTCAATGAGTTTTACATAGTGCTGTTTACCCAATGATGCTGCAGTTTTCCTTCCTATCCTGCTACCGCCCAGGATCATAATGTTACGTACCTCAAACTGCTGCTTTCCAGAATATTTATAAAGGTGCTTTAATCCGGCCTTATTACTGATCACATATACCAGATCTCCGGTTTCGAAGCGGTCATCTCCCGAAGGCACTATGGTTTGTCCGTGCCTGGTTATGGCCACAGCCCTGTATTCCATCTTTGTATCCTCCGGGGAAAGTTCCCTCAAGGTTTTTTGAATGATGGGTGCATCCTCTTCGAGTCTCATCACATACATATGCAACTTGCCTCCCGAAAACTCAACCATCTCTGTACTTCCGGTCTCAGACAGCAGTCCCACAATCTCACGGGCAGCAATTTTTTCGGGATATATCATGTAATCGACTCCCAGATTTTCAAATATCTCCTTGTTGGATGGAATGAGCCACTCCTGGTTATCAATCCTGGCAATGGTTTTCTTGGCACCCAGTTTTTTGCTGAGGATGGCCGAGTTTACATTGACATCTTCGGAAAAGGTGACACTTATAAAAAGGTCAGCTTTGGAGATTTTGGCTTCCTTGAGATTGGCAATGGAATTTGCATTCCCTTCAATGGTCATCACATCCAAGGCACTCCCCACCGCTTTTAATCGATCGGGATCGTTATCAATGATCACCAGATCGTGTTCTTCGTTGCTGAGCATTTTGGCCAGGTGTTTTCCCACCTCACCTGCTCCGGCAATTACAATGTGCATGATAGTTTAAAAATCAAGAGGCAAAATAAGGGATAATTGTCCAATTGTGCGAACGCTGGCCCCTTTTTTTACCATCTTTTGACATAAGCTCCCTGCCAATGGGTATCGTAAATCCGGCCACTGATCGTATCCATCCTTGCTCTGAACCAGCTCCGGTTGGAACCATCGAGGACCAACTCAGCTGAAATAGGCTCTTCCAGGCTTCCTGGATAAATATTCACCGGCTCTCCTGACAGAAGCAAAAAGTGCGGATCGAGAACGGTCCTCCTGCTGTAATCCAGGAGCAAAGGGAAGGCCTGTGTATCTAAAAAGGGCCCGCGGAGCACCCAGAAGGACAGTTTATCATTCCCCACGGCCCAGATACCTCTGGCCAGTTCCCGGCAGGCCGAGATGGATCCGAAAGTCCCTGATAGGTGAACTGAGTCGGTGCAATGAAGCTGGAAAAGCCTTCGATTCCATACCTCGGACCTGTACCTGGACATATATGCCTGGTTCATGCTGTCAGGTTCCCAGGCATATACATCCACCTTTTGTCCTTCTCTCAGGACCACCTGGCTTCCTCCCCGAAAATGACAGAGGACCAATTCGGAAGTCTGCTTGCGATTTACCAGCGAATAGGCATTAAATAATACCAAAAGAGCTAGTACAAAAATCATCAGATAGGCAGGGAACCTGGATCGGCTTAACTGAAAACACATCCCCAGGACAAGGAAAAGCATCCAGAGACACAATGCCGGAAGTGAAAGATATAAGTCCTCCAGCAGGGCTCCCGGGATTGAAGATATGGTGTCCATGGTAATATTCATCAACCATGCCAATCTGCCCAGGACCTCAAAAAAGACATAGTCCAGAAGGCCGGACGTGATAAAGGGGACCGAAAAGGTAAAAAGAGCTATGAGCAGACTAAGCACGGGTATGGCAAGAATGCTGCTGAGTATGGAATAGACCGGCAGGTAATGAAAATGATAAATCACCAAGGGTGCGGCAAGTAACTGCGCTGCAAAACTTACGGAAGCAGCGTTCCAAATCCACCGTAGAATGGGATTTCGAATCCGAAAGAAGCTCTGGAAGAAGGGGTAGAAGACCACAATACCCAGAATTGCTGAGTAGGATAGTTGAAACCCAAGTTCCATTAACCTGGATGGCTGGATGACCACTAGCAGCAATGCCGATGCCAGAATGACATTCAGACTCTGGGTACGCTGCCCACTGATCCTTCCCGCCGATACAAAGGAGAACATGGTCACAGACCTGCAAACAGAGGAAGAGAAGCCTGTCACCGAAGCATAAAACCAAAGCAAGGCAAGCACCAGCAGGGTCCTAAGTAGTTCTGTTCTTGTGGTTCTGACCATCCATCGCGTTGCTCCCTGCAAAACCCACCAGATCAATCCCACGTGCAGACCGGAAACAGCCAGTAAATGCATCCCTCCGGCTGCTCCATAGCTGACTTGCATATCCTCGGTCAGGGAACTTCGATCGCCCAGGCATACTGCCTTTAACAAGGCCAGCTCTTCCTCTCCGGCCTGCCAGCTGTCGAAATAAGCATTCCGCATATGGTAAGCAATGCCCGGACGGAAAGCTATTCCCTGGGTTCTGACCGAATGCCGTGGAAGCAGCAAGGGGGTGGCATAGAAACGGTACCAGCAGTTCTTTTTTTGCATGATGGCTTCAAAATCCGGACTTCCCGGATTTCCACTGTTCCTGATGGGCCTCAAAAAGCCCAGCCATTGCCAGGATTCTCCGGGCCGTGGTATCAGGGAATCGGCTCCCGGGGAGAAATAAACCTGAAGCTGTGTTTGACAGGGGTACACAGTGTCGTTTACATACAGGAGTTCCAGCCTAAGTTCACACCTGAGCAGGGAGTGTGTGCTGTCGGGTGCTTCTTTCACAATTCCCCTGATATATACCTGGCGATCCAGCGGTAAATTGGGATCAGAGGGGCGACTATGCGCTCCGTGACCTGCTCCCAGGGCCACGCATAAAACAAAAGTCCAGAGTCCGAAGAGCCGGGATTGGATTAAGCTTCTTCGCTTACAGCGAAAAAAAGCCAATACTAAACAAAACCATCCCAAAAGGATGATCATCAACAGGATCCCCGGAAAAGCCGGGATCTTGCTTAAATATCCCAAAAGGATCCCTGCAACGAAGGGAATCAGGACCCTGGCCACAGGAATTCTTTGAAGATCGCGCATCACAAGCTGGGTGGCCATTCATGTTTTCATGCCGTCATCGAAAAAATATCTGCCATTCTTCCATTTTTATTTGAACCTTTCCTATAACTTGATAGTTTTATATACCAGAAACTTTATACATAATTCAAAGCAAATGGCTACACTTACAACACAACACATGGGAGTCACCCTCAAGAATCCCCTGATCCTGGGTGCATGCAATCTTTCCAATAACCTCGACAAACTTATAGAAGCTGAAAAGGCAGGGGTGTCAGCGATGGTATACCGTTCACTTTTTGAAGAACAAATTCAGTTGGAAGACAATGAATTATCCAACCAGCTGGAAGCATACGACGAGCGCAATGCCGAAATGATCAATCTGTTTCCAAAAATTGAACACGGAGGCCCCAAAGAACACATTCATAATCTGAAACAGGTCACCGAAGCCCTTTCCATTCCTGTATTCGCCAGCCTGAATGCCGTTTACAAGGAGTCCTGGGTAGAATATGCAAAGCTTCTGGAAGAAGCAGGTGTTGCCGGCCTTGAGCTTAACTTTTTTTCCGTTCCCCGCGATTTTGACAAGAGTGGTCACGATGTGATCCTACAACAGATTGAGTTTCTGAAGGCTGTAAAAGCAGCTGTGAAAGTTCCGGTGAGCGTAAAACTAAGCCCCTTTTATACCAATGTCTTAAAAACCATCAAGGATCTGGACGGAGCCGGAGCAGATGCTTTCATCCTGTTTAACAGGCTGTTTGAACCTGATATTGACGTGGAAGCCGAAAAACACGTATCTCCCTGGAACCTGAGTACACACAGCGACCATCGTCTGGCCATCCGTTACATTGGCCTCACCCATGGAAACATTAATGCAAGTGTGGCAGCCAACAACGGAATCTACGAAGGTATTGACATGGTGAAGATGATTCTGGCAGGCGCCAGTGCTGTACAGGCCGTTAGCACATTTTATCACAATGGCGTGGGTCATGCAGCAGAAATGTTAAGAGAACTGGAAGAGTGGATGGATCGCAAAGGTTATGATTCCATTGAAGCATTCCAGGGTAAACTGAGCAGCAATGCCATCAATGATCCCTTTGTATATAAGCGTGCTCAGTACATCGATATGCTTCTGAAATCCGAAGAGCATTTTACGCCTTACGTATAGGGATTCCAGATTCTATAAAATACAAAAGGCCGTCTCAATCTAACCTTCGAGACGGCCTTTTTATTTCTTCTGAAATCCTTCTTCTTCTTATTTCTTAGGATAGATGATCCGGTAATCGCTGTCCACCCTCCCCTTGCTTATTGCCTTCAAACGTGCACTTAAGAGCTTACGGCGTATGGGGGTGACTTTGTCAGTAAATAGTTTACCATCCAGGTGATCGTACTCGTGCTGAATGACCCTGGCCTGGATTCCTTCATATACTTCCTCCTGCAAATCCCAGTTCTCATCGTAATACTCTATGCGAACGTGGCTGGGGCGCATTACCTCTTCACGGATGTTGGGAAGACTCAGACATCCTTCTTCAAAAGACCAGGGATCGCCCCATTCTTCCAGGATATAAGGATTAATAAATACCTTTCTCCAATCCCTTAATTCCGGCTCATCCCTGTTTTCAGCCATGGGTGTGGTATCTACCACAAAAATCCGTAATGATTTTCCTATCTGCGGAGCCGCCAGACCCACTCCATCACTGGCATGCATGGTCTCAAACATGTCTTCGATCAAGGTATCCAGGTCCTTAAAATCTTCTGGAATCTCTGGCGCAATCCTCCTGAGCACCGGCATCCCATATACATATACTGGTAAAACCATTTCTTTATCTCAACTTTCTGTTTGTACTAACGCCTGTTACCCGAGATTGTTTTTCCCTCCAGGTAGCTTTGAAGAATAAGCGCTGCGCTAACTTTGTCCAGGTTCCCTTTATTTTTTCTCTCGGATTTTTTCATTCCCCCGCTTAGCAGGGCATCTTTGGCCATTTTGGAAGTGAAGCGCTCATCGGCCCATTCCACCGGAATTTCCGGAAAACGCTTTTTAAAAGCCTGGACAAAAAAGCGTATTTGTTTTAGTGATTTTGAGTCACTGTTATCCATTTGCCTGGGATGGCCCACCACCAGCTTTTCGACCTCTTCCCTTTCAAAATACTTTTGCAGAAAGATCATCAGCTCATGCGAGGCAACGGTCTCCAGAGGGGAGGCAATCATTTGTCCCGGATCGGTCACCGCCACTCCGGTACGTTTTGTTCCATAATCGATGGCTACTATTCTTCCCAAATCCTTGATTTGCGGGCAAAGGTATAAAAAAAACCGCCCGCATCGAGCGGACGGTTTTTCCTGATCTTATTCAATAGCTACCCTTAGGAAGTTGGAGCAAAATCCAGACTGGCCATGCGGACATAGCTGTCGTACCTCCACTTGGCATTGGTCTGCGCAGCTTTGAAGAGATGAGCAGCCTCAGCAGGGAAGGCTTTCTGCAGAGAGGTATAACGTACCTCCGATTGCAGGAACTCCTGGAAATGATCCCACTGCGGTTCCTTGGAATCCAGCAGGAAGGGATTTTTACCCTCATCCTCCAACAGTGGATTGTAGCGATACAGGTGCCAGTATCCACTTTCAACAGCCTGCTTGGCCTGCAATTGCGATTTACCCATACCTGAGCGCAAACCATGGGCGATACAGGGTGAATAGGCAATGATGATGGAGGGTCCGGGATAAGCTTCTGCTTCCCTGACGGCCTTCAGAAACTGACTCTGGCTGGCTCCCATGCTCACCTGGGCTACGTATACATAACCATAAGTCATGGCCATCATACCCAGGTCCTTTTTACGGATTTTCTTTCCGGAAGCAGCAAACTTGGCCACAGCACCCACCGGAGTGGCTTTGGAAGCCTGACCGCCTGTATTGGAATATACTTCGGTGTCCATCACCAGGATGTTCACGTCTTCTCCTGAAGCAATTACATGGTCCAGACCCCCGTATCCGATGTCATAAGCCCAACCATCACCTCCGAAAATCCAAACCGACTTTTTCACCAGGTATTGCTTGAGACAGAGGATCTCCTCGGCCAGGTCATGAGTTTCTTTTCCAAGTACTTCTACCAGATTGGCCGAAGCTGTTTTGGAAGCTTCCAGGTCCTCCATGGTCGCAATCCACTGCTCAAAGGCCTCTTTGGTAGCAGGCTTCACTTCGTCCATGGCTGCGTTCATCTTGTTCATGATCCGCTCACGGTTCTTATTCACACCTGTAGCCAGACCGAAACCATACTCGGCATTGTCCTCAAAGAGGGAATTGGCCCACGCGGGACCCTGTCCGTCGGCATTGGCACAATAGGGTGTGGAAGGAGCCGAACCACCATAAATGGAAGAACAACCTGTAGCATTGGCCACAATCATCTGGTCACCGTAAAGCTGAGTGATCAACTTAATATAGGGAGTTTCACCGCAGCCTGCACAGGCACCTGAGAATTCAAACAGGGGTTGAGCAAACTGACTGTTCTTCACGGTTTTTTTCTTATCCACCAGGCTATCCTTATAGGAAATCTCCTTGATCAGGTGATCCCACATGGGAATTTCAGCTTCCTGAGTAGCCAGGGGCTTCATCTCAAGGGCTTTGGTTTTGGACGGACATACATCGGCACAGTTTCCGCAACCGGTGCAGTCCAGCACACTCACCTGGATCTTAAACTGAAGACCGTCAAAAACTTTACCTGTGGCTTTCAGAGTTTCGCATCCCTCGGGCAGGGCAGCGGCTTCTTTCTCATCAATGAGGAAGGGACGAATGGCAGCGTGGGGACATACATAGGCACACTGGTTACACTGAATACAGTTTTCACCAATCCACTCGGGTACGTTTACCGCAATTCCGCGTTTCTCCCACTGGGAGGTCCCGGAGGGGAAGGTTCCGTCTTCACGTCCTGCAAAAGCACTCACCGGCAGGTCGTCGCCTTTCAGGTTGTTGATGGGTTCAACCACGTTTTTCACGAAGTCGGGTACACCCACACGGGTGTCCTTGTCAGCTTCATCTTTAAGCTTGGCCCATTCGGCTTTCACCTCTACCTTGCTTACATCAGCGCCTTTCTCAATGGCCGCAAAGTTCATGTTAACGACTTCTTCGCCCTTACTTCCGAAGCTCTTGATGGTGAACTTGCGCATCTCTTCCACTGCCTGGTCACTGGGAATGATATCAGCAATCTTAAAGAATGCACTTTGCATAATGGTATTGGTACGGTTGCCCAATCCAATATCAGCTGCCAGTTTGGTGGCATTGATGATATAAAATTTAATATTATGCTCTGCCATGTAACGCTTATAATGGTTGGGCAGGTGCTTAACGGTCTCCTCCTCATCCCAAATGGAGTTCAAGAGGAAGGTTCCTCCGTCTTTTAATCCCTTGAGCATGTCGTACTTCTCCAGATAGGCAGGTACAGAACAGGCTACAAAATCCGGTGTTACCACCAGGTAAGGGGAACGGATGGGGCTGTCACCAAAACGCAGGTGCGAGGTGGTGATCCCGCCCGATTTCTTGGAATCATAGGCAAAATAGGCCTGGCAGTATTTATCGGTCGATTCACCGATGATCATAATGGAGTTCTTGTTGGCACCCACGGTACCATCGGAACCCAGTCCGTAGAATTTACCTTCGAAAGTACCTTCAGCTCCCAGACTTATCTCAGGAAGCAGTGGAAGTGAGCTAAAGCTAACATCATCCACGATACCCACAGTAAAGCGGTTCTTGGGTTCAGCCATCTTCAGATTCTTAAATACGGAAATCATCATGGCAGGAGTAGTATCCTTGGAGGAAAGTCCGTAACGACCGCCCACGATTACCGGAGCATTTTCCTTTCCGTAGAACAGATCCTTCACATCCAGGTAAAGTGGTTCACCATTGGCTCCCGGCTCCTTGGTACGATCCAGAACGGCAATGCGTTTCACCGACTTGGGAAGTACATCCATGAAATATTTGGCTGAGAAAGGTCTGTACAGGTGTACGGACAGAAGACCTACCTTTTCGCCCTTGGCATTCAGGTGATCAACGACCTCTTTCAGGGTTTCAGTGATGGAACCCATCGCTATTACAATGTTCTCGGCATCATCTGCCCCATAGTAGGTAAAGGGCTTGTATTCACGACCCGTAAGTTTACTGATCTCCTTCATGTAACCAGCCACCTCGTCGGGGATCACGTCGTAGTATTTATTGGCAGCCTCCCTGGCCTGGAAATAAATATCCGGATTCTGAGCCAGCCCCCTAGTTACAGGATGCTCGGGATTCAGACCATTGTCTCTGAAAGCCTTCAGAGCATCCATATCCAGCAATTTGGCAAGGGCATCCTGGTCAGGTGCTTCCACTTTCTGTATCTCATGGGAAGTACGGAATCCATCAAAGAAATGCAGGAAGGGGATCCTGGTTTTGACCGAAGTCAGGTGAGCAATGGGTGCCAGGTCCATCACCTCCTGTACGGATCCGGTAGCAAGCATGGCAAATCCGGTTTGACGGGTTGACATTACGTCACTGTGATCGCCAAAAATTGAGAGTGCCTGGGCCGCAAGGCTCCTGGCCGATACATGAAAAACACCGGGAAGCAATTCTCCGGAGATTTTATACATGTTTGGAATCATAAGCAGCAGGCCCTGCGAAGCAGTAAAGGTACTGGTGAGGGTCCCGCTCTGAAGGGAACCGTGTACCGCACCGGCAGCACCGGCTTCTGACTGCATTTCAGCCACTTTAACGGTTTCCCCGAAAATATTTTTTCTGCCATTGGCCGACCACTCATCCACATACTCTGCCATGTTGGAGGATGGAGTGATGGGATAGATGGCAGCCACTTCACTAAACATGTAGGCAATATGCGCTGCGGCATAATTACCGTCACAAGTCATGAAATTCTTCTTATTTGCCATGTTATTTTTACTTAAGTATTTATATTACAGTATGTTAACTATTTGCATTGAAGTCACCCAAAAATAGTAAAATAGGAGCAATTGTTATCACGCTAACAGAATTTAAAATCATTTCAAATAAACCAAAAAAGTGACGGTGTTGGCCGTCACTTTCAGAGATCTTGTTATCAGCTTTAGTCGCTGTTCATCGAGATAAGAAATTCCTCGTTGGTTCCGGTTTTGCTGATCCGGTCTCGCAAGAACTGCATGGCTTCGACCGAATTCATATCGGAGAGGTAATTTCGGAGTATCCAAATCTTGTCAAGCATGGGCTTGTCAAGCAGCAAATCTTCGCGACGTGTACTGGAAGGATTTACATCGACCGATGGGTATACACGCTTGTTGGAAAGCTTACGGTCGAGCTGCAGCTCCATGTTACCGGTTCCTTTAAACTCTTCAAAAATCACTTCGTCCATCTTGGAGCCTGTTTCGGTCAATGCCGTGGCCAGAATGGTAAGTGATCCTCCGCCTTCAATATTCCTGGCGGCACCAAAGAAACGCTTGGGTTTGTGCAATGCATTGGCATCTACTCCACCGGAAAGCACCTTTCCGGAAGCAGGTGAAATGGTATTGTAAGCCCTGGCAAGGCGGGTAATGGAGTCAAGCAGAATGACCACATCGTGTCCACATTCCACCATGCGCTTGGCTTTCTCCAGTACAATGTTGGCAATTCGAACATGTCTGTCTGCCGGTTCATCAAAGGTGGATGAAATAACTTCGGCATTTACGTTCCTGGCCATGTCGGTCACCTCCTCGGGACGTTCGTCGATCAACAGAACAATCATATACACCTCAGGGTGGTTGGCTGCAATGGCATTGGCCACATCCTTCAGCAAGACCGTCTTACCTGTCTTGGGCTGTGCCACGATTAGTCCACGCTGTCCTTTACCAATGGGAGCAAACATATCCACTACCCTGACACTCAGATTGTGCTGTCCGTTTCCTACCAGAGTGAACTTCTCATCTGGGAAAAGAGGCGTCAGATAATCAAAAGGAACTCTGTCACGAATGAAATCGGGAGTACGGCCATTGATCTCCTCAACTTTAATCAGGGGGAAGTATTTCTCACCCTCTTTGGGAGGACGAATGGTACCTGTAACGTTGTCACCGGTTTTCAGACCGAAAAGTTTGATCTGGCTCTGGGATACATATACATCATCGGGTGAATTCAGGTAATTGTAATCCGAGGAACGCATAAATCCATATCCGTCGGGCATGATCTCCAGAACACCTGAATTGGTGATGAGTCCTTCAAAATCGTATTTATCCACCTCACGGCGCTCCTGGACTTTTTTCTGGACATTCCGGTCGCGATTGTCACGCTGATCGCGATTGTCGCGCTGATCGCGGTTATCGCGCTGGTCGCGATTGTCGCGCTGTTCACGATTATCGCGCTGATCGCGGTTATCTCTTTGATCACGGGTATCGCGGCTGTCGCGCTGATCGCGGCTGTCGCGCTGATCGCGCTGATCGCCATCGCCCCGCTCATTTCTATTGCGAAAATCACCCCTGCGACCACCTTCTTTTCTAAAAGGCCTCTCCTCTGAAGACTTTGCGGGCTGTTCTCTTTTGTCTTTGGATTTATCAGTACCGCCGGATCTTTGCTCGGCGGGTGCTTTATCAGCAATCTCGGCTTTGCTTTCCGTTTTAACATCAGTTTTGGCTTCTGCCTTCACCTCAGCTTCTTTCTTCTTCTCTTTTTTAGGTCTGCCGGGTTTCTTTTTGGGAGTTTCGGAGCCTTTATCTGCGCTTTTGGGGGCATTCTCTTTTTTGGCCGACTTGCTTTCTGAAACAACGATGGCCTGTGTGTCGAGTATCTTATAGATCAGATCCTGTTTCTTAAAAGACTCAACACGCTTAATTTTCAACTCTTTGGCTATATCTCGCAATTCGGCAAGTAGCCTTTTGTTCAACTCAAGAATATCGTACATGTATGTATGGTAATTAAATAATGATCCTTAACGGATTTCTTTAAATCAAGATAGTTTGGAATACAATCAGAATGGAACTAGTGTTCGATAGAATGGAATTCTCATGCAATATTAGTGGAAATATCATGAACTACCAAAAATAATATATATATTCAGGTCCGCTATCTAGCCCTGACTGTCTGCCAATGAGACAACTGAAAATCATCAAACAGGTCACTAACAGAGAGACTCCTTCTCTGGATAAGTACCTTCATGAGATTGGTAAAGTTGACCTAATTTCGGCCGAAGAGGAAGTGGAATTGGCGAGGAGAATCCGCAAAGGGGATGCACCCGCCATGGAGAAGTTGATCAAAGCCAATCTTCGATTTGTTGTATCCGTTTCCAAGCAATACCAGAACCAGGGACTAAGCCTTCCCGACCTGATCAATGAAGGAAACCTGGGATTGATCAAAGCAGCTCAGCGTTTCGATGAAACCCGCGGTTTTAAGTTTATCAGTTACGCCGTTTGGTGGATCAGGCAATCCATCCTTCAGGCACTTGCCGAGCAAGCCCGGATCGTTCGGCTCCCGCTCAATAAAATTGGGTCCATCAACAAGATCAATAAGACCTTTGCCGAGCTGGAACAAAAATTTGAACGTGAGCCAACCATATTGGAAATTGCCCAAACCCTGGAACTGGCACCCGAGGATGTGAAGGACGCCATTCGTAGTTCGGGCAGGCATGTCTCCATGGATGCTCCCCTTCAGGATGGAGAAGACGGGAATATGTATGATGTGCTCCTCAATGGTGAAACTCCTTCTCCCGACAGAGGCTTGCTGAACGATTCTCTGAGGAAAGAGATCGAACGTGCCTTAAGCACGCTTACTTACAGGGAAGCAAGCATCATCAGGCTATACTTTGGGCTCAACGGAAAACACCCCCATACACTGGAAGAGATCGGTGAAGAATTTAACCTGACCCGGGAAAGGGTCAGGCAGATCAAAGAAAAGGCCATTAAAAGGCTCAAACACACCACCCGAAGTAAGATCCTGAAAAGTTACCTGGGTTGATCAACTTTGCAGATTAGTCGCGGTGCACTATGCTCCCGGCACTGGAACTGTTGGAGTGTACAACCTGGGCATTTCCCCTGTAATAGATATTACCTGCACTGGATGCGGTCATGGAGATTTCGTCGGTGGCATGAACTCTTGCATCGCCTGCACTGGAGACGCTTACATCCACCTTCCCGGCCAGCAGGTCAAAGGCGTTCAAATCGCCTGCACTGCTCAGATTGGCGTCCAATTCTTCTGCTGAACCAGCAAGTTTGGCATCTCCGCTTGAACTAATATCCAGATCAATTCTGTCTGCATCTACCTCCAGCGTTAGATCCCCGGCACTGCTGATCGACAACCTGAGATCCTGGCATTCAAATGGGGTCTCACCCACACAATCGCCGGCGCTGCTTATTTTCAGTCCTGTAAGTTCGGGAAGGGTCACATGGACCTTTTTGGATTTTGCACTCCGGATATTCACATGGTCGGTGCGTATGACCAACCTGTCTCCCTTAAGTTCGGTGAGAATTACTTCCTGGAGATTTTCATCGGCTTCCACCACCACATCAAATTCATTTCCCTGAGTGAGAAAAACATCAATCCCAGTGCTGACTTCCACTGCGGTAAATCCAGTCACATCCCTGCTTTCCTCAACCACATTGCCGTTGCCGGAGATCCCGGTCCCCCAGCCATCGATGTAACAGGATGAGATGGAAAGGGCCAGAATAAGTGATAAAAAAACTGCTTTTTTCATGGTAGGTCTTTGTATTTTTTTTGTAAACGTATAGGCTTATTATAGTAAGGACGCATGGAAGGCTGAAATGTTACTCAACTTCCAGAACCAGTCCTTTCAGATATTCTCCTTCGGGATGGTAAATGCTCACCGGATGATCGGGTGGTTGACTGAGCTGGTGCAGGATGCGAACCTTTCTGCGGGCATTGGCTGCAGCCACAAATACGGATCTGCGGAAATTGTCTCTGCTTACTGCCTGCGAACAGCTGAAAGTAAACACGATGCCTCCTGGAGCAATATGCTCAAAGGCCCTCTGATTTAACCTTTTGTAGCCCTGAAGCGCATTATTTAGAACGTTCTGATGTTTGGCAAAGGCAGGGGGATCCAGGATCATCAGATCGTAGCTTTCCTCCATCTCATTAAAATAACTAAAGGCATCCACTGCAAAGGCCTTGTGTCTTTCATCTCCGGGAAAATTCAGCTCCGCATTTTTTCGGGTCAGGTCGATGGCCTTCCCACTGCTGTCCACGCTGTGAACAAGCTTTGCTCCTCCACCCATGGCATAGATGCTGAAACCACCTGTATACCCAAACATATTCAGAACCTTACGATCTCTGGAATATTCGCCTACCAGCTTTCTATTCTCCCGCTGATCAATGAAAAATCCAGTCTTCTGCCCTGACTTCCAGTTGACCAAAAAGCGAAACCCATTTTCCTGAGCTTCACCGGTATCTTTCTTTCCCAGCAGGAATCCGCTCTTTTCCGAAATCCCGGGTTTATCGGGCAAGGTGCTTTCGCTCTTATTATATATGGTATGTAAACGATCTCCAGCACTTTTTTTCAGTGCATTTACGATGGCTTCCAACTGGTGATGCATGCCAATGGAGTGCATCTGGACCACAGCAGTACCTGCGTAATAGTCTACAATAAGTCCCGGTAAGCCATCACCCTCGGCGTTCACCCATCGAAATACCTGGGTATCGGGACTCTCCACCAGACCCAGTTTCTTCCTGAGTTTCCAGGCATTGGCTATTTTATCATCCCAAAAAGACTGATCCGTTTCTACCTGATCGAAACTTAATAGCCTTACCGCTATGGAGCCTTTCTGGTAATGACCCGTGGCAAGAAATTCTTCCTTATTGTCGTACACATCCACCAGAGAACCTTCTCTTTCGGGGCCATGGATTTTTTTTATGGCCCCCGAAAATACCCAGGGGTGAAATCTTCTGAGAGACTGGTCTTTGCCAGACTTAAGCACTATCCTTGTCCGTTCTGCCATCCTTATTGTATTGACTCGCGTAATTTGTAGTAAATCTTCAGGCAGATCCATGCATCGGTGGCCGCATACCTCAACTGTGCTTCAGTGAGAAGGTCCGCATCCCAATTGCTTACCTGTTGCGATTTGGAAATGCGCCTGCCCAGCACAATGCCACTTAGCTTTTTTAATCCCTTTTCCTCGATCCGGAAGGCTTCCACATACTGCTGAAGGTCCAGAAAGCCCTGGGGTTCAAACTGGAAATCGGAGCGGAGTCGTCTTAAATCATCGTGCAAGCTAAGCCCCACTTTCAAGGGATGTTCCTCAGAAAGTAATTTCAGTAATTCTTTCGGATAACCGATCCTGCTCACCCTCAGGATCCATGATTCTTCGAGTGTTGATAGCTGAATCAGTGAGGTGGGATACATGGTTCCCTTTTTAAAGGACGGCCTTGTTTCCGTATCGATGCCCAGGATGGGTGCACTTGCCATGTGCGGGATCGCTTCGTAAAAGCTTTCCACGCTATCAATGAGATGTATGGGACCTTCGAACTGAATCAAGTCCAGCTCTGCCACCGCCTCTTTACTTATTTCACTCTGAAACATCATTCTTCCTGACTTGGGTCCACATTGTTCACATAAAGCTGATGCAGGGCCGACAATGCACGAAGCAATTTTGCGCCCCAATGTTCTGCAAACCTGAGCTTCATTTCCCAGGCCGCATCATTCATTAATTCCTCCAGCCCTCTGCTGTAAATGACTGTAAAATCTCTGAGTTCCTGGTACACATCGGCCATATCCTCGGATATGGTGTGGTTGGTGAGTTCAGAGCGATCGAATTCATCTTCATCAGCCACCCGCAGGATATCGTTGGATGCACCCAGGATCAAAGCAATCCTCTGGAAAAGGGCTGACCATTCCGGTTCAGTTACCGTGGGTTCGGGTGGAGTATCAAATACGGGCTCAGTCTCACCTATCTCAAGAAACAGGGAATAAATCTCTGCCAGCTGGCTGACCGAGGTGGCGATAAAAAGCTTCCCCTCGGTCCCTTTAAGTTCTTCCTGAAAGCTGCAATACTCATTGGCAGCTTTCACAAATTCCACCAATGCATTGGAATACACAAATTTATGGACAGCGGAACCTTCTTCTTGCATGGATCAAAGATAGTAAAAGGAGAATAATATTATCGGTTTAGCCCTTCCATCTGAGCCTCAGATCCTTCTCCCTCTCGATCCTGCCGTCATCCACCAGATACTCGATCACCCTGATCACTTTCCAGGCCTGGATGCCGCACTTCTCAACCAGTTCATCAAGCAGAATGGGACCTTCTGTCAAGCAGGCTTCTAGTGACTTTAACAAAGCATCAAATTCCTCGCTGCCCGGTTGCAGGCTTTCCATCCGGGCACAGACATCGCAGCGGCCACATCGGGGCGTATCGAACTGACCGAAGTAACTGAGCAAAAACTGGCTCCGGCAAATGCTTTCTGAGGAAGCATAGCGAAGCATCTCGTTCATGCGCTTCACATTTCTTTCCTTCCGGAAATGATATCGCTCCGAGTTTATGAAGAGATTCTTGTCGTCCAGCCGCTCCTCCAGGAAGGTCATCACCGGGATTTCTTTGCGGGGAATATACTGAATGATCTGACGGCTCGACAGCAATTTCAGGTAGGTGTAGACCTTGTCAAGGGACAATCCCGACTTTCTGGCCAGGTAGGCCTCATCGATCCTTACAAACTGAGAGAAGAGTCCACTGTAGGACCTGAGCAATAACTTGATAAAACCGTCCAGGTCTCCATGCTCTACCTGGAAATTGTATAAAGCGTCACGCTGCACCCGAAACTTAAGGCGAGAGGGATTATTAAAAGCCTCAGTAAGAACAAGGTACCCCTCCCTTGAAAGTATCTGCAAGGATGAGTGGGCCACCATGGCACTAAATTTATACTGGTGGAGGAAATCCCCCAGTTCAAAATCGTATTGCATGCCTCTTCCGCTTCCATGAGGGATCTGAAGGTAGTTGCATAGGGCTTTATATACTTTGCGGACTGTACTTATACCGGGGAAATTTGTGGCGATCCGCTGTTCAGCGCGGGTACGATCGGCCTGAGAATATAAAAGAATAGCCCTGGCTGACTTTTCATCCCGCCCTGCCCTGCCTGCTTCCTGAAAATAGGCCTCCGGACCATCGGGGAGGTCCATATGTATCACAAAACGAACATCTGGCTTATCAATGCCCATACCAAAGGCATTTGTGGCCACCATGATCCGGAAGCTATTATCAAACCACAGTTGTTGCCTTTCATCACGCAGACTCTGCTTCAAGCCGGCATGATAGTAGCTGGCCGATACCTCATTCTCTATCAGGAGGCTGGCCAGGTCCTGACTTTTTTTCCGGCTCCTTACGTAGATAATACCGCAGCCTTCCAGTTCCTTTACCAGATCCAGCAAGGCCCTCTGCTTATCCTCCGCAGCCTGTACCAGGTAATCCAGATTTTCACGATGGAAACTTTTCTGTATTAAATTCCTCTGAGCGAAGCCCAGAAGATCCTGGATGTCCTCACAAACTTCCGGAGTGGCCGTGGCTGTTAGTCCCAGCACAGGCACCTCTTCAAGTATCTCTCTCAGCTTCCTGATCTCCAGGTAGGACGGCCTGAAATCATAGCCCCATTGTGAGATGCAATGTGCTTCATCGACGGCCAGGAGGTTCACTGGCATGTCACGTACCCTTGTTCGAAACAATTGGGTTGTGAGCCGTTCGGGTGATACATAGAGGAATTTAAATCCGCCATAAACACAGTTGTTCAGAGCCACATCAATCTCATACTGGGTCATTCCCGAGTGGATGGCCAGGGCCTTGATTTTTCTCTGTAGCAATTGATCTACCTGGTCTTTCATCAGAGCGATCAAAGGGGTTACAACGATGCATATCCCTTCCATGGCCATGGCGCTTACCTGGAAGGTTATGGATTTGCCCCCACCGGTGGGCATAAGGGCTAAAGTATCCTTTCCGGAGAGAACCGAAAGGATGATTTCTTCCTGCAGGGGACGGAATTTTTCATGCCCCCAGAATCGCGACAAAATCTGGCGAATTTCCTGACGATCTGCTAAGCTTTTTTTTTGTAATTTTGCCACATTTAAATTTAACCAAATAATCATACAATGTCGTTCGCCCAGGATAAAATCGCTTCTGAAGGACTAACCTTTGACGATGTGCTCTTGCAGCCAGCCTTTTCGGATGTTCTGCCCAGAGAAGTGAGCATTAAATCACAGTTCTCCAGAAACATTCAGCTCAACACCCCCATAGTATCTGCCGCCATGGATACGGTAACCGAGGAAAAGCTGGCTATCACCATTGCCCGCGAAGGAGGGATAGGAGTGATCCACAAAAACATGTCGCTCGATGAGCAGGCCAGGCAGGTAAAACGCGTGAAACGGGCGGAAAGCGTGATGATCCATGAGCCTATTACCATCCGGAAGGAAGGTACCGTAAGCGATGCTCTGAATCTCATGAAAGAGTACAAGATCGGCGGGATCCCCGTGGTGGATGACAGCAGTAAGCTCATTGGAATTGTGACCAATCGCGATCTGCGTTTTCAACAGGACATGAACCGGTCCATTGAAGACGTAATGACCGTGGAGAATATTATCACCACCACCCGTAAGACCACCCTGGCTGAAGCTGCCATGATCCTGCAGGCACACAAAATCGAAAAGCTGCCTGTGATTGACAGCGATCAAAAGCTCATTGGCCTCATCACCTATAAAGACATTACCAAATCGAAGGATCGTCCCAATTCCTGCAAAGACAGCAGAGGCAGGTTGCGTGTTGCAGCTGCAGTAGGAGTTTCAGGAGACATACTGGAGCGCGTATCAGCCCTGGAACAAGCAGGAGTTGATGCTGTAGTAATTGACACGGCCCACGGACACCACATCGGAGTGCTGGAAAGTCTCAAGAAGGTAAAAGCCAAATTCCCTGATCTGGATGTGGTTGTTGGGAATATTGCCACCGCTGAAGCAGCCAAAGCCCTGGTTGAAGCCGGTGCCGATGCCATTAAAGTGGGCATAGGTCCGGGATCGATTTGTACCACCAGGGTCATTGCAGGAGTAGGAGTACCACAGCTGACTGCCATTTACGATGTTGCCAATGCCATTGAGGGAAGCGGAGTTCCGGTCATTGCTGACGGCGGAATCAGGTATTCGGGAGATATTGTGAAAGCTCTCGCTGCCGGAGCCAGCTCCATCATGGCCGGATCATTATTCGCCGGAGTGGAAGAATCACCCGGTGAGACCATTATTTACAACGGGAGAAAATACAAGTCCTACCGAGGCATGGGTTCGCTGGAAGCCATGCAACACGGATCCAAGGACCGTTACTTCCAGGACATGGAAGAGGATATTAAAAAGCTTGTTCCAGAAGGGATCGCAGCCAGGGTCCCCTTCAAAGGAAGTCTGAATGAAGTGATCTACCAGATGATTGGTGGATTGCGTGCAGGCATGGGTTATTGCGGTGCTTCGGATATTCCGGCACTTCAGAGTGCCAGGTTCGTGAGAGTGACCAATGCAGGTGTTCAGGAAAGTCACCCACACGATGTTACCATCACCCGGGAAGCTCCAAACTACAGCAGATAATATAAAGGACCAACAGTCGTTTTACCTAAAACAGAGCCCATGATGAAAAAGAGCTTTCTCTTAATACTCCTGGCCGCTTCAATAGTCGGCGGACTAATGGCTCAGGATTCTCCTGTGCTTATGACCATAGGAGACGAGGAGGTCTTGCTGGAGGAGTTTGAAAGAATCTACAAAAAAAACAACAATGCCAGTTCTTTGAGCTTCCAGAGTCCTGAAGAATATCTCGAACTTTTTATCAATTTTAAACTCAAGGTCAAAGAAGCCGAGGCCCTTGGAATGGATAAGACTGCCAAGTACTTAAATGAGCTGGAAGGGTACCGCAAACAACTGGCCAAGCCCTACCTGGTGGATGAAGAGTACAAAGAGGAAATGATGAAGGAAGCTCATGCCTGGTCGCAGTATGAAGTCAAGGCCAGTCATATTCTCATCAGGCTCCCCGAAGATGCGCTTCCGGAGGATACCCTGGCTGCCTACGAAAAAATAATGGTGATCAGGGACCGGATCAGGGGTGGTGAAGAATTTGAAAAGGTAGCCCGGGCCACTTCGGAAGATGAATCGGTGAGGCAGAATGGCGGAAATTTAAACTATTTCACCGTGTTTTCCATGGTGTACCCCTTTGAACGTATGGCATTTACCACTCCGGCAGGTAAACTGAGCATGCCCTTCCGGACCTCTTATGGATATCACATTCTGAAAGTTAATGACCTTAGGGCGGCACGTGGGCAAGTGAAAGTAGCACACATCTTCGTGCGGACTCCCCGAGGCATGGATGAGCAGGGTAAACTTAAGGCCTATGAAAAAATACATATGGTTTATGATAGTTTAAACCTGGGAACAGATTTTGGGAAACTGGCCCGTACTCATTCCGAAGATCCGGCATCGGCTCGTGAGGGAGGAAACATTCCCTTGTTCGGTACCGGCAGAATGATTTCGGAATTCGAAGATGCCTGCTTCGCCCTGAATAATAAGGGAGAATATTCCAAACCCTTCAAGACTTTCTATGGCTGGCACATCGTCAAATTGGTCGATAAGCAGGGAATTGGTTCTTTCGAAGAGATGAAGCCTGAATTACAGCAGAAAATAAACGGCGGTGGACGCATGAATATTCGTACTGACAGGTTTGTGACCAAGCTCAAAAAAGAATATGGATTCATGGAAAATCGGGAAGCACTGGGGCCTTTGTACAGCGCAGTTGATTCCACCATTCTGACAGGTCAGTGGAAAGCAGGCGAGCTTAAAGACCTGGAGACCGAGCTGATGAAGATCGGAGACAGAAGCATACTGACCGGTGAGTTTGCACTTTGGGTAGAGAAGAAACAGAACCTGGGTAAATCGAAAAATCCCCTTTCCTACCTTGAAAGGCTCTATCAGGACTTTACTTCCGAGACAATCATGGATTACGAAGAATCACGGCTCGAAGAAAAATACCCTGAGTTCAGATACATATATAAAGAATACCACGATGGGATTCTGCTCTTCGATATTATGGATCAGCAGGTCTGGACCAAGGCAGTATCCGATTCCACCGGTCTTGAAAACTTTTACAGGGAGCACAGAAAGAACTATATGTGGGAGGAACGGACCGAGGCATATCTGGTTAGCTGCACCGATGATACCGATCTTTCTGGTTTACGTTCGGCCTACAAGAAAATTCTTAAGGGAAAGTGGGACGAGGAAGAGTTGAACCTTAGGTATTGTGGCAACGATAGCCTGAGCTGCATCACCCTTAGCTACCTGCTGGTCGAGGATGGGGAAAATGCCATGATTGATGCAAGGATGGGACAGACGGGTCCCGGACCAGTAGGAAAAAACGGGGATGCTCAGACCTTTGTTATCATCAAGGGCCGGAAGTCTCCTCAACCTAAGAAACTGGAAGATGCGCGGGGTCAGGTAACTTCAGATTACCAGGAATACCTGGAAGCTGAATGGATCAACACATTGAAAGAAAAATATCCTGTTAGTGTCAATGAAGATCTTCTCACAAATATAAGATCCTGAGGATGAAAAAAATCTGCTTATATCTGGCACTTGTATTATTTCTGGCACCTTCGTGTTCCCTGTGGGTGGATAAAAGCAATGAGAAACCCGTGGCCCGGGTCTTTGAGCAATACCTATACCCTTCTGACCTTGACGACATTATACCTCTTGGCACCAGTCCTCAGGACAGTGTTTTGCTGGCCAAAAGATACATCGATACCTGGGTAAAGGGTCAATTGATGCAACGCAGGGCCGAGCAATCACTTACTGAAGAGCAAATGGATTTTGACCGGCAAATTGAAGAATACCATCGTTCGCTCCTAATCTATAATTACAAGCAATTACTGGTTGTCCAAAAGCTTGATACTCTGATTCCCCAAAGCGAACTGGAAGCATATTATCTGGAAAATTCCGGGAATTTCTTGCTGACAGAAGATGTAATTAAGGGAACCTTTGTGAAAGTGCCACTCTCCGCCCCTCGAATGAATGAAGTGCGGAGCTGGTCCTGGAATAACCGGGAAGAGGACCTGGACCAGCTGGAAAAATACAGCCTGAGTTACGCAGAAAAGTTCAGTAATTTCAATGATACCTGGATCCTGTTCTCCACGATTAAAGATCAGCTTCCTTTCCAGATCCCGGATCCTTCCAGGTATCTCCAAAACAGAAGAAATGCTGAGAACAGCGACTCCCAATACCGCTACTTCCTCCACATCACAGATCATCTGACTGTGGGAGAAGCTGCCCCTCTGGAGATGGTGGCTGAAGACATTAGCAATATTATTCTGAATAAACGTAAGTTTGAGCTGATACAGGAATTGGAAAATCGTGTATACAGTGATGGGGTAAGCAGAAACCAGTTTGAAATTTATCAATGACAAAAACGATGAGACGATTTATTTATATACTGTTGGGAGCCATCTTAAGTTTGAATGTGACCGGACAGAGTTTGGTGATTGACCGGGTGGTTGGAGTTGTGGGCGATTTTAATATCCTGCAATCCGATGTGGAACAGCAATACCTGCAGATGAAGATGTCAGGAGCCTATATGGATCCTAATGCACGCTGTGAAATCTTCAATTATTTTGTGGAACAAAAGCTTTTGCTGGCGCAGGCAAAAATTGACAGTATTGAAGTTGGGCCGGCCATGGTGGAAATGCAGATGGAGGCACGTCTGGATTATTTTATCTCCCAGTTCGGCGATGAAAAAGAGATGGAAAACTATTTCAATAAATCCATATTCGACATCAAAGATGACCTCAGGGAAGCTATTGGGGAGCAAATGCTTACCGAACAGGTAAAAAACACGATTACAGCGGATGTGAGTACTACTCCTTCCGATGTGAAGCGTTTTTACCGATCGCTGGATTCAGACAGTATACCCTATGTGAATACCCAGGTGGAATTGGCTCAGATAGTAAGCTACCCCAATTACAGTGAAGAGGCCATTTTTAATGTAAAGGAGCGCCTGCTGGAACTACGGAAACGAGTACAGGATGGAGAAGACTTCGGTACCCTGGCCATTCTTTATTCGGAAGCGCCGGAAGCATCACGCAGGGGAGAATTGGATTTTATGTTCCGCAACGACCTTGACAAGGCCTACGCCGATGCGGCCTGGGCTTTGAAACCCGGACAGGTATCTAAAATTGTAGAGAGTTCTTTTGGATTCCACATTATTCAAATGATGGAGCGCAGAGGTGAAAGGGCCAAGACCAGGCACATTCTGATGAATCCCAAGGCCGATGGCAATGCCAGGCAAAAAGCTATTTACAAACTGGACAGTCTGAAGAATTTGATCGAAGCCGATTCGGCCGACTTCGATTTTCTGGCGAAATGGAATTCAGAAGACATAAAAACCAGCGTGAATGGGGGACTTATCGTAAATCCGCGATCACAGGCTTCCACCTTTGAGTTGAATGAACTCGACACCAAAGATTATTACAACATCCGGAATATGAAGATCGGTGATGTGAGCGAGCCCTTCGAATCGACCGATCACAACCACAAGGTTTGTTACAAGTTGCTTTACCTAAAATCCAGGACAGAACCTCACAGGGCCAACCTGAAACAAGACTACCTTCTTCTTCAGGGAATGGCGCTGCAGTTCAAAAACAATGAGGTAATGAGGGACTGGTATGAGGAAAAGAAACAGACCACTTACATCAAAGTGGGTGGTGCTTTCAAAGACTGTACACCCGTACGAGAGCAGTTTAGTCAGAAATGAGAATCCCAAGGCATAAGCGCTTCTGCATTCCAAGCTTGCTTGTGCTTTGCATCTTAAGCCCTTTTTACCAGGCCTTTGGGCAGAATGTCACCATGCTGGAGATCCTGAATTCGGATCTGACCGCCTACGACGTGAAAATCGGAAAGGATGCAACCAAACTCATTGGCAATGTTCGCTTGAAACACGAAGATGTGGTAATGAGCTGTGATTCGGCCTATTATTACCGGGCCACCTCCTCGGTAGATGCCTTCAGCAATGTACGTGTTCAGCAGGGAGATACACTCACCCTTACCGGTGATCTGGCCTACTACGATGGAACTTTACGTCTGGCCAGGATCAGGAACAATGTAAAACTGGTTAATAAAGAATATACCCTGCTAACCGATTCGCTGAATTACAACCGTGGAGCAGGTGTAGCCTATTACATGGGGGGCGGAGAACTTACCCAGACAGACAGCAAGCTAACCAGTGGCAGGGGCAGATTTATCCTGGATACAGAAATATTCTATTTCATGGACTCGGTGGTGATCGTGGACGAGGAATATACCATTACCACCGATAGTCTGAAATACGATTCAAAGAAAGAGATATCCTATTTCAGCGGTCCCACTGAAATCACCAGTGAGGAAAGATACATCTACTGCGAAAACGGGTGGTTTGATATGCAGAAAGACATCAGCTATGTCACTGATAATGCCTACCTGGAAGAAGACGGCAGAACCCTGAAGGGTGATAGTCTGTATTATGAATCGGAAGCAGGTTTTGGCAGGGCCATCTCCCATGTGGAACTTATCGATACCGCTGAGAACATGATCCTGAAAGGGAACTATGCCCTCTACTACAGCGATAACGATTACGCCATGATTACAGACAGCGCTCTGATGATACAGGTGGATGATGCCGATACCATGTATGTACATGCCGATACACTCAGAACTCTTCAAAATCCTGACATAGAGGAACAGAGCCGGATCCTGAGGGCCTATTACAAGGTGAAGATTTTCCGTCCCGACATGCAGGTTATGTGCGACTCGCTGGTGTATGTGGAAGCCGATTCTGCCTTCGATTTCTTTGGTGAACCTGTTCTCTGGTCAGAAGATAACCAACTTACGGCCAGCCACATCAAAGTACATATGGTGGACCAGCAGCTGGAAAAAATGCTACTCAGCGGGGTAGCCTTTGTGGCCTCGCAGGCCGATTCGATCCGATTTGACCAGATGCGTGGCAAGGAGATGACCGGATACTTTAATGACAACAAACTGGACAGGATCATGGTGACAGGTAACGGCCAGACCATCTATTATGCCACCGATGAGGAAAAGATCGTAGGGGCCAATAAAACAGCCTGTACCGATTTAATGATCTACCTGAAAGACAACAAGATTTCCAAGGTGGTTTATACCGAAAAACCTGACGGTACTTACTATCCCTTAGAGATGTTTCCGGCTGCTGAATCGAAGTTGAGCGACTTTAAATGGCTGGACCAGTGGCGGCCGCAGAAATGGGAAGATGTATTTGTCTGGAAATAAAAAAAGGGCCGAAGCCCTTTTTATTTAGTATTCATCCTCGTTGAAGAAAAAATCATCCTTGCTGGGGTAATCGGGCCAAATGTCTTCTATGCTTTCATAGACGTCTCCTTCGTCCTCAATTTCCTGCAGATTTTCGATTACTTCCATGGGTGCTCCCGATCTGATTGCAAAGTCAATCAATTCTTCCTTGGTGGCAGGCCAGGGTGCATCCTCAAGTTTAGAGGCTAATTCCAGGGTCCAATACATTGGTATAGCTAATTTGAATTAAAACATGCCTTAAATTCGGCAAATATAGAAAAAAAAATCGTTCCTACAACCCGGGTTTCCAGGGGGCCTGACGGAGTCCGAGAAGTTGGGCGATTTTCCTTGACAGGACGAAGAAATAATCGGAGAGACGATTGTAAAACTTTACGATATCTTCCTGTATATTAACCTCTTGACTTAGTTTGAGGATAATACGCTCGGTTCGGCGGCAAACGGTCCGTGCCACATGAGCCTGGGAGACTGCGGGGTGTCCTCCGGGAATAAGAAAGGAAGTAAGAGGCTCCAGTGAAGCATCCATTTCGTCAATCTTTGTTTCCAGAAAACTAACCTGCTCCTCTCCCACCACCGGTATAGCCACCGGACAATCATCGCAATCGGCCGCCAGCACCGATGCAGTGGCCATCTGTATATTCAGTATGAGGAGAAGATCTTCTTTGATGTGCTCATCGTCCACCAAATCGCGCAACAGGGTGGTATGGGCCATCAATTCGTCCACTGCACCGTACGATTCGATGCGGGAATGGTATTTGGGTACCCTGCGGCCACCTATCAGGGAAGTTTTCCCTTTGTCGCCACCTTTGGTATAGATGCCTGATTTTTTTATGTCATTGGATTTTTATTGATCTCTATCTTGTCGATGGTGCCATCGATCAAGCGTATGATCCTGTGTGCGTAGCGTGCGATGTCTTCCTCGTGGGTAACCAGAATAATGGTATTACCTTTTCTGTGGATCTCCCCGAACAATTTCATGATGTCCACGGAGGTTTTGGAATCCAGGTTTCCGGTAGGCTCGTCGGCAAGAATGATGGACGGATTGTTGACCAGGGCACGGGCCACGGCCACTCTTTGCCTTTGACCACCCGACAACTCATTGGGCCTGTGATCCATCCTGTCGCTCAAGCCAACTTCGGTCAAGGTTTTGGTAGCCAGCTCCATACGTTCCGTTTTCCCAATGCCCGCATATACCAGAGGCAGCATCACATTTTCAAGGGCCGTATACCTGGGAAGCAGGTTAAAGGTCTGGAAAATGAACCCAATCTCCCGGTTACGGATTTCAGCCAGCCGGTCGTCGTCCATTTTACTCACATCGGTTCCGTTCAGAATATAATTTCCACTGGTGGGTGTATCCAGGGCACCTACCAGGTTCATCAGGGTAGATTTACCTGATCCTGAGGGTCCCATGATGGCCACATATTCATTTGTCTTTATATCCACATCAACTTTTCGAAGTGCCTCAACGACTATTGTGCCGATATAATAATTCTTAACGATTTGCTCCAGGCTAATTACGGTTTCCATATGAGAAATAAATTGAACACGAAAGTAAACAATTATAAGAACAATAAATTCATAAAAGGTTTAAAACTTAATTTTCAAATG
>Ga0180436_10000701_pt1 | contig 33956 bp, 31 predicted proteins | sample SS_ome_2_FD_132434 | JGI IMG/M metagenome (GOLD analysis project Ga0180436, IMG submission 132434) | Hypersaline lake sediment archaeal communities from the Salton Sea, California, USA - SS_3_S_2 metaG | ecosystem: Environmental > Aquatic > Non-marine Saline and Alkaline > Hypersaline >... | reverse complement strand
CGACATTCAACTATGATGCTCGTGGGAGATTGATATCCACAACGGCAGGGAGTAGACAAATTACACGTAGTTACAACACGGATGGCTTACTGGAAGCTATCACATGTGCGGAAAATAAGTCGACCGCTTATAGATATGATGCGGTCGGACGAGTGTATCGTATGGACAGATCAGACAGTTCTTCCGTTTGGTTCGAATACGATGATAACGGCAATATGACAGTCCTGACAAATCCAAACACCATCGACCATGTGCTTGAATATGATCTGGTTAATTTGAAGGAATCCTATCTAACGCCCCTAAGTGGCCGTTACAGTTTTGAATACGACCGGGACAGGCAGTTGACGGAGATCAACTTTCCATCGGGAAATCAGATCACCAATATCTATGATTCCACACGGATCAGTCAGGTCCAGATGCCCGAAGGTAATATCGACTACACCTATCTGTGTGAGGATAAGGTTGAAACCGTTACCAATGGTGTGGACGCCATTGCTTATTCTTATGACGGAAAACTAGTTACATCCGAAACCTTGAGCGGCACACTAAACCAAAGCCTCGATTACGTGTACAATGACGATTTCAATAGGACCGCGTTTACCTACGCGGGAGAGACAACCAACTATTCCTATGACGATGACAGCCTTATGACAGGATCAGGAATATTCACAATTAACCGTCATACAGATAATGGTTTGCCTGAATCGGTAAGCAGCACGGCTTTTAATCTGATACGCGCCTTTAATGGGTATGGCGAAGTTGATGCCGAAACCGTATGGCTAAACAGCATATCGATTTCGGACTATGGTCTCGTGAGAGACAACAACGGCAGGATAACAGACAAAACCGAAACCGTGGATGGGGCTATATCCGATTATGACTACGCCTATGATGCCATGGGTAGGCTTTTGAGCGTTACAAAAGATGGCGTGTTGGTAGAGGAATACCAATACGATGCCAATGGTACCCGCATTTATGAAATGAATACATTGAGAGGCATTGCCGGAAGAAGCTTCAGCTATTCAGATGAAGACCATCTCTTGACTGCCGGTGCTCTTACCTATCAATATAACCTGGACGGCTTCCTTAGCAGCAAAACCAACGGCACCCACACGACCCTATATGATTATTCATCCAGAGGGGAACTGCTAAGCGTTATAATGCCGGATGGTTTATTGATCGAGTACCTTCACGATCCGCTGGGTCGAAGAATAGCCAAAAAAATCAATGGTACAACCATTGAAAAATATTTGTGGCTGGGCATGACAAGACTTTTAGCGGTTTTTGATGGAAACGATGACCTGATAATGCGTTTTGAATATGCCGATGCCCGAATACCACTGGCTATGACTGTCGGTGGTGTGCGCTACTTCCTAACATATGACCAAGTCGGCTCCCTTAGAGCGGTTGCTAATGCAGATGGACTTGTGGTAAAACGAATCAGCTACGATTCATTCGGTAACATTATCACCGATTCAGCACCATCGTTTCAAGTACCATTCGGTTTTGCCGGCGGGCTACACGACAAAGATACAAACCTAGTCAGATTTGGCTACCGTGATTACGATCCAGATATCGGCCGATGGACAGCCAAAGACCCTATTTTTTTTGCAGGTGGGGATACAGATCTATATGGCTATGTGCTGAATGATCCGATTAATTGCATAGATCCTACAGGAGAAATTCTTGTCTCCGGCCTTACACTTATCGGATATGTATATGGACCAACTATAGCTACAGCGGTAACAACTGCAGTCTATCAATACGGGCAATACATCCCTGTAGCTATAGATTTTATACAAGGTCTTATAGTTCCTGGTCCTCCACCCCCAACACCTGGGGGAGTTGCTGGATATGCTGCTAGAGAGATTGTAGATGAAATATTAAACTATTTAACAGATTGGTGGAGGAAGAACAAACCAGCAGATAGTAATTGTACAGGTTAGGAATTATACATGAATAATATTATTTTTAGAATACTAGGTTGTATTCTAATTCTTTGGGGAATTAGTATTTTTTTTAATCCACTTCACTACAGTAGCAAATTTCATTTACCATTCGATTATACCGGGATAAATATCCCATTGGGTATCATTATAGCTGCAATTGGGGGATTTTTTGTGTGGTCAACTTATAAGAAACGAAAGACTAAATAGCTCATCCTGAAAAATGCGTCCGCAAAAGCGCATGGCTAAAGGATTTGATCTTTGACAATTGAAGAAAATTAAAAAAATAAAAGAAACAGGTACTTTTTCATACCGTATTGGAAATGAATATAAGGGACAGGTACTTATTGATTGACACTCATTTAAAAGTTACTTATGATGTAACAATGAATTTACAGAAAATAATTTGTGCGATTTTCAATCGGAATAAAAGGATATTAAAATGCCACGAACATCGAGATTGATTGTCCACAATGAGCAGGCTGTTTATCATGTTATTTCCAGGACGGCTTTGGATGGGTTGCCCATTAGAGACATTGAAAAGGATTATATGCTGGGGCTGATAAAAAGGCTATCTAATTTTTATTTCACTGAAATATTAGGCTTCTGCTTGATGGGCAACCATTTTCACTTATTGGTTAAAATGCTTCCGGAAAGTGATTTCAGCGATGATGATGTTAAGCGACGTTGTCAGGTTTATTATGGCGATGAATATATCTTCCCCGAAGGGCATTTACCTCAATTCAGAGTCAAGCTGGCCAATCTTTCGGAATTTGTACGGGATGTCAAAGTCAACTTTACACGTTATTATAACCGCCGCCATGACCGGAGGGGATATTTCTGGGGGGATCGCTTTAAAAGTGTTATTGTGGACAAAGGCGAGACACTCATTAATTGCCTAGCCTACATCGATCTAAACCCCTTGCGGGCCGGCATCGTGGAAAAACCAGAGGAATATCGCTGGTCTTCCATCGGATACCATATACAGACCGGCAATATGGACCATTTCCTATCCACTGATTTCGGTCTCAAAGAATTCAACGTAAAGAACAAAAGAGAACGAATCAGGCGCTATCGCCGATACATGTACCATGCCGGCTCCATTGATCATCCTGAAAAAGAAAAAATTAAAGTTATTAATCCGCGACTTCTAAAACAGGAAAAAAGTAAAGACTTTAAAATCAATCAGGCCAGCAGGTTGCGTTATCGCACACGTTATTTTACAGATTCCGGTATTATCGGTTCAAAGGATTTCGTTCTAACCCATTACCAGAAATTCAAGCATCTTTTTAAATCCAAAAATGAAAAAAAGCCCAAACCGATACAAGGTCTATCCGGGATTTACTCTTTAAAACGGCTATCAGAAACGATATGATAGTAAACGTTTTCTGCTCCAATACCTGTTAATCACATGCAATAGCTTATTCGTGCCTGTTTTGGTAGGCTTCCTCCGAATCTCCACTAAGAATAACTGTAAGCAACCTCACCGATAAACACCCAAAATGGGATCTACCGGCAAATAGTGATTTTATATGAAGTTAGAATAATAAAGTACCTGTCCCTTTTACTAATGGTATCGCACTTCAACGCCTAAACCGTTTGTCATCCCCGAGGAATCGGGGATCCCGTATTAACAATTAGCGAACCGCTAAAAGCACCACTTGGCCCCTTGACCCCTGGAATCCTCGAATCCTGGACACGATATAGTCACTCGGTATATAAAACAATAATCAGTTATTTTTCAAATGATAGCACCAACTAATTGGGAGATGACCCGTATTTTTTAACATTGGCAGTCCCTCCTTGTATGCGCTTTAAGGGTTTATCCGAAAAAAGTCAGTATCAGAAAAAGAATGCCTGTTTCCTAAGCTAGCATTTCAGATATTAACTTTGAATTTTCAGGTTCTATAAAGTTCCAACAATGTAAGTTCGCTAATAGGTTGACCTGTATTGCACCTAAATCAATGACTTTGGGGGGATTTTGAAGAAACGTTTTATAATGGGGAAAAGTGCCTAATGACCCTGTACCTATTTTTTTCTTAAAGCATCGACAGTGAGGTCTTCCGGAGGGATCTACTTGCCCTAAAAATATTTCGTCTGTCCAGCTGCCATTTGATAAGTATATGGTACACTGGTCCAGGAACCACCGGATATCCATGAAACGTATTTTGCCCTTTTATGAATTGATGGCATGGGATTAAATTTTTCCGATTATTGACTTTACTTAAAAACGATGTGATAACAAATCATAAATCTCCATGACGCGCTGACCCCGGACGGAGGTGGCCGAGCTATGAATCACAGAATCCTGTTTCTTTAAAAAAGAAATGGGATTTTTTATTTGCACAAGTTCCACCATCCAGCACCAAAACCTAATACGAAAGGAGGATCGGCATGAGACTGATCACGACGATGACGGCATTAGCTCTCCTGATTTTAATGGGTTTCACATCCGCCTGGAGCGCTGCTGAGGTTGTCCGCGACCAATACGGCATACCTTCCATCACAGCAGATACCGAAGAGGAGCTTTTTGAAGCGTTCGGGTACACGACCGCTGTGGATCGCCTGTGGCAGATGGAAGTGAATAAACGTTGGGGTCGGGGGACGCTGGCAGAGATTTTCGGGCCCAACCTGGTACCATCGGACATGCAAAACCGGCTTTGGAACTACACCGAAGATGAATACCGAACCATGTTTGAGCAACATTCCGCCGATGCCCGCAAATTATATACGGCCTATTTGCGGGGTGTGAACCGACGGGTCAATGAAGTTCTGGCCGACCCGAAATTAATGCCCATGGAATTTTTAGCCCTCAAGCTAAAACCGCAGCATTTCACGACATCCGATATCCTGGCATTTTTTAAAAGCCTGATGAGGCGATTTGGCATGATCGGTGGTTCTGAATTGAAGAACCTGAATGCCCTTCAAACGCTGAGCGATCGGCTTGGCAAAGAAGCCGGGTGGGCAGCCTTCAATGACTGGCGCTGGATCAATGATCCGGCAGCCCCCACCTACATGGATGAACACATTGATAAAAAGTTCATTCCAACAATCAAGGCAAGCGCTAACGTTCCCACGTATCTGGATAAAGACACGGCAATTGCCCAGTTGACCAAGCAAGACCAAATGCTTTCGAAACTGGCCTTCACCGAAGCCCGACGTGTGGGGGCACCGGTAAAACTGGGGAGTAACACCTGGACGTTATCACCCCAAATAACCGGAACGGGATATCCCATTTTGGTGGGGCAACCCCAGATGGGGCACTCGGTTCCCAGTATCATTAATGAAGTGGAACTCAAGGGCGGCCGATTCGATATCGTCGGCATGACGTTTCCCATTTTACCGCTGGTACCCATTGGTCACAACCACTTCCTGGCATGGTCTCACATGGTGGGTATGTGCGACAATGTAGATGTCTACCAAGAAATTTTAAATCCGTTTAATAAGGAAGAATATTTATTCAACGGCACCTGGCACACGATGCAAAAAAGACTCGAAAAGATCAAGGTGGCCGGCGGAGAGACCAAAGAAATTGTCATCTACAAAACCGTTCATGGCCCAGTATTCTCCCCCTATCCGTTTGATCCAACCACAGCCGAAGTCGATAAAGTATATACCAAAAAAATCGCTCATTGGAAAATAGAAGCACTTTCAAGCGACGGCTGGCTAAAAATGATGATCGCCAAAAACGCAACGGAATTCGGCCAAGGGGCTGCCATGATCATGACATCTCTGCATACCTCCTATGCGGATATTCATGGCAACATCGGTTACTGGCACACCGGTCTGAACCCGGAACGGACCGAAGGCTATGACCCCAGACTGCCGCTCCCGGGAACGGGTCGGGCAGAATGGACCGGCCGCTATTTACCCAACGCCAGTGTTATCAATCCCGCAAAAGGTTTTGTCACCGGATGGAACAACAAGGCGTCTCCGGATACGCGCAATCCGGATGGTGATAATCCCGATTATCAATTCGGTCGGCATCATAGGGCCCTATGGCTTTTGGGTACGCTGAACGATGCCAAAAACATGAATATGCAGGCCAACCAGGCATTCATGCAATATGCCGGCGGCGCCGGGACCTACTATCCACAGCACAATGCCTACGGGATCCTCTGCAAAGATTTTCTGCCCCCCATGTCACGTGCGGTCAAAATGGCCGCGGAAGCGGACAAACCATTATTGACAAAAATATTACAGGTACTTTCTACCTGGGATGGCAGATCGGTAATCGATGTGGTGGCGGATGATCGCTTTCAGGCCGGGCAGACAATTTTTCTGGACTGGCTGCCCAGGGCGGTCAAGGCAACTTTTGAAGATGAATTTACTGGTATCGAGGACTTCAAATTGGTCCGCAGTAGTTTGTTTAATCTATTCTTACGCTGTATCGACGGATCGACTTCAACCCTGCCCGTTTCCCGCAACTATTTTGATGATATTAGCACACAAACCGTTGAAAACGTAGAAGATATTTTTTTGGCAACCCTTTTGGAGACCGCCGTGACTTTAAAAGGAAATTTCAACAACGACGATCCCGCCACCTGGCAAGCCCCCCGAAATAAAATTACATTTAAGCATAACATGTTCGGGCCTGTAGCCGAAATGTGGGACAATAACATCGGCACCTATATTCAAATTGTGGAACTCCGGCCAGAAGGTGCCGTGGGGTATAGCCGCTGGCCCTTGGGGCAAAGCGGCAATATAAGCATTGGGGCTGATCAAAAGCCGGTCTTTGATGCCCACTTTCTCGATATGCTGCCGCATTACAAAAACTACACCTACCAAAAGATGGGAATGGATTAAACATTCGGAAAGAAGGGTTAAAAAAAATGCCTTGCTGTATCCGAAAAATCAGAACGGCAAGGCATCTTCACTTAGCACCTTCCATATACTCTGGATCGGTACTTGTTTTTACGTGCGCAGATTAAATCGCGGCTCTGCGATCGATCATGCGTCGATCAGGATTTTGATACCGGCGATCCTGACCTGCAGCCAAATAGGCCGCAGACAGTCTTCGATCCGCACAGGATCGCCTTTCTGTTTGGCTTCTTCTTTCAATGGCAAAGTTTCCATGACGATCTCGATATTTGCCCATATGCCAAAGGCCTTCAATTTTTTCTATATCGGCAAGAATGCTCTCCAAGCGATCTTGATCCAAGATACAAATTTCATTGGTTTTTACCAGGTTGACCTTTTCGACACAGGCTGAACACAGGCACATTTTTTCAGGTCTCATTTTTACATGATCAGCCGATCCATTCGCAACATGTATGCAGGTCACCCACGTATTGTCAGATCCCATTTTTTCCTCGACAGCCAAATTGAGTGCATTGCAGGTTCAACTCATTACAGTGCGTATACTTTTGTGTAGGTACTCATTTTCTTCTTAAAAGTCAATCAAACTTCTGGGCACTGAATTTCTGCTTCAATCTTCGCGAAGACCATCTGATAATGACTGCACGCAAAAACGTGTTGACGCACAAAAAACGGCTTGGCATACTGGCTAGCGGTTAAAGCAAATATGAAAAGAAACGCACGTGGGGAGGATTGGATTATGAAAAAAAATCTGTCTTGGCTGGGTATCATGTTCATCATGTTTTCGGTTTTATCCGGTAGTGGCTAAAAAAAATCCTACATGACACCGCAACCAGCGAAACTGAAACCAAGCGAGGGAAAGGCGATCGTGCATTTCATCAGACCATCAGGATACGGCCGGGCTGCACACTTCACCATATGGGACGGAGACAAGCTTATCGAGGAGAACTGGGGAAAAGAATCCTTTCAATATGAGTGCGACCCGGGCAAACAACTTTTTATAACATGGTCAGAGTACAAGTCTCCACTTGAAGCGGATCTCCTACCAAACAGAGTATATTATGTCCTTCTGCGCATCAGAATAGGAATGTGGCGGGGAAGACTGCATTTTGTTCCCCTGAACCCTAATCATGAATTATGGAACGAGACATTAACATCGTACAGAAACTTGCCTAACTATACTTTCGAAAAGCAATATTTTGCGGACATTGAACGTGAAAACAAGCAAAAGATTCTCGATTATCTTGTCTATTATGAAAACGAAGTCAAGGGCACCAAACATGTGAATTACCTCAGGCCTGATGATGGCCTAGCGCACTAATAATTTGATTTTAAATAAGAATAAAATCATTCTACCGGGTGATGTTTAGCCCTAATCCTTTAAAAGGAGATCGGCTGACATGAGAAACGTAGCAATCGTCGTCGCAATTGTCGCCGCTGGCTACCTGGCCTACCAGAACATCTTTAACGCCCTGCCGGATGAAAACATGATATTCACGCTCAACAACTGCGCGTTATGTGAGGATGCCAAAGAATTAATGGATGCGTACGAGATTGAATACACGGAATACAATGTTGAAGATTCCGATGAATATCTCGCTTTATTCAAGAAGTATAAAGGCAGAACCTTGCCAATGGTGATTGTCGACGGCAAACGCATCGCACCACAGGATGACACATTTTTAAAAATCGCATTTAGCGGCCTATTTGAGCCGGAAAGTCGCGATGTCGTGGTATATACGGAAACAGGATGCGGATGGTGTGTAAAAACCATCGCCTTTTTTAAAGAAAATGATATCGCGTTTACCGAATATAACATAAAGGAATCCCCTGAATATCGTTCGGAATGGAAATCCCTGGGAGGTGTCGGGGTACCCTTTGTCATGATCGGCGACATCCCGATCGGCGGCTATAACCTGAAAGCCTATCGGGCGGCCTTGAAACAGCTTGATCTGATGTAAGAATAGGCCCTTAGAATGAGTAACACTTCGTGGTCTGGTATTTTTCGACCCGACAAAAATATGCCCTATGCTTCAAAGGAGGTCTCATGAAAGTTTTAATTTTATATTATTCCAAAGGCGGCAATACCCGTAAGCTGGCCGATGCTATCGCTGAAGGTGCGGGCCAGGTGGATGGCATCGAAGCTGTTTTGCGCCATACCAAGGATGTCACCAAAGACGATTTCGTATCCGCCAGTGGACTCATTGTTGGATCACCGGTTTACTTTGGTACCATGGCCGCCCAGTTGAAACAGATCTTGGACGAATTTATCGGCGTCCGCAAGAAAATGGAAAACAAGGTCGGCGCCGCCTTTGCTACCGCCGGAGACGCCAGTGGCGGCAAAGAAACCACGATGATGTCGATTATCCAGGCCTTATTGATTTACGGCATGGTCATCGTCGGCGACCCCTTCTCGGCCACAGGCCATTACGGAACCGCCTGCGTGGGTGCGCCGGATGCCGGCACATTAGAGAACGGACGTAAACTCGGCCGGCGAGTAGCCGAATTGGCAAAACAGCTTTTTTCATGACCAAACCACCTATTTTCGCAAGGCGGCCTTGGAAAATATGTACTTGGGTATTTGCTGATCGAATTGGATCTCGTCGATGATAAATTCAGTGCCCTTACCTTTCTTGAGGACATCTTTAAACAGCATCCGTTTGGGAAACCAGCGCCCATCCAAACGCACCACATCCGTGAGCTCGAGCTTTTTGAGCAGCTTACCGCTTTTGGCAAAAAGCTCCTCTTTGAGTGGTATAATCCGCTCCTGATCCACCCATATCTTTCGCCGGGCATAAGCCACCTCTTTGCTTGTGGCGCTGAGTTCCAATACCCAACAAGCCCGACCGTCAAATGGCTCGGTTCCGACCACCACGGCGGCATAATGATCAGTCAGTTTCTTATCTTCCATCATGTCTTCATAAGACAGGTCCGAGCCCATCACGGACTGCCGTAGCATGTGCCCGGAAATAAGAATGGTCCGATCGGTGGCAGGTGCATACATCCACAGCTTGTCTTTTAATTTGAGCATTTTGGTGCCTTTTTCACGGGCCGGAGCCAAATACTCGGTAAAGGCCTTTTCATCACTTTCGGCCCAGGAACGGGCTGCAACGGTCCGGCTGCCACGTCGACCATGAATCACCATCTTGGATTTAAATATGCGGTTTTGGGAAGACAAATTGCGATCCACATTCTCCAGGATGGTTTCGGCTGATGGCTGTTGCGCCCAAATAGACGGACAACCCAGCATAAAAACAAGCATGAAAATCAATGTGATCTTTAGGGTTCTCATACTTCCAGCTCCTTGAACAACTGCGATGTTTGACGTTTATAAATGGCAATGCCTGCAAACATGGTACCTAGAACAGAGGCGAACAAGCCCGGTAAAAAACCGATGTAATAGCTGGTGGGCGTCACCCGTGCGTGGATGATGCTGGATATGAGGATGGTCGATTTCTGCAACATGCCGCTGAAATCCAAACCATAAATCTGCATCCAGTAGGACACAGCCAGACCCAATGCCGTTCCCAGGACCGAGCCCGCCAGACCGATACAGATGGACTCAAATATCATGGACCGGTAAATAGCACCCTTGGGCTCGCCCATGGCCAGTCGCACACCAATTTCACCATAGCGGCGGATACCGTTCATTAAGCCGGCGTTCCACAGGACGATGGACATGACAAAAACAAAAACTCCCACGGCGATTTCACCGATGGAATCAGCCATATTCAAAATATCGCGAATCATGGGCGTCTGATCGCTAAGGCTCACCATCACCGGGGCAAATTCATCGGTGGATTCGTGATAGGATTGATTGAATCGATTGGCAAGCTGAGCCATGTGGAGATCCGCATACGCCATATCGCGGGTAAAGCCCACGATCTCACCCGTGGCATCCACCATGTCCAAGGCTAAGCGCACATCCTCAATGTCGGCGATCATGGAGCTGCGGTCCAAGGCCACCATCCCGAATCGAACTGTTCCGGCCACGCTGAAATTGTATATACTCATACTGCCGTTCATGCTGGAACTGATTAAGGTGGCGGTTTCACCGATGTTTAGCCCCAGTCTTTGGGCAAACGTTTCGCTGATCAGCATCTCCCCCGGTTTTCGGGGCACCGTGCCGCGCACGATGGATTGTTTCAGCTTGAGAATTTCAAGCTCAGGTGAATCCGGGCTGTGCAAATCGATGCCCATGCCAAATACCGGACCCTGGGACCGGGTCTGACCCTGGGCATCCGGAATATCCATGAGTCCCCCGAATTTAATGCGCGCTGTCCAGATCATATCCGGATAGTCCCGGGACAGCATAGCCAGCATGGCTTGATTGTCCAGCAAGGCCAAATCATTGGGCATCTGATCGGCCAGCTCGTGGTAGGCACGGGTCATGATCTTGACGTGGCCGGCGTCAAACCGGGCATTGGAGTCAACCATATCGCCCATAGCCCCTTTGACATAGCTGTACAGTAAGACAGTTAGGAGTGCCCCGGCAGCCACCATCAGGATGGGGAACAGACTGCGTGATCGGTCACGGAGCAGGCCGCGAATTAAAAATCGAATCATGCCAGTTTTCCTTTTAATGCTTCGGTGGGCTGCAAACCCGATATCCTGCGGCTGGGCAGATAACTAACCATGGTGACGGTTAGCATGACGATGGCGATGGTTAACCCTATCAATCCAATCGAATAGATCGGAAAGAGCCGCGTGGTCAATGCATAGCCATATTCCTCCGCCGTACTGGGCATGGGGATACCTTTACTGGCGGTAAGTATCAGCACCGGTATCCCGTATAGCGCAGCAGCGGCAATGCCCAGCATGCCATGCAGCATGCCTTCCAGGGTAAACAGGGCAATGACTTTGGTACGAATCATACCCAGTGCCATGAGGGTACCGATTTCTTTGCGGCGCCGGAAGATGGACAAGACCTGGGTGTCAAAAATAGCCAGCATGGATAAAGACAAAAGAATGGCATACATAATCGCACTGCCGACCCGTTTGGATTTAATCATCGCCTGAATGTCCTTGAGCAGATAATCATGATCCTTGAAATGCCATCCGGGCAGATCTGCATGTGAAAACGGTTTTTGGTCTACCACCACCAGGGTGGCCTGGTCTTCCAGGTGGAACATGTCCCGCAGGCGTTCCAAAGGGATCCACAATTGCCCCAGATCCATGGTGGGGACATTGGTCTGCATCACGGCCACGATTTCAGCGTCGGTCGCATCAAAGCTACCATGCACATCCCGCCAACGCAGAATTAACGAGTCCCCCACTGCCAACCCATTTTTGGCGGCCATCAGTTTACCCACCATGGCAGGCACGGCCACATCTTTTTGATTCAATGCTGCCGTGGGGATATCCAAGATGGTTTGTCCGGGATCGATACCCTTGATCAGGGCCGGCTGCACCCTGCCTTGGGGATAAATGGTGCCCTGTCGTATGAGAATGGCTGCAGCGCTCTGGCTTTCGACCAGATCAGATAAGGCAGCCGGAATCGTGGCATGGCTTTCTTCCAGGCTCAGGGGATCAAAGGGATCATAGCCCGCAACCCAATACTGGCCGCCACCGGCCTCATCTTTGATCACATCCCGGCTTGCCTGCTGATACATGCCGCTGAACAAACCCTGGTGCCAGATAATCAGGACATAGGTAAAGGAGAGCACCCCCACATTGAGCCAGGTTCGCAATCCCGCTCCCAGCAGATTGCGAAATGCAAGTTTGATTATAATCATAATGTTCCTCTATTCTGAAGCGTATACATTCTGGGCAGTCATCGTGTTCTTAATTCATGTATCCAAAGGCTGTTACATGTTTAGACTCCAGGCTGCCAAGTGCACATTGGGTCACGTCCTGATTGAAAATTATCGCTTTAAGCAGTTTTACCTGCACTGAACTCGGCGTTTTTTCTTTCATCCAATGGATATGTTTCGTTGTCTCCAAAGCGAATTGCCGGTGGTGATCCTTGTTGTGGGGTAACCACGGATAGCTTAGAGCTAACAGCTCACATCCGCTCATCGTTTGCGACCTGGCCGTCATCCAGGGAAATCTTGCGCTTCAGATACTGGATCACCTTTTCGTCATGGGTGGCAAAAATAAAGGTGGTTTCCAGCCTGGTGTTCAGATTTTGCATGGTCTGCAGAATGTTGTGCGAATTTTTGGCATCCAGGTTGGCGGTGGGCTCGTCGGCCAAAACAATGCGCGGTTTTTTGACCATGGCGCGGGCAATGGCCACCCGCTGGCATTCGCCGCCGGAAAGCTGGGCCGGTTTCGACTTTTCCTTATCTGTCAATCCGACCCATTCAAGTGCTTCCAATACTGCCTTTTTACGTTCTACCGGTGGCACCTTGAGCAGCAGCAACGGAAATTCCACATTTTCAAAAACAGTGTAAACCGGCAGCAGATTGTAGGTCTGAAAGATAAAACCGAAATGGTTATTGCGCAGGGCGGCAGCCTGTTTATGGGACAAACCATCGATAGCCTGCCCCAGGACCTTGGCAGTGCCTTCCGATGGGGTATCCAGGGAGCCGATGATGTTTAACAAGGTCGTCTTGCCGGATCCGCTGGGGCCCACCAGACCGGCAAATTCACCTTTTGCAAAGGTAAGGTCAATGCCATTCAAGGCCGTAAAATATCGTCCACCCATGGGAAAACGTTTAATCAGGCCTTTGATGGTGATAACTCGCCCATTATCCATTATCTATTCCTCCCTGGTGTTCCATTAGTGGTTGAATACGGTCATGAGTTGCACACCTTTTCCGCCAAACAATGTCTCTGCCCGATCCGTTGCATAAATCTGTAAAACTTCGGGATTCCAAAAACCCATGGCATAAAAACGCCAGTTGTCGTAACGGCGCTCCCAGCTGACATAGCGATAAACATCCTGATTATCCCAATCGAAATAAATGATGCCCGCGGCACTATCCAGCAATCCCACAGGATAATTAACCGAAGCAGCTGAAAACGCCACGATCTCTCCGGAATCGTCCCAATCTTCGGAAGCTGATACCCACAAAGTTTCCCCGATGGCATTCAAACCGTTACCGAGGTCAACGGTATAATCCAGGCCGATGCTCAGAAATTTCCGATACTGCATCGATATTGCATCAATATCCTGATGAATAACCACTGATTCAAACCAAAGTCCCACGCCCACATCCCATTTCCCATCCAGACCCAGACGATTTTCCTGGAAACTGTTTGTCCCATCATCAATGAGATCCAGGTCCTCGGCATCTACTTCCCGATAATGAAAGCTCAGGGCGATTTCACCCTCTAACCATGGTGTCTGGACCCGGCCGCCAATTTCCGGCCGGTCTTCAACGGATGCCATGGTTTCCCACCCTTTGGGTTCATCATTGCCGAAAAGACTCCAGAGCCAGACATTGGTGTTATTGAGGAAATAGTAGCGGCCCAGCAACCCGGTGACACCCTCGGTCAAACCTAAAGGATCGTGGGGGTCTACACGATCAAACCACATCAAAGGGCGCAATAAAGCAGCCGATCCGAAATCGATTTTTTGCAGACCGCCCCGGATTTCATATTGGGTCGCCGCCACCCGCAGCCACAGTCGGTATAGTTCGGCATCGGCCTGATCGCCGTCCTCATCCTCTTTGCTGCTCCAATATCCATCGGCAGCGACTTCGGCATCGATGGCCAGATCCCCATCCAGCGGAAAACTGAAATCCAATTCGGGAATATAGCGAAAACCGGTGTTGTCCTCACGTTTATCATCCTGCCGGGACACAAACCAACCGGATAACTGTCCCCGGAGATCGGTTTCAAACCCTGGCGCTGCCGGCACAAATGGTAGGCCTGCAACCAGACACAGAACCCCGGTCATCAGTGCCAATTTTATTGCTGAACATCCCAAAACTATTTCTCCATATCCGGACGGGCATAGATGCCATACCAGAAGAAATCTTTGATCTCGCGATTGAAATCTAGATAATTGGGATATTTGTTGATGCGTTCTTCATTATAAACCAATTCGCGCAGCTTCTCCAAAACGACCATAATAAATTCAGGACGAATTTCAGGCCGGACTTCACCCTTTTTCTGGGCCTCGACGATAAATTGCATAAACTTTTGTTTGTACTGGGCATTTGCTACCTGTCAATAAAAAAACTTACGAAAAAAGTTATTTTGTAAAATTTTCGCATATCATCTATGTGGTTCACGTCCCCAAACCCTATCTTTCAGGCCAAACAGGCGAGGGGTCAATTGGCCTGTCTCTCACATGGTGTGAAATCCATCGGATACGGTCCGCCGGAGTTGCCCCCGAAAGCGGCAAGATTACAGATCGGGTCTTGTTGACCGACGGCGACAGGCTTATAAAATTTCAAATCTGAATCGGATTATATGTTCATTTCTTCCATCACATAGAAACAATTTATAAATAATTATTATAATTTATTTACATTATATTAATATGTTAATCGTTTTTTTCATAAAATTTTTTAAGTTGACAGGTGATAATTATGACGGTATTTACACGGTATTTAATCAACTCAGTCAATAAAATACCGTCATGGCCTTAACAGACACCCTTATTCGAAGCGCCAGATCCAAAGAAAAGCCTTATAAGCTATCCGATGGGGGGTCTCTTTATCTTTTGGTCAATAAAACCGGGAAATATTTTCGATTTGACTATCGCTTTGCCGGGAAGCGCAAGACATTGGCCCTGGGCGTTTATCCTCAAGTAAGCCTGGTGGAAGCCAGAAAGATGCACGCCCAAGCCCGAAAATACCTTCAAAACGACCGGGACCCAGCTCAATTCCGCGGGCGGATCAAACAGCATCAAACCGGGCAAACCGCCAACAGCTTTGAAACACTAGCGCGCGAATGGTTTGCACATAAACTGCGAGACTGGACACCCGGTCATGCAACCACAATTATGCGACGGTTGGAGCAAAATATTTTTCCGTGGCATGGATCCCAAGCCATTGAATCAATTTCAGCACCTGATCTTTTGACCACGCTTCGCCGGATCGAATTGCGCGGGACTATCGAAACCGCCCATCGGGTTAAGCAAATATGTAGTCACATATTTCGGTACGCCATTGCTACTGGTCGTGCCGAGCGAGACCCATGCACAGACCTGAGCGGTTCGCTTTCGTCAACCAAGTCCAAACCAATGGCCGCCATTACCGATCCTGTCCAAATCGGAGCCTTGCTACGCGCCATTGACGGTTATCAAGGATACGCCTTGACAAGATGGGCCTTAAAGCTCGCGCCCCTTGTTTTTGTGCGTCCCGGTGAACTTCGGTATGCAGAATGGACTGAAATCGACACCCAACGGAGTCAATGGAAAATCCCCGCCGAGAAAATGAAGCGTCGCATCCCGCACATTGTTCCGCTGTCACGACAGTCTCTCGCAATTATCCGAAAAATCGAGCGCATCAGCGGCGGCGGTGACTACCTTTTCCCTTCACTTCGAACGTCGGTGCGGCCCATGAGCAACAACACCATTCTGGCAGCACTTCGCCGAATTGGATATACCAAGGAAGAAATGACCGGCCATGGGTTTCGAATCATGGCGGAACACCTGCTCCATAAACGAGAATGGCCAGCCCATATCATTGATCGCCAACTCGCAAAAGGTCAGAAAAGCCACCCTGAATTTCCCCCGGGCTATGCCTACCAATATCTTCCGGAGAGATACAAAATGATGCAGAGTTGGGCGAATTATCTAGACACCTTAAAGCAAGGTATACCGATTACATAAACAGCAAGCCCCCACTTGGGGGCGGGTATTGATTTAAATCAATGATAATTAAACAAATTCTTTGTGCCAGGACTGGGAATGTTGAGGCAGGTTGTTATAAGCTTCAATAAACTGGGCCAGTTTGTTTTTGGTAGCATCCGAGAGCTGCATGAATCTGATCCCGCACCTACGTGTATAGAGGCCATCGATGGGACGCCCCACAATGGAATCAGAAATGATCCGGCAATCCGTTAAATCGATGTCGATGGTATTATCTGCCGTGCCAATGGAAATTTGGTCAAATTCCACCGACCATTTTGAATTGGTTTGATATTCAGTGCGTATCCCCCCCAGGCTCAAGTCAACAATCGCCGCGTATTTAACCGTCCGTGGTTTAAGCAATCCAAGAAACGATGTTTTTTTGAACTTTACGATTGCACCAGGTTTTAAGGCACAGCGTGTATCTCTTCTTTTTTCCACGAATTTTTACGTCCTTAGAATTTTGCAACTTGAAGCGGCATCCTAAAGAATGCATTAAATTTTTTGCTTACCATGATTATCGGATTACCGTTCCGTAACCGTGAGAAAGAGTCCGCTTGTTTTCGAAAGGGCATATCAACCCAAGCATGAAGTTGTCCCATCCGGTATTCGCGGATTAGAGACGCAATCAACAGGCTTAGTTACTACTGAACGGCCTTTGAGTATTTACAAATTATGTGCAATGGTCAACCATGAATAAATGGGGTATTAATGGGTATTATTTTTACCTATTATAGGTGCGTCAGTGCGTCAACAGGTATGTCCTGAGGTTGGTTTTTGTGTGGGTTAAATTGAGTTTTCTACGAATGCTTTTTCGATGGCTCTCAATCGTTTTAATGGATAAACGCATCAAATCAGCGATTTCTTTGGTACTTTTCCCCTGCTTAACAAGGTTGGCAACCTGGAGTTCCAAATGGGTAAGGCTATTATACCGGGAAGATAAGCGACGTGAAAAGGAGGAGCTAATCTCATGCAAGTTTGAAGCAATAACGCCGGTCAATATTTTTTGACGGTCATTCAAACTGCTATTTTGGAGCTTGTTTAAATAAGGCTCCACCAGCTCCTTGATATTGTGCAGCACATTTTCTTCAATTTCGGCCTTATCTTCGGCGCGCTTTTTCAACAACACCTCCAGGGCCGTGTTGCTTTCCTCAAGATGGACTGCTTTTTCCTGAAGTTCCTGTTTCACCAGCTCCCGTTCGGTGACATCAACGATGATGCCATTAACGTATGTATACTGATCCCCCTCGGACAAAACGCCAGTAGAAATGGCGTGGACGGATCGCCAGGAATTTTTACCCGGATGGTACATTCGAAAGGTTTGATCAAATTTAAAAAGATCTATTCCTTCAAGATTGGCGGTGACAACGCGCTCCCTGTCATCCGGGTGGATATTCTTAAACCAGGTTTCAAATTTCATGGGCTCCTCAATCCCGACCATATCCACAATGGATGGGCTCACAAAGATCACTTTGGCCTGGTAAGGATGATTTTCATCCAGCTTGAGGCGATAGATGGCAAAATCAGATGCACTTTCCATCAATGATCGTAAGTGATTTTCACTTTCACGCAAGGATGCCTCTATTCGTTTCCGCTCTTGGATCTCGGCATTCATTTGCCTATTGGTAACAGACAACGCAAGGGTTCGATCCTTTACGCGTTGCTCCATATCTTCATGGGCTCTTTGAAGATTTATTTCAGCTTGTTTGCGATCAGTGATATCAAAGACGACGCCCTCCAAGCCGAGAAATTGGCCTGCTTTGGAAAAAAGGGGTGTTTTGTGATCTTCAACCCATCGAATCTCACCAAGCTTTGCAATGATTCTATAGCACTGAACCACTGTTTTTGTTGTATTTATCAGCTTTGTACCTGTTTTTCTGACCTGATTGACATCATCCGGATGGACGATGCTTAGCCAGTTCATTTCTTTGGCATTTACCTCCGTTCCGGTATACCCGCAAAGTCGTTTGCAACCGCTGACAACTTCTGCCGACCAGTCCGGATAAGCCCGATAGACCATACCTGGTATATTTTGAATCAGGGTCCGATGCTCTAATTCACGATGCCTGAGAGTTTTTTCGATCTGCTTCAGTTCATTCAGGCGTGCTTTCAATTTCTTGACTTTATTTTTTAATTTACTGTAGCCTGGCTTATTAGACATCTGCTTTTCTCCAAAGTCAGGAAGGAGCGTGTGGTTTTTTCATGTTCTCAGGCGGCTTTGCCGCCGATACCACAGATAGCATTATTCACGAAAAAATGTAAAGAAATCGATTTGCCGGGCAAGTCCGGGCATGAAGCCCTGGCTTTGCTACAAATTGCCGAATCGACACGATTACAGGTTTTGAGAGGTATGAGCGATGAGCGACAACATTACCAAGACGGCAAAAATGCTTCTAAAAAAGGGTAACAACGTCATCTTCACCGGCGCAGGAATTTCCACCGAAAGCGGTATTCCCGATTACCGCAGCCAGGGAGGTCTTTGGGACAAGTTTCAGCCGGTCTACTTTGATGATTTTATGTCACGGGAAGATGCGCGCATTGAATACTGGCGTCAATGGCAGGGTCTGGATCAGGCATTGAACCAGGCCGCTCCCAACCGGGGCCACCTTGCGGTGGCCGAACTCTATAACCTGGGTTTTATTCAGGCCGTTATTACCCAAAACATCGACGGCATGCACCAGGCATCGGGTATACCCGACACGGCCGTAATCGAGTTGCACGGCAATGCCCGTCGTATCCGCTGTATGCGCTGTAATGCGATCTCCACCACAGATGCCGCCCGGGAACGGCTGGCCAGTGGTGACCCGGCACCTGCATGTGATTGTGGTGGCTTTCTCAAGCCGGATACGATTTCATTTGGACAATCCATGGCCATGGAAAAAGTTCATCAGGCCATGACCCTTTCTGAACAAAGTGATCTATTTATCGTGGTGGGCTCCACCCTTTTGGTGCAGCCTGCGGCACACATGCCCATTTATGCCAAACAGAACAATGCCTTTCTGGTGATTATCAATCTATCGGACACGCCCTGTGACAACGTGAGTGATCTGATCATACGGGAAAAGGCCGGAGGTGTATTGAATAACATTCACCAAGCAGTCAAAACCGGTCTTCAAGATCAGGGACTTTTCACCCGGTAATGGGCATAAAATACATGCGGATCAAGTTGCTTGGTGGCCAGCAAGGCCAGGTCCAAACTCAGGGGTTCTGAAAACAGGGAAAGACCTGATCCGAAGACTTTGGGACAATAGGTAAGAATCATCTCATTGATTAAACCGGCTTTGGCAAATAAGGTGTTGATCTGGGCTCCGCCGATCAGAACGGCGCGGCCAAAACCCTCTGATTCTAATTTTCTAATTATTTCATATGGTTTTCTCCTGGTAAACTCAAGATTATCGTGCATTGATACCCGATCGCTTCGGCGGGTTAACACGATATTGCGACGATTTGGAAGGGGTTTCCCAATTGTCGTATAGGTAGCGGATCCCATGATGATCACACCGGCATCCAGGGTAATCTGCCTGAACAACTTTTTATCCGCCGACCCGGTCCAGTCCGGATAATGGGATGCATCTTTGGCAATCTTCCCATCTGCCGTCAATGCGACCATAAGAGTTACTTTCATTTCACAATTCACCCTGGATGTGAAAGCAAATTTCTGAAGTTCGCCATCATGATCGGGGGTTTTGAATCCCTTCAAGACACGGACTCTTTCGGCAGCCAGCAGTCACACCGGCACCACGCTCTCTGATCGCCAATCAATAGGAACGGATAAAAAGGCACCAGCTTAAAACAGGACCAAGATTTCATCAAGCATGATTTCGCGATCGCCCAGATCGATTTTTTCCTCCCCACGGTCCAAGACGACATCGGTCCAAACGCCGATAGTATAAAGCTGGCCGTCTGGTGTGTGGCGATCGGCCACCCAAACCACCTGGCCGTGGAAAACAACCTCTCGACCCACATTGATTCGAATGGCCACATGTGTTTCCGGCTCAATGGCACTGGCCGAATCGATCCGCAGCCCTTCAACCGACACCTCCACCATATTCACCGGAAAGGACCCATCAAACATTTCCAGGTGAGCCGGAAAAAAATTTTGTGCCGGGGATATTTGCGTTTTTCTACAGATTCTGATTTCATCATGTGCTGTCGCGTCTAAAATTCTATTCCTGCAACTCCTTGATATCGGAATAACAGTCGAGTGCCTCCGGATTGAGCAATGCGTCTTTGTTCAGGACCGGCTGATTTTGGATCACCTTTTTAACCGCGATCTCAACCTTCTTCATATTGAGGGTGTAAGGGATATCGGCAACGGGTATTATCTTGGCCGGAACATGACGCGGTGATGCATTGGTCCGAATGGTGGTCTTGATTTTCTGCTTGATGTCCTCGGTCAGGTCCACACCCTCAGCCATTTTTACAAACAGAATAACGCGTACATCATTATGCCAGTCTTGGCCCACCACAACACTATCTGCCACTTCGTCCATCTGGTCGATTTGACGGTAGATTTCGGCGGTCCCTATTCTCACACCGCCGGGATTGAGCGTGGCATCGGATCGACCAAACATCACCACCCCCCCTCGGGATGTCACCACGATATAATCGCCGTGTCGCCATACGTTCGGATAGACATCAAAATAAGCTGAATGATATTTTTTGCCATCCGGATCATCCCAGAAATAAATTGGCATGGATGGAAAGGGCGCGGTGCAAACCAGTTCGGCCTGATGATCCACAACGGCCTCACCGCTTTCGTTAAAAGCCTTGACGTCCATCGCCAGGCCCCGGCATTGTAACTCACCGGCGTAGACCGGACCCATGGGATTGCCCAGGGCAAAGCAGCCATTGATGTCCGTACCACCGGCAATGGATGCCAACTGAAGATCTGATTTGACGGCATCATAAATAAAATTAAATCCTTCAATTGACAACGGGGATCCGGTGGACAGGACCGCACGCAGCGGTGTGAGGTCATATTTCTGCCCCGGTTTCAATCCCGTATTCTGCAGGGCGGCAATATAGCCCGCACTGGTTCCGAAAACAGTTAGCTTCTCGTCCTGGGCCATTTGCCAGAGCGCATCTGGAGATGGATAAAACGGATTGCCGTCATAAAGCACCAAGGTTGCACCAACTGCCAATGAACTCACCAACCAGTTCCACATCATCCAGCCGCAGGTTGTAAAATAGAATATGGTATCTTGCCGCTTCAGATCGGAGTGCAACATGAGTTCTTTTAAATGATGGATCAGGATTCCGCCCGCGCTTTGTACCATGCACTTGGGCAGACCCGTCGTGCCAGAAGAATACATGATGTAAAGCGGATGACCGAAAGGCAGTTGGGCAAAATCCATGCTTAGGCCTTCCTCCTGGGATCGAAACGCATCGTACAGGATCGCATTGGGTAAAGCCCGGATATCTGGCTTATCCTGGGTATAGGGTACCACGACTACCTTTTCGATGGACGGTAGGTCATTTAGGATATGTGCAATCCGGTCCAGGGAGTCGATGCGCTTACCTTTAAAGAAATAGCCATCGGCAGTAAATAAAACCCTGGGTTTAATCTGTCCAAATCGATCCAGCACCCCTTTGATACCAAAATCCGGCGAACAGGAAGACCAGGTCGCACCCAGGCTTGATGCGGCCAACATGGCGATTATGGACTCGGGCATGTTGGGCATGAAACCCACAACCCGATCACCGGGCGCAATCCCCATTTGCCGCAAAGCGTCAGCCAAACGGGCCACCTGATCATATAACTGGGCATAGGTCAATTTGCGACGAATGTGACTTTCTCCGTAAAAAACCAGGGCGGTTTGATCGTCCCGAAAGCGCAGCAGGTTCTCGGCAAAGTTGAGGCGGGCACCTTGAAACCATTTGGCTCCGGGCATTTTATCCAAGCCATCCACCACTTGGTTAAAGCGTTCCGATGCGATGATATCGCCAAAATCCCACATGACTTCCCAGAATTCGGGGATATTTTCAATGGACCACTGGTGCAAAGCCGTATATTCTGTAAAATTCTGGCTGTACCGGTCGTTGATTGTGCTCATAAAACGAAACATGTTGCTCTGTTGAATACGTTCTTCAGAAGGTTGCCACAGAAGTTGTCCCATTTCTATCCTCCACTGTTACGGATCAAAAAATGACAGGTTATGTTTTCGGTTGCATTTCGATGCAATGGTGACTAGATTACCTGAATCATGCCAGGTTTGTCCATCATAGACGATCCTGCCATGCTGCAAGCCAACACCGACCGTGTCGGTGGTTTGTGATTGTGGTCAATTAAGGAATTTGTTTCCGTGACCACCCTTAACAGCAATGCTTGTTTTTTTCAACTGACGAATAAGAGGTTTGGTACGATGCATTATGAAGGCATGATTATCCGCCCCCCCAGCGAAGCCAATAGTATCCTGCTTCAAGTAACTGTGGGATGTTCCCATAATAAATGTACATTCTGTGGCACCTATGCCGGTGAGCGCTTCAAGATCAAATCAGATGAAATCATTGCGGCAGACATTCAATTTGCCAAGCAATACTGTCAGCGACAGCGACGCCTGTTCTTGTGTGACGGCGATGCCCTGATCATACCCCAAAAACGTCTCAAGAAAATTTTGATAGACATCAAAACCCACCTACCCTGGGTTACCCGTGTGGGGATATATGCCAACACAAAAAGTATCAAAATGAAAACGGCCGAAGAACTGGCGGAACTGGAACAACTTGGTTTGGGCATTGCTTACATGGGCCTGGAAAGCGGTGACGATGTTACCTTGAAAGCGGTAAAAAAAGGGGCAACCGCCGAGACGATGATCGCCATGGGGCAAAAAATCAGACAAGCCGGTATCAAACTGTCCATCACGGTGCTGCTCGGCCTGGCCGGTCGTGAGCGCTCCTTGATTCATGCCCGGGAAACCGGCCGTGTGCTGTCCGCAATCGATCCCGAATATGTGGGTGCCCTCAGCTTGATGTTGGTACCGGGCACACCGCTTTGTGCAGACTACGAAAACGGAACCTTCCCTCTGCTGGAACCGGATGAAATGCTTCAGGAACTACGCGAAATGATGGTCCACACAAAACTAAGCAGGGGGTTGTTTCACGCCAATCACGCTTCCAACTATCTGCCCATCAAGGCCCGTATGCCCAAAGACAAACAGCGCACAATCGAACAGATTGATGCAGCCCTGGCAGGAAATGTGTCCCTGAAGCCTGAGTGGATGCGCGCACTTTGACGGGCAGCCCATCTAAGCAGTAAGCAGCTGATCGCTTAAGGCTTCAAGCTGATGGCGTTACAGCGTTGATTTGGCCAATCATAATAATGACCATTCACGGCAATTTCGTCGATACTGAACACCAAAGGTAATTCAATACATGGATTTAAAAATTTTTCTAACAACATTCGGTATGGTTTTTCTGGCAGAACTGGGTGATAAAACCCAGCTGGCGACTTTTTGTTTGGCAGCGGATTGTGATCCCAAGGTATCCGTTTTTTTGGGATCCGCTCTGGCGCTAACACTAAGTGCGCTGATCGCCGTTGTTTTCGGCACGGTATTCAGCAAGTTTATCCCCGAAACCTACATCAAGCTCGGTGCGGGAATCTTTTTTGTCCTGGCCGGCATCTGGATGCTGGTGGGGGCTGGCAGGACATTGCTTGTCTCCTAGAAGGCAAGCGGAAGCCATCCCGACACCTCGAATTCTGTTGACCCGAATAGTCGATATGAATAAACTCGTTAATATTGATGGCAAGCAGATGAATTGCGCTGAAATTCGGAGACATCCTATCGATGAAAGAGTTCTTTAAGGTCACCGACCTTGAAACCGCACGCGCGTGGCCGAGCATATTCCCTCAAATGGAAAAAGAAGTTCAGCCGCTGGACAAGGTTTTGGGCCGGGTCTTGGGACATGATATTCATTCGGACATTAATCTGCCTGATTTTCCCCGGGCGATAATGGACGGTTACGCTGTCAAAGCGGTATCAACATTCGGTGCTTCAGACGGGAATCCGGCCTATTTGAATGTGGTCGATCATATCGCCATGGGAACGGCCCCCACGAAATCCATCAAACCAGGGGAAGCAGCGAAGATTTCTACGGGTGGCATGCTCCCCAAGGGCACTGACAGCGTTGTCATGGTTGAACATACGGATGCCATCGACGATATCACCATAGAGGTATACCGAAGTGTCGCTCCGGGCCAACATATGATCCAGATTGGTGAGGATCTTCAAGCAAACCAGGTTGTTCTATCAAAAGGGCAAAAGTTAAGACCCCAAGAAATTGGAATCCTGGCAGCTCTTGGTATTGAAGCTGTGTCTGTTTACCGGCATCCTGTGGTTGCCATTCTCTCCACCGGTGACGAAATTGTCGCGGTAACGGACACCCCCGAACCGGGCCAAATCCGAGACATTAATTCCTATACCCTCGCAGGCCAGGTCATTCAGGCCGGTTGTCAACCCATGGTCATGGGCATCGTCAGGGATGACTTTAATGCCCTGGATCATATGTGTCGAGCGGCCACGGAACAGGCGGATATTATCTTTGTATCGGGCGGGAGTTCGGTCGGCATGCGAGACTACACCATCGAGGTGCTGGAAAATCTACCGGATTCGGAAATTTTGGCTCACGGAATTTCCATTAGTCCGGGCAAGCCGACCATCCTGGCCAGAGTGGGTCAGAAATTTTTCTGCGGCCTGCCGGGTCATGTGGCTTCGGCCATGGTGGTTTTTCATATGGTGGTACGGCCCTTTTTGGAGTATATCGGGGGCAGAAATCCTGATTTTAATCGTCCCCGAATCTGTTATGCCCGTTTACAACGCAATTTGGCATCTAAACAGGGCCGCGTGGACTGTATTCGGGTCCGATTACTTCAGGAAGGAGACCAATTATCAGCCAAACCCGTTCTGGGAAAATCCGGCCTCATTCGGACCATGATTGAAGCCGACGGACTGGTCTGTATCGATAAAAACACCGAAGGCCTGGATAAGGGCTCGGTTGTTGCGGTGCATCTGTTGCCCTCATAAAAGCCGAATATTTCAAAAAAGAAAGGACACCAGGCCCGAACGAATGGCAGGGCCATTGGTACGTTGGAAAATTAATGAAACAAAATCGTACAGTCTACCTGAAAATGAAGACCCTGGAGGAGGCCAGGGACATCGTATTGAATCATTTCGCTTTGACCGACCCCTGGCCCCAGGAAATCATTGCGGTATCCGAGGCTGTCGGCCGGGTTCTGGCAAAACCGGTTTATGCGCGCTTATCCGCCCCCCATTTCCACGCTGCCGCCATGGACGGGATCGCCGTGGCCGCAGCAGATACATTTGGTGCCAACGAAGCCCAACCCAAACGGCTCAAGATCGGTAACGACGCCTTTTGGGTCAATACGGGCCATGTGCTTCCCAATCAATGCGACGCCGTCGTGATGGTTGAAAATCTGAATCCCGTTGACGATAACACCATGGAAATTGAATCACCGGCTTTTCCGTGGCAGCATGTTCGTAAAATCGGTGAAGATATTGTGGCGACCGAACTATTATTTCCCCAAAACCACCGGATAACGCCCTATTGTCTGGGCGCGTTGATTTCCGGCGGGATTTTTTCGCTCACTGTTAAAAAAAGACCGAATCTTATTATCATACCCACTGGTTCCGAACTGGTTGACTGGCAGCAAGTAGGCGAGATCGACCTTGAACCCGGTAAGGTGCTGGATGCCAACTCATATGTTCTGCGCAGTCTGTCCGAAGCAGCCGGGGCTGAAGCCTGTCGCCATAAAAGCCTGATGGACGACCTGCCAACCCTCACAGACACCCTTGACCAAGTCGCTCGGTCCAATATCGATATAATCTTAACGGTGGGCGGCTCCTCGGCCGGGTCTGAGGATTATTCCAAAGACGTTATTGAAAATCTGGGAGAAATACTGGTTCACGGGGTCACAATTATGCCGGGCAAACCGGTTCTGATTGGTAAAATCAATAACAAGCCGTTTTTCGGTATCCCCGGCTACCCGGTATCGGCTATTATTGCATTTGAACAATTTGTACTGCCCCTGATCAACCAGTATCTGGGCCAACCCACGGTAGACCGCGAATCGGTTACGGTGGAACCCACCCGGAAAATTGCGTCCAGGCTCGGACTGGAAGAGTTTGTACGCGTAAAGATCGGCCAGGTGGGTGAACACATGGTTGCCACGCCCCTCCCACGCGGTGCCGGCAGTATTACCAGCTTGACTGAAGCCGATGGAATCATTCGGGTTCCCAACCATGTGGAAGGTCTCAAAGACAGCGATGATGTCCGCGCTGAATTGTTGCGGCCCCGCAGTGCGATTCGAAATACCTTGGTGGCCGTTGGCAGTCACGATAATACCCTGGACGTATTGGCCGACCAGTTGAAAGCGCAGACCACCACCGTGACCCTTTCCTCCAGCCATGTGGGCAGCATGGGCGGTTTGATGGCCGTAAAAAAAGGTGTTTGCCATCTGGCCGGTTCGCATCTTCTGGACACCCAAGACGGTAGCTACAATGTATCCTATGTAAAAAAATATCTGCCCCGAATGGATGTGCGTCTGGTCAATCTGGTGTTCCGCGAACAAGGCTTTATCGTACCCAAGGGCAACCCCAAACAAATCAAAAGCATTGCAGATCTATGTCGATCAGACGTTCGCTTTATCAACCGGCAAGGTGGTTCGGGCACTCGCATTTTGCTGGATTACCGCTTGGAACAATCCGGAATCGATCCCAACGATGTCAGCGGCTATGATATGGAGGAATTTACGCATATGTCTGTGGCGGTGGCGGTGTTGAGCGATACGGTTGATGTGGGCCTGGGAATCCACGCGGCGGCCAAAGCACTGGATCTCGATTTTATTCCGGTTGTTACCGAACAATACGATCTGATTATCCCCCAAGAGCATTTCACATCCGAACCCATGCAAATGCTTTTGGATACGATTAACTCGGACCTATTTAAAAAACGGGTAGTTGCCCTGGGTGGTTATAGTACGGAGAAGACGGGTACGATCATACTGTGACCCGGCGTAAACGTCCAACAGCGAATGGGGCAAAATGCTCAATAGATGGCCACGTTGGATCAGGACTTGACCGAGCCGCAAATCGGTTGGAATGAGCCATAATGGCACCGAACCCTTCTTATGAACTGATCGATCATACAGCAGATTTTGGTATTCGCGTGTGCGGTTCCAGTGCCAAGGACTTGTTTCACAATGCTGCGCTGGCACTCATGGATCAATTGGTGGAGGCAGTTGCGCCACGTGAGCGCCAGACTCGCCAACTTAAGATTGCGGGCAACGACTGGCCCGATCTGATGGTAAACTGGCTGCGGGAAATTTTATATCTATGGGCCGGGGAAGAAATGCTGGTTCGTGCGATTCAAATCGAGGCACTCACGCCCAGCAGATTAAGCGCCCAGCTAGATGCGGAAGTATTTTCACCACAGCATCATATTATACGGACCGAAATAAAAGCCGTGACCTACCATCAAATACAGGTGGTCGACCGGGGCCACTGCTGGGAAGCAAGGATTATTTTTGATATTTAACAAGGAAAAAAGCATGCGAGTAATACCACAATGGACAATCGTGATCTGGGTGATCCTCACCATGGGCTTGACTCCCTTGGTGTGTCAGGCATCCGAATTCCAGGCCGGCGACTGGCAACTCAATTTGGGCGGAGCCCTTAGAGTAAGCTATAACCAGGAAGACTGCGATGAATCCTGCCAGGACCTATGGCGGTCCACTGATCTGGATACAACCGCTTATGAAGATTCTGATACGTATTTAACCGGCGATATTTCCCAAATTTCACTGAGCGGCAAACGCCAGATGGACGCTGGCATGAACGCAGTTTTTAAAACCGAATGGCGCCTGGATACGCCGGAAGGCGATGATGAAACCACACTAACCAACTACGAACAATATCTCGGCATTGACGCGGGCGTGGGCCTCTTGCGGGCCGGTACCATTGAAACGCCTTATATGCAAACCGGTAATATGCTGGACCCGTTTTCAAGCGACGCGCTTTCCACCCGCTTTTTTATTGATATTCAATCCGCCTTGCACCACAATACCGGCAAGGGACGCGGGCGGGCGACCAACACCCTGCGCTACGACTCACCCATTTCGCAAGCCGGGGTAACTGCCCAATTGTTTATGGTCATCGATAACAGCGATGATGCCGACCATAGCTATGGTGGCGGCCTGATCTATACCACCCCCAATATGACCCTATTCTGGCAATATTATGATAATGGTGAATCTGGCGACGATGAAGCCACTAAAATTGGAGCCAAGCTTGGATCTGAAGCCTTCTCGATATTTGGTCAGTATGAAGTTGACAACGGCCTGATATCACTATCTGAAGGTCTTTCTTCGTTGGGCAGCGACACCGACAACACGGCCGATGGCGATAATATATTTGAAGATAACCGCACGACCGGCGCGGATGTCTGGTTTTTAGGTTTGAGCTATAAAACCGGCAGAATTACGCTGCTGTATGAATACGGTGAACGCAAGAACTCCGAAAAAGGTAGGCAGAATGAAGATGGCCATACCGGGTGGGTTGCCGGCCTCCGCATTCAACTTGACACCTATGCCTATCTCTACCTGGGCTATCTTGAAAAAGAATTCAATGATGACGATCGTGACAAGGACACCCGTTATTCTGTCGGTGCCACCATTACCTTTTAAATTTGAAACCCCGGCTGTATTTCGACTGAAGAAATTGCCTAAGCCACGATACCTTTCGCCCTGCGGCGAAAGGTACGCTTTATTAAAAATGCCTGGCGCACAATTTTATTCGGGATGACGCGACAGGATCTCCTGCCGGGCATCTACGGCTGCCTCTTTAACCTCGGTATCATAAGTTCCGCTTGTGATGGTGTCTAAAAATTCCAACCCACCCCGATCCGCACACAAACCCAGGATGTAAAGTATATCTCCTTTCACCGCATCTGTCTGCTGCTCAAACCGCGCTATTAAGGGAGCTGTCATCTGTTTGGCCAAAGAAACTTGGCAGTCGGCAATCTCTTCGGCCGCGGCCATGGCGCCCAATCGGGTTGAAAAAGCTGCGTGGGTTAACAGATCAAAAAAGGCCGGGATAATGCAATCTGCCTTCAGCATCATTTCAGATAGTTGATAGGCATTCCCATCTGCAATAATGGCCTCAAGCGTTGTACGGCTCAATTGAGAGGGATCACGGCTTTCAATGGTATCCACGAGCTCTTGTTGGTCGACTTGACCGGTCCAACGAAACTGATCATCCAAGATCAAAGTGGGCACCGACCGGATGGTATCAGCCTCGGCCATTTCGGAAAACTGCATGGCATCGATGATGGTAAGGTATATGTTGCTACGCTGCCATACCAGGGCGGCTAATTTTTGCACTTCCAGGGGACAAAACGTACACATGCCTGAGACATACAACCGGAGCATGGCCGGGATATCCGGATCCGCCTGTTGCCCGGTCTGCGCCTGGGGATGCCCATGTTCTGATACATGCAGGAGCATATCGAAAAACGCCCCCAGTTCCGTACCATGGGGTACCCCTCGATAGACAATAGATGCCCCCAGCTGTAGTTCGGGCGCAGCATCCGCTTCATCGGCCATCTGTTCTACAAACTGAACGTTTGTAACCTGTTGCGATAGCTTTTGGCAGAACGTCACCAGAGCTTGACTGCGTGGGTCCTTACTAATTCGCAACTGGATTTCAACGGGCGTTTCAAATCGGTGATTTAAATCAGCCATCTGCCGTATTTCTTCTGGTAACATGGGCTCTCCTTGAAAAACCTTGAGGATATCGATATGTTGAGGTATAATTCTTAGTTCAATTCAGGACTATATATCGGCTTATGGACCTAATGCAATGCTATAGGATCCTGGAAATCCAGGAAACGGCGTCCCTACCCGAGATAAAGCAGGCTTACCGGGATATGATCGGGATCTGGCATCCGGATCGATACATCCAAAATCCGCGTCTTTATACAAAAGCAACCGAAAAACTAAAAACGCTTAATGCCGCTTATAATCACCTGATCACCCATTTGACACCCAGTTTTGTCAATAAACGTTCCGGCCAGAAAGCTTCTCCGAACCCAAAACCGCATATCCTCTTCGTCACCTGCCCGAGCTGTCACCAAAAAAATCGTCTGAAAGCCGGATTCGTGACGCACCATCCGAGATGCGGTACTTGTAACGCATTGCTTTTTCAAAAGGGCACCGGGCACGACAAACCAGGTCACAAATCAGCGCATACCGCCCAACGCCCAGGCGCCAGTACGAAATCCGCTGATCGCAGCAGCCAACCGAATCACTTCGGCACTAGCTCATCCGTTTCCCAGACGGCCAAAACGAAACTTCGCAAAGCAGCCACCCGAAAAAGGATACTCAATAAATGGAGTCTGTTCGGCATCCTGGCAGGCACCTTTCTAGTTATCAATAATTTTAGCGAGATACGTACCTGGCTAACGGCACGCCTTGAACCGCTCACCGAAAGTCGTTATGTCGAATACCTGAAAAATCCGATCGCCAGTGTACGCAATAGTCTATATTTTAAAGACAACACAGCGGCACAAGCGACCATCCAGAAGCTTCTCCGCGAGGCGGGCTATCCTGTTGATGCATCCGCCGGTGACACAAATGAGCAGATACGAACAGCCCTGAAACAATTTCGGGATGATTATTTTCTTTCTTTTCGAGTCGGGGATTTAACCGAAAGCACCCAAGCCTTGCTGCGCCACCGGGCAATTGTCTCACAGCAGCCCAAATGGCCCCAAATTGCTGTTGATCCGCGATTTGAACAATGGATCGACCAGCAAAAGCTGACATCCCCCGAAATCTGTCGGCAAACCCTCGCCAGCGGCGATGTGACCCAAGTAACATCTATGCTGAACTGGTACCAGTTCGAAATGTTGAAACCCAAGCCCCACCCCCTGCCTCGCCGGGGTGTATTGCAGAAAAAGTATCATAAAGGATTGGCACCGCTGACCATCAGAACCCGTAACGATGGCCGCCATTACTATTTGAAACTCATTGATGATGCAAATGAATCTACAATGATGACAGCCTTTATCCACAGTGGTTCCAAATTTGTTGCGCATGTACCTGTGGGTAAATATCGCGTCAAATATGCCGTCGGGCAATTCTGGTACGGGAGTCGCTGGCTATTTGGCCCTGAAACCGTATTCAAATATATGGATCAGGTATTGGAGTTCAAGGTTCAAGACAACCAAATCAGCGGATATCAATTAAATTTATACCTTCAGCCCATGGGACTACTCACCGCCCAGAAAAACTACGTATTTGATTTCTAAAAAATATTTCATGTTTTGTTGCGTACGCACAAACAGAAACAAGATCCTTATAGGGTAATACCATTGCAATGATTCATATCGACACCTGAAAATTTTTTTAATCCTTCTTGGAGAAATATAGCATGCAGCTCAAGCAAATTCATGAATATAAATGGGAACTTCCCAAAACGGGATCCATGCGTGTTCCCGGAATCATCTATGCCGATCACGATATGCTTGTAGGCGGTCAACAGACCGAACCCTTGAAGCAGGTGGCCAATGTTGCTACCCTACCCGGGATTATCGGCGGATCACTGGCCATGCCGGACATGCACTGGGGATATGGATTTCCCATCGGCGGTGTGGCTGCTTTTGACTGGGAAACCGGGATTATTTCGCCCGGCGGGGTGGGCTATGATATCAACTGTGGTGTCCGTCTGGCCACAACGGCTTTGGTAGAATCCGATATTCGCAACAAGCTCGAATCACTGGTGACGGAATTATATCGTCGGATTCCCTGTGGTATCGGTTCCACCGGATCGGTCCGGCTTTCGCATAAAGAAGAGAAAAAAGTCCTCAGACGAGGCAGCCAGTGGGCCGTAGCGCAGGGTTTTGGTGAAGACACCGATGTCATTCATACCGAGGAGACCGGTTGCATGCGCAATGCCGACCCCTCTCTGATCAGCCAACGTGCTTTGGACCGTGGCCGTAAACAGCTGGGCACGCTCGGTTCGGGAAACCATTTCTTAGAAGTGGGCGTAGTCGACCAGATATTTGATGCGGACGCCGCCCGTATATTTGGTCTGTATGAAAATCAGGTGACGCTGATGCTGCATTCTGGCTCCAGAGGACTCGGCTATCAAGTCTGTGACGATTTCCTGCGCGAAATGAATCAGTATGTCAACCAGTTGGATTTTATGATCCCGGACAGGCAATTGGCCTGTGCCCCCATCCAATCCAACCAGGGACAGCGCTACTTTAATGCCATGGCCTGCGCCGCCAATTATGCCTGGGCCAACCGCCAGATTATGATGCACCACTGCCGTGACGTGTTTCAACAGACCCTGGATATGGGCCCTAAAAGTTTGGATATGCGACTACTGTATGACGTCAGTCATAATATTGCCAAAAAAGAAACCCATCTGGTCGATGGTCAAAAAAGAACCCTATGTGTGCACCGCAAGGGGGCCACACGCTCTTTTGCTCCCCAGCATGAAGCGCTTTGCCAAACATATCAATCAACAGGCCAACCGACCCTGATTCCAGGTGATATGGGCACGGCATCCTATGTTCTGGTTGGGACGGATCTGGCCATGACCGAAACCTTTGGTTCCACCTGTCATGGTGCCGGACGCGTGTTGAGTCGCAAAGCCGCCAAAAAACAAAGCAAAGGTCGTTCCATTCAACGTGAATTGGCCGACAAAGGCATCCTGGTTCGCTGGACCGGCCGGTCCACCCTGGCCGAAGAGATGCCCGATGCCTATAAGGACATTTCCCAGGTCGTAAATGTGGTCCACAACACCGGTATTTCCAGAAAGGTTGCCAGGCTCAGACCCATGGCTGTTGTCAAAGGCTAAAGATACATCAAAGAATTTCTTCTTGGGCCCAATATCTGCGTTGAAACGTCGTGCTTATACCAAATGCCAAAAATAGGTTCCTAAATAATTGCCGAACAAAACCAGCAACATATGAACAAAACCTTTTGAAAGATTTGCTATTTCAGGAAAAAACCTTTTTGGTTTAGAAAATCCTTCATATGGGGGCGCATGACCTTGGCCATGAATTCGGCCATCTGGTGGCTCCAGGTCTCGTCTTTGAGGTTGCTGTCCCGGGACCGGTAATAGTGGCGGGTGGTCCTGTCGTACGCCTCCAGAAGTATATCCGTGCCGTCGGATGAATAGGTTTCCTGCTTGAAGATGGCCGCTAGCGGCAGACGCGGTTTGGTGGGCGGATCGTCATCTGGATAGCCCAAGCACATACCGAATACCGGATACGCCAGATGGGGGATATTCAACAGCTCACATAGTTTTTGAGGATCGTTGCGCACGGCCCCGATAAACACACCCCCCAGGCCCAATGATTCCGCCGCCAACAGCGTGTTCTGGCCCAACAGGGCTGTGTCCACCGTAGCCACGATAAACTGTTCG
>Ga0180436_10000699_pt1 | contig 33995 bp, 26 predicted proteins | sample SS_ome_2_FD_132434 | JGI IMG/M metagenome (GOLD analysis project Ga0180436, IMG submission 132434) | Hypersaline lake sediment archaeal communities from the Salton Sea, California, USA - SS_3_S_2 metaG | ecosystem: Environmental > Aquatic > Non-marine Saline and Alkaline > Hypersaline >... | reverse complement strand
TCTCCGAGAAATCCAATTCTCGCTGCATAGGGCATATCCTCCTTTCTATCATTCCACTAAATGGATATGCCCTTTGTGCTTGTCCCCCAAACACAATTTTACACACAACAATTTACACTATAAAAGAAGGGTGGAATTCGCTCTCGGCGGATGTTATCCCTGGCCGGGCAGGCATCCGCCAAACTGCGACAGTTCTCTGTCGAGGATGATGACATCCTCGACGAGCAGATCTGAAGATGTAAATGTGACGCAACGTCGAGAGCGGATTCTGGGAGTGCGGAAGCTTGTCGTAGCCTAGCGAAGATCCCGCTCCGGCGGGGCCTCCGCGGTGTTGGGAAGGGGAGGGCGCTGGCCGACAGCTCTGCTGCAGGATAGTCCCCCTGACAAGGGGGATACAGGGGGTTAGACTTCGTTTTTTATGTGGCTAAAGCCAATCAGTTTATGTTTTCTCCCATCAGTTCACTGAAGTGAGCTGCAATAGATTTATCTTTTCATCCATTCCAGTTGCTTTCAAGCAACCGGTAAATGGAGCTTCGGGAATTCCCCCGCCGTTATATAGAGGCGAACTATCTATAGTCGAATGGTCTGGCTGCGCTTGTCGCCGGTGGAAATCATGAAGATGGGAGTCTTCAACTGCTTGGCCACGAAGTCCAGATAGCGTTTCGTCTCGTCCGGCAGCTTCTTGTAACTGGTTATCCCCTTGGTGATCTTCTGCCAGCCGGGGAACTCCTTGTAGACCGGTTTGCATTTCTCCAGGATGTGCAAATCCGGGATGAACTCCCTCAGAGTCTTGCCCCTGTACTTGTACCCGACACAGACCTTGATCTTATCGATCCCGTCCAGCACGTCCAGCTTGGTTATGACCATCTTGGAGACACCGTTGATCCTGAAGGAGTACTTGAGGATCATAAGATCCAGCCAGCCGCATCTTCTCGGCCTGCCGGTAGAGGCGCCGAACTCATTTCCCTTCCTCCTGAGAGCTTCTCCATACCCGTCTTTCTCCTCGGTAGGAAAAGGACCTTCGCCGACTCGGGTGGTATAGGCTTTGACCACTCCCAGCACCTCGCCGATCGAACCCGGGCTTATTCCCAACCCGGTGCAGATTCCCCCGGCGGTCGAATTGGAGGAGGTGCAGTAGGGATAGGTTCCGAAGTCTATGTCCAGCAGGGCCCCCTGCGCCCCTTCGAAGAGCACATTCTTGCCTTTCTTTATGGAGGTGTCCAGATACCCTCCCACGTCGGTCAACAGGGGTTTCACTTTCCTGGCCAGCTTCAAAATATCCATGCACTGATTCTTGAGGAATATCAACTCGGACTCGGCCAGAAGACCCAGAAGTCCCTGTTTGATCCTCAGGTTTAGTTCCACCCTCTGCTTGAAGATTTCGGGATAGAGAAGATCGACCATTCTTATTCCCTGGCGGGCCACTTTGTCCCGGTAAGCCGGGCCGATTCCTCTCAGGGTGGTGTCGAGTTTGAGTTTTCCCCTGGCCTCCTCCTCTAATTTCTCGATGACCTTGTGATAGGGCATGACCAGATGAGCGTTGTGGCTTATCAGAAGCCGCTTCTTGTAAGTTATCCCTCGCTTCTTCAACTCCTTCAGTTCGGAGAAGAACTGTTCCAAGTCGACCACCATTCCGTTTCCCACCACGCAGACCTTCTTCGGGTGGAGGATGCCGGTGGGAACCAGGTGCAATATGAATTTATCATTTCCTATGACCACGGTGTGGCCTGCGTTGGCCCCGCCGGAATACCGGGCAACGATGTCCGCTTCTTCGGTCAGTATATCAACGATCTTTCCTTTTCCCTCATCCCCCCATTGTGTTCCTACAACTGCGCGACTTGGCATCTTTTCCTCCCACAGTACTTGCGCAACCCAAAGGTTACGGCTACCTACCACGAGCACTGCCCTTGCGGGGCGGCTGCTGTCGATGGCAGCCGCAGGCTTCCTTCGGACTGCGTCCTCAGGACATAGTCAGCCTGCGTCTCTATTGCTGCACAATCTGTTGAATCCAGTTCAGTATCCTGTCCTTCCCTTCGCCGGTTTTGGCCGAGAATAGAACCAGCGATTCTAAATCGAGTTTCAGAGCGTCGGACGTCTTCCTGGCGCTCTCCAGCACTGCAGACCGGGAGAGCTTGTCCTTCTTGGTCAAAACCACCAGCTTTTCCTTTCCGTAATGATCGAGCCATCCCAAAAGTTGCAGATCAGGTTCCAAAAGTCCCCGCCTGGAGTCGACCAGCAGCACCGTCCCCCGTAAACTCTCCCTTTCTTTCAGATAATTCTCCACCAGCTTGCCCCAGCTCTTCTGCATCGACTTAGAGGTCTTTGCATATCCGTATCCCGGCAGGTCCACGAAGTAGAGATTATTGTTCACCAGGAAGAAGTTGATCATTCTGGTCTTGCCGGGAGTGGAACTAATTCTTGCCAGCCCCTTCACGTTGACCAGCTTGTTTAATGCAGAGGATTTCCCCACGTTGGAACGGCCGGCGAAGGCCACCTCCGGCAGACGGTCTTGGGGAAGGCTTTTCAGATCGACCACGCTCTTGACGTAGGCGGCGTTTTTGACTCTGAAAGGCATAATGAGCTTCCGGCCCTTCTTATTCCTGAAAGTGTTCGGGCAAGACTTCGGTTTTTGGTTTGTTTGAGGGTCTCGCGTCCGAATGCGATGGTCAAAAGCTGCTTAGGATTAAACTTTTGCTCTGACGCTTCAACTATGCCGCCTTTTCTCCCTTGCTGCGATAGGTGGGGGGAGCCTTATCAAGAATGGTCTTTTCGGTGATGATACACTCCTCCACGTCCTTGCGTGACGGGATCTCGTACATGATGTTCAGCATGGCCTCCTCCATCACCGACCTCAAGGCTCTGGCTCCGGTTCCCCTTTTCTGCGCCACGTCCACCACGGCCTTGAGCGCCTCCTTGGAGAAGGTCAGCTTAACTCCCTCCATCTGGAAGAACTTCTGATACTGCTTGATTAAAGCATTCTTCGGCTTGGTCAATATCTCCATCAGCGCGTCCGAATCGAGCTCGTCCAGGGCGCAGGTCACCGGAAGTCTTCCCACCAGCTCGGGTATCAACCCATATTTCACCAGATCGTCCGGCTCGGCCAGGCTCAGTATCTCTCCGATCTTCTTCTTTCCTTTGACCGCGATCTTGGCCCCGAAGCCCATCACCTTGTGGGTCACCCGTGACTCGACGATCTTCTCCAGCCCGTCGAATCCCCCGCCGCAGATGAAGAGAATATTCTTGGTGTTGATCCGGATGAAATCCTGCTCCGGGTGTTTTCTTCCGCCCTTTGGCGGCGCGTTGGCCACCGTCCCTTCGAGTATCTTCAGCAGGGCCTGCTGGACCCCCTCGCCCGAGACGTCCCGGGTGATGGAGGGGTTGGCCTCCTTGCGGGCTATCTTGTCCAGCTCGTCGATGTAGATGATTCCCTTCTCCGCCCTGGCCACATCATAGTCAGCCGCCTGAAGCAGCCGCACCAGAATGTTCTCCACGTCCTCGCCCACGTAGCCGGCCTCGGTTAGGACCGTGGCATCGGCAATGGAGAAGGGGACGTGCAGCATCCTGGCCAGGGTCTGGGCTAAAAGGGTCTTTCCGGTGCCGGTGGGTCCCAAAAGAAGTATGTTGCTCTTCTCCAACTCCACGTCGTCCTCGGGCTGGGGGAACAGCACCCTCTTGTAATGGTTGTACACGGCCACCGAGATAGACTTTTTGGCCTCCTGCTGGCCGATCACGTACTGACCTAAAAACTCCTTGATCTTCCTGGGCTTGGGGAGTTTGAAGGCTACCTCTTTTTCGGTCTGCCTGACGTCCTTTTCCAGAACGTCCGCACAGACGCTAACGCACTTGTCACAGATCACGGCATCCGGACCGGAAAAGAATTTCCCTTTCCGGTCGACCTCTCTCCCACAGAAGGAGCATCTTTCATCAGGTCGGTTTTTCCTGGGGGTTTCTCCTTTGCGCGGCAAATTCCTATCCTTTCGATAACGGGCCGAATCTTATTTCGGCTTCTTCTCGAAGACCTCGTCTATCAGACCATACTCCTTGGCTTCCCCGGCCGACATGAAGTAGTTGCGGTCGGTGTCCTTGTCGATCCTTTCGATCGGCTGGCCGGTGTGCTTGGAGAGAAGCTCGGCCATCTTTTTCTTGACCAGCAGCAGTTCCTTGGTGTGGATCTCGATGTCGGAGACCTGCCCCTGTACTCCTCCCCAGGGCTGGTGGATCATCACCCGGGAGTGCGGCAGGGCACCTCTCTTTCCCTTCGCCCCGGCACACAGAAGCAGCGCCGCCATGCTGGCCGCTTGGCCCACGCAGGTGGTGGCCACGTCCGGCTTCACGAACTGGAGGGTGTCGTAGATGGCCAGCCCCGAAGGTACTATGCCCCCGGGTGAGTTGATATAAAGATTTATGTCCTTTTCCGGGTCGTCGGCTTCCAAAAACAGAAGCTGGGCTATCACCAGATTGGCCACCGTATCTTCGATGGGGGAACCGATGAAGATTATCCGGTCCTTCAGAAGACGGGAGAAGATGTCGTATGCTCTCTCTCCCCGGCCGGTCTGCTCTATGACATAAGGAACCAGGGTCATGATATATCCTTTCGGGTTTGGTTTATTCGCAACCAGGACGTACGCTGCAGGCGGCGGCTTGGTTTGGCTTGCCTAATCCTTCTTCACCATCACCTGAGCAGGGATGGTCTCCTCTTTTACCTGTGCGCTTTTTCGCAAAAAATCCAGAACCTTCTTCTCCAGAAGCTCCTCTCTTATCTTCTTTATCTGGGAGGGGCTTTCCACCAGTTTCCTGGCGTCCTCGGGTTTCATTTTATAATCGCGGGCGAAATGCTCCACCCATGCATCCATGTCCTCCCTGGTCACCTCGATCTTCTCTTTCTCCACGATCTGGTGGAACAGGAAATCCCACTTGATGTGACCGATGGCCACGTCTTTGTAGTCCTCCCTCACCTTCTTCTCATCCACCTTTTTGTATTTCTCCTTAAGGTCCTTGGTCAATGCCTCCATGTAGTAGTCGAAGAGAGTATCCGGGACCTCGAACGGGTTGCGCTTAATCACCTCATTCACCAGCTCGTTTTTCAGCTCCATCTCGGCATTTCGCCGGGCCTTCTGGAGCAGGCCCTCCCTGATTTTCTCCTTGAGTTGATCCAGGGTCTCGAACTTCCCCACGCTCTTGGCAAACTCGTCATTGGCCTCGGGCAAAATCTTTTCCTTTATCTCCTTGATGCTGATCTTGTATCCCACCTTGTTTCCGGCCAGCTTCTTGTTGTGAAAGTCGGCCGGGTAGTCCACCTCGAACTCCCTTTCCTCCCCGGCCTTTGCCTTTAGCAGAGCATCCTGAAACTCCTTGATCATATTGTGGGGATCCAGGACCAGCTCATGGTTCTTCACGTCCTCCTTATTCCCTTGCTGCTCCTTGGTCAGATCGACGATCAGGTGATCGTAATATTTGGCCTCCCTCTCCGCCGGCTGAAGCTGGGCCAGGTCCTCCCTCAGATACTTCAAAGACTGCTCGACATCGTTGTCCGTTACCTCTTGTGTTCTTTTTGTCACCTGCAGGCCGGTGTAGTCTTTCACATCCACCTCCGGCTTGACCTCGATCTCAGCTTTGAATTTCAGCGGCTTGCCTTCCTCAAAGTCGATCTCCTTCACCTCCGGCATGCTTATGGGAGATAGATCGGTTTCGCTCAGTGCATCCTCATAGGTTCTGGGCACCAGCGTCTCCAGCACGTCCTTCTGGATGGCGTCTTTGAAGCGGCGTTTCACCATCTCCAGGGGCGCCTTGCCCTTCCTGAAGCCGGGGATCTTGGCCTCGTTCTTGTACTTCCGATAGGCGGCCTCGAATTCCTCATCCACCGTCTCCTTGGGCACCTCGATCTCCAGGGTCCTTTTCCAGGCCTTCCCCTGGTGAACGTCGACCGTCAGTCTCTTCTCTTCCTTTTCCGATGAACTCAAGTCTGGACTCCTTCTCTCCAGTTTTCAGTTACGGGTCAGCAGTTCGCAGCCCCGAGCCTCCAGTGCGTGGCCGGACCTCTATAATTCCTTGTCGGCAGCTTTCCGCTGACCGCCAACTATCGCTGCTCAACTGCGGACGGGGAGACTCGAACTCCCACGGTCTTTCGACCAACAGCTCCTAAGGCTGTCGTGTATACCAGTTTCACCACGTCCGCTTTCGCAAACAGACAACTTAGCAAATCCCACCCCAAAATCAAGCTAAAAGTGAATATCTGCTCGCGAGGCACAGTCAGATATACGTAGTCGCAGAGCCGGGGAGTTGGACGGGAATGAGCAAGCTGAAGGAGACAAGCCCGGTGGGGCAAAGAGAAGCGAGAGCCGCTTAAGTCGGTGGGTTATGTTTCTCCCAAAGGCCTCGCAGGAAGTGAAGGCCCTTTGAGCCATAGATGTTACAGATGTCGTTTGCGTTCTTGATGTTCTCGGCTTCGCCACTGGCGTACAGGTGCTGGACTATCGAGTGGATATCCTCTTGCTTGAAATCAGGAGCAGACGTTGCGGCTAATCTCTTCAGGAGCCTCCCAGTGTGTCTGGTTGTTTCGGCGTCGGCGTCCTTGAGGTCATTCAGATATTCAAGGAAGAAAGGTGCGTCGAAACCGATGTCCATTCTTGCGTGGGGAATAGAAGCCATCAACCATTCGGCTTTCTCCGAGTCTATCTTGTCAAGGAAGATGGTCAACTTGGACAGGGACGCCAGAATGCGGGCATCCTCGTCAGTCAGCCCATCACTGCCTTTTGGTTTAAGATTGTTGTCGTAAACCCATTTCCAGAAGTCAATGATGCGTTGCCGCCGCTCCGTCAGTTCTGCGGGCAGTTCCTGGATCAGTACACCCGAGGGCGTCTTGGCCAAGTGGTCCCTTTGGCCCCAGAAGAAGTGGATGGCGTCGTTCATTCGAGAAACATTCCACCTATCCACCAGCTGGCGGAACAAATCGTCTTTGTTGTCTAATTTCTCCACACCGTCCAAGTACCGCCAAGCGATATGCTCCACCAGACGTCTGTTCACGTGATCATCTTTGAAGGAGTAATCCAAGCCCCTTTCATAGTTAGCTTTCATCTTGCCATAGAGGTCAGTGTAGAGACGCGGACCGAGGAGATACCCCTCCATGAAGGCCCCCCAGAGACTCTCGTTTGCCTCCGCAGAAAGAGCTTTGATTCTCTGGTCCATCCACGGGGCATGCAGGTAGTAGAGGTTAGGCATGTAGTGACCCAAAAAAGTATATGCCTCGACTACTCCCTCGGTGAGAAGCGCTTCGTACCTTTCTCTGATCTGTGGTTCCCACCTGTCATCCGTGGGTATACCCCTTTTGTCTTTCAATCGGGCTAGCCGCAGGGCTAAGAAGAGCAAGGCTGTGATGATCTTTCCGTGGAGTGAGTTAAGCGCATTAGTGAGCGCATCACCGCCCACGTGCTTTTCTGGCTTCTCTTTGTCCAACACTAGGAAAAGCAACCGCTTGGCATCGTCCAGCAGATCCTCCGGGAAGGCCCACGCATCATCTTGGGTACCTTCCCGGATGAGTTCCCCGATCATCCCCGTGACCCATTGGTGGTCGGCCCCCCGCTGGTCGCCGGGAACCCGCAGACGATCCTCCCAAAAAGCCTCGCTGTGGGTGTATGTCCCCAAGAACTCGAAGAGTTTGTCCCACGCGAAAGCTCTTTTGTGCTCCCACGCACTTCTGAACCCAAATAGAAGGTAGTAAACATACAGATACCCCACCTCGAGAAAAGGCGTCAAATCGCCAACAAATTTGCCCGGCTCAGACTCTGCCGCCGCGCAAAGGGTTTCAGCCAAGCCCTCCACAGTCGGGTCTTTCCAGCGGTCTTTGGTTCTGAAGGAAGCCAGCAGAGCCACCAGTTCCTTGTTGGGTTCAGCCAAGATTTGGTCTTTGGTCAAGGGAGACGGCCCAGGTCCCACGCGCGTCTCGAAGTACACTGGTCTTGTAGGGAGTTGGTCTTTCACACCCGTGATCCCAACCTGCCTCTGCTGCAGTTCTGCGAACTCCGGGTCAGCTTTCAGAACGCCATACCATTTTTGCTTCCACCGCTCTTTGTAATCTTCCTGCTTTTCGTCCGGCAACCATTTGGTGGGTCCCGCATCTATGATGCGTCTGATGACTTCCTTCTGCTCGGCCGTCAAACTGCCGACGTGCTTCTTCAGCAATAGGCTCATCTCGTATTCGTAGTATGGGTTGTCGAACATTTCTGCAGCGTCTGTCTCTTGCAGCATCGTGTCGAACTCGTCCGCAAGCACAGCCCAGTTCATGGCCACCGTAAAGATCGATATTCTTCTGAACAGGGGGTACTGATACAGCTCACTGCGGAATGCTCCGAGAATACGCTTTGCCTCGGCCAAGTGCGCCTGCGCCTTGACTTGAACAAGATCCCTGAGCAGCACGGCAAGCGTCTCCTTCGCTCCGTGCACGCTCACCTCGGGGCCCGACTCAATCGAAGGGAACCATATGTATGAATAATCGCTGAGAATTCCTTCATAGAAATGCCCCATCTTTTCCTCGAATCCCCTGTCTAGTTTCGAAAGACTCACTACTTCTCTAACCCCTGCCGCGATGGCTTCCACAAAGGAGGTTCTGTCCCTGCAATCGTGCATGGCGAAGTCGCGGACCTTTGATTTCTCGAACTCCACGCCTTCTGACAACTTCTGTTCCAGCGTGCGGTCTTTGTCCTTTTCCTGCAGCAGGCGCTGCACCTGGCAAGAAAACTCGAAGTCGATCTCGTGTGTGACCAGGATTGCGTATTCCTTATCTTCGTGCTTGAACATGAGTTCGTGCTCCGGCTCCTCGCACCTAAAGACCTGCTTGAGGCTGTCTGCCATCGAGAAGAGAACTTTCGCGCTACACTTCTCACCCACCTTCTTCGCATTTGCCTTAAACGATTCCTCCAGCCAGTAGCTGTCGACGAGCGTGTCTGCCTCGCCGGTCTTCGCAAATAGGCCTTTCTTCTCGCCTTGCGGTCTTTTCTTACATCTCACGGCAGTGATAGCTTGCACTATTTTCTCGGCCTTGCGATGGTCCTCTGACATCGTGCTGCCTAAGAACTTCGGCAGAAGTTTTTTTGCTATGTCCGCCCCCGGAAGCGGGTTGTCGAACTTGGAATCAAGCCATACGGGCAATAGTTCAAGGATATCCTCGGGAATGGCCCGGGTGGGCAGGTTCAGCAGTATCTTGACGAAGTACCACCACGTCCTGTAGTTGTCAAGCTTCCTTCCGTTGTCCACATGGTATTGAGTAACCTGGCTCATGATGCTAAACAATTCATCCCGGTGTACCTTATCTCGGGGGAGAGCCAATCGCTTAGACACCTGCTCCAGGTAGGGCAAGATAGGCCAGAGTGGAAAGTAGATATATCCCTTTTCCTTAGCTGCAGCAGGGCCCGGCGCGCTGTCCGGCCCGAAGTAACCCCGTTGTTGTAGGGGCGCCAACCACTCGGGGCTTGTGGCCGTTTGGAACAAGTAGACCGTGTACTCGGGGCCTTCCCCGGCCAAGCCCAGAACCTCCTCCATCACGGCTGGGGTCAGCTTGCTAGCAAGGCATAGATCAATTTGTCGGACAGTCTGATAGTAGTTTTGAACCATTGTGTCATCACGGCACGGCAGCGTTGGCGGCCGTTGCCTCAGGTGCCTCCGTTGGTTTTAATTGCAGTAGCAATTGCTCGACAAATATGTGTTGGTCCGCTCGGTAGACTATGGGTCGTATTCCCACCTTTCCGAACTTCTCGTAGAATCTCGCCTTCAAGTCCTGCGCTCGTTGATTCTGGTTTTGGCTGGCATACCCTGCCGCTGCTTTTGCTACGCTGTCGTAAGCGTTCGTGCCTTCGTCTAGTATCCAAAAGTGCTTTGAATCGACGTTCTTAAGGCTAAGGTGTCTCAGGAACTCATGTACATATCCGTCGTCGAAACTGACCCCCAGAAAGAGGATGCGCCTGTGTCGGTATAGACTCTCCAGAAACCTCTCCAAGATCGGAATCCCCCCTGTTGTGCTCACTGTTGGATAGAAATAGTCGTAATCCTCTTTGGTCACTATCGCGAATCCTATGTCCTTGTGCCCGTGAAGGTAGACCACGCAACCTTTCAGGTGATCCAGTTCATAGCAGCTAAAATAGTACTTGCGTAAGGCGTGTTGGCGCACCTCCTTGTAAGTGTCCTCTATCGGGTAATCCCAGTTGGTGGTTACATACGCATCAAAGGTCTTCACTAGGCAGTGGTGGAACCCCGTAAAACGCGTGGTCTTGGGCACCAGCGTTCCGAATAGTGTCTGAAAGAACTGCCCCCGGTCTCTCGCCTCCCGGCAAAGCGCCGAAAACTGCCTGGGATACGACGCTCCTTTACGTGATACTCGTGGATTGATGCCCGGACGCAGCTTCTCTTTCATTTCTCTGAGCAGTTCTGGATACGCTGGCTCGCCCAGCGGCACCGAGGGGCCAGCCCCGATGAAAGGCACAAAGAGCTCCGTTGAGAATGATTTACAGAGTGCTTCGAAGTTCTTCTTATTGTCCGGAAAATCTATGAGGCTGTCTTCAAGGCTCATGGTTTTGTCACCGTGCCTCCCTGCACCTACGACGGGTCGTCGTCCCGCGGCCCCCGAATAGCCTCTTGGGCAAGCTGTCCTCCCTTAACCACCCTGCCCCTATGCCTCTCGCGCGCGGGCGACCTGTCCGGCTCCCAGAGTTACGTGGACATTATGCGCGACCGATGCCTCTCTGTCAAGACCTTTTTGGTGCCAAGATTAGCTCTGTGCCGCTCTTCCCCTTCCGCCCTTCGTGCGTGCTTGACTCGTGACGGTTTACAATTATATTGAACGAACGCCGTATTATGATAGATGAAAGGAACAGCAGACATGGAAAAAGACCATAAACACATAGCCACCAGGGAAGACGAGCTTCTCAAGTGCCTGAAATGCGGAACCTGTCTTTCGGTCTGCCCGGTATACGCGGAGACGAGATACGAGCCGGCTGCGCCCCGGGGCAGGGTGGCGTTGATCGATTTGGTTAACAAGGGCGAGTTGGAGTTGACGGACGTCTTTCAAAAAAAGATGAACGTCTGTTTGAACTGCAAGTCTTGCGTGGACGCCTGTCCCAGCGGGGTGAGGACGGACGATCTGGTCCTGTGCGCCAGGGCGGATCTGGTGGAAGCGGGAAAGCTGACCTTTCTGGAGAGGTTGATCTTCCGACATCTTCTCAAACGAGGCAGGCTCCTTCCGCCCGTGGCCAGGTGGGCTACGTTTGCCGGACGGATAGCCAACAAGATCCTGCCGGCCAAGAATCCCTTAACCCTGTTTCTGCCCTTCCCGGACGGCTGGAAGGAGAGAATCTATCCTAAGATTGCAAAGAAGCCTCTCAGAAAGAGGGTCCCCGAGGTGGTGAAGGTGAAAAACCCCAAGATGAGGGTGGGGTATTTCTACGGATGCGGCACCAACATGGTCTATCCCGAGGTGGGTGAGGCCCTGATAAAGGTGCTTACTCATAACGACATCGAGGTGGTGATTCCCAGGGGACAGGTCTGCTGCGCCACCTCCATATATAATTCGGGCGACTTCAAGACCGGGGTCAAGCACGCCAAAAAGAACCTGAAGGTCTTCAAGGATGCAAAGGTGGATTGTATCGTGGTCAATTGTGCCTCGGGCGGATTGACCCTGAAGAAGGAATACAAGGAGCTTTTGGGAGTCGACTTCGATATCCCCACTTATGACATTTCGGAATTCCTGGTTAACGTCATAGACATGAAAAAGGACTTCAAGCCGCCCGAGAAGGAGATCGTCATCACCTATCACGATCCCTGCCATCTGAACCGGGGGCAGGGGATAAAGGACGAACCCAGGAAGATCTTGGAACAGCTACCCGGAGTCAAGTTCATCGAGATGGCCGATTCGGACAGATGCTGCGGCGGGGGTGGGTCGTTTAACCTGAAGTATTATCCCATCTCCAAGGGAATAATGGAGTATAAGCTGGAAAACATGGAGAAGATAGACCCCGACCTTCTGGTCAGTGGTTGTCCCGGCTGCATGATGCGCTTCGAGGAGACCTTCCTGCAGGGAAAGATGAGACAGAAGGTGAGGCACCCTATCCAGCTTCTGGCCGATGCATACCCAGACGGTGAAGGCTCGTAGCCTGAACTCAGGCGGCACTGTTCGTTAGTCACTACCTGTCAGCTGTACTAATTCCGCATTGAGCAAATTGAACATCTCCCCACTTTTCAGAATGAAAGCCGCGGCCCTGCCTTGGGTTTTGTGCCTGGTCCTCGATCTTGCTCTGTGCAGTTCGGTGCTCGGTGTGGAATCTCCAGAAAAGAGCGAGGGCAGAAAAGACCCCGCCTTCTCCGTGAATCTGATCATAGACCGGATGTCGGAGGGAGCCGAGGACAGCGGCACGGTAATAAGGGTGAATGCCGACTTCGACGAGAAGAACAACAACAAAGAAGGGAATCCGCTGGCGGATTATCAGCCGGACCAGAAGAGAGGACACCGAATTACACCAGACGATCCGAACCTCCTGGACGGGTCGCTCTCCGTCGTCGGGTCCGGAGAAGGGAAGTGGAGGCTCCTCCACCCGGATAAGATAAAGGTATGGCTAAAGCGGGACGGCTCCGATTACGAGGAATTGGACTCTTCCTGGTTCCCCAAGAGTGCGGCAGCACAAATCTCCTGTGATTTCAAGATTGAGGGTATAAGAGGGAGTCAACTCACTAACGACGTGAAAATCTTGGCCGAATTCGTTTCCGCCGAATCGGGAAAGACCTGCCGGGATTCCGCTTTTCTGACCGTTCTGGAAACCCGATTCGTCCTGACCTTCGACGACGGCCCTTTGCCCGAAAAGACCGACAGAATTGTCAGGGCACTAAGCAGCTTTTACTGTGAAGGTGAGCCGGTTAGAGCTGCTTTCTTTCAGATCGGCGTTAAGATAGAGAAATTCGGCGATCTGACCCGGTTTGCCCACCAGCACGGGCACCTGGTGCTGAACCATACCTACCGCCATGCGCACTTCGGATACAGAATGCTGAATGACGGAGAGATCAGAGAGGACATCCTCCTGTGCGAAGAGGCAATATACAGGGCACTGGCCAAAGAGCCGGTGAAGATCATTCGCAGCCGGGCCTTAAGGGAGGACAAAAGGTTCGAGAAAGAAGCCCGGATGATGGGTTACAGGTTCTGCACCGGCGAGCTTCTGGACGATTGGGAGGCCGAGTCGATCGAGGAGATTCAAACCCGGGCCGAAGAGATCCTCGAGTCCTGGAACACCAGAGAGAACCCCGGGCTGCACCCTTACCCGTCCATCCTGGTCTTCCATGAATTCCCCCAGTTGATTTGCGACCATATAGGGGAGATCATCAGCTATCTGCAGGATCGCGGATTCGTCCTGGTCGACTTCGATCCCGATCTGATCTACTGAACGGAGCCTTCATGTTTCCACGATCGTGCAAACCGAGGATTTCTTCGACCTGGCGAGCGGCAAGTCTACTCCTGCCCATTATCCTCATTTCTTTGGTTCTGTATCTCTACCCGCGCTCAAAAAGCATTGCCAGCCCTTCAACTGCCGATTCAGGGAAAGGGAGCGGAAAAGTCTCGTTGAACCTGGTGATGGACGGGGTCATCAGGATCAACGCCGATTTCGATGAGAAGAACAGAAACGCAGCAGGAAATCCCCTGGCGGATTATCAGCCGGACGCCAAGGAAGGACACCGGATTACACCAGACGATTCGAACCTCCTGGATGGGTCGCTTTCTGTCATCGGGGCAGGAAAGGGGAAGTGGAGGCTCATCTTTCCTGACAAGATAAAGGTATGGGTCGAGGCAGACAGCTCTGTTTACGAGGAATTGGATTCTTCCCGGACTCTTAAAGAGACGGAGGTGCCGATCTCCCTTGATTTCAAAGTCGAGGGCATAAGGGGGAGTCAGCTTACCGGCGATGTGAAGATCTTGGCCGAATTCGTTTCCGCCGAATCGGGAGAAACCTACCGGGATTCGGCCTTTCTTACCGTTCTGGAGACTCAATTCGTGTTGACCTTCGATGACGGACCTCTGCCGGAGAAGACTGAAAAGATATTAGGCGCGCTGGACAGTCTCTACCACAACGGCCAGCCAATCAGGGCGGCCTTTTTCCAGAGAGCTCCCAAAATCCAGCAGCACCCGGAGCTATGCCGACTTGTGGATGAAAAAGGACATCTGGTGTTCAACCGAGCGCTTGAACTGGAACGCCGGGCCCGCAAGAGAACCAAGGCCAAGGATATCGAACAGAACATGCTTCGGTGGGAGGAGGAGATCTTCAGGACACTGGGCAAAACACCGGAGAGGATGATGCGGGCCAGGTACCTGAAGAAAGGTAGTCGGTTTGAGAAGGAGGTTGAGAAGACCGGAACCAGAATCTGCGGCGGCGAGCTCACCTTTGATTTTCGCTCCTCCTCGGAGGACAAAGTCAAGAGGATGACAGCAGAGATTCTCCAGGGCTGGAACACCAGGGAAAACCCAAGACTGCACCCATATCCGGCCATTCTGATCTTCCACGAGTTCCCCGAGGTGACTTATAATCATATAGGGGAGATTCTAAGCTACCTGCAGGATCTCGGATTTGTCCTGGTCAGCTTCGATCCCGACCTGATCTACTGAACGGCGCCCGCGTGGTGACCTCTCATCCATCCACCGCTTGTCCCTCCCCAGAAAAAGGATTTTTCCCTTGCCTGCCAGCTCAAAAGGATGTTCATTACGGGGAATTTGCGTTGTTATGGCCTGACTTAACCTCAAAATGACGAGCCGGGAATGAATCAACCAATGAATATCTCGCGACTCTTGCTTTCACTGCTTCTCCTCCTGACGCTGATACACTGCGGCGGGAATCCGCACGAGGGCAATCCGACCAGCGATTTTGATTTCAACCTTCCGGATCTGAAGGGAAAGACGCATAGCCTGAAGGATTTTCGGGGAGAGGTGGTGGTGCTGAACTTCTGGGCCACCTGGTGTCCTCCCTGCCTGGAGGAGATGCCCAAGCTGAACGATCTTCACTCAAGATACAAGGACAGCGGCGTCCACGTGATCGGCATCGCCTTGGACAAGGATAGCTTGGAACTTGTAAGACCGTTCGTGAAGTCGAATGATATCTCCTACACTATCCTGAGAGGCGGCCGGGAGACGCTCGCCCTTCTGTCCGCCGGGTCCTCGGGTGAGGAATTCAAAGGGGTGCCCACCACGCTGATCATAGACAGAAAAGGCAAGATTCGAGAGAGATTCCACGGCTCCTTCGAATTGGAACAATTCGAGGAGCGCCTGCGTTCGCTGATCGCGGAATGAGATAGAGACCATACTCCCGAAGAGAGGTAGGATATGGAAAGGAAGCATCGATTATCGACACTGGCCATCCATGCCGGGGAGGAGGAGTTCTCCCCGCCCGGAGCGGTGACCACGCCGATTTACCAGACCTCCACGTTTGCCTTCCGGAACACGGCCGAGGTGATAGAGTATCAGAAAGGGAACTCATCCAAGTATCTTTACACCCGCTACGGAAACCCCACGGTGAGGGTAGTGGAGAAGAAAATGGCCGCCTTGGAGGGAGGAGAGGCCGCTTTGGTGGTCTCCTCCGGGATGGCAGCCGTGTCTACATTGGCCCTCACCTTAGCCTCCTCCGGCGATGAGATCATCAGCACCGAGCCGGTATACGGAGGCACCTTCCACCTGTTCAAGGATACCTTTGGCAAGCTGGGCATCAAGGTTCACTTCGTGGATCCGGAAAGGGTCGACCAGGCCAGAGGCCTGCTGAGCGAAAGGACAAGACTCTTTTTCTGCGAGACGCCGACCAACCCCAATCTCAAGGTGGCGGACGTCAGGAGGATCGTAGAGATTGCCGGGGAGAGAAAGGTGCCCGTGGCGGTAGACAACACCTTCGCCACCCCCTACAACCAGAACCCACTCTCCCTGGGAGCGGAGTTCGTGATTCACAGCGGCACCAAGTATCTTGGAGGTCACAGCGATCTGGTGGCAGGAGTGATAGTCGGTCCAAAGAAGGTCTTGGACCAAGCCGTCGAGACCATGAAGATGATGGGCGGATGCGTCGATCCCTTCGGGGCCTTTCTGCTGCTGCGCGGTTTGAAGACCCTGGCCGTCCGGGTGGACCGGCAGAACAAAAACGCCCTTAAGGTGGCCGAATTCCTTTCGGAACACCAAAAGGTCAGCCGGGTATTCTATCCGGGTCTCGCCAACTCTCCCCATCACGATATGGCAAAAAGCCAGATGCGAGGATTTGGAGGGATGGTCTGCTTTGAGGTTGAGGGTGGCCTGGATTCGGCCACCAAGGTGATCGATGGCTTCAAGGTCTTCGTCAACGCCACCAGCTTGGGCGGCGTGGAATCGTTGGCCAGCCTCCCGGTTCTAACCTCCCACTGGGGTTTTGATGAAGAGGAGTTGAAAAGGGCCGACGTGACCCCGGGAATGGTGCGCCTCTCGTGCGGCATCGAGGATGAACAGGATCTGCTGGAGGACTTGGACCAGGCCTTAACGAAGATCTAAAGAATGACTTCTGATGTCATGCAAGAAGGGATATATCAACTCTTGATCCGTCTGCCGGAATCGACTCATATCCGGATCGGGAAGAGGGGAAGGTTCAGATTTCCGAAGGGGTACTACGTCTACACCGGCAGCGCCAGGAACGGCCTGGAGGGAAGAGTAAAAAGGCATCTTCGAAAAGAGAAGAAGCGCTTCTGGCACATAGACTATCTCTTGGACCATGCTTCGGTCAAGACCGTTCTTCCCTTCGCAGGCCGGAGGAAGGATGAATGCTCGCTGTCTCTGGAGACATTAGCCATGCCAGGGGCGCAGGTGATAGTTCCCAAGTTCGGGTCCAGCGATTGCAGATGCCCTTCCCATCTGGCCTTCTTTCGCAGGCTGAAGGACATTCCTCGAATAAAACAGCAAAACAAGTTGTTCCCGACATAAGGAGAGGTGATCAGATGCCCAGCAAAGTCTATTTCATAAATGCGCGCGTGGATAGATTCGATTACTCTCGCAGCGTGGAGGGTAGATTGGAGCGCATCCTGAAAAAGGTCGATCTGAAAAAGTACTTCTCCGAAGATGAGTTGGTCCCGGTCAAGATGCACCTGGGCAATCCGGGGGCACACCATACCATCAGACCCAATTTCGTCAGGCTGGTGGTGGACCAGCTGAAGAAGATCAAGGCCAAACCCTTTGTCACCGACTCGGTTCGGCTGAAGGCCTATGAGTATCTGGAGGTGGCCAACCGGATGGGCTACAACACCATGAGCCTGAACGCTCCGGTGATAATCGCAGACGGTATCTTCGGATCGGATTCGGTGAAGGTGAAGGCCGGCAAGATCCTAAAGGAGCTCTCCATCCCTTCGGCCATTTATGATGCCACCTCCATGATGGTCCTCTCCCACGTGAAAGGGCACATAGACACCGGGCTGGCCGGAGCCATCAAGAATCTGGCCATGGGGTGCGTGACCGCTGCGCCCCGGGGATGCGACTGGAAGGAGGGAGGAAGAGGAAAGATGCACTTCCAGATGGATGAGGTGATGACCTGGCATGAGGAGCTCTGTACCTTCTGCGGCATCTGTGTCCGCACCTGTCCCTTGGATGCCATCTCGATTAAGGCAAAGTCATTTCTGGTGGACGAGAAGAAGTGCTGGAGATGCGGACGTTGCGTGAGAGTGTGCCCGGAGAAGGCACTGACCGTTCCCCTGTCCGTAAAGAGATTCTCCGTATCCTTAGCCGAAGCGGCCAAGACGGTCCTCTCCACATTCAAGGAGGGGAGAGTCTTTTATATCAACTTTCTCTTTGATATCCAGCCGGAGTGCGACTGCATGGCGGTCTCGGATACCCCGGTGGTGCAGGATCAGGGAGTCCTGCTTTCGGACGATATCGTGGCCATCGATCAGGCGTCACTTGATCTGATTGGCAAAGCTCAGGCTCTTCCGCAATCCAAGGCGGCGGAACTGAAGAGGAAAAAGCAGGCCGACATCCTGGGTGCGCTTCACGAGAAAGACTCTAGGGTTCAGATAAAGGCGGCCGAGAAGATGGGCCTGGGGAAGAGAGACTATAGGCTTCTCGAGGTTTAGACAGATTCTGTGATCAGGACCTAACTTAAGTTGGGCCGTGGTTAGCGATCAGCGGCGAGCCGGACAACCGGAGCTTCAATCCTGAAAAACATGGTTGATCGGATCTTGAGATTCTTGGATTCTATCGAACAGGGCCACACGGCGTGCTGAGCCAATCCCGAAAGGCCGAGCTCTCCCTTCTTCTCTTGACCTTCATCTGGGGAACCACCTTTCCTCTGGTCAAGACTGCGCTGAATTACTCCTCTCCGTTTCTCTTTGTGTTTCTCAGGTTCGCCCTGGCCGCCCTGGCGGTCTGGCTCGTCTTCCGCGGAAGGATCTCCCTTGAGGCCAAGGGCATCATCAAAGCCGGGGCCATAATCGGCGTTTTTCTTTTCTTCGGGTTTGCTTTCCAGACTCTGGGGCTGAAATATACCAGCGCTTCCAAGTCCGCTTTCATCACCGGGCTTTTTGTGGTTATGATTCCGCCACTTTCCTATCTGATGCTCAAAGAAAAGGTGAGGATCTTCTCCGTAATCGGCATTGTTCTGGCCCTGACCGGCCTCTATCTGATGACCCGCCCCAAGGGTGCGGAGTTCAACATAGGCGACTTTTTCACCTTCTTCTGCGCCGTATCCTTCTCCCTGCAGGTGATCTTCGTCCAGATCTATACCAAGAGATTCGACTTTCTCACACTCACCTTCATTCAGATAGCGGTCACCGCGCTTCTGAGCATTCCTTTTGCGCTTGCGCTTGAAACCACCAGGCTGGTGTACCATCCCTGGCTGATTTTGGCCGTTTTCGTCTGTGCCATACTGGCCACGGCCTTAGCCCTTTTCATCCAGAACCGCATGCAGAAAGACACCACCACGGTGAAGGCGGCTCTGATCTATGCCATGGAACCGGTCTTCGCGGCGGTCTTCTCCTACCTGCTGCTGAGTGAAATCCTGGGCTGGCTGGGAGTTTTGGGAGGCGGACTTATCCTCTGCGGCATGCTCTGCTCGGAGTTGGGCAGGCGGTAGAAACGATCAGGTCAGGCTTCGAGCAGAATCTTCCTGCAAGGCAAATTTCCCTCTTTACTTCCCGTAGAGACTAAGATAGCAATTGAGATTGAGATTCAGTCTCAATAGAGGAGACGCAGATGACTCACGCAGTTCGAATCTTCGCCGAGTACCTGACCTCCAAAGACTTGAAGCTGACCAAAGAGAGAAAGGCCGTTCTTCGGGAGATATTCCTTCACCCGGGCCACCTGGAGGCAGAGGAGTTGGCGCACAATCTGCGCAAGAAGAAGAGCGCTTCCCGGGCCACCATCTACCGGACCTTGGATCTTCTGGTGGAAAGCGGGATAGTGCGAAGGGTCGATTTGGGGCACGGACACAGCCATTACGAGTTGGAGCTGGGCCATCCCCACCACGAGCACATGATCTGCCTGGAGTGCGGTAAAGTGCTGGAGTTTTCGGACAGGGCCATCGAAGAGGATCTGAACCGGCTCTGTAAGAGGAGCGGATTCGAGCCAAGATCTCATCGGTTCCAGATCTTCGGGTACTGCAGGGCATGCAGGAAGGTTGATAAGGAGGCGCGGCCGCGGCGCGGGGCCCGGCGAAAGAGACAGGGGAGCAGTTCGTCGTCTCCGACTTCGAACAGAGAGGAATCAGACAGGAAATGACCACGGTAGATCTGAGTCAACTGCGAGAGGGGGAATCCGGGCGGGTCGTGCTGATCAGCGGCGGACATGGTCTGATTCGACGTCTGGAATCCCTGGGGATAAGAGTGGGCAAGAGGGTGACCAAGATCAGCTCCCAGTTTATGCGGGGCCCGGTTACGGTTAGAATAGACGGTTTTCAGGTGGCGGTCGGATTCGGGATGGCCAAGAAGATCCTGGTGGAGGTAGAGAGGTGAGCAAGAGTTATCCCTCGGAGATGCTTTGCCCTGAGAGAATCGATTTCACTTCAATGCTGAGTCCGATGGATATAAGGGAAATGGCCATACGTGATAAGCAATCAGCAGACCCGGCAAGCAATCGTACCTAAGGAGCAGTCGGTGCGCAAGATACTGTTGATGGGCAACCCCAACGTGGGTAAGAGCGTGATCTTCTCCCGGCTCACCGGGGTCAACGTGATTGCCTCCAACTATCCCGGCACCACGGTGGAGTTCACCCGCGGACACATGAAATTGGGCGGCGAACAGGTGGAGATCATCGACGTGCCCGGCACTTACGATCTTGACCCCACCTCTCCGGCGGAACAGGTGGCCATCCGGATGGTCGAAGAGGGTGACGTCATAATAGACGTGGTGGACGCCACCAACTTAGAGAGGAATCTGAACCTGACCCTGCAGCTTCTGCAGGACGGAAAGCCGCTGGTGGTGGTTCTGAATCTCTGGGACGAGACCCGCCACATAGGAATCTCCATTGATGTGAACAAGCTCCAACAGATTCTGGGCGTGCCGGTCGTCCCCACCTGCGCCATAACCGGCGAAGGGATCAAGGAGCTGGTGTCGGAGATTCCCAATGCCAGAGCCAACTCGTTTCATTACGATCCGGAGAAGAGGTGGGAGAAGGTGGGGGAGATCGCGGGGCAGGTACAGAAGATCACCCATCGTCACCATACTTTTCTGGAAAGACTGGAGGATCTCTCCATCAGGCCGGCCACCGGTCTTCCGCTGGCGCTGATCACCCTGTTCGTGATCTTCCAAATCATTCGGTTTATCGGGGAGGGATTGATCGGCTTTATGTTCGAACCGATATTCGAGAAGCTCTGGGCGCCTCTGATGATGCAGGTCTCGGGCCTTCTGGGCCCCGGATTCCTTCATGACGTTTTGATCGGACGGCTGGTGGAGGGCCGGATAGACTTCGTGGAATCCTTAGGCCTTTTGACCACCGGTCTTTTCGTTCCCATCGCCATGGTTCTGCCTTATGTTTTCTCCTTTTATCTGGTTCTGAGTTTCCTTGAGGATTCGGGCTATCTTCCGCGTCTGGCGGTTTTGGTGGATAACGTGATGCACAGATTCGGGCTGCACGGGCTGGCCATCATTCCGATGATGCTGGGCCTGGGCTGCAACGTGCCGGGGGCAATGGCCACCCGGGTGCTGGAGACCCGAAGAGAGCGGTTCATCGCCGCCACCCTGATGGCCATCGCGGTTCCCTGCATGGCCCAGATGGCCATGGTGGCAGGGTTGATCGGAAGGCATGGGGCCAAGGGGTTCGGGCTGGTCTTTGGATCTTTGTTCCTGGTGTGGGTGGTGTTGGGGATTCTGTTGAATCGATTCTCCAAGGGGGAGAGCCCGGAGATCTTCGTCGAAATCCCGGCCTACCGGATGCCCTACTGGAGGGCACTCGCAAAGAAGCTCTGGATGCGAATACGAGGATTCCTCAGGGAGGCAATTCCCTTCGTCCTTTTAGGAGTGCTCGCCACCAACATCCTGTATTCGATAGGGATAATCCAGTTTATAGGTCGACTTGCCTCTCCCGTGATCACCGGAGTCCTGGGGCTTCCTCAGGATGCGGTGGGCGCGCTGATCATCGGCTTTCTGCGCAAGGACGTGGCGGTGGGCATGCTGCTGCCGCTCGGTTTGGATCTCCGCCAATTGGTCGTGGCCAGCGTGGTTCTTACCATGTATTTTCCCTGTATCGCCACTTTCGCCGTCCTGATACGGGAGCTGGGAATCAAGGACATGGCGAAATCCGCCGCCATCATGATCTCCTCCGCCCTGATCGTAGGAGGGCTGCTCAATCTCATCCTTTGATGACCCGATCAACGGATTAGACAGATCCTTCTATGCATTGAACGGATTACGGTCTTGGCTGTGGACAGTGGACTGTGGACTCGAATCGATGGGTTAACGGATCAAGCGGACAGACCTGTCGGTGTAGTGGTAGGCAGGGCTTCCAGCCCTGCGAGGCAAAGCTCGGGGAGCAAGAGGAAATATCAGCGCTTCACTTTTCTATCCGTTTCTTGAGAGATAGCGAGAGGAAGATCGATACCACGGAGATCAGAAGCAGAAGAAGGTATAGGAATCCGAACGAGAAGACCTGGATGATCACGCCGCCCACCGCGGACAGAAAGAGGGTGGGGCCGACCACCGTGTTAAAGAAGCCCACATAGATGGGCCTTCTCTCCTCAGGGGCAAACTGAAGAAGGTAGTTCATGTAGCCCAAGTCCAGACCGGCAATGGTTGCTCCGAGAAAAAAGAAAATCGAGACATATGCCCAGAGAGGAATTCCGATGGCCATATCGAAGAGAACCAGAACCGGACAGATCCCGGAGAAGAGGGCGGAGAGGACCAGCACCAGCCTGTTGTTTCTTCGATTACTCAGATATCCCCACAGGAGGTTGGAGGAGAGATAGCCTGTCATCTGAACGGTCAGAAACACCCCTGCCAGGCTTACCGGGGCGGAGAGAAACTTCATCGCGTAGATGACGTAAAAGGGCAGTCCCATGACATAGCATCCTATGGCTATCCTGGTGTAGAGGAACCTCCTGAAATTCACATCCTGGCGAGTGATCCTGAATCCCACGAGCAGATTCTCACTGACGCTCTTTTTCTGTGGTCGCCTGGTGGTGGGAGTCTCCTTTACCAGGCAGGTTGAGGTCAAGGCCAGAATGATCAGGCCCGATGCGATAAGGAAGAGGACTCCGAAATTCTGCGGGAAATCAAAGAGTTTCAGGATCCTCTGGATCAAGATCCCGCCCAAAGCGGCCAATCCTCCGCCGATCAGCTTTCTGGCTCCGAAGAAACTTCCCCTCTTCTCCTCCGGGATGGTTTTGCCGACGATATCGGTAAAAGAGACCCCGGCCATTCCCCCACCCAGGGAATAGAGAGAAAACAGGAAGAAGAAGGTGACCAGAAGGTATGAGGGGTTTTCTTCTCCCAGAATGAACACCAGGATGGCAAAGAGGAGAAATGAACCGCCTCTGAGGAAAGCCGCCTTTACGTACACCGGCAGCTGACTTGTCCGATGCAGGGTCATCGCTGCAATGGCGATCTGGGGAAGAAACCATCCAAGAGCTTCCAGAGTGGAGGCCAGACCTATCAGGATCTCGGAAGGGGTGAGCCTGCTGATAAAAAGAGGCAGCACGGTGGAGGTGCCGGTGAAAGCCCAGGCGAAGTGGAACAGTACCCCGTTGGAGACGCCCAGAAAGAAATTTCGCTTAAAATGCCTGCGGGCGAAATCCGTTTCTGCCAGGCGCTGGTTGACCATGACAGACAAGTTAAGACGAAAACCTCAGTTGTCAAGAAACCAATCAAGAAGGAGTCGTAATCCTGCCGGGTGAATGGCCTGCGGTTTCCGGCTTGCATTCGCCGCAGACACTTCAGTGGATCCGAGCCTGAGTCTGCCAGGGTTTTCCGCCTGTTGGTAAGATCCCGGGCCGGGGATAATCTTTCTGTCTGAAAAGCGTTGACTCCTGTTTGCTTTTCATTTCCTTATGTTAAAGTCGCCGGATAAAAGGTCGAAAATCTAAACAAGGAGCAAGTTTGAAAATCGGATTCTTTCAGTTCTCCCCGATTTTGGGGAGGAAGGACGAAAACGTAGAGCGAGCTATAGGCTCATTAAGGGGGGCAAAGGCTGACCTCTTGGTTTTGCCGGAGCTTTTCAGCACCGGCTATCTCTTCGGAAGCGAGGAGGAAACCAAGAGGTCAGCTGAGTCTATTCCCGACGGTCCCACCTTCGCCAGGCTGGCTGATGCGGCCGCGCGGGAAAAGGTAAACTTAGTTTACGGAATCGCAGAACGGGAGGGAGAAAAGCTCTTCAACTCATCGGTTCTGGTAACGCCAAAAGGGGATTTCTCGGTCTACCGAAAACTTCACCTTTTCAATTTGGAGAAGCTGTGGTTCTCCCCGGGCGACAAGGAACTGGAGGTCTCAGACGTCGACGGGGCGAGGGTGGGGATGATGATCTGCTTCGACTGGATCTTTCCCGAGGCGGCCAGGATATTGGCTCTTAAGGGAGCGGACATAATATGCCATCCCTCCAACCTGGTCCTGCCCCAGCTTTGCCAGAAGGCAATGGTCACCAGGTGCGTGGAGAACGGAATCTTTGCCATCACGGCAAACCGAACCGGTGTCGAGAAGAGGGAGGATGTGGAGTTGAGGTTCACCGGCAAAAGTCAGGTGGTTGATCCGAAAGGCAACATCCTGGCAAAGGCGGATGAATCCTCCGAGGGTGTTGGGATCGTGGATGTTGATCCTGCGCTGGCCCGGGACAAGAAGGTTACTCCGGGCAACCATCTTTTCGAGGATCGAAGAACGGAGTTCTACCAGAAGGGAGATCTATGCTAAGCTCTAAGTCGAATGGAGGGAATTCGATCGGCGTGTCTCAGGCCGCCAAGGTTCCTGACGCCAAAAGACGCAAACCGACCAAGATCCTGGTAATCGATGACGAGCCGGAGATAACCGACATAGTCGAGACCTTCCTGGAGACCGCCGGCTACCAGGTAGAGTCGGAGAACGCCAGCCAACCGGGAATAGCCAGAGCCAAAACCTTTCTGCCCGATTTGGTCCTTCTGGACATAATGATGCCGGGCATGGATGGCTACGAGATCTGCAGCGAACTGAAGAGATCCGAGAAGACCAAACGGATACCGGTGGTGTTCCTCACCGGCAAGGATGCCCGAAGTGACGAAGGAAGAAGCTTCAAGGTGGGCGGAGTTCTTTTCATCAAGAAACCTTTCAGCTGCGAGCGGCTGCTGGACATCGTCAAGGTCGTCTTGCAGACTGTGGACAAAGAGAACAAGTAGCCGGTAGAGGGTGAACTCCAAGACATGAGTTGACCGGTATTCATTGCGAGCAAAGAGGGGGTAAACCCCGCACCACATGGTGCAGGGTAAGCCAGCACCAGACCTCAAGAGACATTCTTGAGGTCAGATGCTGGTTTTTTTGTGGAATTATGTCAGATGATATTCCTCGGGGACCCCAGCGCATGTTGCCTCGGGTGCTACGGGCTTTCAAGTATGCCCTGACAATGTCCTTTCTTCCGATGACAAGAGTGCAGAATGGTCTCCGAGATATGCTGCTGCCGCATGCATGCAGGCGATCTGACCGAGACCGAGAAGATGATCCTGATGAAGTAGAGTTCGGCTAGGTGCTTATTTCGGCGGAAGTGAGCCCTCCGATCATCCAGGTCGGAGGGCTCCCGCCTTTTTTGCGTATCGCTTTCGGGAATGACTATTCCTGCAAATAGTACAACCTTTGATCGATCTGCCAGTCAGCGTCGAAAAAGCCGGCGCAGATGACGCCTCCCCACCCTTTCAGTCTTACCTTTTCGTCGAAGATCATGAAGTCAGGCAATCCTGCGCCTGAATAGAGCGCGGTGAAGAAAGTGGAGAGCTTCAGCCCATCCAAGCCTACTCCCTCATGAACGCAGATGAATCTCTCCGGGTTAAGCGGATTCGGATAGATGAACTTGGCAGCTGTGCCCTTCCCGTCGATCTTCTTTTTTCCGAGTACGATCTCATGATCTTCTATTCTTATGGGCAGCTTTCTATTCAGCTTGGCGGTCACCGAGTTCTCTTCCGGTCCCCCGAAGAGTATCAAGTTGTATTTCTCCATCGTCTCTGACGTCACCTCTGAGTCGGGCAGAATCTCCGCGAGGCCGTTTGCCCTCCTCCACCATCTGGTTGCCTCCAGCCTGGCCTGATGAAGCGTTGTCTCGGTTGCGAGAGAATCTCCTATTGTACCGTAAACCAGAACGAAAGGAGAGAAGTAAGCCTGCTTTATGGGACCGTACAACTCCGGAGATTTGGCCAAGCGACGATGCTTGGATTCGCCCAGTCGAAATCCCTTGTCTCCTTTTCGGAAATGCACCTTCTCGCTTTCTCTGAGCTGGTAATCGATCTCTTCACCGTCCACAACCAATCGAACGTTTCGATAGGGAAGAAGATCCTGTGACAGGTACAAGGCGAACTCCCCCACGTTCCTGGTGCTGACCTCAATCCTCGGCCCACTCACCTTCGCCTCTATTCGGGATTCAAAGAAAGGCTTCTCCTGCCGGATTATCTCCACCCAGTAGCTCTTATGGTTTTGCCCCAGATTAGAGGTCTTGAAGACTACCTGTCCGGGAAAGGGATTTCTTTCCTTAGCCTTTAAAAACTCCATCAGCTCTGGGTCGTCGACACACACCGTTGTGTCCGGGTCGTCGAGGTCGTACCAATGACCTTTTCCCGGAATCTCCTTATATCGATACTCATATCCAAGCTCTTCCAGAAGTGAGGCGAACAATCTCCCGTGTATTGGCGGAACGTTGTCGTCGTTGCCTCCCTGAGAGATGAAGATTGGCAGGTTGATGGCGTTCTCCACGAAGTTTGGGACGAAATCCTCTCGCAAGCTCATATCCCTTATGGCAAGCTGCGCCGGCTCGGCGAAGGTGTAGCTCTTCTGCAGAAACCAGGGGATGTAAAGCTGAAACGACGTCCATCCGGCCAGGGGTGCGGCCGTGGCGAAGAGATCAGGGTGTGCCAAGGCTATGTGCCAGGTACCGTGTCCGCCCATGGAGTGGCCGGTGAGGTGAATCCGGTTGGTGTCGATGGGAAAGGTCTCTTTCACCTGTTGCAGGACCTCCAAGGCATCCAGCCGTCCCCAATCCTGCCAGTCGAATCCGAATTTCCGCCGGTTGGTGGGGGCCACCACGAAAGCCCAATCTTTCTGGCTGTGACAATCCACCAGCCGTGAGGCTTCCACCCCGGCACCGTGAAGAGTCAGGATCAAACCATATTCCACTTCCGGATCATAATCTTTGGGGGGCAGAACCGCATAATACTGGCACGACCGGTCGATCTTGGAGAGGAAGGTTGTCCTGTATGACTTTCCTTGCTCTCTTATTCTCAAGACCAGCCGATCCTCCGAAGCGTAGTCGCGGTATGATACCCTGACGACAACAGAAATCGTGTCTGTCTCGCTCGGAGTTTGAGCAACCTCCAACGGGACCGGCACTTTTTTGACGCATAAAGGGAAAAGAGAGGGGATGATCGTCTCGCTTTCGTCCACGAACTGTCCCTGTTCAACGGAGATTCTGACCTCCCTCAATCTCTCTGCGGTCGTGTTGAGCACGGCCAGGCCGGCCCACAATCTCTGTTCTTCTCCTTGGATCAAGTCAGGCAGAGTCGCGTCCTTGGCAATAAGCATTACCGGTGCGGGTTCGGGTATCAGCTTGAACTTGAAACGATGGTCGCCATATCCGCTCAGCTGCAGCAAGACCCGGTTGACGCCATCCTCCAGTACGACCGGAGTCCTCACGAAGCCGTGCCCGTAAGGATCGCCCCGATAGCGCCGGCCGTTTAGATAAAACGAACCCACCCTTTCCGCTACTGCCAGGGCCCTTTTCCTGCCATTGCTAACGAATTCACTGTAAGCATATCCGGCATCGATGATCCCGGCCACACCATAGTAATCCATCAGCGTGTCCCACTGGACATTCTCATATTCGAGCGTCACCCAGCCCAGAGAGTCCGGGGCGATTCTCTTCCAGGTTACCTCCCCGCCTTGCGGCAGAATGCTGCGCAGCTTCGCTCCCTCCTGAGGCCGCAGATTCTCCACATCCTCGATTACGCCTACGATCCCCTCACGGGCGCCAACGGAGAAAGGGCCGGCATAAAGCCAGTCGGCGGGTTGCATGGTGTCCTCAATGGTGGGAAGAAAGTCTTCTTGGGCCAGGAGAGATGAGGGGAGAAGGGCCATGAGAAAAACAAGACACACGCTCAATCTGATTCTCGTTCGGGATACACTTGTCATTATACACTCCTTTGTGCTTTCCGGTGGATCAGATGTAGCGGAAGCCTTTCCTGTCCTGAGCCTGTGCTCGGCACCCTGAGTTTGTCGAAGGGCCGAAGGAAGGCTTCCATGCAGCGATACATATAGCAGACGATCACGTAGCATGTCAACTGAATTATCCGTTTCATAACAATTCCTTAGGCCAAAATGAGATATCCGGGACCTAACTTAAGTTAGGTCCTGGTTCGAAATCCAATCGCCAACCACCGGAATCGCAACACAATCTTGAAATCTCAGACCCAAACTTGTCCAGGGACAGCCCGGTCGGATGCGGGCTTGCTTTTCGCTTCGAAACCCGAACTTCGAGGCAGAGTTTTCGGGCTTATTGCCGCGAGCTTATTGCCGCGAGCTTTAGCTCGCGGATGGGAATCGCAACATGATCTTGGGGTTTTAACCCCAAACCCGACGTTCCACCTGCCCCGCGCTCAGTTTGAATAACGCCTCCTGAGCAGGCGAATTTGCTTGACAAATGGGCTTCTCAAAGTTAGATATAGTGCATTATTCCGGGGCCGGAGGCGGTTTTTACAGACAATCAGCTGGCTGCAAATCAAAGGCGATCTGATGAGATACGCAATCGGGATTAGACGCGAAGATAAGAGCAAGTGGGAAGGGCGGGTGCCGCTGATACCCCAGGACGTCAAAGAATTGAGGGAAGTTCATGGAATCGATGTCACCTTGCAGCCATCGCCCATTCGCATATTTCCCGATGACGAGTACCTGCACGTCGGTGCCAGGATTCAGGAGGACCTCTCTGCATGCCCGGTGGTCTTTGCGGTGAAGGAGATACCTATCCGATTCTTCCAGCCCGGAAAGACCTATGTCTTCTTCTCGCACGTCATCAAGGGACAGAAGCAAAACATGCCCATGCTAAAGAGGATGATGGAGCTGAAGTGCAATCTGATCGATTATGAGAAGGTGGCCGACCAAAAGGGGAGACGCCTGATCTTCTTCGGGCGTCATGCCGGGCTGGCCGGGATGATCGACACCCTGTGGGCCTTGGGAAAGAGGCTTTCCTGGCAGGGGATCTCCAACCCTTTTTCGGAGATCAAGAATGCCTACAAGTATAAAACTCTGAAGGAAGCCAACGAAAGCGTATCCCGGGCAAAGGAGCAAATCAAAAAGAGCGGCTTGCCCCCGCAGTTAACCCCGTTGGTCTTTGGGGTTACCGGTTATGGACATGTCTCCTTGGGAGCGCAGGAGATACTCGATCTCTTGCCTCACAAACAGATCGATCCCGATGAAATCTTCTCTTTGAAGGGAGAATCCGACTTCTCCAGGAAACACGTCTACAAGGTGGTGTTCAAAGAAGAGCACCTGGTGGAACCGATCTCGCCCACAGGCCGTTTCGAACTGCAGGATTATTACGATCATCCGCAAAAGTATCGATCCCAATTCGAGAAGTTCATTCCTCATCTCATCGCTCTGGTCAATTGCATTTACTGGGATGAACGTTACCCCAGGTTGGTCACCAAGAGATACTTGAAGGAAGCTTTTGACAAAAAGGAGGATTTCCGCCTCAGGGTCATCGGCGACATAAGCTGCGATATCGAGGGCTCGATAGAGTGCACCGTCCGGGAGACCCAGCCGGATAACCCGGTCTACGTCTGCAATCCGGCCGAGGAGCAGGTAACCGATGGATACGAGGGAAAGGGTGTGGTGATTCTGGCAGTGGATAATCTTCCCTGTGAGATTCCCAGAAGGGCCTCCATCGACTTCAGCCATGCCCTAAAGCCCTTCGTTCCTCAGATAGCGAAGGTCGACTTTTCGGTAGGCTTCGACCAATTGGCGCTTCCCGTCTCGATCAAGAAGGCGGTCATCCTTCACCACGGCAAGCTCACCCCGGATTACCACTACATACAAGACTTCCTGTAGAAGGGGCGCGGATCGTCGTTTTGCCAAACTTTTTGAAGAGGTTTGCGTTAATAAGGCAATAGTTGGAGTTAGTGAATTCTTTCACAAAGGAGCGGGAATATGAAGAAGGTTTTAGTCTTGGGCGCGGGGTTGGTCTCAAAGCCGTTGGTGGATTATCTGCTGAACCAGCCCGATTTTCATGTGACGGTTGCCAGCCGCACCGTCAGCAAGGCGGAGAGACTGGTGGGCGATCATCCCAGAGGGAAAGCATTGCCTCTGAACGTCACCAATACCGACGAGCTGAAGAGTCTGATATCGGATACCGACCTGGCCATCAGCCTGGTGCCTTACGCCCATCACGTCACGGTGGCCAATCTCTGCATCGAGCTGAAGAAGCAGATGGTCACCACCTCGTACGTGAGCGCGGCCATGAAGGAGCTGGACCAGAAGGCCAAGGATGCCGGCGTGCTGATCTTAAACGAGATCGGCCTGGACCCGGGAATCGACCATATGTCCGCCATGAGGATCATCCACGGCGTGCAGAACAAGGGCGGCAGAATCGCAAGTTTCTTCTCGTACTGCGGAGGGCTGCCCGCACCAGAGGCCAATACCAACCCCTGGGGATACAAGTTCTCGTGGAGCCCGCGCGGCGTGGTTATGGCCGGAAAGAATCCCGGCAGATACCTCAAGGACAAGAAAGAGATAAAGGTCGCTTCGGAGGACCTGTTCGGCCACTTCTGGCCCATGAACGTCGAAGGGGTGCCGCCTCTGGAGGCCTATCCCAACCGGGACTCCATTCCATATCTGGAAGTTTATGGAATAACCGATGCCGACTCTATGTACCGCGGGACCTTCCGCTATCCGGGATGGTGCCAGACCCTCAAGAAGGTGGTGGACCTCGGAATGTTGGACGAGACCGAGCAGGAGGTGAAGGGTCTTTCCTATGCCGACTTCATGTGGATGTTGATGAAGAAAAACAAGGGGGACAATCTGAAAAAGACCCTGGCCGACCACCTCAAGATCGACGAAGATTCAGAGCCGATCAAGAGATTCGAGTGGCTCGGACTCTTAGGCGACGATGTGATCCCGACCGAGAAAAGTTCTCCCCTGGATGTTTTCGCAGATCGTCTCTTGGAGAAGCTCAAATACGAGGAAGGGGAGAGAGACATGATCGTGCTGCATCACGATTTCAGGGCCGAGTATCCGGGAGGAAAGAAGGAGCAAATTACTTCTACGCTGGTCGATTACGGCATTCCGAACGGAGACTCATCCATGTCGAGGACCGTGGGCCTGCCCGCCGCCATCGGCGCTGCGCTGATCCTTAACGGAAAGATCAAGGACACCGGCGTGCACATTCCGGTGAAGCCGACCATATACGAGCCGGCCTTAGACGAGCTGGAGAAGCTTAACATCGTGTGCAAAGAGAAAAGCCAGCCTCTCTAATCCTTGCGCCGAACCGGACTACAAGAAACACGACTGGAAAGCACTGAGCCAGAACCTAACTTAAGTTAGGTTCTGGCTTTTTTCTTTCTGTCAGCAAACCCACGACTTTTTTGATTTGCGCTGACAATAGTCGCTAAAATGCTTGACAGGATTGGATAAATTGTTAAAATGTGTTGTACAAATAAGATACGTCGTGGATCAGGTGCTCGGTACACCTGACGCCAAGATAGGTCGCGAGCATGGGGCCCCTGCCCTGCTTGCCGCGCTCCGTTGCGGCAGGGAAGCTTGTCGTGCGAGGGACAAACATGTACTTCAAAATCACTAAGTCCTTTCTTAAAAGCTACTCAAAAGAGCACATTATTTCATCCTTTTCAGTCTCCTCTGATTCTAAAAAGAAATCAAAGAAACGTTTGATAGATGAAATCATACAAAAAGACTCTTCCCACCCAGAACTTGGCCCCCTATCTGCCTGGTTGTTTATCTGTCCTTTCTGTCGTGCAGAAGGAAAACTGTCTGCGCCGCGTGCAACCACAAAAAGAGAGCCTACACATTGTGTTGTGTGTGGGAAAACATCGCCTTTGCATTCCTTACTAAAGAACCTACAAAACACAGAGGCGCTTTTGAGTTTGGCATCCAAAATGAATCTTAAGGCTGAGCGCAATGTTAAATCCGCATTGACTGAACAGGGTCTGGTTACTGTGATTACAGGCCTAGAAGTTTTTATGAGACAGACTTATTCGTTGATCTACGACCTACATCATGTTGTCTTTGGCAAATCACTATACTTCGACGTTTATCCAAAAACACGCTCAGATTTTCTGAACTTAGGGGCAGCCACTAACCAAATTAGAAAGGAAGCATCGTTCAATCTGAGAAAGGAGATAACACTCGGTCGTTACAAATTCCTGTCAGACATGTATAGTGCACGACACATCATAGTCCATAACAGCTCAATAAAGGATAAAGAGTACATAAATCAAACAGATGCGACGGAGGGAGATCTAGGTAAGCAACTAAAGCTTACAATACCAGAGGTTCGGCGTGCCAAGTCAATTGCGACTGAAGTTGGCAAGAAATTGGATCGCAAACTCAGAGAGACAATCTTAGGCTATCAAAGGCTAAAGACCAGTATTGAGACGAAGCTAAGGAGATAATCTCGAGCAGTTGCGCTGACAGTCTGTGGGTCAGGTGCCCTGAGTACCTGACACTGAGATAAGTCGGGAGCATGGGCTCCTGATCCAGTAGCTGATAAACCCAAGCCGCGGAGAGCTAATGCGAGAAATCGGATTTGCACTGTTGCTCGGCTTCGGAGGAATTGTCGCCGGAGTGTTCTGGACGTATATCATTGGATTCGCAGGCCTACCTGGTGCGTTGTTGTCTTCCGCCGCTGCCAAGCGATCAAGTGATGGGATTACCCCCGTGTGGGGTTTGTTCCTAACGGTAGCTGGTCAGCTCTACGTGTCATTACTGTTCGTTACGCTGGTAATCCATTTTGTCGATGCTCGCCTCAGCGGTGCGGTAGCGTTTGGCGACTGGGTCGTATGGGGGGTTGCGTTCGTCGTCGCCGTAGCGCCTCCAGCAATCGCGCTTAAGGATGCAGTCCGTACCGAACGGCGAAACGTCCAGCACAGTGCCACGACTTTTACTGCTCCGCTCACGGCGATGGGGTTCTTTCTATTCAAGTTCGTTCCGGCGATTATGAATGCTGGCTGGGGTTGGGTGCCGCAGTTTTGAAGGGCTAACAACCGGCGGCTCACAGCTCTGCTGTGAGCTGGTTGCCCCTTTCCTCCTCTCTCTTTCCACCAACAGCAAATACGCCACAACTTCTGTGGTGAACGAGATCACCCGACAGTATATGGAGGGCATATCTGTTTTCTGCTCGCCTTCAAACCCTTTTGTCAAGGCGAGCAACGCAGACCATTGAATGCTCTCCCAAACGTGCGAAAAAGAGGTCAAAAATGGGCTATCCGAGGTTGCACCCGTTGGTTCGGGGTGCCCCCACCCCGAACCGGAGTTGTAGTTGTAGGTCGGGTTGCGATCCCGCCAAAGGCGGGAGAGCTACCCGACAATCCCCTCGTTGGTTCAGGGTACCCTGCAACAACAGCCGACGTTAACATTGGTAAACAGAGGAAATGAAAAAAACGAAAAAAAAGCTCAAAACCCTCTGAAAGCCCTGTTTCGGCAGTTTCGCAATCGCTAAGTTGTTGGCGTACAATCTTGGCATGTTTGAGGTTTTAAAAGGAAGAACCAGAATGAACCACAGAAAGAAGGGAACCGCCAGTGTCGCAACTACGACCAAATGAAGCGGTCGCGGGGTGAAGGCACTCCGCAAGAACACCGACCTCACCCCCTTTTGGTCCCCCTCTCCGTTTCACGGAGAGGGGGAAACAGGGGGAGAGGTGCTTTTAGCCAACCAGCTCCGGGGTAACGGTGCCCCGCAACAACAGCCGAGGTCAACATTGGTAAACAGAGGAAATGAAAAAAATCAAAAAAAAGCTCAAAACCCTCTGAAAGCCCTGTTTCAGCAGTTTCGCAATCGCTAAGTTGTTGGCGCACAATCTTGGCATGTTTGAGGTTTTGAGAGGAAAGACCAGAATGAACGCCAGAAAGCCCAGAACCGCCGGTGTCGCAACTACGACTACATGGAAACCTGAAGGTTTCCGCTACGTTCGATGAACTTAACGCACATCCTGTGGTTGGAACCAACGGCTGGGATAACCAGTCGCGGGACAAGGGCACCCCGCAACAACCGCGGGTTATGTCCTATATTTCCTGTAAAAGTTGGTAGCGCGAGGCCGTGGTTGAGTTAGATTCAACCGAGAGATTGAGAACTTAAGAGAAGGAGACCTCGCGCATGAAGAAGGTAACACCGAGTG
>Ga0180436_10000698_pt1 | contig 34059 bp, 32 predicted proteins | sample SS_ome_2_FD_132434 | JGI IMG/M metagenome (GOLD analysis project Ga0180436, IMG submission 132434) | Hypersaline lake sediment archaeal communities from the Salton Sea, California, USA - SS_3_S_2 metaG | ecosystem: Environmental > Aquatic > Non-marine Saline and Alkaline > Hypersaline >... | reverse complement strand
CAGATCGACTACATCATCGACCGCGTTCTCGAAGAGACCAAGTTCCAGAACTGCAAGGTCCTGGCCACCGGTGGCCTCTCCCACGGGCTGGCCGAGCACTCCCGACATATCGCGGGCATTGAGGAGCATCTCACTCTCGATGGTCTCCGCCTTATCGCCGAAATGAATTGATTCTCCCCGGTTTTATCGTACTTTTCTCCCCATAGAGTGTATAATCGACAACGCAGGTGTTTTACTAGTCGGTTCATTATTAGAGGAGGAGAAAATGAACAAGCGAACTGCATTAATCACCGTAATCCTGATTGCCCTTCTAGGCACCGCTGTACTGGCCGAGGAGGCCGCTAAGAAGTCAGCTCTCGAAGTCGAGACCGCATTGTGCTCATCGATCGAAAACCGCGTAGCTGTAGGCGAAGCGGACAGCTTCAGCGATGATGTCGGCCAAGTTTACCTCTGGACCAGGGTCAAAGGGGCTACCGACACCACCTTCATCAAGCATGTTTGGTATTTCGAAGGCGAGCAGATGGCCGAGGTCAAGCTGAATGTCAAGTCCAAGAACTGGCGGACCTGGAGCAGCAAGAAGATTCTGAAAGAATGGGACGGCACGTGGGAAGTGAAGGTTCTCGATTCCGAGGGCTACACTCTGTCGTCGATACCCTTCACCGTCACCAGGACACCCAAAGGCAACTAACCAGATCATTCGCGGTTGGAGTACCTCCCGGTGCGCCAACTTATGATCGATGGAGTCATTGCGAGGCCCGAAGGGCCGCGGCAATCTACAGGTTCGAGCCAGGAGATTGCTTCGCTTCGCTCGCAATGACTCAATTGAGCGGTCGTGGTTGGCGAACCTCCCGGCGCGCCAACTTTTGAGAGCGGTTGCCCCAACAGCTGGCAGACGAGGACGTCCGCCAGCCACGCGTTCGGCAGACTGCGATACAAAAAAAGCCGGAGCATCCGAGCTCCGGCTCTTTTCATTTTAGCGATACTGAGGTTATTCGCCTGCAGAGAAGCTGGCTATACACCAGTGTCCTTTGTGGCGAAACATCCGCAGGAGCGTCTCAAGATCTCCGATCACCACGGCGACATCGCCGTAGTCCGAGGACAATCCCAGCGATTCCTGCCGCATACGATCGACAGTCTCGGGATCGCTGAAACTTTCGTTACCGATATCGAAGTACTCGATTTCGGCATCGGGGAATTGATCAAACAAGGCAACGAACGCGGCGATTTGATCGCGATAGTGTTTCTTGGCCCGGTACAACATCTGAACCTTCTTGATCGAATCGGGATAGGTTCGCCCGATCGATTCGTGCCAATCGAGCAGGTACTCCTTCGGCGGGGTTGCCGCCAGCAGGGCCTCGAGTTTGCCGTTCCTGGCCAGATCGACCAGATAGGTTGCGAACTCGGTACGGGTATCGAACGAGGCTGTGATAGCAGGCATTTTCGCCGATGGAGCCGGAGCCTCCTTCGTGCCTTCCACCTTAACGGCCTTGTCCTGACTGTCAACGTCGCCTTCTCCCCCGCATCCCATCAAGACGGATACCAGAGCCAAAAGCACTAACCAACGCATCGCATACTCCTCTTAGAGTTCCTCGAACCGACCCTGGAAGAAGCGCAGGAGCTCCGGTTCATAAACGAACTTGAGTCCCTTGACATCTTTGGCGTTTTCTTTGACATCGATAATCGCCTCGGCGGTGACATCCATATGAGCCTGGGTGTACACGCGGCGCGGGATAGTCAAACGCACAAGTTCCAGTTTCGGCATGTAGTTTTCGCCGGTAACTTTGTTACGTCCTGCGGAGACGGCACCGCGCTCCATCGAGCGAACGCCCGACTGAACATAAATCGCTGAGGCTAGCGCCTGGGCCGGGAAATGTTCCTGCGGCAAGTGCGACAAAATGGCGCGGGCATCGAGGAAGACCGCGTGGCCGCCGACCGGCTTGACGATCGGGATTCCGGCCGCATCCAGTTTCTCGCCCAGGTATTCCACCTGGCCGACTCGGGCGCGGATATGGTCGTACTGGATCGACTCGGTGATACCGATCGCGAGCGCTTCCATGTCACGTCCGGCCATACCGCCGTAAGTGTGGAGGCCCTCGTAGACCACGACCATGTTGCAGGCCTTGTCGTACAGCTCGGCATCGTTCATGGCCAGGAAGCCACCGATATTGACCATCGGATCCTTCTTAGCCGACATAGTAGCGGCATCGGTGAGATCGCAGATTTCATAGACGATCTCTTCGATAGTCTTGTCGGCGTAGCCTTCTTCGCGCGTCTTGATGAAATAGGCATTCTCAGCCACGCGGGTCATGTCGTGGACGATCTGGATCTTGTGCTCGTCACACCACTGGCGCAGCTTCTTGAGATTCTCCAGTGAGATCGGCTGACCACCGGCCATGTTGACGGCGGTGGCGATGCAGACGTACGGAATCTTGTCGGCGCCGACTTCATTGACCAGGGCATCGAGCTTGTCAAAGTCGACATTGCCCTTGAACGGGTGCGGCGAGGCCGGGTCGTGGGCTTCGTCGATGATGACATCGACAAAAGTACCACCGGCCAGCTCCTGGTGGAGGCGGGTGGTCGTGAAGTACATGTTACCCGGTACGCGGTCGCCTTTCTTGACCATCAACTGCGAAAGAATATGCTCGGCGCCACGCCCCTGGTGGGTCGGAACCGTGAACTTGTAGCTGTAGTATTTCTCTACCGTATCTCGAAGGTTGTAGAAGTTACGCGAGCCGGCGTAAGCTTCGTCACCCATCATCAGACCAGACCACTGGCGATCGGACATTGCACCGGTGCCGGAGTCGGTCAGGAGGTCGATATAGACATCTTTAGACTTGAGCAGGAAAGTGTTATAGCCGGCTTCCTTGATGGCTTTTTCGCGATGTTCGCGGGTAGTCATCTCGATCAGCTCGACCATTTTGATCTTAAACGGCTCCGCCCAGGAGCGACGTTTTGTATCTTGATTGGCCATTAGTAAACTCCTAAAAGGATATCAATAAACTTCTTCATACCAGTTCTGGCCGATTTGGCCAGACCGAAAGGATAACAGGTGGGATCGGGGTTGTCAACGTCAGTGGCGGGGTGTGGAAATCAGGGTCAGAGTCCATAAGGGACCGGCTACCCGGGACTTGCCTATTCCTCTGGTCACCCGGAGATTGCTCTTTCTTGGCCGCCCGGGCTTGCCCTTTCTTAGTCACCCGGAGCTTGCCCTTTCTTGGTCGCCCGGGGCTTGCCCCGGGGTATAAACGTCCTCTCGATCATGGCGCGTAGCCATCGATCTCTAGTTCTATCCTATCCAGCCCCAGGTACCACCGCGAGCTCGACCAGGGCCAATCTTCAGGTACTTGTACCAGCTTCCTTCTGACCGGGTTGTTATGGCAGTATCCGATCTTCTCTAATGTAGCCTCCTGAGAGCGACAATTGTGATCATAGCACCTGTGTTGCCAAAACCTCATGACACCCGACTCACCCTGCATCCGCGTCAAGACCCGAAGCGACTGGATGTTCTCGACTCTCCAACGAGCCAACACCGCTCTGGCCGATCGTGATTTGATCTCACCGATAACTCTCCCTAGCGGCACGTCTTCTGGAGATCGCAGGACAAGATGCACGTGCTCCGGCATTATGACGTAAGCATAAATGCTGATCGAATGACTCTTGCATACATCGCCCGTAGTCCTCAACAGCGCTCGAATGTCGTCGGCTCTGGTCAGGAGTTGGTAGTCGTGCCAACAATTAAATGTAACGCATCTCGCCATCCCGAGATTGTCATAGTGTCGCAGTTTGGGCATTGATTGCAATCTCGTCTTTTCTATGCAAGGGCCTACAGTCCCCGAGGCAAGCCTCGGGCGACCAAGAGAGGGCAAGCCTCGGGCGACCAAGAGAGGCCAAGCCTCGGGCGACCAAGAGAGGCCAAGCCCCCGGCGACCTTGCCTTCCTGCCGCAATCTTAACAACAGCCACTGACAGCCTCTGTCAGTCTATCTACCCGTGAGTCCGTGCAACCGATCCTATTCCCAAACCAAAACGGGCTGCCTCCTGCGAGACAGCCCGTTCGTCATAGCGGTATCCCAACAGGGATCAAGTCTTGAAACGCTGCGGGAAGCGGGCTTCCCACTCAACCACGATCGGACTCGCCACAAACACCGAACTGTAGGTTCCTACCAGGACACCCATTATCAGGGCCAGGGCAAAAGTACGGAGCACTTCGCCACCCAGGAAGAACAGAGTACCAACCACCAAAAGGGTGGTCAGCGAGGTGTTGACAGTACGTGACAGCACTTCGTTAATCGAGTTATTGATCGCAGCGACGAACTCGCCTTTGGAACGATACTTCTTCAAATTCTCACGAATACGGTCGTAGACCACCACCGTATCGGTCAGCGAGTAACCGGCCAGGGTCAGCAGCGCCGTGATCAGAAGCAGATCGAATTCGATTCCGATTATGAACGTAATGCCCAGCACGGCCAGCACATCGTGGAAGGTCGCGATGGTTGCGGCCACACCGGATCGGAAATCAAATCGTAACGAAATGTAGACAATGATTCCGAACAGCGACAACAGCACCGCGTACATGGCATCCTTACGGAGAGTCTCACCGACCGACGGTCCAATGACATGCTCTGATTCAACCGTGAAAGGATTCTCGGCAAAAGCACCGGCGATGGCCTGACGCAGCTGGATCGCCCGATCGCGGCCTTCCTGCTCCGTCTCGGGCTGTTTGACCTTAATGATAAAGGCATTCGCTTCTTCGAAGTCACTGAGCTCAGTGATTTCGGCATCCGGGAAATCCGCTGTAAGCGAGTTGCGGACATCCTGAATCGGCACCGGCTGTTCGAAATAGCCGTAGATCATATTGCCACCGGCGAAGTCGATACCAAGATTGCCCTGGCCGGTGGTTATCATCACGAGGGCAAACACCCCCAGCCCCACCAGCGCCAGAGAGACAAAGAAGGCCATCTTGCGGGCGCCGATGAAGTTGATATTAGTTTCACCTATTAGTCTAAACATATCTCATGCACCCCAAGGTTAAATGCTCAAGCGTTGTGAACTAGCGCGCAGATCAAACACCTGCTTGGTCACGACAAAAGCGGTGTACAGGGATATCAGAATACCCCAGAACAGTGTGACTGCGAAGCCTTTGATCGGGCCGGAACCGAGAAGGAACAGCGCGCCGGCGGTAATCATGGTCGTGACGTGCGAGTCGAAAATGGCTACGAACGCGCGGTCGTAGCCGGCTTCGATCGACGCTCGAACCGTCTTACCGGTACGGAGTTCTTCACGAATACGCTCGAAAATGAGAATGTTTGAGTCTACCGACATACCAATCGTCAAAATGATACCGGCGATACCGGGCATCGTCAGGGTAGCATCGAGGAAAGCCAGAATCGAGAGGAGGAAGAAGATATTGAAGAGGAGACCGATATCGGCGATGATTCCGGAGAGTCGGTAGTAGACGCCGATGAAAGTCAACACCAGGGCCAGACCGATCAACGAGGAGTAGAAACCCTTCTTGATCGAGTCGGCGCCCAGGGAGGCTCCCACGACGTTCTTTTCGATGATCTCGACCTTGGCCGGAAGCGCACCAGCCTTGAGGACGATTTCCATATTACGGGCATCTTCCATAGTGGCCGAGCCACCCATGGTAATCTGACCGTTGCCACGAATCTTGCTGCTGATAATCGGAGCCGATTCGACGCGGTCATCCAGCACGATGGCCAGTGGCTTGTCGATGTTGGCGCCGGTCAGCTGCGAAAAACGAGCCGAGGGCTGGCCGGACAGGGCGAAGTTTACGACCTTCTGGCCGGTCTGGCTGCGCGACATATTGATGCTCTCCAGGAACTTGCCCAGGAACTGCTCTTTACGCTTCAGGAAGTAAATCGTGTAGACTTCTTTGCTTTCGCGAACCTCGGAACGGGTGGACCAGGCCCACTGGACATCGATCGGGAACACTTTCGATACACGAGGATCGTTGAGCCAATGCTCGATGCGCTCTCTTTCCTTCTTGTCGACCGAGAAGGCCGGCCAGTAGGTGTTGGTGCGGCTCGATACGAGAGCCGGACGAAGACGCGAGGACAGCGGCGACTCGATCTCGGCAGCCAGCTCGTTCTCATCGTAGTCGAAGAGACCGGCGGTGTCGGTGACAGTGTCGCCAAGCAGCTCGGCGGCAATGCTCGGGTCAGGAGCGTCCGAGGCCGCATCTTCGGCATCGGCTTCAAGTTCGGCCAGTTCTTCCTCTGACAACTTGGCCTTTTCGATTTCGGCGATGGCGGAGTCGAGACGCTTGATCAGGAGAGCTGCGTTGTCGTTAGTTTCCAGAAGCTTGAACACCAGGAGCGCGGTCTGACCGATCAGCTCTTCGGCCCGCTGAGCGTCGGTGTAGCCGGGCATATCGACCTGGATACGGTTGGCGCCCATCCTGCGAATCTGAGGTTCGGCGACGCCGAGGCCATCGACACGGTTGCGGATGATCTGCATTACACGATCAACGGCGTCATCTCTACTGGATTCATCGGGGAAACCGGCGGTGTCAACCGCAAGCACGACGTGGATACCACCCTGAAGGTCGAGACCCAGACGGATAGCCTTTTGCTGCATGGCCGTCACGGTGGCGGGATCGTTGGTTTCGAGGTCGGTTCTGGTGGCCTCATCCATGGTCCACAGCTTGAACGTATCCCAGAGCGAAATGGCTGCGAGGACGATCAAGATGCCGGTCAGGATGAATCTCCAGTTCTTTCCGGACATGGAGTACCCTTTCTTACGAAGGTTTATTACTACTGTATGTTTTCGGGATTAGGTTACGTCTGACGCGGCTAAGCGCGTCTGAGAAAATAAGTTAGCTGGTGCCGGAGGGGCGGGCGCCGACCAGAGTGAACTGGTGGCCGACTTGTGATCCGACCTGACACAGACAGGCAACAACCGGCGAGGTCTTGGTTTCTTCGAGACTGCGGTCAAAGACCAGGCCGTTTTGGCGATTCTTGCTGAACTCGCCTTCACTGCTGCTAACCGGTTTGGCAGCCGAAACGGAACTGAGCAGAGCCGGAGGATCGCAATTGGGCTCACTGCCCGGAGTCATGTTGCCGGCGGTTTTTTCCGGCTCAGGCTCTTCGCCCTGGGCTAGACTCAGTTCATCCGGAGCCGGCGCGGCAGCAATCTGCTGAACTTCGGCCTCCAGATCAGCCGAGAACTTGAGTTCCGCCAGGCGGTCGAACACAGGTAGTCCGGCCACTAGCATTGCAAAAAGCGCAATGAGTACGGAGCCGATTCGGCCAACCTCAACGAATGTTTGCAGTGTCTTTTTCATGATCGAATCGTGGCGAATATAACCAAAACGGTCTACTTGTCAAGCAAGCCGTTCTATCCTGGTCAAAACTTAACCATAACCTATATCTCGGCCAAAGATTGACACAGCCCTCCAGGCACCCAATATTGGCACGATCGAAGGATGTGCTTGTGGCACAAAACCGAGTAATTCAAGTATCGGGAGATGAACGTGGTTTTTGAAGGGACTCTGAGACGGTTTTCGGTTGCGTTTGGTTGCATATTATCGCTGTTGCTGATACCCGGTTGCATCTTTGCAGCCACCAGCCAGTACTCTCTGGACAACGGTATGGAACTGATTCTCAAGGAGAATCACAGTTCACCCATGGTCGCCAGCATTATCTTTGTTAAATCTGGGAGCAAATACGAGTCCCGATTCGAAAACGGTATAACTCATTTCCTGGAGCATCTCCTTTTCAACGGTACGGTCCACCAATCCCGGGAAGCCCAGGATCAGGGAATCCGTGCCCGCGGAGGCTATATCAACGCCTTTACGCGTAAGGATATGACTGCCTATCTGGTTCTTCTCCCCCGCCAACATATTGAGTATGGCCTGACTGTTCAGGCCGATATGCTGTTCAATGCCACCTTCGGAGATGCCGAGTTGGCCAAGGAACGGAAGGTCGTGATCGAGGAAATCAGTCGCGACAAGGACCGACCCGGCTCCGCCGCCGATGCCTTCTTCAATCAGGTTGCCTACGGCGGAACTGACTATGAGCAACCGGTCCTGGGGTACAAGCCCTTTATTGAAAACATCTCGCGCGAAGCCATCGTCGACTATTGGAAACGCTACTACCGCCCTGACAACATGACCGCCCTGATCATCGGCGATTTCGAAACAGCGGCGATGAAGACCACCCTAACCGAGATCTTCGGTGCCATCATTCCGTCCGACAGCAACAAGCTTCTCTTCTCACACTCTGATTTGACCGTCTCCCCCACTCGGAAAGATACCGTGGCCAACGTGACTCAGACCGTGGTCCGTATGTCCGTCGAGGGCCCGCCTCCGATTTCCGAGGCGTTTCTCCCGCTCGATCTTCTCGCTCAGTACCTGGCCATGGACGGAGTCTCCCCGTTGAAGAAAGCCCTTCTGGAAGGAGAGAGACCGCTGGCGACAGACGTGTCAATAGCGCTCATTCCGTTTGCCGAAGGATCACGACTGGAAATCGAAGCGTTGACCCCGGTACCGAACAGTGCCGATGGCATTGTTTCCACCACCAAACGGGTGCTTCGCGAGATGCAAGAGCATCAGGCCAATCCGGAAGCGATCGAAGGCATCAAGACATCGATCAAGTGCGACCAGATCTACAACGCTGAGAAGTTGCACTATTACGGTTTTATGATCGCTCCCTACGTCATGACCGCCGGGTGGGATTTCATTGAAAGCTACGCTCAGGCAACGGAAGCGGTAGAGTGGAGTGATGTCAACGGCGCCGCGAACGCATGGTTCTCCACGCCGCGAGTCGCCACCACGGTGGTTCGACCTCCTTCAGATTCAACGCAGGTGTTGTTTGTACCAGAGGAGATGAGTGCCGCCGAAGTTACGGCCTACTTCGATACCGCCAAGTTTGCGGAGCTTGACGTCAGCCAGGGCTACCCGCTCGAATTCCCGGGTATGGACTCGGTGGAGTTCAGGATTGAGGACAACGCCGAGTACTACTCCGACAGTCTGGCCAACGGCTTGAGGTACATAGTCAAGTCGAGCCCCGAGAGCCGGGTGTTCGCCATGAACGTGCTGGGGAGGAATCGCTCCCTACTGGAACCGGCCTCTCAATCAGGGATTGGCGACTTTGTCAATCGCTGTATGGAGAAAGGGACCGTAACCCGAAGCGAGGAGGAGCTGGCCAAAGACCTGGCCGGTATCGGTGCCAATGTCACCCTGTATGACAACCCCTGGATTCCCTACGATGACAGGTATACCACCCGTCGATTCACCTTCGCCAAGTTCGAGACGATCGACGATTTTGCCGAGCGAGGTTTCTACCTCTTCACCGAGATGCTGATGCTTCCGGCCTTTGACTCGGCGGCTATCGAATCGGTTCGCGGCAGCATGTTGGCCATGATCGCCCGCGACCGGGGATCAACTCGCAAGCAAGCTCGCAACGGTTTCTACTCGGTACTCCAGGAGTCTGACACTCTCTCAAGTTTCAGCTTGCCGATATCGGGCACGGCCGAAACCATCGGATCCTTGGCGCGTGAAGATCTACTACGTCATCACTCGCGACTGTACAGGCCCAACAACATGATCCTGTCGATCGCCACCAACCAATCGATTGAAACGGTTAGAGGCTGGTTGGATCGGGCCTTCGGAAGAATCGATCGTCTCCGAGATCCGGAGCCGGTACCGTTGCGAGAGATACCTCGGCTGGTGGATATCAAAGAGAACCATGTGCCACTCGAGTCGGATCAGGTCGTGCTGTATATGGGCTCTCCGCTGCCGGGGATTTCCGATCCGGATGTTGCCTCGCTCAGGGTCGCCTCTCAGATTCTATCTGAACGACTGTTCGGGACTCTGCGCGAAAAGGAGGGTTTGGCCTATACGGTTGGCGCTTCGCTCGCATTTGACCGCGATATCGGCTGGTTCTATGCCAGTATTGGGACCGGCTCGGAGAACTACCAGAGGGCACTGGACGGAATAGTTCTCCAGATCGAGAAGCTCAAACTGGACGGACCCACCACCGAAGAGCTAGCCACGGCCAAAAACCAGATCCTTGGACGGATGAGTACCGCCCGGTTGTCACGGATTAACCAGGCCTACTACCTGGGCGTTAATGCATACCTCGGATTGGGACTCAATTACGACCAATCGTACTTGACCGCCGTGTCACAGGTATCGAGCAGTAGCCTTCGCCGGGCAATGGCTCGATGGATCCGGACAGATGCCTTCATTCTGTCGAGCGCGGGGACCAAATAGACCGTGTCAAACCTCGATCTCGAATTCCTTTTTGGGGATTGACTTTGCCTCAGGGGAACGTATATTCCCGGCAGCTAGAGATAAGCACTACGTTACGCAAGGAAGCTCCTTTCGATGACAGACAATGTTGCCTCGGGCGATACCTCCGAGGGTCGCTTTAAGAGCAACCAGCACGTCCTGATCAAGCTTCTGGCGATTGCCGGCCTGCTTTATCTTTTCATTTTATCAATTACTCTACTGGGGTCGTCGTTCAAGCTCTTTGGAAAAGAGTTTGCCGAAGGTCTTTTAGCTGCGACCTCCAATCCGGTGGCCGGACTGGTTATAGGACTGCTGGCCACGGCGCTGATCCAGTCTTCATCGACGACTACCTCGCTCATCGTAGGCATGGTCGGCGCCGGTGCGTTGACGATCGAGAACGCCATTCCGATGGTCATGGGCGCCAATATCGGTACCACCATCACCAACACCATTGTGTCGTTGGCCCATGTGTCTCGAAAAGACGAGTACAAGCGGGCTTTGGCGGGGGCAACCGTCCACGACTTCTTTAACCTTAGCGCAGTGATTGTGCTTTTGCCTATCGAGGCGATGTTCCATCCGATCGGTAAACTCGCCGTATTGATGGAGAAAGTCTTCGAGGGATTCGGAGGACTAAAACTAGCCAACCCGATGGCCGCCGCCACCAAGCCGGTAGCCAAGTACATCATCCACGTGCTGGGCGATAATCCATGGATTTCCATGATCCTCGCCCTGATCATTCTCTTTGTGGCTCTGCGCTATATTGTTGTGGCACTCAAGTCGCTGGTTTTGGCAAAGGTCGAGAAGTTCTTCCAGAAGTACATCTTCCGCACTCCGGCCCTGGGCTTCTTCGTGGGGATTATCATCACCGTCATGGTCCAGTCATCATCGATTACGACTTCTCTTGTAGTACCTCTGATCGGCGCCGGGGTTCTTTCGATCCCGCAGATCTTCCCTTACTGCCTGGGTGCCAATATCGGGACAACAATCACCGCCTTCCTGGCCTCTTTCGTAACCGGTTCGCCGGCGGCGGTAACCGTAGCTTTCGCCCACTTGACCTTCAACTTATATGGAATCGCTATTTTCTGGCCGCTCAAACGCATCCCGATCTTCTTCGCCGAGCAACTGAGTGCCGCCGCCTCGCGCTCACGGGCCCTGCCGTTTGTGTATCTGGTGGTGGTGTTCTTTGTTATTCCCGGGATCATTTTCTGGATAACGAGGTAAACGATGTTTGAGAAATTCAGAGCGCTCTTCAGTCCCGAGAACCTGCTTGAGGCAGCTTTTAAGAACACCCTTACGATGATCGAGTTTGACCAGCGGATGTTTGAGGCCAGCCGTAGAACCCTGCGCGAGACCGACACCGACGAGCTGCCATTCGATGTCCGCGATCTGGATCACAAGATCAATCAATACGAAATGGAAGTCCGTCGCCAGGTGCTGACTCACCTGACGGTTGCCGGTACCCAGAACCTCGTTCCGGGACTGGTCCTGGTATCGATCGTAATTGATGTTGAGCGGATCGGTGACTACACCAAGAACATCGCCGACCTGGCCGGTATGCACAAGAATCGGCTCGCAGGCGGCAAGTTCGAAGAGACCCTCAAGAAGATCGAAACCTTCATTTCCGAGTCATTCCCCAAAGTCTCTGAAATACTCGATACTCAGGATAGTGATCAGGCCCGCGAAATGATGGCTCGTGAACCGGAGATTGCCTCCATGGCTGAGAGCGTTCTCACCAGCCTGGCAACCGAAGACGACGATGTCAACGTCGGCGATGCGGTTTGTTTGGCCCTATATGCCCGCTATCTCAAGCGTATCAACGCCCACGCGACCAATATCGTGAGTTCGATCGTCAACCCCTTCCCATCGATTGGTTTTCGCGAACAGGATTAGAACTTTATCGTTCTTTTAGCCCGAGACCGGTACGCATGGCCGGGATGAGTCCTTTCCGTCCAAACCAGTGGTAGACGGTTGCCAGGACGATGTAGATCAGGGCGACTTCCATTCTGATCGACTCCACTATCATCTGCGACAGAAACAGACCGACCAGAAGCCAGCCCTCGCTCTGGTGTAGCCTCAAGTTGACCAGAACCGCCACGGCGAAGAGCGATTGGGCCGCAGTAAGGAACAGCTCCTGTTGCTGGAAGTCATCGAGAACAAATGGTTTGATGGCTCCGCCCGATATGGCGTATACCAGGGGAATCGTGCCCACCAGCAGCGTCCATTGGTTCACCTTGGAGGATATGAGCGCCTTCATTGCCGATCCGGCTGCGCCGCGTATCGCCCAGGTGGCAGCCACGATGAACTCGGGAGCTTCGGAGGCGATTGGAGCCAGCCACTGTACCAGAAGGAACTGGTTGATACCAAAATCGGCGCCCATCTGGACCAGGCTGTGAGCAAACGGTTCGGCTACGAAGAAGATTGTCGCCCCTGCCCATAAAAAGAACGCGATGGTCGTAAAGCGTCGCCAGCCACGGCGCATGTTGGCAATGATGCGAGTCGGTCCGACCAGTTCGGGCTCGATCTGTTCCATCTGAGCCGCGCGGCGAGTGTACAGGGCAAACAGCGTCACGAGAATGGCGGTATCGATGACCGTCAGCTCACCCTTGAACGGGATGATGAACGAGTAAAGGGTGGCCATGGCGAGATAGAAGATCTCAACCCGCTGTCCCTTGTCCAGGATTATCTGGGTGCGCCCCTTCTTGATATAGATAAAGAGGAAGAGTACTGCCGGCCAGCCAAGTCCAACAAGCAGGCGGTTGGCGCCGGTCATGTTGGCAATGGCGAACTTTTGCTGTTCAGGATCGTGAGCCGATTCCCAGGCGAAGACAAAGTCGACGGCATACTCGGGCAATACCGCCAGGAGGGCGAGAATCGCCACTGCCAGCGACTCGGAGATCTCCATCTGGGCCGCCTCTGCTGCCCAGGCCAGCACGAAGGCGGCACCGAACACGGCTATGCCGAAAATGAGCGATCCCATGGCCGAGCCGACATGAGTATCGGTCAAGCCCAAATAGAATCCGGGCAGGGTGGCGAGCAGAGTCACCACCATCATGATATAGTTGCCCTTGGATACGGTGTAGGTTTGGTGTTCGTGGGTCACGATATCGCCTGGGTTGTCCTGTTTGCGGCTCGTAAGCAGCTAGCCTCGAATAATCATGTTAACAATGTCTTCTCGCAACAGGACACCGACAAGAACCTCGTCCGAAGTGACGAAAACTCTTCTAACATCCTTAAAAATCATCATTGCCGCGACTTCGACAATGCGTGTCTCGCGAGTGGTCGTCTCAAAATCAGTACGATACAACTGCGACACCTTGATCTTGTCTTCTTGCTTCAACAGCTCTTCGAACGGTTCGACATCCATCGAGTAGTTCAGATTGGATATCAAGGATTTGTAGTCCGGCAGCGCTGCCTTAATCAGATCACGATCGGAAATCACGCCCAGAAGCTTGTCGGTCTTGTCGATCACAGCCAGGGCCGACAGACCGTGTCGGAACATTCGGTTGGCTACTTCCTTGAGAGTGTCATCGGGGGTAACCGTCACCACTTTGTGGCGCATCACGTCGCGAACCATCAGTTCTTTGTCGACCTGGATGTCGTAGTCGGAAATCAGCCTTACCAGATCTACCGGATCCTCGGCCGCCAGGGCTTTCTCGAGCGTGCCCGGAGTACGGCCAAACATGGCCAGACCGGAGAGCATCTGGAGATACAGCTTGGCAATGGTCGAGGGTGTCAGGAGCAGACAAACCACGTGAACCGGAATATCGTCGGGAGTTTTGCCTTCCAGGCCCTCACGGGAGATGCCGATGAGGATATAGAGCTCATCGACCGAATCGGTGCGGGCGTGGGGAAATGCAAAGCCATGCCCGTAGGAGGTGTCTTCGACCTCTTCCCGTTCCCTTACCGAACGAAGAACGGCGTCATAATCTAGACGAACACCTTCCTCTTCGATCATGGAGAGAAGCTCTCTAACAGCGTCGTCCTTGGTTCGCGCCTTGAGATCAATACTGATCCGGCGTTCCATGAGCAGATTGGCCAGCTTCACTTAATCTACCTCTTCCGGTTTCGGGCTGCTTGGTATCTCTTGTGTAATACGGCCGGCAAGTGTGTCGGGCGAGGCCACACCGCCGGATACCAGGAATTTCACACCCTCTTCTATAGTCATATTGATCCGCACCACTTCCTCGGGCGGTACCATAATCACGAACCCCGAGACCGGCGTTGGTGTCGACGGCACAAACACTGTGACCAGCGTCATAGAATCCTTCGGCTCCAGTTCGACGGTATTTGACGCAAATCCCATGGCATAAACACCCTTGCGCGGATACTCAATCAGGACCACTTCCTGAAAGCTCTTAGTCGACGGCCCGGTAATCGCGGTCAGGAGCTGTTTGGCCGCCGAGTAAATCGGTCGGACAATCGGCATTCTCGTGAGAATCCTGTCGCCGACCCTGTAGATCCGATGTCCCACATAGTTGCGGGTCACGAGACCTGCCAGAATAATCAGGCAGAGCGTCGTAACCAGACCAAGTCCGGGGATATAGTAGCCGAGAACGCTGTGCAGATACGGCTGTAGGACGCCATCAATCGAGGTAAAAAGAAACCTGATTACGATAAAGGTCAAAATGAGCGGAACGACCACCAATACGCCGGACAAGAAGTGGCGTCTGATGGTCGCCAGGATCGTGTTTGACACAGGTCTTCCTTCGCCGGTTGCTTGCATTTTCGGCACCTGATTATAATCCGAGCGCTAAATTGTTGTCAACGCTTTTAAAGCGTCATTGCATCAGGAGGTTGTAAACCGCGGGAATATCCGAGGCATATCGTAGAACTGGTTCCGCGAAGATACCCGCCAAAATCACACCTGCAACACCCAGACCAAGGACAATTGTTCCCGGAAGGGGTACAGGTATTTTGTAGGGGGACTCTTCGCCCGAGAAGTACATCTGTTTGATCACGTTGGCATAATAGTAAAGCGAGAAGACCGAAGTCAGCAAGCCAACCCCGACCAGCCAATAGATCCAACTGGGGCCGCCGGCTGCAGCCATGCTAATCGCCGCCGCGAACACTTTGTACTTGGCCATGAATCCAGCCAACGGCGGGATTCCGGCGAGAGATAGCAGGAAAATCGCTAGGATGAGCGACAACGCCGGCGATGCACTCGAAAGACCGCGATAACTCGCTATCTGGCAAGAACCGGTCTTGTCTTCAAACATCGCAACAATCGCAAACGCGCCCATATTGGCGAAGAGATAGGCAAAGATATAGTAGCTGACCGAGCTAAGTCCGTGCTCGTTAAGAATGATCATACCCACCATGATGTAGCCGGCCTGCGCAATCGACGAATAGGCCAACATGCGCTTAATGTTGGTCTGACGTATAGCCACCACGTTGCCGTAGATCATGGCCGCTGCCGCCACGATACCGGCCAGCAGTCCCCAGTCGTTGGGAGCCATTACGCTGTCCCACCAGCCGTACAGGGAAATCAGGAAGATCTTGGCGAAAGCCACCAATCCGGCCGCCTTGGACCCGACCGATAGGAAAGCAGCTATCGGCGTAGGAGCACCCTCGTAGACATCGGGAGCCCACTGATGGAAGGGCGGAAGCGCCAGTTTGAAACCGATTCCAGCCAACAAGCAGACAATCGAAAGGAGTAGCACGTAGCCAATAGTCCTTTCTTCAGTGAAGAGCAAGGCCAGATCGGCACGGATCTGCTCCAGTTCGGTGGTACCGGTCAGGCCGTAAAGGAATGACAGTCCATAGAGCAGCAGGGCCGAAGAGAAGGCACCCACTACGAAGTACTTGATGCCCGACTCGACCGACATCTTGTCGTCTTTGTAGAACGCCGCCAGTATGAAGAGTGGGATGGTCGTCAGTTCCAGACCGATGTAAAGCTGCAGCAGTTCGTTGGCCGAAGCCAGAAACATCATGCCTACAGTCGAGATCATTATGAGTCCGAAAAACTCGCCCCGATGATTCACGATCTTCTGGCTGATTACACCAAAGGAACTTCCGATGGCCATAAAGGCGGCGCCGATGAAGATCACCTTGAAGAACAGCGACAGCGAGTCGTTGACGAACATATTGCCGAAGCCGACACCCGGCTTGCCGGAGACGAGCAGAAGGATGGCGGTCAGCACCAGGCCGATAAGGGCCATATAGCCGGTAGCGTTGCCTTGCTTGCGTCCGGAGGCTAGATCGAACGTGATCACGATACATGCCCACACGAAGAGGAATATCTCCGGGAGCATGTGCTTGAGTTGTACAGCCGGTAACTGGAATTCCATCAAACTACCTGGACATCAGGGTTACCAGATTCTCGAGCGTGGCTTCCATCATATCCGACAGATGCTTGGGATACACGCCGATGTAAATAGTCAGGATCGCCAACGGAATGACCGTGACCAGTTCCCGACCGTTGATCTCTGTTAGGCCGCCCCAGCGTTCCATATCAAACTCGCCGAGAAAGACCCGCTGAACCATGCGGAGCATATAAGCCGCACCCAGTACGACGCCCAGTACCGAAACACCTACCAGGTACTGGTTCATGCCCTGCGCACCAAAGGCTCCGATAAACACCATGAACTCGGAAACAAAGCCCGACATACCCGGAAGTCCCAGTGAGGCCATCGAGAACATGACCATCAATCCGGTATAGATCGGCAGTTTTGCACCCAGTCCACCAAAGGCAGCGATCTCACGAGTGTGAGCGCGATCATAGAGTACGCCCACCATAAGGAACAGTGCGCCGGTGATCAAACCGTGCGAGACCATCTGGAACATACAGCCTGCCACTGCCGTGACCGACCCAAAGGCCGCCAAGGCCAGCATACAGTAGCCCATGTGACTGACTGATGAGTATGCCACCAGTTTTTTCAGATCCTTCTGTGCCATGGATACAAGGGCGCCATATATGATTCCAATCGCGCCGATTATGGCAATCCAGAGCTGTAGCTCTCTAAGAGCCGAGGGGAACATCGGCCAACTGATACGCAGCATGGCGTAGGTGCCCATTTTCAGGAGCACACCCGCCAGAATGACCGAGACCGCCGTAGGTGCCTCCACGTGAGCATCGGGTAACCAGGTATGGAATGGCCAGGCCGGTACCTTGATGGCAAAGGCGACGAAGAAGAAGATGAAGCAGACCATCTGCAGCGTATGCGGCAGTGAGGATCCCTGCTCCACCAACGTTAGAATGTTCAGGGTATGCGGTTCGGATGTGAAGTAGAGAATCAGTATCGCTACCAGCATGAAGATCGAACCGAACAATGTGTACAGGAAGAACTTGATGGCCGCATATTCCTTGCGAGGGCCACCCCAGACACCGATGAGGAAATACATCGGGACCAGCATGATCTCCCAGAATACGTAGAACAGGAAGAAATCGAGCGCCGCGAATACGCCCATCATTCCCGCCTCCAACAGCAGGAAGAAGGCGAAGTATTCTTTCACCCGATTCTTTATCCCAAACGAGGCGATCAGCGATATGGTGCTCAGCAGGCCGGTAAGGAACAGCATTGGAACGGAGATGCCGTCGACACCCAGGAAGTACTGGATGTTAAGCGACGGGATCCATTCGTAGGGCCCTTCCATGTAGCACATGGCTGCCGAACCGGAATGGACGAAGAAGTAATCCCACGTCAGCCAGAACGACAACAGCATAGGCACCACGCTGATACCCGTGGCGACCCACTTGATGCCCCATTCGTTGGACTTGGGCATCAGCATCACCACTAACATTCCGAATAACGGAATGGCTATCAGCAAGCTTAGAACTGGGAAATCCATAGCTAAGATCTATCCTCCAAACTCAACACTACTCTTCACTCTCGGTTTCGCCGCTCGGCTGGCTCTTGCCACGCAAGGAGCGGGCGAAGATCGCCAAGCCGGTCAAAAGAACGGCGAACAGCAAGGCCACGTAAGGGACGCTGTTGTCAATTACGACCATCTCGATTTTGCTCAGTATAAAGACAACCGCCACGGCCACTGAGAACAGGACATAGAACTGCATCTTACCGGTTTGCAAATGGCGGCCGATGCGAGCTCCAAAAGTAACAATCCAGCCGGCTCCGTTGACAGCGCCGTCGACAATCCAGCGGTCAATCCAATGCTTGATCTTGACCAGCACCATCGTAAACCAGGCGGTACCGTTGACCAGACCATCGACTATGCCGGCATCGAATTTCCAGAAGAAGCGCGTCGATACCATGATCGGATTAAGAATGACGGCTTCGTAGATTTCATCGAAATAGTACTTATTATACAGGAGCTTGTATATTGGTTTGAACTTCTCGCCCATCGCGACCACGTCGACCTTCTTGAGGAAGTAGACATAGTAGGCCAGGCCGATTCCTCCGAGGGCCACGACCAGCGACAGTCCCATCAGGAAGTAGTTGGCGTGTACATGGTAGGGCTCATCGCCGGTATAGACATACGCGGCGAAACCATGCTCAAACCACGGGAGTCCCACCCAGCCGGCGCCGATCGCGAGGATCGACAGGAACAACAACGGCGAGGTCATGCTGCTGGGCGACTCGTGAGCGTGATCGTACTTCTCCTGATTCCTCGGCTTACCGAAGAAGGTCAGGAATACCAGTCGGAACATGTAGAAGGCTGTCATGAACGCGATCAGCAACGTCCCGATAAAGAATATCGTATTATGCGACGAGGCCGCCACAATCTCATCTTTTGACCAGAATCCAGCCAGCGGGAATATCCCCGCAATCGAAAGGGAGGCGATGATAAACGTCCACCCGGTTTTGCCCATCTTGTGGAGCAAGCCACCCATCTCCTGAATGTCATTGGTGTGGACGGCGTGAATCACCGAGCCGGCGCCGAGGAACAGGAGAGCCTTGAAGAAGGCGTGGGTCATGAGATGGAAAGTACCGGCGTAGAAACCCGGCGAATGAAGACCGTTAGCGGTCTCCCATCCGTACAATCCCAGGGCCATAATCATATAGCCCAGCTGTGAACAGGTTGAATACGCGAGTATGCGTTTGATGTCGTTTTGAACCAGGGCGATGGTCGCCGCCATAAACGAGGTGACGAGGCCGATAATCGCCACTACGAGAGAGGCATCGGCTGAGGTCACAAAAAGCGGCATGGCCCTTGCGACCAGGTAGACACCGGCTGCAACCATGGTTGCCGAGTGCACCAGGGCAGATACCGGCGTGGGGCCTTCCATGGCATCGGGAAGCCACACGTGCAGTGGGAACTGCGCGGACTTACCGACCGCGCCGGCGAAAACTCCCACCGCCGCGAGCGTTAGAATCGCTGCGGGGATGGTGCCGCCTGCGGCAGTGTCGAAAACCGTACCGTAGTTAAATGATCCGCCACAATAGGCTGCGATCACCATAAGACCGACCAGGAATCCCAGGTCGCCCACGCGGGTCGTAATGAACGCTTTCTTACAGGCGTTGGCCGCCGAAACCTTCTCAAACCAGAAACCGATCAGCAAGTACGAGGTCAGTCCGACCAGCTCCCAGAAGATGAAAGTCAGGAAGAAGTTGTTGGATATCACCAAGCCGAGCATGCTGAACGTGAACAACGACAGATACGAGAAGAACCTCGAGTACCTTGGATCGCCGTGCATATAGCCCATCGAATAGATATGCACACACGTCGACACCGTTGTCACCACCACCAGCATTACCGCTGCCAGCGGGTCTACGATAAACCCGATCTCCGGCGTGAATCCAAGGAAATCGATAAAGTGATAACCGTTCTCATACTTCCCACCGTGGCTTGCGATGTTCTCGATGAGAACTATGACCGACATGACCCACGCGGTCACCATGCCACCGATGGCGAATCCTGCGGAGAGCTTCTCTTTCCAGCGCAGGAAGAAGATGATCATTATGAATGACAGCAGCGGAAGTAGAGCTATGATATATGCATATTCGGTCATTTGATCATCCCTACCACTTCATAATCCGAATATTGTCCGTGCCGATACCACGCCAGTTGCGATAGATCAGCAACACGATGGCCAGTCCGACGACCGCCTCGGCCGCAGCCACAACCACCACGAATATGGCGAACATCTGCCCCACGAGCGCATCGGGGGCAACAAACTTATTGAAGGCAACAAAGTTGATGTTGGCGGCGTTGAACATCAGCTCCAGCGACATCAGGATACCGATGATATTCCGCCGTGTCATCACACCGAACAAGCCCAGCGAGAACAGGATCGCTGCCAGAGCGAGATAATATACCATTACGACCGCTCCTTTCTCGCCAAAACGATAGCACCAATCAGCGCGGCCAACAGCAACACCGAAACCACTTCAAACGGCAGCATGAACTGAGTCATGAGATACTTGCCGATCGAGGCGATGTTGTCCTCCATCATGGGGACGTTGCTGGGATCGACCCAGGTCTTAATCTTGGGTACCGTGTACCAGATCAGCATGATAGCGCCGAACGCGAATATCCCCGATGCTACCAGCGCGATAGGCGTGTCCTCCGAGACCATCTTGACTCGGTTCTTCGCCAGGTCTGTCGTTAACATGACGGCGAAGATTATCAGAATCGCGACCGCGCCGACGTATATCAACACCTGGGCTGCGGCCAGGAACTCAGCTTCGAGGAGAATATAGATACCGGCAACGCAGAAGAGGCAGAGGATCAGGAACAGCGCGCAGTGGAAGATATTCTTGAGCGTTACCACCAGCGCTCCCGAGATCAGGGTTACGGCCGCCAGAATCCAGAAAATGATTGAAGGTTCACTCATTCTCTTCTCCCTTTTTCGGGCCGTCCTCCGGCTCAGTTTTCGTCTCTGACTGAGCCGGGTCCGCCTTCGCTTCTTCTTCTACCTCAGTAGTTTTGGGCTTGGAGTCGGCTTCGCCTTCGGCCTGCTTGGGAGCCTCCGGTGTGGCAGTCTCTTCCTTCTTCTCTACTGGTTTCGCTTCCGCTTTAACCTCAGCGGGCTTGTCGGCTTTGGGCTTGGCATCCGCAGCCGGCTTGGCGTCGCCTTCGGTCTTTGGCTTGGGTTTTGGCTTCGGCTTGGGTTTCTTCTTCGGTTTCGGAGTATAGGGGACGTCCAGTCCCATCTCCTGAAGCTTTTTCACATCCCAAATCAGGTCTTCTTTGGTAGTGGTCGAGAACTCGTACTTGGTGGCCATCTTGATGGCGTCAAAGTTACACGACTCTTCACACAGACCACAGAAACAACAGAGTGTATTGTCGATCACGAACGCGTCGAGAACCTTCTTCTTGTTCTCATCACGATGCTGCTTGATCATGATTGCGCCGGTGGGACAGGCTCGGGCGCACAGCTCGCAGGCGGTGCAATTGAGTTTCCCCGTCTCCTTGTCCGAGAGAAGCACGACAATTCCGCGCGAACGCTCCGGCATTTCCATCTTCTCTTCGGGATACTGCAACGTGATGGCGTGGCGCGTCAGATGCTTGGAAGTGATTCCCAGTCCGGCGAGGAGGTTTTTTATGTCCTTAAATATGCCCATACTTTGCCCCATTCACCTACCAATACCATCCGTAGTACTTGATTATCCCGGCCAGGATCAGATTGGCAAACGTGACCGGCACCAGGAACTTCCAGGCAAACTTCATAAGCTGATCGACGCGCAGTCGTGGATAGGTCCAGCGGAAGAGCATCATCAACAGCACAATTCCGAAGGTCTTGAGCAGGAACCATACCCACGAAGGCAGCAGCGGGCCGTTCCAGCCGCCAAAGAAGACGGTGGTGGCAATCGCTGAAACCGTAAACAGGTTGATGAACTCCGCGAGGAAGAACATCGCGAACTTCATGCCCGAATACTCGACGTTATAACCGGCCACCAACTCCGATTCCGCTTCGGGAATGTCGAACGGTACGCGGTTGGCCTCGGCAACGGCCGCGATCGTGTAGGTAATGAACGCGATCGGGCCGAACGGTACCTTGAAGATGAACCAGTTCCAGATGTATCCCGACTGCGAGTTGACGATATCCTGCATCGAGAGCGAACCGGTGAAGACCACGATCGCCAGCAACGAGACGGCCATCGGGACTTCGTAGCTCACCACCTGCGCCGCGGAACGCATTCCGCCGAGCAGGGCGTATTTATTGTGCGAACCCCAACCGGCCATCAACAGCGCGATGACGGTGAAGGTCGTAACAGCCATTATATAGAGAATGCCGATATTCAGGTCGGCGACAATCAGTCCCTCGCCGAACGGCATCACGACATAGGCCAGGAAGGCAGCGACAAAGCACAGGACGGGTGCCCAGAAGAAAACCGCCTTGTCGCGGATAGCCACGCGGATATCTTCCTTTTGCAACAGCTTAACCGCATCCATAATAGTCTGGTACCAGCCGTGCCAGCCTACGCGCATGGGTCCGAACCGCTGCTGAATGTGAGCAGCAATCTTGCGCTCCCACCAAACCAGGAAGAGCGCGAACACCGACAGCGTACCGAAGAGGATCGCCGCCAGGGCGCCGTAGATAATCAGATGCTGCCAGACCTCCGGAAGACCGAGACCGGTCAGGAGCTCTTTGGCCCATTCGAATATCGGGTATAATTCACCGGCAGCTATAATCATCGATCACACTCCGGAAGAATGATATCCATAGTTGCGAAAATGGCCACCAGGTCGGCGATCATGCAGTTGGTGGCGAAGGCCGGTATAGCCTGCAGATTGTTGTAAGAGCTGCCCCGCAGCTTGACTCGCACCGGTTTGACGGTGCCGTCCGACACCAGATGGCAACCCATTTCGCCACGAGCCGATTCGATGCGATTGTAGACTTCGCCCTCTTTCGGCTTGAACTTCGGTTTGACCTTGGCCTTGATGTCCCCTTCGGGGAGACCATCGATCGCCTGGCGCAGGATCTTGATCGAAACCCGAATCTCGTCCAGACGCTGAATGTACCGATCAAAGGTGTCGCCGTTCTGACGAGTCGGCACTTCCCAGTCAAACTTGTGATAGACTGAATAGGGATCATCGCGGCGGATGTCGTAATCGACGCCGGACGCTCTCAGCGAAGGTCCCGAAACGCCGTACTGAATCGCGACCTCAGCCGGAAGAACGCCCACACCCTTGGTGCGAACCAGCCAGATCGGGTTCTCGTTGAGGAGGCCTTCGTAGTCCTCGAGCTTCTGCTCAATCGTATCGAGGGCGGCGTGGGCTTTCTTGTCAAAGCCCGGCAGGATGTCCTTCGAGACGCCACCGATACGGATATAGTTGTAGGTCAAACGCTGACCACAGGTTTCTTCGAACAGGTCGAGAATCAACTCCCGTTCGCGAAGACCGTACAGGAATGGCGTATAAGCGCCGAGGTCCATGGCCGTCACACCGTAAAAGATCAAATGCGAGGCGATTCGATTCAATTCAACCATGATTACCCGGAGGTATTCTGCCCTCTCGGGGACTTCGATCTCGGCGAGCTTCTCGGCGGCCATCGAAAAGACCTGGTTGGTAGCCATCGAGGTAACGTACTCAAACCGATCCATCAGCGGCAAACACTGCGGGTAAGTGCGGTTTTCGCAGATCTTCTCTATCGCGCGATGGAGATAGCCAATGACCGGTTCAATCTTGATGACCTTCTCACCGTCCATAGTGAGAACCATGCGGCAGACCCCGTGGGTTGCCGGATGGTGAGGTCCCATATTGACCTGGAATTCTTCGGTACGCAACGCCATGGCTTAAATCTCCGGAAGACGGACGAAATCCTTGCCGTCCCAGTCTTTGCGCATCGGGAAACCCTCATCCCACTCGTCGTGCAGCAGGAAGCGCGTCAAGTTGTCATGGTTCTTGATGTTTATGCCGTACAGCTCCCAGACCTCACGTTCGTGCCAGTTGGCACCGGCCCAGATATGCTGTACTGATTCGATTTCAGCTCCCTCATAGTCCAGCGCAACTCGCAGATCTAAACGGTGCTTGAGAGTCAGCGATACCAGTTTGTAGCTGACTTCAAACCGCTCCCGAGTGTCGTTGCCGGCGAGATCACAGAGGAAATCGAATTTGAGATTCTCATCGTCGTGGAGCTTCTGGCAGACTTCGACCAGGTCCTCGGCCTTGACCTCGAACCAGGGGTCAAACTTCCCCGTCTCCATTTCGGTGAGCTTGCCCTCGAAATGAGAGCCTATGTATGCAACCAGTTCTTCGCGCGTCATGCCTATTTCTCGTGCCAGTCCGTCAGTTTTTGTGATTTGATCTTCTTCTGAAGAGTCAGACATCCTTCGAGAAGCGACTCCGGTCGCGGCGGGCAACCGGGTATATAGACATCGACCGGCACAATGTGCTCGATCCCTTTTTCAACGGCATAGCTGTCGTAATAGAACGGACCGCCCTTAATAGTGCAGCCGCCCATGGCGATGACATAGCGAGGCTCTGACATCTGATCGTACAAACGACGAAGACGCGGCGCCATCTTCTTGGTGATCGTTCCGGCAGCTATAATGAGATCCGCCTGACGCGGAGTCGGACGGAAAATCATCCCGAAACGGTCGAAATCGTAACGAGAAGCTCCGGTGCACATCAGCTCGATAGCACAGCAGGCGGTACCGAATAGCAGGTACCACATCGAACTGGCCTGGGCATGGCTGAGAATCCCCTCAAGGTTAGTGGCCAAAAGGCCGCCCCCGGGGAATTTCTCCAGGAAATAGGGGACTTTCTTTATGACGCCCATTCGAGAGCCCCTTTCCGCCAGGCATAGAAAAGCCCAAAGAAGAGAATCAGGATGAACAACACCATCTCTACCAGGGCGTACAGGCCAAGCTGGCCATAGGCGACCGCCCAGGGAAAGAGGAAGACCGCTTCAACATCGAAGATCACGAAGATCAGAGCGAATATGTAGAAACGGTTGTGGAACTTGATCCAAGAACTGCCAATTGGCAACTCGGCGCATTCGTAGTTTTGGTTCTTCTCGGGATAGGGGTTGTGGGGGCGAAGTAGCTTGCTAAAGAAGAAAGTGAAGAGGACGATCCCTGAGCCAACTACGATGAACATCAGGACTGCTAAATACTCGGTCATCTCACATAGCCTTCCGCTGTCAATTCAGTAGTTTGTGACTGAATTCACAATCATTCTATGCGGAAGAAATCCAGATTCGGTCCGATGTCAAGAAGTATTTTGCGATTTTGCCTGTGAAGGCCAACCTGACTGCAACCTATCCGGCCAACTAATGCCCTGTGTAGCGAGTATAATTGTCGACGGATCACGAATAGATCCGTATATCGACAATGGAGAAAGCCTTGATATACGTGCCAAAACCAGAGACCAACATCCAGCATTTCGGTCGGCGAGGAGTTGCCCTCGTCTTGATAGCTGTGGCCTTTAGCTTAGTTCTGTTTTTTGGCGGGGCATCAGCCGAAGAAGAGAGCACCTGTGCCCGCTGTGGTAAGGCTATCGATCGCGGCCGATGGATTGAAGCCGAAGGGCAGAAATTCCACGGCCACTGTTTTCGCTGCGAGAGTTGCAGAGAGCCGATCTACAATGCTGTGTATCAAGTGCACCAGGGCAAGTTCTACGATACCTCCTGCTATTACGAACTCTTTGGCGTACGTTGCCATGCCAGCGGAGAGATCATAAAGGGCAAATTCTCATTCAACGAGTTGGGAGATACTGTCCGCGCCGAATTAGCCGACGAACTGGAGAACTGCCTCTACTGCGGCCGCTGGATCACTGAGTTCGGCTCTAACGGTGGACATACCCTGTCCGGGGATCGTCGTATATGTGGCCTCTGTTTCCCCGATCTCCTGACCGAAGATGACGCCCGGGCGCTGATGGATACCGTTAGAATGCAAATGGAAGAGCTGGGAATTCAGATCAAACCAAAGGAAATCCCCCTAAATGTCGTCGATCGTGAGAGACTCCTGTACCTGAGCAAGGGGCTGTCGGTCGACCCCTGGGGTCTCGCCTGGTTCGAGCAGACGTCTTACCAGTTTGGTCTCTTCAAGGATCGAGAGTACCGAATCTACCTCCTCGACAGTCTTCCCCGTACACAGGCTCGGGCTACCCTGGCGCACGAGCTAATGCACGTCTATCTTTACTCCAACGGTCGCCACGATATGGACCCGGCCCTGGCCGAGGGCAGTTGCGACGCCGTCTCCTGGATGATTCTCAGATCCGACACCTCCGCCGCGGCAGCGCGCCTTATGGAGGGCATGGAACGGGACAAACATCCGCTTTACGGAGAAGGCTTCCGTCGTTCCCGATCGATGTACTTGAAGCGAGGCATGGACGCCTGGCTCCGATATCTCAGAAAGAACGACAAAGCCCCCTGGTAGGTGTCATGGACACTTTTACTGCTTCGCACTGCGGCGGCTTTCGGGTGCCAGTTCGAGAATACTCCCCACACCCGGCTTGATACGGAGATCTCGTGGGTGGCGGACCTCCCGGTCTGCCACCGCTGACGTTGGCGCACGAGGACGTACGCCAACCACGGAAGGACGCAATTGGCACCTCACGCCGGGTGCCCCACCGCTTGCGGTGGGAGATGATTCTGTCTTCTCCAGGGCGTGACTGTCTTCAGTCTCACCATTCTTACTCCTGGAAGATCATAGTCAACCGCAAGGTTCTTCGGCTTGCCTGTTGTCAAATGGCGCAAAACTCATTATTCTCTCAAGGACAAACTTACCTACTTTTGGCGATCAATGTGGAGGAGCATAGATTGGCACCTGTATTCGTCCCTAAACAGCCAAGACTCGCGAATGCGATTCTCAAGATGTCAGTGTCGGTCTTGCTGGCTCTGGCCTTCGCACTCATCCTGTGCCCTGCCGAGTCACACGCCAAGGGCTACTGTGCCGGATGCAGCAAAGAGATACTTAGCCATGAGAATTTCATCCGTGTCGGGCTTCTAAAATACCACCCTAGATGCTTCAAATGCGACAAATGCAAGGAAGTCATGGAAGGCGCCAAGTTCTTTGTCATGGAGGGCTACCATATATGCAACAGCTGCTATAAGAAGCATTATGAGCAGAAATGCTCCATTTGCGGCAAAGGATTGGCCGGGAAGAAATTCTGGCGTATCGGCGAACAGGTGGTAGACGAAAAGTGCTACAAGAAGCATTTCGAGCCCAAGTGTGAGATTTGTGGCAAGGGGCTGGGTGGCCAGGAGTTTTATGATATCGACGGCAAGTATTATGACAAGAAGTGCTACGAGAAGCATATCGAGAAGAAGTGCGCTCATTGCGGCCGCGGCCTGAGCGATGTCTCTTATTTAGAGATCGACGGCAAGCCTTACGACACCACCTGCTATCGCAAACACATTGCGCCCAAATGCGCTGTCTGCAAGAAAGGCATTGTCGGTGAGTACGTGTTTAATGACTTCCACGACACTATACACGCCGCTCACGAGGCGGATCTGCCCACATGCTGCGATTGTGGCCGATGGATATCCGCTCGCACTACCGACGGCGGCAAGACTCTCCAGGACGGTCGCACGATGTGCAACCTGTGCTACGATCAGCTGATCGAGTTGGTCGACGCCGAGGCGCAGATGGACACGGTCGCATCCGAGATGATCGCGCGAGGTATCGATGTGGATATCTCCAGCGTCGAGTTGAATTTGGTGGATCAAGAACTGCTGGACTCGCTCAACCGCTTCAACCGAATGGATAATCCCCAGGCCCATACCTCTCCCCGTTCCACTCGTAACGGCGATGGACAGGCAATCGATATGAAATGTCAGGTCTATCTGTTGCGCGACAAGTCCCGAACGCAGTTTCGTCGGCTCCTGGCTCACGAGCTGATGCACGTCTGGTTTTTCCAGCAGGATCGAGTACCAAACAAGTCGGCCTATCTGACCGGTTCGTGTAAGTACGCCTCGATGATTCCTTTGGAGAACGACAGTTCGATGACTGCCCGCGTTGCACTGAGGAAACTCCAGGAGGATGACCATCCGGCTTATGGGGAGAGTTTTCGTCAGATTCAGGCTTTTGTCGATTCGGTGGGTGTCGAGGGCTGGCTAGAGCACTGCCGCACCTCCCAAGACGCGCCGTGGTAGGAAAGCTCGTGATTTGTCGAAACCTCGCCTTCGGCGACCGCTTCGCGGCGGGGGTTTCGACCTACATGATTCGTGGTTGGCGGACCTCCCGGTCTGCCAACGTCCGGGTCGCCCGGGGCCTGCCCCGGGGATTCTAGCTGTTTTTAGGACGTTACTGTCTTCAGTATCGCCATCTTCTACTCTCTTGGTGGCCCACCATTTATGGTGGGTTTCTGATCGAAGTAGAAATTCAAGAACAGGATCCTCAACTTCGGCGGTGGAAAGAGCATCGAACGAGTCTTCTCGATAATGGAACCCATGATAAATCATGGGCCACCGGAGGACCTATTGAGTGCTTTCTGGTTCCTTTGTTCCCAGCGTGAAACAGAATCGACTGCCCTTGCCGGGGCCCTCGGATTCGACCCAGACTGATCCCCCATGGTTCTCGACTATTCTTTTGACAATCGAGAGCCCGACTCCTGTGCCCTCACGCGTAACATCGAGTTGCTCGAACAGGCCGAAGACCTTCTCCTGGTAGCGCTTGTCAATACCCATGCCATTGTCTTCGACAAAGAATATGAGTTGTTTGCGATCAGAACTGATCTGACCGATTTTGATGCTCGGAGCTGGTTGCTCACCCATGAACTTGGCGGCATTGTCGATCAGGTTTTGAAGCAGTTCCACGATGCGCTCACGATCGACCGTGACAACAGGCATTTCTGGCTGAACGGTGACTTTGATTCCTCGCTCTGAGATCCGTCCGGATGAAACCCGCAGGGCCTCGTCAACCAGATCATTCATCCACACATCCTCGGTCGGATTGGTCTTGTGGCCCACGCGGGAAACATCGAGAAGACTGTGGAGCAACTTTTCCATTTGGGTCGAGGCATCGTCAACTCGTCGGAGATCTGAATCAATCCTCTCAAGTTCCCCCGACTCAAGATTCTGTCTGGCGGCTCCCAAAAAGGTTCTCACTGTAATCAAGGGAGCTTTTAAGTCGTGAGATGCGGTGTAGGCGTATTGCTCGAGTGCGGCATTGCGCTCCTCCAGTTGCTGGATCAGCTCCGTCTTCTCGGCCTCAGCTTGTCGGCGTTGCTTGACCTCTTCCTCCAACTCGTCGTTGGCTCTCACCAGATCCCGCGCATGGCGATTAAGCTCCTCGTACAGCAGGGCGTTGCTGAGACCTATGGCTACGGAATGGGAGACAACTTCGAGAAACTGCGCTCTCGCGCCAAAATCTTTCTCCTTTTGCGACGCCAACCCCAGCACACCTTTGACCTTGCCGTCGCTTATCAGCGGAAGTGCAGCGAACGATACGAATCCGGCATCCTTGCACTCGTTCCAGGTACATCGCGGGTCCGAATGGATGTTCATCGAAAACAGCGGTCGCCCTTCGCTCACAGCTATGCCACAGAGGCACTCGCCCACGCAATGAGTAGGTGTGTCATCGTGTCCTTTGACTCCATCCTCGGAGTAGCTGCTGATGAAATGGAGTTGCTGCCCCTCCCGTAGGAAGAAGAGCGTGAGGTCGGGAGAGACCAGAGCGTGTACTTCGGCCAAAGTCGTTCGTACTACCTCGCTTAGCGACAGCCGAGCGGCGATTCGCTTGGTCATCGAGTTGATGGCGCCAAGCTCCTCAATGTGGCCTCGCAGAAACTTGATTCGGTGCTTGTCCTCGGTAGCCTCCCCGAGGCTGGATTCAATACGGGAGGACACACTACTCGACTCTTGACCATGAACGTCTTGATCTGCCATTACTCACTCCCGAAAGGTTTCCTGTCAATAACCGCGGATAATCATATCCATAATTATGATATTGGCGTTGAGCGACATTGGCAACTGGAAAATGTAGGTCAGGTCTCCCCGAGACCTGCCGTCACGGCGGATTCGAAGACGGGCCCGCCCCGCGGAGACTCGAACGCTCAGCCCCCCCCCGCCGGGAACCGCCTGACCCTCGTTATTGTTTATCCTGCGGGGTCAACTGACTGCAAAACAAACGGTTGACACCTTGTCTATTCGGATCGATATTAGCCTGTTCAGAAACTGAGCAGATGTCCGATAAGACAAAGGAGATAAATTGATTAACAGTTCGCTGATTCTCATGGCCGGCGGCGGCAACCCGATCGAAATGTTCATCATGATGGGCCTCATGATCGCCCTCATGTACCTGCTGCTGATTCGCCCCCAGAGAAAAAAGCAAAAAGAACATGAACAGCTCCTCAACGAGCTGAAAAAAGGCGATAAAGTTGTTACTTCCGGCGGTATGTTCGGGACTATTTTTGCCCTCGATGACGAAAGAAAAGTAGTCGTCCTGAAAGTTGGCGGCGATGTCAAAATCGAGGTGCTCAAGTCTTCCGTAGCCGGAAAAGTAGAGAGCTAGAATAGGAGCAGCTGTGGCTGAGCGACGGATCGTCACATACGGCGACCCGGTCTTACGGGAAGTTTCTAAACCGGTCGAAGAGATCGACCAGGAAGTCAGAGATCTGGTAGAAGACCTCAAGGATTCTCTGAAAAAAGCTAAGGGTCTGGGCTTGTCGGCGGTACAGATCGGCGTGTTAAAGCGCGTCTACATTATCGACCTTTCGGCGGTCGATATCACCGAAACCCTGAGAGTGTTCATAAATCCCGAGATTACATTGGAAGAAGGCGAATGTGAGATGGAAGAAGGTTGCCTTTCGTTCCCCGGGATTTATCAGAAGATCAACCGTCCCGAGAAAGTACGTGTAAAGGCGACGGATCTCGACGGCAAAGAGTTCGAGTTAGAGGCCACTGGTTTGGCCGCTCGCGCCGTCCTGCATGAGTTTGATCATCTCGAGGGCAGGTTGTTCATCGATCATATGTCACCGCTTACCCGGACGCTGTTACGAGGCCGCCTTAAGAAGTTGTCCAAGGCCTCTTAGAAGATCTGTTTCGACAGTAAGAAACTCCTCACGTTTTAGTCCGCATCTCCGTTGTACCGGAGCCAGTCCACGCTGACAATCCACAATGCGCATCATTTACATGGGCACGCCCGCGTTTGCCTGTAAACCGTTGTTGGCCCTGCACGAGAGCGACCATGAAGTTCTCGCGGTGGTCTCCGGTATGCCCAAAAGGCGCGGTCGAAGGGGCTCTGAATGCCCTACCGATGTCTGTGCTGCTGCGTATGATCTCAATCTTCCGGTGATTACGCCTAAGACGCTAAAGAGCAAGAGACTGCACAAGCAGCTGGCCGAGTATGAGCCGGATCTGTTTGTAGTGATCGCTTTCCGGATTCTTCCGGAGAGCCTGTTCACCCTGCCGCGCCTGGGTTCGCTCAATGTTCACGCCTCGCTGCTTCCAAAGTACCGCGGCGCGGCGCCGATCAATTGGGCGCTGATCAACGGTGAGAAGGAAACCGGTTTAACCAGTTTCCGGCTCAATACCGATGTCGACACCGGCAAGATTATCCATCAAGTGAAAACGAATATAGACCCTGAAGATAACTTCGACTCCCTCTACGCTAAACTGTCCGATATGTCCGGCAAATTCCTTCTGGAGACGCTGGACCGCCTGGAGCAACCCGGTTTTGTGCCCCAGGACCAGGACGATAGTATGGCCACTCCGGCACCCAAACTGACCCCGTTCGATGCGTTTATCGATTTCGGCTTCCCGGCCGAGCGGGTGAAGGATTTTGTGCGCGGGATGTCCACTCGTCCCGGCGCTCGGACAACCTTCCGTGACCGGCAGATAAAGATTCATCGCTGCAATGTGGCAGTAGATCTCAATCGGGACGATTTGCGACCCGGATCGGTCATAGCCGATCGTAAGCGGCTACTGGTCCAGTGCGCTAACTCGGCCATTGAGATAACCGAGCTGGTACCGGAAGGCAAGAAACCGATGGATGGCTGTTCGTTCAAGAACGGTCTCCGCCCCGAAGAGGGAGAATTATTCGGTGAGGTTCGAAAGGAGGTGAGAAACTAGTTGAAGAAAGAAATCCTCATCAACTCAACCGAGCACGAAACGCGCGTAGCTATTCTGGAGAACGACAAACTGGTCGAACTCGAAGTGGGACGCCACGACACCGAACGTATCGCCGGTGACATCTACAAAGGGATCATTCGTACGGTCCTCCCCGGCATGCAGGCGGCGTTTGTCGACATCGGCATGGAGAAAGCAGCCTATTTGCACTCCTCCGACGTCGGAAAGGTCTATTCGCGCCACGGCGATTCCGAGACTATGGAGGAAGAATCCCCGGCCGACATCATTCGCAAGAAACGGCGGGCCGGAATCGAAACGGTGCTAAAGAAGAATCAGGAAGTCCTGGTGCAGGTCATCAAAGAGCCTATAGGCACCAAGGGCCCGCGTGTCGCGACCGAGGTCTCGATTCCCGGAAGATTCCTGGTTTTGGTCCCCGATGACGACCATATCCGTGTATCCAAACGCATTTCGAACTGGCCAGAGAAACGAAGGCTAAGAAAGATCCTGGAGCCAAATCGGCCCGAAGGGTTTGGCTTGATCGTCCGTACCGAAGGGGAAGGGGCCTCTGAGGAAGATTTCCGGGCAGATATCAAGCGCCTGATGCGCCTGTGGAAGAAACTGGATCGCAAAGCCTCGAGTACTCCTGCACCGGTGCTTCTGCACAAAGAAGCCGAGGTGACGGTGGGCCGGATTCGTGATGTCTTTACCGAAGATGTCGACCGACTGATAGTCGACAATCGATCGGATTACAAAAAGATCATCAGCTACGCCCGCCAGGTGGCTCCCGAGTTGCGCAAACGTGTCGAGCTGTACAAAGGTGCGGCACCGCTGTTTGACCTGTATGACCTGGAACCCGAGATCGAGAAGATGCTCGAGCGGAAAGTCTGGATTAAGAAAGGTGCTTACTTGATTATCGATCAGACCGAAGCGATGGTCACAATCGATGTCAACACCGGCCGTTTTGTCGGCAAGCGTGACCAGGAACGAACCATTTTCGAGACCAATATCCTGGCCGCCCGCGAAGCCGCTCGACAGATTCGTCTTCGTGATATCGGCGGATTAATCATCTGCGATTTTATCGATATGTACAATCGCGACAACCGCCGCAAGCTGTACGAAGAGTTCTGTCGTTGTTTCGAACGCGACCGCGCCAAACGAGCGATCAATCCCGTGACCGAATTCGGTATCATGGAGATGACTCGCGAGCGGATTCGCCCCTCGAACATGCACACTATGAGCGAACCGTGTCCCTATTGCGCCGGTCTGGGAAGGCTTCCTTCGAGACAGACTACGGCAACCAAGGTGGAACGATGGTTCATGCGGGCCAAGGCCGATCGCAAGATGCGAGACTTCCATTTGGTAGTCAATCCGACTCTGGCTGAGGAGATGGCCGACAACGGGCACAATCGCGTGGCCCGTCTGATGAAAGTACACGGTTTTAAGATCAATCTGTTGCGGGATACGACCATTCCGGTCCACGAGTACCGGATTTACAATGCCGGCAACAACGAGGAGATAACCGAGAAATATTCGGTTTGACGATTTCAGTTGGTGTGCCTTGAAGCCACCGACGACGTTTCCATACGGGGCAGCTTTTCTCTCAGCTGCCCCGTTTTTTTGTCTTTGGTAGGGCAGGTCTGTCTTCAGACCTGCCATCTTTTTTGGTGCTCCCAAACAGAGGCACGGAAGACGGAGCCGCCCTACGAGGATTCTTTGCTCGAGTCATTGCAAGGACACAGGGCCGCGGCAATCTACGATTACGACCTAAAACCGCGAAGCGGTAGAACAGCCTTAGGCTGTCATCCCCCCCCTTTCCGTCATCCCAGCGGAGGCTGGGAGGTGGATTCACATTGGAGTTGCAACGGTTCCCTTAAAAACATCTCGGCTGGTGTTTTATATCCCAAGCATTTTCGGGGTGTGTGGTTGTACTCTCGGACCACCTCGGTGAAGTT